>UINC01001830.1_pt1 | contig 12663 bp, 10 predicted proteins | sample 5385821 | NCBI WGS metagenome assembly UINC01 (sample SAMEA4666929, study PRJEB26691) | marine metagenome | isolation source: Pacific Ocean | place: Pacific Ocean | collected 2011-10-13 | reverse complement strand
CGCCTTGACATGGCGAAGATCGCAGGTTCAATTCCTGCCGAGCCCACCAATAGTATTGATACTATTTTAATTACTATTCAATTTGTAAGAAACTCTCAGTCTCCCTTTGCCCTTGTTCCTCACGCCATTGAAAGACACCGGATGGATATCTCCAGTGTTGACGACGTGGGTGCCTGCACAAGGGCAGAGGTCAACTCCCTCAACTTCGACGACTCTCAGATGGGTGACTGACGATGGGATTCTATCCATGAATTTCATGTGCCGCATGTCCTTGTGATTCGTGATTGTGTCCCTGTCCCACTCGTGAACGTTCACTGGAATTGCCGAATCGATGACTGAATTAACTGCATTGACGAGTACTTCGGGGTCGAAGACGGCCTTATCCTCGAACAGCAGATCCACTCTCGACTGTTCCATTCCTATCTGGTTTCCAACGGTCTCTGCTCCCCATATGTCTTCGGCTAAAGCTGAAAAGATGTGCTGAGACGTATGCATCAGTGCGTGGGCGTTTCTCCTATCTGGGTCAATTGAGCATACGATAGGCTCTCCGACGTCGAATACAGACGGATCTTCGACGGGGTGATTTATCAATTCCCCCGGTAGAACCTCGAAGAATGCGGAGGTTCTACCATCACTGTGAGAAATCTGACCAGTATCGCCGGGTTGGCCCCCACCACGTGGATAGCAGTGGGACTCAGAGAGGAACAAGGATGATTCCGACGTGCCCAGTACATGTGCTTCGAAGGAGGGTGGGTTAATGCCCGGATGACGAAGCATATGCAGCTTCTCTTGCACTGTCTCACCCGAATAATCGACCAATCTCACCATTCATTATGGCACTGGAGAGAGTTTCACACTCGGTAGTTAGGGATCTGTCACTTTCAAGAGGAGAAGCGTGCTTCCTGACCCACTCGTGTATTGTTTCAACACCATTTCCGGGTGCCTCCTCTATCCTGTCTAGTGCTTCGCAAGAACAAATCAGTTCGTTAGCAATCACCTGGGAGAGATAGCGTGTCGTTGTGGTTGCCCTGAATGTCCCAGTAGCCCCCATAGACGCATGATCCTCCTTGCCCATGCTAACGGGAACGTTGCTGGAGGTAGTTGGGTTCGCAAGCAGGTGTAATTCGGATATGAGGGAGGCTGCGACGTATTGGATAAGCATCAAACCACTTTCCAATCCCTCTTCATTGGCTAGGAATGGCTTCTGTCCGCTCCATTTCGGATCGAGAAGCTGATTGATTCTGCGTTCAGAGAGAGAAGCGAGCTCGTGACAGGCTAAAGCGATGGCATCGCTCGCCATGGCTAGGTTCTGACCGTGGAAGTTCCCACCGCTGATGATGTCGTATCCGTTGTCTTCCACGAAGACGAGAGGGTTATCCGTCGCACTGTTGATCTCCACCTCCAGCATCCTCCTTACTTCCCTCGCTAGATCGATGACTGGGCCATGAACCTGGGGAGAACACCTGAAGCAGTAGGCATCCTGTACCCGATCACAATCAGCATGAGAGAGCATTATCTCTGACTCAGCGAGCATCCCAGAAATTCTAGCAGCAGAGATAGACTGTCCGAATTGTGGCCTAGAGGCGTGAATCCTTGGATCAAATGGCGCATGGGAACCCCTGATTCCCTCCAGTGAGCACGCGACAGCGCAATCGGCGGCTAGAAGGAGGTTCTCGAGATCCGTGAGGGCTATTGCCAGGTATGCACACATTTGGCTTGTGCCGTTAATCAGCGACAAGCCCTCCTTCGCTTGCAGTTTGATGGGCGAAAGCCCAGCGCCACTTAGGGCATCACTGCTTTGCATGACGATCCGGGAGTCTTCATCGCAGATTGTACATTCTCCTTCTCCAATCAATGACAGGGCCATGTGCGAAAGCGGAGCGAGATCTCCCGATGCCCCCAAAGAGCCAATCCGCGGGACTACGGGAGCAATTCTGGCGTTCACCATTGATAGCAGCAAATCAACTACCTCCGGACGGGCGCCAGAGAAACCCTTCGCAAGGGAGTTTGCCCGGATGATCATCATCATCAGGACATGCTCCGGCTCCATTCTTTCTCCGACGCCACAAGCGTGGCTCCTAATCAGGTTGACTTGGAGGTCCTCTAGTTGTCCCAGTTCAATTCTAACTGAGGACAAGGCACCGAACCCAGTATTGATTCCATAGACCACATCATCAGAATCTAGGACTTGCTCGATGGCGGATCTCGATCCCACCATGGCCTCTCTGGACGATTCAGAGAGTGAGACTGTGTGTTGACCATGGGCGATGGCTAATACGTCCTCAGGACGGAGGGATTCCCCATCGATGTGAAACTCGCCCATGCGTCGCGACCGAGGTGCCGGGGTCACATAGAGTCATCGAGAGTGCTCGAAGACGCCCTCGAGCAGTTTTTGCTCAACCATGTTTGGCATGGTCACCTCCAACTTGCCGTTGGCTTCCATTGCCCTGGTGATAGCAAACTCAGCTCCCTCGCTCCTAGCCCATGAACGCCGTGCTAGTCCATTATTTACGTCCCATGATATCATTGAGTCGATTCTGTTCTGAGAGTCTTGTGAGCCGTCCAATACCAATCCGAATCCACCGTTAATCACCTCGCCCCAGCCAACGCCTCCACCATTGTGCAGGCTTACCCACGTGGCCCCCCTGAATGAGTCCCCTACGAAGTTCTGAACGGACATGTCGGCTGTGAACATAGAGCCGTCTTGGATGTTGGACGTCTCCCTGAATGGGCTGTCAGTCCCCCCAACATCGTGATGGTCACGGCCAAGGACTATTGGCGCTGAAATCACTCCTTCGGAGATTGCTTCGTTGAATGCCCTAGCTATACTGCGCCTGCCATTCTCGTCTGCGTATAGAATCCTAGCCTTGCTTCCCACGACCAAATCATGTCGTTCAGCCTCCGATATCCATCTGATGTTATCGAGGTACTGAATCCTAATCTCGTCGGCACAGTTGCTAGACAGGTTCTCCAGAACCTCTTGGGCGATTCTATCAGTCTCCGTAAGATCAGATGCATCACCTGAGCAGCAAACCCATCTGAACGGGCCGAACCCATAGTCGAAGCACATTGGGCCCATGATGTCCTCAACGTATGAGGGATATCTGAAACGACCATCTTCCAGAATAACGTCCGCACCCGCTCTGCCCGCCTCTAGAAGGAAGGCGTTGCCATAGTCCCAAAACCTGGTTCCTTTGGAGTTTAGAACATTGATTGCATTAACTTGCCTTCTAAGGGACTCTTGCACTTTTTCCTTGAATTCTGTTGGGTCATTCTTCAGAAGTTCTAGGCTCTCTCCGAGGGATAGCCCAGCGGGCATGTAACCACCTAGCCAGGGATTGTGCAGGCTTGTCTGGTCGCTTGCAATATCTGGATGCAGGCCAACGTCTATGAGGTGCTCCAGAAGATCTACGATGTTGCCCAAATATCCCAGGGAAACGGCCTCATTGTTGGCTCTGGCTTCAATTGCCCTCTCAACAATTGAATCAAGGTCGGAGTACAACTCTGTGAGCCAGCCTTGCTCAAGCCTCTTATTGGCTGGTTTAGGATCAATTTCCGCGACAATGCACACTGCTCCTGCTATTACTGCAGCTTTGGCCTGTGCTCCGGACATGCCCCCTAGACCTGATGTCACGTAAATCACTCCGCTCAGGCCTTCCTCTGAGCTCCTCCCAAGGTATTTCCGCGCGGCATTCAGGATGGTTATCGTCGTACCGTGAACGATGCCTTGGGGGCCTATGTACATGTAGGAGCCAGCAGTCATCTGACCGTACTGTGAAACTCCAAGGGCGTTCATGCGCTCGTAGTTCTCTTGCGAGGAGTAGTTGGGAACCACCATGCCGTTGGTTACCACGGCCATCGGCGCATCGACGCTGGATGGGAACAACCCAAGTGGGTGCCCTGAATACATGACCAGAGTCTGATCTTCGCCCATTTTGCTAAGGTACTGCATGGTTAGTCGGTATTGGGCCCAATTCTGGAAGACCGCGCCGTTCGCACCGTAAGTGACCAATTCGTGTGGGAACTGGGCCACCGCTGCATCTAGGTTGTTCTGAATCATCAACATTATCGCTGCGGCGGATGATGATTTCGCAGGGTAATCCGAGATTGGTCTGGCGTGTATTTCGTATTTTGGTCTGAACCTGTGCATGTAGATGTGGCCATAATTGTCCAGTTCGGCTAGGAACTCAGGGGCGAGAGTTGGATGCCACTCCGACGGGAAGTACCTCAAAGCGTTCTCGACGGCAAGCCTCCTCTCTGCTTCGGACAGGACCTGAGGCCTGCTTGGTGCATGGGATACCGAAGTATCTAGGGGTCGTGGAGGAGGAAGTTGCTCGGGAATGCCCCTTCGAACCTCTTCGCTAAACGTCATTACCAACCCAACCTCTCCGAGACAATGGAGCGAATGATCCCGACTAATTCATTCGACGTCGCTAGTAGCCTTTCTATTCGGGCTGCCTCTTTCTCTACATCTTCACCTTCAATAGAAACTAGGTTGATTCTCACATTCATAGCTGCGATGTGGGCTGCAGTATTCGCAAGCTCTGCCGAAGCAGCAAGATCAGTCAAAGCGTTCGAATTGCCGTGTTCAGCCAGTTTCTGTATCGAAACGAGGAGTTCGCAAGCCTCAAATGCAGTCTCCAACGGGACTGCCGCTGCCCCCCACGTAGCGTTGCGGATTTCCCCTTTCCTAACAGATACCTCGGCTTCGTCACCTTTGGGAAGCCTGTAGGCACGCATGACTGCGTCAAAGGCCTCTGCATCCTTCTCTGCGAGAACTATTGCTCTATCGGCACCTGGTTCAGATGAAATTATCACGGCGTCAGCGGCTTCGACACCATCTGCCGATATCTTCCTGCCTTTGGACAATCGTGCTACCATAATGGCGAGAGAATGTGCGTGAGCCAACGTAAGTGCAGCAACTGAACCTCCCCCAGGGGTTGGAGAAGAAGATGAAATTCGACTCAGAATTTCTTTATATCCTTCATTCACACTATTCCTCCCTTCTTTCTATTGCCCACTCAATTATGTTTGATTTGGGATTGAATTCTCCCAATACGTCTAGCATGAGCCCCGAAATGGCTGCGTCGACCAATGACTGCTCATCTGCGGTTGAATGGTCATCGTGGTAGTTCCTGCCAGCTGCCAGCATCGCCTCAAGTGGAACTAGGCCTACCAGCTCCCCGGCAACTGCATTGAGGCCCATTTGACTGGCTTCCTCCCTGATTGCATCTGTCACGGTATGCAGGCCAGTGACCTTGTAATCCAGCAGGTTCATCGAGCCCTGAGACGTATCTTCGTTGTCCATCCACCCTGCAGCCTGCAATGACTGGAACCTACCGGGCTGCCTAAGGGGCTTTCCGTCGGGACCAATCACCTTCTCGCCGTCCTCGTCCTTCAATAATGACCCACTGGTCCTAATCTTGGCCGCTATCGAGTTGGCCTTGGCCTTGTCGGTGGTGTCAAGGTTGACGTTGTATGCTATCAGAATCTGTCGTGCTCCCGCTGCTGTAGCACCCATTTTTGGCTTGAACTCGGCCGGACCGTAGTCAGGAGTCCAATCCATTGAGGTAACTTTCGACTCTAGACCTTCATACTCGCCCCTCCTTATGTCGGGAAGCCTGACCCTCTGTTCGTTTCTAGCAGCCTCAGCATAGAGGTAAACCGGCAAGTCCAACCTCTCAGAAACAGCCTCTGCATAACGCTCCGCTAATTCTACACACTCCACCATTGTGATTCCCTGGATTGGAATGAACGGAACGACATCAACAGCACCCATTCGTGCGTGCTCTCCATGGTGCTCGCTCATGTCAATGAGATCGATTGCGACTTCAGTGGATAAAATGGCAGCGTCGAGAACCGATTCTGGATACCCGACCATTGTCACGACGGTCCTATTGAAGTCGTGACCCATAGCGACATCGAGCAACGTCACGCCTTCCACACCGCGTATAGCCTCGGAAATCTCCTCGATTACCGAACTGTTCCTTCCCTCGCTAAAATTCGGGACGCACTCGATCAAAGCAGATGACATGCTTCCAGCAAAGGATGGGGCATGATGAGGATTCTGCTTACCCGTAGAGGCCGTCAGGTCCCATAGAAGAACCCTCGCGGCGCTTCCTTTCGACCTTTTTGATTGCAGATACGAAGTCGGATTTAGTGACTGAATCCCTACCGTCGGAAATTGCTGAAATGCCTGCTTCGATAGCCGTGGATTTTATTTCAGCGCCGCTAAAGCCATCCGCCATGATTGCGAGCTTGCGCAATTTAACGTCCTCAAAAAGCGGCATGGATTTTGAGTGAACTTGGAATATGGTTGTACGAGCATTGACATCGGGCATGGGGATCTCGATGATCCTGTCGAATCTGCCCGGCCTTAGAAGAGCCACGTCAAGTAGTTCAGGACGGTTGGTGGCGGCTATCACCTTGACGTTATTCAACGATTCAAAACCATCCATCTCGGAGAGCAGTTGCATGAGTGTCCTCTGTACTTCTCGGTCTCCGGATGTTGCTGTGTCTAGGCGCTTCGATCCAATGGAGTCGAGCTCGTCGATGAAGATGATAGAGGGCGCCTTCTCGCGCGCGAGATCGAAGAGCTCCCTGACCATCCTGCCCCCTTCCCCTATGTACTTCTGAGCCAACTCAGCACCGACCAAACCTAGGAAGGTGGCCTTGGTAGCGTTCGCCACGGCCTTTGCCAGCATGGTTTTTCCAGTCCCAGGGGGGCCAGTTAGCAAGACCCCCTTGGGGGGGTCGATTCCAAACTCCTCGAAGACCTCAGGATTCTCAAATGGAAGTTCTATTGCCTCGCGGAGCTCTTGTATCTGTGTGTCCAACCCCCCGATTGAGGTATACTCCACAGATGTACTGTCGATTACCTCAGTGCCACTGACCAAGGGATCCCATGAATCTGATAAAATGTCGATTACAGAAAGGGTGTCTTGATTCAGCGCCACCCTAGTCCCCGGTTTGAGGTCATTGAATTCCAGCCTCTTGTTTACCGAGACTAGGAATACCGTGCCGTTAGAGCTCCTGACTACAGCTTGGTCGTCAATCAAGTCTTGGATGTAACCGATGACAAGTGGGGGCGACTTGATATTTCGTAGTTCCTCGTCTAGCCTATTGGCACGCTTTTTCAATTGAGCATACTCATTCTCTAGGAACAGTTTCTCTGTGAGAAGCTGCTGTGCCCTCTCCGACAATTCATCGAAATCCCCCCTCAAACGAGAAAAAGTGACTTCTTGTTCGGAGGCGTCCGATTCGAAAGTTCCCGACTTCCTGGTTGCGTCCTCCGCCTCGCTTGCCATGAGCAGCACTCCGAACCGGCACTTATGACATCTGCGAAGGAATCATGTTCACCTCCAGTGTGGGGTCACTATGGGGACGTGCGAGCTCTGTGGTCTCGAAGGAGTATCCACACGGAGGGCCTCAGTTTCGCAGACTGCCCTAGAATGCTGCAACAAGTGCATAGATTCCATGGGACTGTCTGTGGAGCGTCAGATTCCAACAGTAATGCCATCAAACCCAGCTTCCTACCAAGTTACTGGTAAGGGATTGACGGGCATAGACATCATGACCAAGGACCCAGAAGAACTAGCCGACGACTTCCATACTAGAATCAGGGCCGCACGGAAAGCAAAGGGCTGGTCACAGGGTGACCTTGCCCGCAGAATCAACGAAAGGGCAAATACCATCCAGAAGGTGGAGAATGGAATTAGACCGACCGACTCCGTGATTCGCAAGATTGGCAAAATACTGAATCTGAGATTATTCGTAGACTCGATGCCTAAGAACGCTAGGATGATGACTTCAGATGACTCGAGGGAGATGACAATCTCGGATGCAAGAGACATTCCGCAGGAGGCAGAACGAAGCAGGAAAGGCAAGAAGAAGGGCAGGAGGCTTGGCGTCTCGAGGTCCGGTGCCCGATCTAGGAGACAGTGAGACGTGAGCGAAGTTCCCCTCCATGTGATTCACCTCGACCAAGACGACCCTAGAAAGTGCACTGCTCGAAAACTTGGATCGCAAGGCCTCGCATTGTTGCATTACGATGTTCGCAAGGCCCCTAGGAGGGGGTTTCTGTTGGACCCCAACGCAACAGTGACCCTAGGCCCCGAAGACAAGGGAATGATAGAATTGGGAGGGGCCTTGGTTGCTTTGGACTGCTCATGGAAGAAAATTGAGGAGTCACTAGTGAGTGTGGAACGGCAGACGATGTTGGAATCACGAACCCTGCCCATGCTACTAGCGTCAAATCCTGTGTCTTGGGGAAAGCCAGGTCGCCTCTCCACAGCCGAAGCCCTAGCAGCGTCTCTATATTTGATGGGGCACAATGAGCAGGCCGTTCGTGTGATGGATCCCTTTCCATTCGGTGACCAGTTCATGGAACTGAACAAAGAGCCTCTAAACGCATACATCGAAGCTCGAAGCCGCGAAGAGTTGACTGAGCTTCAGTGGGAGTTCTTCGATTCGGATCGCTCAGCGGACTACTGAACCGGACCTAATGTCACCCTCTAAGGTGAGCACTCGCACGTTACCCTCACCATCATCGGCTGCAAGCAGCATTCCCTCAGAGAGGACCCCTCGGAGTTTGCGAGGTTCAAGGTTGGCTACGAAGACCACGTTGAGTCCTTCGAGATCGGATGGTTCGTACATTTCCTTGAGGCCAGCACAAAGTGTCCTTGACGAGCCGGGTTCGTCCTCTACGGTAATGACGTATAACTTATCAGCATCGGGATGATCCTCGACCGAGATAATCTTGCCAGTCCTCATTTGGACTTTCAAGAAATCATCGAACTGAATGTAATCTCCCCCAGTCTCCGGAAGGGTCTCGTCATCATTGTCCTTCCTGTCATCGCCCAAGGATGATTCCCTGGCTAGAATCTCGTCAAGGTCTAACCTTGAGAACAATGGGTTGGGTGCTGCAGGGTTCCAAGAAAGTGGGGAGGCTGAATCTAAGGCAGTTTCCCAAAGCACCCCATCGATATCCGAAGGCTCACCAATCATCTCCCAAAGCCTATTGGAAGAAAAAGGAACGAATGGCCTCAGTGCCACAGCAAGGCACCTACAGAGCCTCCAGGACATAGCCAGACATGAAAGCGAGTTCGACCTTTCCTCCGAATTCTCTGCATCGATGAACTTCCATGGAGCTGCTTCTTGGAGCAACGAATTACCTAGTTGTGAGATACCCATGATGGTTCGCAAGGCCTCTTTGAAGCGCTGCCTCTCCATCGATTCGATGGCACTGGACATCATCGATTCGACATTGTCAATCAGACTGCTGTGGTCCGCGAAATCATCGTATCCATCTAAGGGGTTGGAGCCATCTGTAGGCAGTCTGTGGGTCAGGGTCATCACCCTATGGACGAAATTGCCGTAGGTGCCGATCAACTCGTTGTTGACCCGGTCTACGAACTCCTCCCAGCGGAAGTCAGTGTCGTGAGTCTCAGGCATGTTGATGGAAAGGTAGTACCGTAGAGAATCGGGGTCATACTGCTCGAGGTACGAAGGAAGCCAGACGGCGTGACGCCTGCTTTTGCTGAACTGCCCCCCCTGGAGCATCAGGAACTCGTTGGCAGATACATTGTCCTCGAGAACCAAGTTACCGGGAGATGGCTCATGGGTGATACCATGCTCATTTTCTGAGGCATTCAGTCCCATCAGTATAGCTGGCCAGATGATGGTATGGAATGGTATGTTGTCCTTGCCCATGAAGTAGATGTGGCGAGGTGGCTGGCCGCCCTCCGGGACCTTCCACCACCTCTCCCAGGCAGATGCCCCGTCTGGATGGCCTTCCTCTGCTGCATAGCGTTGAGCCCAAATCCTAGCACACGTGTAGTAACCTTGGACTGCCTCGAACCAAACATAGACTCTCTTTGAGTTCCACTCCTCGCCTTCAAGTGGCAGAGTGATGCCCCAGTCGATGTCTCTAGTCACCGCTCGGGGGCGCAATCCCATATCTAGCCAGTTCTTCGACATAGCCCTGACGTTTGGCTTCCAAACACCCTTCCTTTCAGAGGCATGAGCTTCTAGTGATGCTTGGAACTCATTCAAGAGCAAGAAATAGTGATCAGTGTCTCTGACCTCGATTTTGGCATCAGGATTCAACTTTGACATTGGGTTGACGAGTTCGTGGGCTTCGTAGGTAGCGCCACAGGAATCGCACTGATCCCCTCGAGCGCCTTCATCTCCACACACCGGGCAATCTCCCTCGACATATCGGTCAGGGAGAAACCTTAGACTTCCCTCCGATCCGACTGAGCAATATTGCTGCATTGTCTTGCGTTCTAGAAAATTAGCCTCAAGCAGCTTGCTGAAGACCTCTCTTACGATGTCCTTGTGCATAGGGTCGGAAGTCCGGTTGTAGAGTGCTCCGCCGAATTCGATCCCCCGGGGATCCACGGGATTGACCCATGAGCACCCTAAATCGGCCAATGCCTTCGAGTTGATCGAGTGGTATGTATCTACTACCTCCTGTGGGTGAATCCCCATCTCCTCGGCAGTAATGGTGATTGGAGTTCCGTGCTCGTCCGACCCGCTACACATCAGGACCTTGCGTCCGCGAGCTCTCTCGTATCGGTACTGAATGTCTGCGGGAAGGCAGTTGCCAGCGACGTGGCCCAGGTGAAGCGGGCCGTTCGCATAGGGCCATGCCATGAATATTGTTACGTAACTCATCCCGACAACCACTATCTCTCCCGTCAAGTTAGATATTTATGTCATGTTCGCCCGGAAGGACATGGAGCTAAGCGCAGTGAATAACCGTACGGGTACTTTCACGACACCCCATCGGACTCCGAGAGGCATCAGAATTGGTTGATTACACAATAATCGTCGCATACGCCGTACTGGCTCTGAGCGCTTCGTTTCTCTGTAGCATTCTAGAGGCTGTTTTGCTATCAGCGTCGCACGGACACATCGCTGCTCTCAGGGACACTCATAGTAAGATCAGTCTGACCTGGACTTCTTGGAAGGAGGACCCTGAGCGCCCTCTCACGGCCATTCTCACGCTCAACACTGCTGCTCATACAATCGGGGCACTCGGAGTTGGAGCAGAGGTCGAGAACCAATTCGGTGGTGGGCAGGTCATAATCCTCGCTTCAGCCATACTCACGTTGGCCATACTGCTGCTCAGCGAGATTCTGCCCAAGACCATCGGAGCACTCTACTGGCGCAGACTAACGATTCCCTCGTACCACATCCTTAGGGTTATGATGGTGATCCTATGGGTCATCGTAAAGCCCATCGAGTTGATTCGCTCCTTGCTGCCTCGCGTAGAATCAGCAACTGTTACGCGCAATGAGCTCTCAGTACTTGCCGACATCGCGGAAGAATCGCAGGTAATCGAGGAAGACGAGGAGACCGTTATTCAGAATCTTCTGAGGCTAAGGGAGATCAAGGTAAGCGCCATAATGACGCCCAGGGTAGTCATGACGACTGTCACTTCGACCGAGACTGTCGATGAGGTACTGAAGAGAATCCCCATCATGATTCACGGCAGGATGCCAGTTACTGGTGATAGCGTTGACGAAGTGAGGGGATTCGTCCTCAGGAGCGAGATTCTTAGGAGGGCCGCAGGCGATGACTTCACTAAGACCATGGCTGAAATCTCCAGGATTGCACAATCCTGCAGTACGGAGGACTCGGTGGACAGAGCGCTCGACATACTACTGGAGAACAAGGAACAACTATTGGTAGCCAAGGACGAGTTTGGCGGTACTGCAGGACTGGTCACTATGGAGGACATTATCGAGACTCTTCTTGGCGTCGAGATTGTGGACGAATCCGACCAAGACGCAATCGACGACGGGGTTCTTCACGAGGACATGAGAGAACTAGCCAAGATTCGCTACGACTATGAGCCCGAGTGAGAAGGAGACTTCCTATTCGGTTCCATCGCCAGTGGTGGCGTCACTGACTTCCTTGTCTTGCAGCCAGCCCCTCTCTGCGGAGTAGTCGCCTAGTTGCTCCAGCCTTTTCAGCCACCCCTTGGCCTCGGCGGTCTTGGTGGTCCTCACCAGCCAGACCCCACCAAAGAGCGTGTCCCATAGCCCCATGTTATCCCTCTTAAAGCGGTAGAATAGGTAGTCCAGCATAGGTGGAAAAAGAAGGGCCAGCCCTATACCGAGAAGAACCTGCCCGCTGGTTTCCCCGATATCCTGAATGGAAGTGGCGACCATGAGAATCCCCACCAACACGACTACGAATGTCAGCCCCTTAATCAGTAGATAGTAGGGATTGGGCGCTACACCTTTGGAATTGACATAAGTCGTCCTGCTGATCCAGTTTCCCACCGTTCTGTCCGTCGAGCGGGGCATGAAGCCCAAGTTGAACAACATCAAGAGCAAGCCTAGAATAATGAAATAGGTGAAGTCTGCATAGACTCCCCAAGCGTTGATTGCAATAATCGGGACACACCACCCATAAGAGACTGCGAAGTCCGAGCCTCGGCGGATGAGGCGCTGACCGCTGGTTACCTCTTCGAACCCATCTGGCAGCGTCTTGACCTCCCTCGTTCTCCTCGCCCTTGGGGTGCGGGCCTTCCTCTCTCTTCTTCGAGACCTCGGCTTCTTCTTGGGGGCCTCATGCACTGGCTCGGGTTCAAGGACTGTGGTTGGGGGGGGCGTGGGGGCAACTGGTGGTGGCTCCTGCGTCCCTTCTCCG
>UINC01001822.1_pt1 | contig 12705 bp, 8 predicted proteins | sample 5385821 | NCBI WGS metagenome assembly UINC01 (sample SAMEA4666929, study PRJEB26691) | marine metagenome | isolation source: Pacific Ocean | place: Pacific Ocean | collected 2011-10-13 | reverse complement strand
GGTGATTTTCAGAAAAGACCAGGCCCGAAGCTTTGGGTAAATTTGTCATGAAATACTTGAGTAAAGGTCAAAAAAAAAATCCACCCCCGAAACCGGGGATGGAATTAAATTGCTTCAGTATAACTATTTAAGATTAGTTACTATTGCCATAGCCCCCATGCGTAATACCCATTTTTTGTAAATCTGCTTCGCTTAATTTAGACTTAGATCCTCCCGCACTCCCACCAGTTGTCGCACATCCTACAAATGCAATTACTGCTATCAAGGCAAATACTTTATAAATGATCTTCATAAACTCCTCTTTGAAAAAGTAGTAAGCGGCTCCATGGTATTTCCGCAATATTATCTACGAAAACTGACATAAAATCAACGCTAGGATAGAACAAACTCCCAAATTTAGCCACAAATGGTGAGGAAAAAACCCAGATCTCAGGTTATAATCCAAAGCTCTTTGACCTTTGAAATACGGAAAAAGAAGAACATGAGTTCATAGGAAGTTATTCCACAGGCTCCATAGAACATGACGAAAACATATTTTATAGACCCATTCCAAATGTTTTAGGACTCGTCAGAATAAAAAAAGTAAAAGGATCAGAAAGTGCCAAGAACCAAAACTAGCAACGTTCGTTGTCGTTCCCGATTCCGGATCATGTCAGGTGATCTGATTGCTTTAGGCCCGGGCAAAGTAGACTTGCTGGAATCTATCGATCAAGCAGGATCCATATCAGAGGCTGCAAGGCAAAGCCAAATTAGTTACCGGCGTGCCTGGGACATGGTAGACACCATGAACCAATGCTTCAAAAAACCTCTAATAAAAAGTGTGACTGGAGGAAAAGGAGGTGGCGGGGCGGCACTCACGCCATTAGGAAAACAAGTGATTGCGATTTATCGTGACATGGAAAAAAAAGCCAGTCAAGCCACGCAGAAAGAATGGAGATCTCTCAAAAAACACCTGAACTTCTAGCACAGGCATCCCTTCCTAAAGTTCCACACCTCTTTGTGGTTATAGCCGATAGATCCCACAAGTTGGTCTATATTGTTACCTCAATTAAAAAATTCTATCACAATAAACCCATCAAATTTTATTTGCCATAATTTCAAGACCTATAAATTTTATGGATAAATTATCGCCGGGGTTTTGACTATAGGCATCTGTTTCATCTTCATATTCGTGGAAGTCAAAATGTGAAACATCGAAACCCACGTGCCTCACATCTTGGATTAAGGTTTCGCAAAAATTCTCTTCAATTTCAACAAGAGTTTCTTTATATCCATTTATGAGTTTTTCACAGTATTTCTGGTTTTGCGCGCGCCTTAATATTTGATATTCCAGGTCAGTATCGAGAATCAATAATATTCCATCAGTATCCAAAACCTCAATCGCCCATTGTAAAAATTTTTTCCGTTCACTTCTTTGCAAATGATGTAAGAATTTATTTGCAAGGATACAACCGCAACGTTTTCCAAAAGGTCCATCTGGAAAATCTATATTTAAAATCTCTATATTGGTTTTTCCAGAAAGTTTTACGTAGTGAGTCAACCCCATAATGATAAAGGGTAAATTGTCCGTAAGAATCAATTTTGGGTAATCCTCGGGCCAGTCATGAATTAAACGGAAACCGGCGAGACCTGTTGCAACATCCATGATTGAATTTTTTAGACCGGTGGGAATCATTTCCATAGGATTATCCCATGGAAAATTTTCTGTCTGGAAAAGATAAATACTATAACTCTCACTCAACAACCGAATCATTCGGGTATCGCTGAATAAGATTGGGCTATCTTTGATAGTATTTGCCAATTCCTGAAAAAGGACTGCAAATTTTTTATTGATCTGATCCATTGATTCCGTAAGAACCACCCGGTCTTTTTTAAGATTCATATGAATATGATCAAAATTTAAATAAACAGCAGGTCGTTCATGTTGGACATAAATAAGGTCCGCGAGATCGATCATTATTTCTGGGTATGCAGATTGTAATAACAAATTAAAAAAAACCTGATTTTCTCGACCCAAATCTGTTTTTGGAAATCCTATCTGTTCATTTAGGTAATCAAAAAAAATAGTGACTCGCTGGCATAGCTCAGGCGATTTGGAATTTTCCAGCCCAGAGTATTTTTTCCCGGATTCAGTAACCAAAGGCAATCGGGATTGTGATTTAGTAAATATAGAAGAAGGGTTATTCATCAGGGCCAATTCCAACCTGCGCGTCCGAGAAGATAAAACGTGATAAAAAGACAAGGCAAAAAATATGGAACAGCCTGAAAGGTGTCTCCAGCAAAAAAGGAGTATGCAGTAAATACCGAACGGGCTCCATAAATAACCGCAAGAAATTGTGCCAGCAGCTTTTTCTCTTGAAAAAGATAATATGTAAAAACCCCCAATAGCAGGACAAACGCCAAAAGTGAGAGTAAGGCTGTCAAACCAATATTAAAGGGGGGAATAAAAAAGATAGCTAAAGCCAGATAAATCAGATTCAGCAAGAGGAATCCATATCCTGCCTGTTTGAACCTTCGCGAGGGATCTGGAATTTGCTTGTAGTCGGAAATTATCGAATTTTTAGAGATATTTTTCAACTTTTCTATTATCCTTGTGCATTGAAGCGGCGGTTGCGGAACATTCTAGGGTATGTTAGCTTCCATTTCTTATATTTGCAATAAACGACCCTGATACAAACCGATTAGATTATCTGGCAAAGCTTTTAATTTCATAGGAGCCAATCCACAAGAGAAAAACTCATTTTTAGGGTTTTAATTTGAAACTTAGCTTCTCAATTCAGCAAATGTTCTGATCAAAAAATTATGTTGCCTGCAAAAAAACAATTAAAGACCCTGGGAAGGGGAACATCTGAAATTATTGATGAAAAAGATCTAGCTCAATTGCTGGAAAAGGGTGTACCGTTACGAATCAAAGCCGGGTTTGACCCTACGTCACCCGATTTGCATCTAGGCCACACTGTCCTCTTGCATAAAATGAAGCAGTTTCAGGACTTGGGTCACGAAGTTATTTTCCTAATAGGAGATTTCACAGGGATGATCGGAGACCCAACGGGGCGCTCTGAAACAAGAAAAAACCTAACGCCTGATGAAGTCAAAAAAAACGCCAAAACTTATCTGAAACAAGTATTTAAAATTCTTGATAGAGAAAAAACTACTGTTGCTTATAACAGTGAGTGGATGGGAAAGTTTACCTCTGTTAACATGATAGAACTTGCAGCACATTATACCGTTGCGCGTATGCTGGAGAGAGATGATTTTCAAAAACGATTGGCAAAGAATCTTCCCGTATCTATTCATGAACTGATGTATCCCCTAATACAGGGCTACGATTCTGTTGCTCTAAAATCAGATGTGGAACTAGGAGGCACCGATCAGAAATTCAACTTGCTGGTAGGTCGTGACTTACAGCGAGCTTATGGACAGAAACCACAGATTATTCTTACAATGCCACTTCTGGAAGGAACTGATGGTGTGCAAAAAATGAGTAAGAGCCTTGGAAATAGTATCGGGGTCTTCGATTCCCCAAATGAAATGCTTGGAAAAATCATGTCGATTTCTGATGAATTGATGTGGCGGTATTATGAACTTCTAAGCCAAATATCCACAGATGAGCTCAGTGCTATGCAAGAACAGGCAAAATCGGGGGCGTTAAATCCAAAGAACGCCAAAATGAATTTAGCCAAAGAAATAGTTGCTCTCTATCATTCTCCAGAGTTAGCAGAAGCCGCTTCCGATGAATTTGAAAATGTATTCAAGAAAAAGAACCTTCCCGAAAATATTCCGGTCGTCAAAGGGTGGGGACAAGAAACGCGCAGCATTTGTAATATTCTCAAAGAAAATAAACTGACCGATAGTACTTCGGCGGCCCGAAGATTGATTCAGCAAGGATCCGTGACAGTGAATGGGGAAAAAATATCAGATGTGAATCAAGGGTTTTCCGGGGACAAGGATTACATGATTAAAGTGGGCAAAAAAAGGTTTCTTAAAATCAAGCCGGGCTAGCGCATGGTTCTTATTCGTACTCCCGACGCTCATATTGTAATTGGTTACAACAAAGAAGGCTGGAGTGGTATGTTTCTGAATATTTACCACTTTTAATTCCCCCAACACATCTGGAAGTAATTAAGTTTTCTTGAATCTAAAAGATCTCACCAGTCCTCTTTCTATTGAAAATAAAAACTTATATGACTTTATGAAGGTTTTAAAAATTTTGGTATATTTTGGATCAGCTTAGAACCCACATAATTTACCCTTTCCAGCTTGTAAAAAATTTTTCCCTCTTCACCGTATTTCTGTAGATTTTGTCCTGGCATAAATCCCTAGTAATTAGAAGAAATAGAGAGACTGTAGTCATAAAATTGGTTGTAATTACATGGCTATAGGACACAGCACTGCTCCAATTAAACAAACTTTTGAATTCATTTGACAACAAATTTGGGCAACGTATAATTATCAATCTTATACGACATTTAAAGCTTTTCTTTCCAAGCAAATTCGATTAATTCCTGACGAGCTTAGTTTAATTGGATAATACTTAAAGGATAGTTTTTCATAATTACGGTTCAAGATGAGGTTTTTAACATGTTAAAAAAATATTTTTTCTTATATACGATCCTAACTATTTTTCTGGGAAGTGTACTCCTAGAATATGAAGTTTCGGCTAAAACCCTTTCAGCCACTAAAACAGAAATCTCTCTGGTGGATGGAATCGCCGTGGATAAAAGGGGCAATGTTTATATTGCCATGCGCGATAATAACATTGTCAGTCGTATTGATCTCAAGGGCAACATGACTACCTATGTAGGCAACGGTTCTTCCGGTTTCAGTGGTGATGGCGGTAAGGCCATTGAGGGTACATTGAATGTACCTGCCGGACTAGCCTTTGATAAGAGCGGAAACCTATATATCGCAGATAGAAATAATCATCGCATCCGTAAAGTGGATACCCGAGGAATAATAAGCACCATTGCAGGAACAGGGACTGCCGGTTTTAGTGGGGATGGGGCTCCTGCTATCAAGGCACAATTGAATCATCCATCTGGAATTGCTTTTGACAAAAAAGGTAATTTATTTTTTTCAGATCGATCCAACGAACGCATCCGTGTCGTCGATTCCAAAGGTAATATCAGTACCTACGCTGGAAACGGGAAAGAAGGCTTTAAAGGTGATTCTGGGCCTGCTCTACAAGCCTCTCTGGACAAACCCTTTGGAATCGCTTTCGATAGAAAAGGAAATTTGTATATAGCAGATCGCGGTAATAATCGGGTGCGTAGGGTAAATTCTCAAGGAATCATAACCACGGTAGCTGGAGATGGGGGGTTCTTTTTCATGGGTGATAATGGCCCAGCCTATCGCGCCAGTGTTGCCGGCCCAACAGGCGTGGTGGTCGATGACCAGGGTGTCTTGTACATCGCAGACCGTAATAACAATCGTATTCGCGCAGTGGATGCACAAGGAATGATCACCACCGTTTCGGGAACGGGAAAACAGGACTACAACGGAGATTCCGAAGTAGCACGCGAGACTAACCTTTACCTCCCTTTTGGCGTTGCCTTGAACCCTGAGGGGAAATTACTGGTAATTGATCGCTCGCATTACCGTATTCGCAGCATCAACTTAAAAAGGGGCAGCGTAGAAACCATCGCAGGTAATGGCAATAAAATGTTTGCTGGAGACGGCGGACCGGCGACAGGGGCTACTTTGAGTTTCCCTCATGGAATCACAGTTGATAATAATGACAATGTGATTGTTTCTGATAAGGGAAACTATCGCATTCGTAAAATTTCTCCCAATGGCATTATTCACACCATTGCCGGAAAGGGTATCAGAGGAAATATTGGGGACGGGCTACCAGCCATAAAAGCCTCCCTCTATGGTGCCACCACTTTGAAGCTGAACAATAAAGGAGAAATATTTATCATTAGTCCTAGCGGATTTGTGAGCCTGATTCGAAAAATTGATGGACAAGGGATCATGCGAAAATTTCTAGATACGGTGACCCCCAGATACTTAGAATCGATAGCGAAAAGCAAATACAAGGGCAAGGTACAAACCGGAGAACTAGCTACGATTACTACTTTTTCAGATTTCGCTTTCGATCAAAAAGGCAATATGTTTATTTCTGACAGGCTCAATCATCAGATCCGCAAAGTAGACTCTAAAGGCAACATCACCACCATCGCTGGAACCGGTGAGTCGGGATATTATGGAGATGGGGGCCCGGCAAGCGAGGCGGCCTTTCGTGATCCAAGTGCATTGGCTACAGATAAGGAAGGAAACCTGTATATAGCAGATGGTGCCAACAATTTGATTCGAAAGATTGACACAAAGGGTATCATTTCAACTATCGCAGGAAATGGAAAACATGATAACTCTGGTGATGGAGGCCCTGCATTGGAAGCAAGCATCCGCAATATGGACTATTTAAAAGTCAGCCCCAAAGGAGAACTGCATATTGTAGGAATGAATTCAAACATCATTAGAAAAGTGACTAGAGACGGAAAAATAGTGAAAGTAGCTGGCAGAGGCTATCAGGGTTATTCTGGAGATGGCGGTCCGGCAACTAAAGCCATGCTTAAGAGCCCCGTGGCTATTGCATTTGATTCTAAAAACAATATGTATATTACAGACATGGGAAATAACCGGATCAGGAAAGTGGATGCAAACGGAATCATTTCCACCTTTGCGGGAACTGGAAATTTCGGATGGGCTCAAGATGGTGAAACAGTAGAAATTTATTTACACAAGTTCCCCTGATTTATCCCGCTTTTTTAGTGGTTTGAATTAGAGCATGTTGACCTTTTTAATTTTTTTCTGGAGAAACTTTAAAATGAAGCGCTTCTTATTCACCGGGATGGTTTTCATTATTTCCCTGGTAATCAGTAATAATGCCTTGGCTACCGATATGGATGTGTATGCCAATATCTTAAAGAAACTGGATGGCATCGCTTGCACCCAACCAGAAAAGCTTCCTGACTTTTATGGTAAAGATCTAGTTATCCTGGTGGACGACAAGCGTGCCCTATTAGAAAACAGGGTGAAGGACTATCGGCAAATGATGGCTGACTTCCGTGGCCTTAAATGTCAGGTACAGCGTCAGGTTCTCTCTGGACATGCTGGTAACAAGGTGGGGTATATACTGGTTGATGAAATCATAAGCATCACTTCTAAATCTGTTGACAACGACGAGCGTCAGCACAGCGTCTGTAATTATAGCTTTATCAAAGAAGGTTCTAGTTGGAAAATAACACTTGAACATTGTTCTAGCTTGCCTGATTACAGCATCAATCCAGGAGATGACGCCTTATATTATTTTCATAATCCTATTTATTGAACCCTTGACCCATGGGACATAAATACTTGAACAGGTAGACAAAAGAAAAAATGTTGATGGGTACTTATAGCGATTTCAACTGTAAGGCGAATCTTAGTGAAAAAAATTGCCGTAAAGGATAACAGCCATCAACCACACTTTAAAGATTCCGATTTAACAAAATTCCGCACCTTGAGTTATTCCATGAAAGACTTAGGCGGTGGTTATGTGTTCATGCCAATAAGTGCAAGTTCTAGAGGCTACTATGGACCTAGTAGCGAAAGAAAAAGTGTCAGATAAAATTCCAAATTATTTTTATACATTAAAAAATTATCTGAACAGCACTTACATTACACACAATTCACCCAACTGATTCGTTTGTGCGATCTGGTTGATTACTTAACTTCTCGCTCATTTCACAGCAAACTACTGTGTTCACTTTAAAAAAGGGGCTGACGGTTTTATTTATTACCCTAATGGGGGTCTGCTCTGTGTTTGCCCAAGAAAAAGACTGGGTTTTTTGGCAGAACCAATTCTTTCAAGCGAACGCTGACAAGGCAAGCGACCATGAAGCTACCTATTTTTGGGAAACTCAGGAACCTTATATCAAGGAAATTCAGGTCACTGCAACCTTACCGGATTATCCCTGGGTGAAAGTATCAGGCTACAGAAACCGTACTGTAGAACGCTGCATTACGTGCCACGATGGTATATCCGCTGTAAGTTCATCTCACCCTCCAGAATTCGGATGCGTTATTTGTCATGGTGGTGAACCAGAATCGGTAGATAAAAATCAAGCTCATGCAACATTGATTTATGATCCTCAGGCGGGAACTGGAAAACGAAACCCATCGAGCCTCAATGTAGTGGAGCAGTCCTGCGGACAACTTTATTGTCACTCCGGTCATATTCGCGAAGATCGAAACCATATTCAACGGCTAAATAAGTCTATGATGAACACTCTGGCCGGAATGATTTCCGGTCTGCGTTACCAATGGGCTGGACAAAGTAAAAAGACCGCGCGCTATGCAAAGAGGGCTATTTCAGACGAAGATGGAAATGTACCGCATCAATGGGGTGCCTTGGAAAAACTGGATAAACTCCCCTACTTTTCTTCTTTAGATATCCCGGAATCGGACGAAAAGACTATTCAACATATTTCCAAAAATCCCAGTGATCGTCTTTTACGCCAGAAGTGTTTTCAATGCCATATTGATTCTCCACCACCGCCAGGCCAATACCGATCTCAGGGTTGCGCTGCTTGTCATTTTACTTATTCGAAAACGGGCCTCTATGAAGGCAATGATCCGACCATTTCCAAAACGCAACCGGGCCATGCAAAACTTCATCAGATCCAAGCCTTGCCGAAACGAAGAATTTGCGTTCAATGCCATCAAAGGTTTTCTATACAAACTTTGGGCAATGAACCTTCACCAGTTAAAAATATTATAGTAGGGCCTATTAATAAAAATGAAGAAGCTAATAATACGTCCGAAGAAACCTTACAGCAACAGGCGGAGGTTGAACAGCAACAAGTGAGCGAAGGGTTTTCTTCAATGATGAACAATGAAGAATTACTTACTGTGGAATCCCAAAAAGAGGATAACAAGTCAGCCGAGGAAGAAGAACTATCCCTTTTTACTGGAAAGGGAAATGTTCAGATCGATGTGCATACCGCTCGCGGTTTGGACTGCATCGACTGCCACACACAAAGGGATATCATGGGAGACGGAAATCTATATTCAAAACAACATCAAGCTGTGGAAATTCGTTGCGAAACCTGTCATGGAGATGACAGCACCTATCCCATGATATCGAAAGTTACAGAGCTAAATGATAGGGTTATTAGACTCAGCAAACATTATAAAGGCAAACCAAACTCTGTTGGAGACTGGATGGCTGTTTCCGAAAGAAAACAGCGAATGACTAACGTTAAAGTACAAAATGGGAAAATGGTCACTATCGGGAAGCAAAGTGGCCGTGTTTATAATATTCCTCTACTTCGAGACAAACAGATCCATTTTATCCCCCAACATCAATCCCGTTTAGAATGTACCGCGTGCCACTCCCAATGGGTAGTAGGATGCCAGAGTTGCCATGCATCCATGAAATTAGGACAGGTCGAGTTAAAAACTTCAGAAAGGACTCCCATAAAAATTCAGCAACCCTACCTTATGATAGGACCACGTGGAAAAGTGGCCCCCATGTTTGCACAACCCGAAAGACATTTTTCCATGCTGGACGAGAAAGGTAATCCAATACTAGCATTGGGATCTACAGGACAACACCGAGGAAAATATCAAGAATGGCATTTTACAAACCCCAATACCTCTTCAGGATCAAATCTGGTATATTCACTGAATCCTCATTCTACAGGTACTAAAGTACGTTCCTGCGAGAGTTGCCATTTATCTCCCGAGACTTTAGGTTTAGGAAAAGGCGACTTGAAAATTGGAGCAAACAATACCGGAAAAAATGATTCGCTTGTTCCATTAAATCGCTTAGACGAAAAGACCCAGGCATCAGTATTTGATCCTGAGGCAAAAGTCTCAATGCGAGGAGAAGTTCTTGCAGGGAGTCATCAGCTCAAAGCAAGACCCTTTAACCAAAAAGAGATAATAAGAATTTTGAGGGTAGGCAATTGTATTCCCTGCCACGATCGATATGGCGATCGTATTTACCAAGACATTAAGAAAAGCTATGCCTTCGAAAGCACACTTGAGCATCGTCAATTGCGAGAACAAATATTAAACTCAAGGCAAATGCGGCCGTGAACAGAGTATCGCAAATTATTCTATCGCTAATTCTTACTGGAGGATTCTGTCTAGGCACCTTCCCCACCTATTCTGTAAGTCAAGTTACAAATGAAAGAAAGTTTAATGATTTTTTTGACGATAAAAATGGTGATGAATCAATTAGAACTTCGACTGAAAAAAAATCATCTGAGGCGCTAGATTTCCCCCTAAAACCAGAATCCAATTCAGAAGTTTTAAAAATTGAAGAGGTAGAAATTGTTCCCAAGCCTGAGACAAATTTAAAAATAAAAGAAATGGTTGAGGTACTCTCCCCGCTACCAAAGGTTCAAATTGATGCTTCCGATTTTGAAGACCCTTTTTTTCGTGTGAGGGGGTTCCAGAAAAATACGGAAAAAGTCCTACAACCGGGTACCACTTTGGATGGAGTACAGTTTCAATCTTATGGAGATTCCAATAAATTTATTGAGAACTTCTACAAAGAATCGAATTTTTCAATCGAAGATGTTTATGGAAAAATAGAATATTTAGAAAGACGAGGGGGATGTTATACCTGCCACCAAGGAATTGAACGAATCAGCAAAAACCACCGTTTCTCATGTGTTCGTTGCCATGGTGGCAACAGGCGATCCAACTCATTACCTAAAGCTCATAAGGGCCTTGTTGCCAACCCATCTTCAGCAAAAAACGCTCCTCGATTCTGTGGGAAATGCCATGAAAACCATGTTAACAGGGTGGAGCGGTCTCTCATGTCTACTGCTAAAAGAACCATCAACATCACCCGATTTGGTTGGGGTGCTCAGCCTATCAATGAAATTCCCTTTTCTTTAAAAGCGGATGACAACGAGCAAGCCTTTCCCAGCGTGACAGAAGGTCATGCCGTAGACGGATTTCTTCGAACAAAATGCCTGCGTTGCCATATTGGTTCGGAAAGTCCACATCGCCCTGGAGATTACAGGGCATCAGGTTGTTCTTCCTGTCACATGATTTACTCGAACGACGGAGTCTCATTATCTCACGATAGGGCCATACAAAAAGTTCAAAGTAAAAATAAAAAACAAAACCGTTTTACCAGAAAATTCTCAGAAAACTCTTTGAATAATCCACGTGGCTATCCCCTACTCCATAAGTTCACGGTCGCTGTCCCTAGCGTTCAATGCGAACATTGCCACAACAATAACGGTGTGGGTCAAGAATTCGAAGGTCTGTTTGCAAAACCATCACGGCCTATGGAAACACTCATTCAAATTAATGCAGAAAAACCTGTTCTATACGGTAAAGATCACGAGTTTCTCGTTCCTGATATCCATCGCGAAAAAGGGATGCACTGCATCGACTGTCATATTGGCAACGAAATGAAACCTGAAATAGAACCAGATCAGCTTCAATCAGGAGTACAAGTCCGTTGTATCGATTGCCATGGCACTCAGGAGAAAACTCCTAAAGAATACCTTTTAATCGAGTCAGACCCGAACACAAAAAAACTATTAGCACGTACCAATCTCAACCCTAACCTTAAGAAAAAAATCAGAGCAGGAGATACCGTTTCGGTTAATTCCAGTGGCTCACCGATGTTACATATTAAAAAGATTAAAGAGAACTGGGTTTTGTATTCCAAGGTAACAGGAAAGAAACATATTATTCCCTTACTGCAAAACCTTAAACCTTCTATCGCACACCAAATTCCAAAACATATGCAAGAGATGGAATGCTCGGCCTGTCATGCCCGTTGGGCAGCAACAGATTGGGGTATGCATGTTATACGAGAAAAATTTTTCGCCCCTAGAAAATGGAAAAACTGGAATCTATCTGATCCAATGCGTTTCCCCGAACCCTCTAATAAAAAACCTGGAATGCTGGATTGGTTGACCGCTAAATCGCTACCACAGAAAATTGAAGCCGATACAATAAATGAATATTGGTGGACCCTGTTTTCTGATTCAGGATGGTCAGAAATGATTATGGGTAAAAACTCACGTGGGAAGTACTCCATAATAAAACCTCGCTATCAATATTTTATTACCGACCAAACCGGCACATCAGGACTTCCCCTAAAAAGGGCCGAACCTCCCTTAACACTTAACAATTCTGCCGGGTTGATTTGGACAGATTATTCACCCCACACAATTCGAAAAACAGTTCGTTCCTGTGAAGACTGTCATCAAAACTCTTTATCGGTCGGTCTTGGTGATCCTCTAAAAATATCCATTCAAAATGCCGGACAATTTTTTTCCAGATTGAAACAAAATAATCAGGTTCATAAGAACTTTCAACTCAGACAAGGTATAGATCCTAATGGGCAGGCATTACAAACCTTCTTTCCGCAAGATAAATCGCGTTTTCTAAATAAAAATGAGATCACGGCTTTACAGAAACCTTCAAACCAGTATCGAGCATTTCGTTCCCTCAATTTGCGAGAATTAAAGTTTTCTAGACTATTGGGTCGTAGAGAATTCCCTTATGACGTAAAACATCGCATTCGCGAACACAATTTAGGAGAATCGCAACCACGCGAAGATCTTTTCTACGATGTTGAAAAAAACCTGTTTGTAAGAATAGAGATACCAAAAGAGGCACCCAAACCACCTAAAATTTTTAAACCAAAAACTTGGCCAGAATCTATAATGGATGAAGATAGTG
>UINC01001820.1_pt1 | contig 12708 bp, 11 predicted proteins | sample 5385821 | NCBI WGS metagenome assembly UINC01 (sample SAMEA4666929, study PRJEB26691) | marine metagenome | isolation source: Pacific Ocean | place: Pacific Ocean | collected 2011-10-13 | reverse complement strand
CATAGGCTTCAACCCAGAGTGGATCGTAGGCCGCATATCCCCCAGGCCCATCCTGTTCATCACCAGCAGTGACGACCGCCTGGTGCCGCCCGAAGAGTCGGAGCAGCTTTATGCCAACGCCGGAGAACCCAAGAAACTGGTCGTCCTGAAGGACGTCGGCCACTACGAGGTCTACGCGGAACCGGCCTTCTCCCAGGTCATGAAAGAGACCATGGACTGGTTCCAGGCCTACCTGCCAGCAAAGAGCTAATAGCCTGGTGCCAGCGCCATATCCGGCGCAGTTTTATAAAGCTATGGCGAGACGCTAGGCCATCAGTTCCTCGATCGCCCGGTTGATGTCGTCCGGTCGCTCGGCCATGGGGAAATGTCCCGCATTCTCCAGCTTGATGTATTTGGAGCCGGGCACGGCTTGATGTATCTCCAGCTCGTACTCCGCTGGCTTGCCTGGGTCGTCAACGCCGCGGACCAAAGTCAGAGGAGTTTTCAGATCTCCGATACGGTCGCGAACGTCGAACTTGTCGATGGTCACCAGGTCGTTGTACTGGGAGATTGGCCCCACAACCCTGTGACGCTCGATGAGCTTTTCCCGGAGCTCAGGCTCGATGAACATCATGGTATGGCGCATGGCGGCCAGCCACTCCTCATGGACCGCCTCATCTTTGGCGGCTTTCAGGCGAAATTCTAGGCTGCCGGGAGCGCGCTCTTTCGGCCGCATCGCGATCGTCATCAGCAAGAGCCCGGCTACCTCATCGGGGTAGTCCAACGCGTATTGCAGCGCGACACAGGCCCCCAGAGTGAATCCAGCGAGCACCAGGTCATTCGTGTGGCCCTGCTTATGGAGCCAGCCCCGCAGCCATTCGGTATATTCGGCCACCGTGGCCATGGAATCGCCCTCCGGGTGGCCGGGCAAGTCCGGGGCCAATGCGTCTGGGAAGTGTTCCATCTGATATTGGTAACCTGCGGAGCAGCTGCCGGCGCCGGGTCCGTGTATGAAAACAACCTGGGACATAATGGGGCTCCTTTAGTGTCCTTCTTGCAAGGCCGACGGATCAAACTATGGGCCAGCGGGGCGGGAATGACAGACCGGCCCTGGCCAGCATGTCCTCGCCGATGCCCTGCACCTTCTGGGCCAAGGCCCACTCGTCAACGAACAGCGGTTTGTGGTCCTCAACAACAATCTTGCCGTCCACCATCACCAGGTGGACGCTACGGCCATCGGCATTGTAGACCAGATTGTTGACTGGATTGAACAGTGTCTGCCATTCGGCTCGGCGGGTGTCGAAGAGCACCAGGTCAGCCTTCTTGCCGACTTCAAGCGACCCGACATCTGCGCCTAGACCTAGGGCCTCAGCGCCCATGATGGTCGCCATCTCCAGGGCCGTCTCGGCGGGGATTGTCTTCGAGTCCTGCCGGGCGTCTTTGTATAGCACAGCAATCAGGTACATGGCGCGGTTGGTCTCCAGGAGGTTGGAGTTGTTGCCGGCGTCGGTGCCAAGGCCAACGGCCATGCCAGCATCCAGCATCTCGGGTAACGTCCCGTGCTGAGTCATGCCGGCCCCGCCCTTGACCGCTGCAGTCGGCACGACCACCGCCTTGGTTTCCGTGCGGGCCAGCGCCTCCACCTCGCTCTCGTCTTGGCCCAGCATGTGGGCCAGAGTCACGTTATCCCCCAATACGCCCAACTTCTCAAGGTGCTGGGTTGGCCGGAGCCCTGTTTCTTTGATGCTGTTCTCCACGTAATTGGCGGCGTTGTTGTAGTGAAGGGTCATTCCAGTGCCGTAGTGGTCGGCCAGGCGTTTACATTCCAAGAGGAGTTCATCAGTGCACATGCTGAGGGCGAAGGGCATAGCCCAGGCCCGGACTCGGCCGTCCGCCTTCCCATTGAACTCCTTAATGGTCGTCTCAACAATATCGACGGCGTCGACGGTGGATGAGACCGGTAGACCCAGCGGATTGGGCTTGTCGGTGACGTGGGTCCCGGTAATTATCCGGCAACCGGTCTGCTTATAGGCGTCCAGGCATCTATCGAGATACTTGGTACTGCCCGGGTCCATGAAGGTTGTGGTGCCGTACTTCAGCAGTTCGGTGATGGCCAGCAGGCTGGTGTTGTATTCCTCCTCCTCAGTCATGATCGACTGAAGCTTGAATACGTTGGGCAGGTAGGCCGACCCCAGGTCGTCAGGGAAGATACCCCTGGTGGCGTGTGCGTAGCTGATGTGCATGTGCCCGTTGCAGAACCCCGGTGTGATCACCATGTCGGTGGCGTCGATTACCCGCCCCGCCTGGACATCAGCCAGTTCCTCTGCTTTGCCAACCTGGAGGATGCGTTGGCCTTGGACGACCAGCGAGCCGTCCCTGATGATACGGCGCTCAGGGTCCATGGTGATGATGAAACGTGCGTTTTCGAACTTAACGGTGGCGTCTGGCATTACTTCTTCCTGCATATGATGTCTTTGGTCCGCGCTGGGCCACCCGCTGACGGCCGATAGCTGATGGCTGGCGGCCCGATTATACCGTGCGGGACTTCGTCCGCCTGTTGACCGGCCAACACAGCCCGCCTATCATGCGGTAAATCTTCCGCCTGGCCATGTGTTTCATGAATAAATCCGAACTACCTTTTCTCAGCGCATCGGAGCTTTCCAAGCTGATGGCCGCCAAGGAAGCCTCTCCCGTGGAGGCCACGAAAGCTTATCTGGAGCGCATCGACTCCTTAGATGGCAAACTTCGCGCCTTCGTCACAGTGACCGCCGACGAGGCCCTGGAAGCCGCTAAAAAGGCTGAACAGGAAATCGCCCAGGGCAATCACCGGGGTCCGATGCACGGTGTTCCGGTGGCGGTTAAAGACCAGATCTACACCCAGGGCATATTGACCACAGGCGGGTCCCCGGTTTTCAACGATTTCATCCCTACGGTGGACGCGACTGTGATTTCCAACCTGAAAGCGGCTGGGGCGGTGCTATTGGGCAAGCTCAACATGACCGAATTTGCCACCTCGGGCCTGTCCCATCAGTTCGACCCGCCCCGCAATCCCTGGGACTTGGAACGGTCTACTGGAGGTTCCAGCAGTGGCTCGGGCGCCGCCACAGCAGCCTTTCTTTGCGCTGCCTCCCTGGGAGAGGACACGGGGGGTTCGGTGCGCTTCCCTGCGTCATGGTGCGGCCTGGCCGGCATCCGCCCCACTTGGGGACGGGTCAGCCGCTACGGTGTCATGCCCGGTGTCCGCTCCATGGACACCATCGGTCCCCTTGGCCGAACTGTGGAAGACTGCGCCATAACCCTGGCGGCCATAGCGGGCCACGACCCCAAAGACAAGACAAGCAGCAACGGACCGGTCCCCGATTACCAGGCCGCTCTGCCCGACGGCATCAAGGGTCTTAGGGTGGGAATCCTTAAAGAACTGGTCTACACCGATCTGGTGGAAGAAGAGATTCGGCAGGCCGTGCTGGCGGCCGCCACCACCATGAAAGACTTGGGCGCTCAGATTGAGGAGCTTTCCATACCGCTGGCCGCCAATGCCGGAGCCATCAACGGTTCCATCAGGGTCGAAGCCCCGACCACTTATCGAGATTTACTGCATGAGCGGCCTAGCGACATCGCCCACGACAACCGCATCGGCTACCTGCTGGGAAGTATTATGCCGGCATCCTACTTCTACAAGGGCCTGCGCCTCCGGTCGCTTCTGCGCGACCATGTCTTGGCGGCTTTTGACGGCGTTGACCTGCTGCTGTCTCCGACCACCGGAGTTGCGGCGCAACTGCTGGGGCCGGACCCGGTCATCGATAGCAAGGTCGCCAGCAGCCGGATTCCTTGGTTGCTGGCCACAACGTTTAGCCTGGCCAATGTCCCGGCGCTGAGCGTGCCCTGCGGCTTCACCGCGACGGGACTGCCCATCGGCCTCCAGATCGCTGGGCGGCCCTTTGACGAAAGCACTGTATTGCGCGCCGGCCACGCCTACGAGCAGGAAACAGAGTGGCATTCTCGCAGGCCCGAGATTTAGCTCGTTCGAAGAAGCCCGCCGTTGCCACGGATTGCCCTTTCGTGGACATTGTGAGAGATTGAAGGCGTGTTGAATCATCTCGACCTAAAGGCATCACTGGAGAGATTGGTGCTCATCCGCGATGAGCGGCTGCCGGTGCGTAGGATACCCCTTCGGGAAAAGCCGCTGCAGCGCTACGTGCTTCCTTACCGGGGATTGTTAGGCCTCCTCTTGATCGGCATCGCCTGGCCGCTGTCTTGGGCCCAGACCAACGTCGGCCTCCAGTACACTTTCTTCCCACTATGGCTGGGATTCATCCTAGCCATCGACGGTCTGGTCCTGCGACGCACCGGTTCTTCCTTGATCGTCCGCAGCCCCAAGATCATGGCGGCGATGTTCATAGTCGCCATGCCCTATTGGTGGGCTTTCGAAGGGATCAATGCCATAACTCAGAACTGGATCTACATCGGCGCTGAAGAGAACACAGACGTATTCGATTACCTGGAATCGTCCCTGGCTTTCTCGGTGGTGATTCCGGCGGTATTTGAAGTTTCTGAGCTCGTCGGCTCCCTGAGTTTCATCAAGCGGTTCGCCCGTCTTCCGGCATTGGTCTTGGAACGTCGGCAGGTCATGTTCGCGGCTGTCCTCGGTGTTCTGTCCCTGGTGGCGCTGCTTTTGTGGCCGAGCTACTTGTTCCCGCTTACCTGGTTGAGCCTGTTCCTAATCTTCGACCCAATCAATTGCCTCATGGGCCGGCCCAGCATCATTGCCCAGGTTAGGAACGGCGACTGGCGGTTGGTCGTCACCTTTGCCATCGGCGCTCTGGTCTGCGGGTTTTTCTGGGAGATGTGGAACAACGAAGCAACGGCCAGTTGGGAGTACAACGTCGGCATCTTCGATTTCGCTCGTATCTTCCAGATGCCACTCTTAGGTTACGGTGGTTACCTACCCTTCGGACTGGAGACTTACGCGGTCTTCCACTTCGCCGCCGGACTGCTGGGTTGGTCCTCAGATGCGCATGTCCCTTTGAGTGGCGACGTACGAGCATCCACAAGCTAAACCCTTTCATCATCTCAGGTATACGGATTCTTGTTCACCGTGTCCAAACAGGTGTATCCTTGCCCCATCGGCCGTGCTCCTGCCGCTCGGCCTAACCCGCGATATCATCACGTTAACTAAGGAGATCCACAGATGAAGTTTGGAATCTTCACCATCGTTCCATGGCATGAGAGCAAAGGACAACAGCAGTCTCTCGACGAGAGCCTGGAGCAGATCGAATTGGCCGACGAGCTGGGCCTGGATGAAGTCTGGCTGGGCGAGCACCGCTTCTCCCGCCATGGACTGCTTTCGGGCATTTGGTCCTACGCTGGACTGGTTGCCGGCCGGACTAAGAACATCCGCATCGGTACTGCCGTTGTGGTGCTGCCCCTGCACAACCCAATCTTGGTGGCGGAAGAAGCGGCGATGGTCGACGTCATCAGCGGAGGACGCCTAAATCTGGGCATAGGTTCCGGCTACCAGCGCCAGGAGTTCGACGGTCTCGGCATCGACATCAACACCAGCCGCGAACGGTTCTACGAGGCCGTTGATGTCATCAAGAATGCCTGGACCGAAGAGAAGCTGACCTATCACGGTAAGTTCACTAACGTGGATGACCTATGGGTCCTACCCAAGCCTCTGCAGCAGCCCCATCCGCCGTTGTTCCAGGCTGTGAGCACCTCGCCGGCCAGCATCGACTTCGCCGCCAAGAACCAAATTCAGGTCATCGCCGGTGGACCCACCGACATCTTGGGCCAAGCCCCTCAGGTGGTCCAAGCTTGGCGGGAAAAGATGGACGAGTACGGCCATCCCCACGAGCACCTTGATCCGCCCATGTCCAAGGGCATTTACGTTGCTCCGAGTCAGGAAGAGGCCGAGCGAGATGCCAATGATTTACAGAATTTCTCGTCACGCATCCTGAATTCCCAGGGCAACAACGGCGCCATCGGGATGCCCACCGACAAGGACGGTAACGTGCCTCCGGGATACGAGCACTGGGCCAACCGCCAGACTGATCGCGACCGCCGTGACGACCCCGGCCACGCCGGACTTCCGCCGCTAGTTGGCACGCCCGAAGTGGTGATCGAACGCCTGAAAGCGACACAGGCGGCCGGCATCAACCATGTGTTCGGCAACTTCGGGTTCCCCGGACTGCCACACGAGAAAGTCCTGAGGTCCATAGAGATGTTCGCCAAGGAGGTCATGCCCGAGTTCCAAGGAGCCCCGGTAGCCTAACGAATAGACCAGGCGAAACCAGGAATCAAAAGGAGCGGAGCCAATTTGGCCCCGCCCTTTTTACTTAGAGTTCCTGGACGCTCGGCGCTTGGTCATTCCGGTGAATGCCTGAATAAAACCAGGTCGTACCGGTGGCTAGTCCACCGGCCCTCCTAGGGGTGTGGTGGGGCCTTCGCAGGCCAGGAACTGGCCGTAGCCTGGTTGCTGCTCCAGCTGGCCTTGGTTCAGTAGCACCTGTCCACGCAGCAGGGTCATCCACGGCCTGCCGCTGACCTTCCAGCCTTCGAACAGAGTATAGCCTGCGTTGCTGTGGTGGTCCTTGACGGTCACCACTCGGTCGGCGCCGGGGTCCAGGATTAGCAGGTCTGCGTCCGACCCCGCCTGGATCACGCCCTTTCGGGGATACAGGCCAAAGATGCGTGCCGGGTTCTCTGACATCACTCTGGCTAGCCACCAGATGGGAAAGCCCCGTTTCACCACGCCCTCGCTGTACATCAAGGGCGCTACGGTTTCGATACCGGGGGAGCCAAAGGGCACCGATGCCCCGGTGGAGTCCACGAATATGTTGTCCCAACCCGGATTCTTCAGCTCTTCAGGGTGTGGCGAATGGTCGCTGCCCACCAGAGATATCTGACCCTGCCGCAGGCCGTTCCAAAGCGCGTCCCGGTCGGGCCCGTCCTCTGGTCGGAGGGGAGGCCCGATTTTGGCCAGAGGCCCGAATTTCGCCATTTCGGCGTCGGATAACAGTAGATACTGCGGGCAGGTTTCGGTCCAGATCTTCTGGCCTTGGGCCTGGGCCTGCTTGATCCGTTCTAAGCCCAATTGGGTGCTCAAGTGCACCACGTAAGTGGGGCAGCCGGTAGCGGCCCCCATCTTGATGGCCCGGTTGATTGCCTCTTCCTCGGCCCAATCGGGGCAGGCTGTGGGGAAGTCCGTCGGATGGGTGTGGCCCTCGGCCATGAGCTTGTTTTCCAGGTATTCGATGATGTTGCCGCTCTCGCAATGGAGCTGTAGCACCCCGCCGCCCTTGGCCACTATGTCCATGGCGTTGCAGATGTAATCGTCATCGCACATCCGGCCCGGCCGCTTCTTGTAGGTCATGAACATCTTGAAGGACTTGACACCAAGCTCCATGGCCTGTGGCAGGGAAGCCAGGATGCTAGGCCGGTTCTGCAGGATGAAATGGAATCCAAAATCTACCAGCGCCGCCGTGCCGACCTCGTCTTGGATACGGCGGACGGCTTGTTCCAGGGTCTCGTCGCCCTCCAGGGCGTAATTGCCGAAGGGGACTAGGGTGGTCAGCCCGGCGTGGGCTGCCGCCAGAGCGCCGAGAGCGTAATCGTCGTGCCCGTCAAGATGGACGTGGGAGTCGATCAGTCCTGGTAAGACGAACTTGCCTTCTGCGTCGATGTACCGGTCAGCTGTCGGAAGCAGGTGTTCTGGACCGACGGCCGCGATCTTCTCGCCTTTGATGGCCACTGCGGCGTCAATTACCTGAGACGAGGTGACGACCTTCCCGCCTCTTACGATTGTATCGACATGAGTATCGACCGCCATACCGTGCCTCCCTGGCCCAGATTCAAAGCTGCCGCGAGTGTAGTCTTGGGTGGATGAGCTGTCAACGAACGGTTCCCGTTGACAGCCCAGTTGGGCGCGACTACACTCGCCCCAAATTGAGATTTACTACTGGACTAGAGGATAATCATGCAACTGGAAGATAAGATCGCCTTGGTCACCGGCGCCGGTAGGGGCATGGGCCGGGCGATCTCCCTGCAACTGGCCGAGGTCGGTTGCAACGTTGCCGTGTCCGATATCGACGTATCCACCGCCGAGGACACCGCCGTGGCCGTGAAGCAACTGGGCAGGGAGAGCGTCGTGTTGCCGGCCGACATGGGTGATCTTCAAGACATCGACCGCATGTTCCAGCAAGCGAAAGACGCCTTTGGGCGTCTTGACGTCGTAGTTAACAACGCCGGGGTTACAAAATACCTGGACATCATGGATGTGCAGGAAGAAGACTGGGACCGCATCCACCGGGTGAATGCCAAGGGCGTGTTCTTCTGCATGCAGCGGGCGGCCCGGGAACTGATCGACCAAGGTCAGGGAGGCCGCATCATCAATATTGCCTCCATCGCCGGGAAGGGCTACGCCGGCACCTCGAATGCCGCCTACGCCGCCAGCAAGGGCGCGGTCATCTCCATGACCAGCATTGCGGCCCTACAGCTTGGCCGATATGACATCAACGTCAACGCCATCTGTCCCGGTTCGACGCTGACTGCTATGGCGTCGGACACCATGTCCGGTCGGGCCGAACGCACCGGCCAGACCATGCGTGAACTGGAAGAAGCCCGAGACGCCAAGATCCCGATTGGGCGACCCAACGACCCGGAAGACATAGCGGCCATGGCGGTGTTTTTAGCCGGACCGGGCGCTCGCAATATCACGGGTCAGGCGTTCAACGTGGACGGCGGGTTGGTGATGCACTAGGCGTCAGTTTGGCGACAACCCGGCCTGGTTGGCCCTTAGTTCTCAAGCCGTTGCCTGCTAATATGATTTCAGGCATTTTCGGGAGGAGAGGCGGTGGACTTGCGGCCAAAGCTCTGCTTCCTCATGGTTTTGACGGTTTTCCTTGCGGCACTGGGTACCGATTTGGTCTCCGAAACGGTGTCCGCTAATCTTGCCGCGACATTCGACGTTGTTCCAAAGTCCGCGGTTCCCAACGAGACGGTAACCCTGCTAGGGACAGGGTTTACCCCTTCGACGACCGGCGGTGGGTCGGCAGCAGCCGGCGCGCATCAGGTCACTGGACTTGGCGGGAGCGTCATTATCATTGGCACAACTACCCTTGTATCCCCTAACGTAAGTTATCCCATTGATTTCGACGCTGACGGCAGTTGGACCGCTTCCATCACCATCCCCATAACTGCTGAGACAGTGGCCGGTGGTTCGATCTCCATCAGTGTCTTGGATGATCAAGGTTTCGGGCAGACGACTCAAATAACCATGAGGACTCCATTGATCACCTTGGACCCCGCATCCAGCAGAATCAAAACCGTCGTGACCGTCACCGGCCAAGACTTTCCCGCTGCAAATCCGCTTACCAAGGCCAACAGCCAGGTGCCGATATCATATGATGGCTTTCCTTTGACGGTGGTTTCAGCAAACTTGCTTGGCGGATTCATCGCGAATATAACGGTGCCCGAGACGGCTGATATCTCGTCCGACAACATAGTCAGGGCTCAGGTCTTGGGCTTCGACTGGGGAGGTGTCGCGATTCATTCGGTGCCTGGCCCAATCATCACTCTTTCGCCGGCCTCCGGCGTGCCCGGGACCGTAGTGACTGTCTCTGGCGAAGGCTTTCCGACCAACGTCCTGATTTCCAACGTTCGGGCGGGCAACATCAACGTGTCCAATTCGCTGTCGCCCTCCACCGACAATAACGGAAATTCGGTGTCCTATTTCGCTATGCCCGTTTTCGTCCCCGGAGTTCAGAGCGTTGCGGTCACAGCCGGTGGAATCACAGGTGTAATTGGTTTTACCGTGCTGGAGGGCGCGCCGGTAAGCCATTTGCTGCCGACTCCCAAACCGTCCACGTTGCCCGCAGATGCCCTGGCGTCGCTGATCCAAAGAGAGGATCTGATTCGCGTCTGGAACTTCGATAACAGCACCAAAAATTGGGAGTTTTTCGACCCCCGCCCAGCCTTCATCAACGCCAACACCATCAAGATCATGGTGCCTGGCCGCATCTATTGGTTGAGGATGAATAGGGTTCAAACAGCGACGCTCAACGGAAAAGCCGTTAAGCTTATCTCGGGTTGGAACCTGGTGCCTTGGTAAAACCAAGCGGAGACTGGCGCGCTCAAGCTTCTATAGGATAATATTTACGGAAGCTCGAACTTGTTACTCGAGCTTTTTAGTCAGCGCCGGAACAGGCGTGAGGTGTCCCTTACATGGAACTCAACATTAGGTTATTCGCCTTGTACCGGGAGCGCGCCGGCGGGGACACTGTTGTCGTGACTGTGCAGGACGGAGCGACTGTGGCCGACCTAACTGATGAGATCAGACGGCAGATTCCCAACCTGGCACCGCCCGAAGTGAAGATCGTAGTGGCCGTAAACACCGACTATGCGGGCTCGGATATAATCCTCCAGCCAGGCGACGATGTTTGCCTCATTCCGCCCGTCAGCGGGGGGTAACCGAACGCCTGGGGAGCTTACAAAATGATAGAGCTAACTGAAAAAACCCTCGACCCGGAGAAGATCACCGCAAAGGTGCGGCGTGACACTAACGGCGCGGTCGTGACCTTTCTGGGAACCACCAGGGACAATTTCAAGGGCAAGGCCGTGCTGACTCTGGAATACGAAGCCTTCGACGAGATGGCCGTTAAAAAACTGGGAGAGGTGCGTCAGGAATTGATGGCCGAATTTGGCCTGGAACAGATTGCCATCAGCCATCGCATCGGAACGGTGGGCATCGGAGAGATCAGTTTGGTGATTGCCGTTGGCTCGCCTCACCGCGAAGAGGCTTTCAACGCATGCCATGCAGCCGTTGACCGCATCAAAGAAGTGGTGCCCATCTGGAAGAAAGAGGTCTACCAAGACGGTTCTCGCTGGGTGGCCTGCGAAGACCACGAGTTTTCATCGGCGGACCAGTCGCCAGCTGGGAACCACACCCATTAGAAGGATCTGATTTCGCTCGTCGTGATACCCTTAATCCCGCTCATGGTTAGCTCGTCGAACCACGGGATCGGGGTAGTTGATTTCCACCAGATGCATTACTTGTGTGGCCCATCGACAGGCTCAGCGGGAGCGGTTTACCCTAGCGGATTTCTCCGACAGTAAGTCCTAGCGCGGCTCCAGCGCCGCCTCTGATCCCCAGTTTAAGTCCGCCGATTGATCTCGGGCCTGGCGCTTGTTCCAGTCTTTGGACAACACCGCGTTTGCTGCCTGCCGCAAAGTCCTCACTCCAATAGCCTTCATGCCCTGCGGCACCCTCAAACCTTCCAAGCACGACTCGGGCAACACACACGTCTTGAGCCCCAAACGTGCGGCCTCAGTGACTCTCCGCTGCGCCTGAGAAACTGACCTTATCTCTGCGCTCAGGCCAACCTCGCCAAAGGCGAACATCTCTGAGTCCAGCGGACAGTTGTACAGGCTGGACGCCATGGCCAGCACCAGCGCAAGGTCCGCTGCCGGCTCGTCGATCTTAAAACCTCCTGCCACATTTACGATGATGTCCTGGCCGGACAACTCCAGACCGGCGCGGCGGGAACCTACCGCAGCTAGCATCAGCAGGCGGTTGTAGTCCACCCCGTTGGCCACACGGCGAGGCGCTGGCAGTTGGGAGGGGGAAGTTAACGCCTGTACCTCCAACAGCAACGCCCGGCTGCCTTCCACCACCGGCGCTAGGGCCGCTCCGATGGAGCCCCCTGCCCGTTGGGAGAGCAATGCTTTCGAAGGGTCGGCCACATCGGCCAGGCCTTGTTCGGTCATCTCGAATATACCGACTTCGGTGGTCGCTCCGAATCGGTTCTTGCCGGCGCGCAGCACCCGGTAACCGCCATCTTCTTGGGATTCCAGGTACAGCACCACGTCCACCATGTGCTCCAACACCCTGGGCCCGGCCAAAGAGCCGTCCTTGGTCATGTGACCGGAGACGAACACCGGGATGCCACTATCTTTCGCCCACCGGAGGAGCCGAAGCCCTGCCTCACGCACCTGCCCCACACTGCCGGGGCCGGAAGTCTCGTCGTCGGTGTACAACGTCTGGATGGAGTCCACGATAGCTAGAGCGGGTCTCATTGAGTCCAGTTGAGAGATAACTGAAGCCAAGTCGGTTTCGGGTAGCATCAAGACGCCCTCGCCGGCGAATCCCAGCCGGTCCGAGCGCAGTTTTATCTGCTGGGGCGACTCCTCCCCGCTGACGTATAGAACTTTTTCGCCTTTGGCAGCCACGTATTGGGCCATCTGAAGGAGGAGAGTCGACTTGCCGACGCCGGGTTCACCGGCCAGGAGGACCACCGACCCGGGGACGACGCCGCCGCCCAACACCCGATTCAACTCGGAGGAAGGCAGGGGGTCTCGCTGTTGGTCGCCGGAGGAGATGGAGGATAGTTCGACCACTTCGGTCGCTTTTGTGGCGAGCCAACCAGGGCGGCCCTTGGGAGTTGGTGGGGCCGCGGCCATTTCAACTAGGGGAAATTGAGAGCCGCATCCTTGGGCGGGACAGAATCCGCTCCACTTGGCGAACTCGTTGCCGCAGGACGAGCACATAAATACTGATCGCCATCGCTCTTTTACCTTAGCCACACCGCACCACCCGATTGAAGAAGTCGCTGGAGAGATTACGCTGGAGAGATTACATAGCCAGAATTGCGGCAATTATAACAACAGAAGGCCCCAAATCGTGGGGCCTTCTGTCAGTAGTTCCCTTATTTTGGCGTTATTGACGGAGCTAGC
>UINC01001704.1_pt2 | contig 12740 bp, 10 predicted proteins | sample 5385821 | NCBI WGS metagenome assembly UINC01 (sample SAMEA4666929, study PRJEB26691) | marine metagenome | isolation source: Pacific Ocean | place: Pacific Ocean | collected 2011-10-13 | reverse complement strand
AACAATATTTTTCTTGAGCAAAAGACTCAGTAGAGAATACTAGTAGTGCTGATATGAGGATGAGTTTTTTCATTATGCTAATCTCCTTTTAATTAAACTCTATACCTATTTTAACGCAGGTATAACCTTTTCCCCAATAAGCTTAATTGAAGTTGCAGGATCTTCTCTTAATTCAAGGGCGACATCGGTTAAGCCTGCTTGTTTTAGTTCTAGTAAGTGCTCTATTTTTTGGTCTACTTCACTAACATGACCCGTTAAGGTCAAATGATCTACAAGTTTTTCTAATAAAATATCAGGGACACCAGGCACCGAAGATGTCTTCAATATGGGCATTTGATATATTTCCTTTTTATGAGCCTCTATAACATCGTACTCTTGGTCTGACATAAAGCTAGTAATGACCCATCTTCTAAATAAACCACGGTAACCAAGCCATTGTTTTGCTTCATTCATGGCTTTTTCCTTATCTTCATAGAGTGCCCATGCCATAAAATTATTGAATCTAAAGTCATTAGCTTCTCGCGTTTTCAAGTGTTCAGACACTTCTGCAACTTTGTTTTTTATGATATCGGGAGGTAGGTCACTCATCATAATTCCATCTGAAAATTTAGACGACATCTTCAGCATTTGAGGTTTGTTGGCAGCCACGTAAACCTTTGGTATAGATTGTTTAACCCAAAAAGGATTATAGTTATTTACCTGAAATATTTCTCCATCATAGTTAAAAGCATTTCCCTTAGAGATAGATTTCAATATTTCTACACATTCATCAACAGCCTTGACTCTTCTTAGTGGTTTTAAGTTGAGTGACTGCAAAGCTTCCCCGCCACCACCAATCACAACAGTAGCCCTGCCACCAGCAATCTCATTTAATGTTAATAAACCACTTAAAATACGAATTGGGTGTGTATCAAAAGGATTTAAGGCGATAGGTCCTAACTTTATTTGTTTAGACCGAAGAGCTAACTGTGAAAGATTTGTGAAAGGCTCTCGTGAGTCAATATAACTAGCTAACCATATGGTGTGAATCCCATATTGTTCAGCTAACAAACCCAGTTCAGTTATTTTAGAGGTGCTTAACCTAGAATCGAGGATCAGACCGATACGCATATTTAAGATGGATTATTGAATTAAGTTTTAAATCTAGCAAAACAAATCTGAATAATCAAAATAGCAAGGTATCATAGCTTCCAATAGCATTATAAAATAGAAAATATGAATATTATTGAAGTTAGAGATCTTCTAAAATCTTATCCTCTTCCAGGTAATAAAAAAGAAACCTTCAATGCTGTTGATGGAATTACTTTTAACATAAAAGTTGGTGAAATATATGGAATCCTTGGTCCAAATGGGGCAGGCAAGACCACCACACTTGAAATGCTTGAAGGCCTTAATGATATTGATGGCGGCTCTGCCTTAATCAATGGTTTGGATGTAAGCACTAATGTTTTTAAAGTAAAGGAAATTATTGGTGTTCAACTTCAAGCTAACGAATACTTTGACAAGCTTAATCTAAAGGAACTGCTAATTCTTTTTGGTAAACTTTATTCGGAAGAAATTGATTCTGATGATTTATTAAAAAAAGTAGATCTTTTAGGTAAATCAAATGCTAAACCTGAAGAGCTTTCTGGTGGACAGAAACAACGATTCTCAATTGCATGCGCCCTTGTTAATAATCCTAAGATTCTATTTTTAGATGAACCCACAACAGGTTTAGATCCTCAAGCAAAACGTAATCTGTGGAACCTAGTAAAGGAACTTAATATAGCAGGCATGACCATAGTATTAACTACTCATAACATGGAGGAAGCTGAATACTTGTGCAACCGTATTGCAATCATGGATCAAGGGAAATTAATTGCAGAGGACACTCCGCAAGGACTAATTCAGAAATATGCACCAGAACCACAGCAATTGGCTTCACAGGGAAACATTGAAGATGTGTTTCTTGCTCTTACGGGGCACACACTTAGGGATTGAAATGTTTACAAGTATGCAACTCCATTTGGCAAAAGTATTTCTAAAGATTTTCTTTAGGGATCGTCAATCAATTCTGTTTAATCTTTTTTTTCCTCTGGTCTTTATCGGAGCTTTTCTGTTTGCAGGAGGAGAACCAGATCCTATAAAGCTAGGTTTAGTTAATAATTCAACCAATACCATATCTAAGAATTTCTCTGAACTAGTTAAAAATGATCGACTTTTTGAAGTAACAGAAGGAGAAGAATCTGATCTTAAAGAACAGTTATTATTGGGTGAGCAAACTGCCATTATCGTTATACCTGAGACTTTTGATTATGTAGAGAAAACCAATGAATTAAGACTCTTATTGGATGCTTCACAAGTAAGACAATTAGGAACAATTAAAGAAGCAATTAACACAAGTCTCCTTTCTATTGAGCGAGAGTTAAGAAATTCTGAACCCATGTTTAGCCTTTACATCGAAGATGTTAAGGCAAGATCTCAACGCTATATCGATTTTTTACTTCCAGGAATATTGGCTTTCATGTTGATGAACTTAAGTATTGCTGGCAGTGGTTTCAATATAGTTGAATACAGGCGTCGAGGAATTTTAAAAAGACTTTTTGTAACCCCAATACAACCAAAAGACTTTATTGTTTCGATTGTTTTAGCTCGAACACTAATTGTTCTTATGCAAATCTCAGTTGTTCTTGGTCTTGCAATAGCTCTTTTAGATATAAAAATAATGGGCAGTTTCTTCTCACTCTATGGCATGGTCATACTTGGTACTTTTATTTTCCTTTGTCTAGGATTTTGTTTGGGAAGTATCGCAAAAACACAAGAAGCTGTTAGACCTATAGTTACTTCATTTACTTTTCCTCAATTAATATTATCAGGTGTTTTCTTTCCAATTAATTCGATGCCTGAAATCATACAACCATTTGCCCATGCCCTTCCTTTAAGTGTTGTTGCAACTGGCCTCCGTGATATTGTTAATGATGGAGCGTCTTTACTAACTCTCAATACAACTACTTTAGGTATCGTTGTATGGATGATTCTAAGTTTTTTTACAGTAACTAAGTTTTTTGTTTGGAAAGAGATAGCCAGCTAAAATAATTTACTGGCATGATTTGGTAATATGTAAGCGCAAATTTTTGATTAAAAAAAAGGAGAGATAATGGAAAGAGTTTTAGTTACAGGAGCAACAGGCTTTATAGCTTTACATTGCATACAGCAACTTCTAGATAAGGGTTATCAGGTCAGAGGTACACTTAGAAGTGACAATAGGAAGGATGAAGTAAGAGACGCCATGCAAAAGCATTCTTCCAATCCCGAAAATCTTGAACTAGTTATGACTGATTTATTAAGTGATGATGGATGGGAGGAGGCTACCAAAGATTGTAAGTACGTTTTACATGTGGCTTCACCTTTTATATTAGAGGCACCAGATCACGAAGATGATTTGATAAAGCCAGCTGTTGAAGGAACACTCAGAGTCCTTAAAGCATGTACAGCGAATCAAGTAGAGAAAGTTGTCCTCACATCCTCTTTTGCTGCTATTGGATATGGTAACGAACAAAAAATATATGATGAGACTGATTGGTCTAGTACAGAATCAAGCATAGGCGCTTACGCTAAAAGTAAAACACTAGCTGAGAAGACTGCATGGAATTATGTAGAGGAATTATCTGATGAGGAAAAATTTGATCTGACTGTAATTAATCCTGTGGCAGTCACTGGTCCAATGTTATCAGATGATATTGGCACTTCTAACACACTTCTTGTTCAACTTCTTAATGGGTCAATGCCGGCCTGTCCAAAAATTCATATTGGTTTTGTTGATGTCAGAGATGTGGCAAAAGCCCATATTTTTTCTATGACTTCTGAAAAGACTAACAATCAGAGAATTATTCTAAGTGATAAAGAACTGTTCTTTGCTGAAATGGGTAAGGTACTTAAAAATGCTGGCTTTGAGAAATCACCAACTAAGGAACTCCCTGATTTTTTAGTCAAAATCATGGCTCTTTTTATCAAAGAACTGGGCGGACTTACCAGATCCTTGGGACGAGTGGTTTACAGCAATAAAGATAAAGCTAAAGGCATATTTGATTGGGAATACATTTCTGCAGAAGACTCAGCTATAGAGGCTTCAGAACAACTTCAATCAATGGGCTTAATTTCAGAATAAATAGTTCTTTTGGATGCTGGTGTGTTGTATCAAAAAATAATATCTGTAGCCCCGATGATGGGACAGACAGATCGTCATTTCAGATATATGATTTCTTTATTAGCCAAAGATGTCAGACTTTATACTCCGATGATTCATGCTGATGCTATTGTTTATTCTGATAAGAACTTTATAAAGAATGAGAATCATAGACAGAAAGAAGTCGGTATCCAGATTGCTGGAAGCGATCCTGATGTTATAGCCGCCGCAGCAACAATCATTGAGCAACACAACTATAATGAAATTAATCTCAATGTGGGTTGCCCAAGTGCAAGAGTTCAAAATTGTTCTGTGGGAGCGACCCTCATGAAGGAACCTCAAAGAGTAGCAAGAATAATTGAAAGACTTAAAAAAACGACCAGTCTGCCGGTTTCAATTAAAACTCGAATAGGAGTTGATAATGAGGACTCTTATCAGTTTCTCTATGATTTTGTGAATCAAACATCCTCAGCAGGTTGCGAGCACTTCATCGTGCATGCCAGAAAAGCTATATTAAAAGGCCTTAATCCTAAAGAAAATAGATCAATTCCCCCATTGGATTATGAACGAGTCGAGCAACTTAAAAATGATTTTAGTGAACTAAGGATTGATGTCAACGGTGAAGTTAATTCAATAGAGAAGATAGAGCAACATCTCAAAGTATTTGACGGGGTGATGATTGGCAGAGAAGCTTATAAGAACCCATTTTTTCTAGCAGAAGTTCAAGATTCATTTTTCAAAAACCCAACCAACCGAAAGCTAAATAAGCTTGATTTTGTTGAGCAAATGACTGAGTACATAAAAAACGAAGTGAAGCAAGGAGTTAGCGCACACCTAATTACCCGTCATATGACTCAATTATTAAAAGGGACCCCTGGGGCAAAGCAATGGAGAAACCTTATTGGCAGTGATAAATCTCACAAGAAAGATATTGATACACTACTGTTAGAGATTTCTAATTTTCTTAGTGCTAGAGCAGAAATATTAGTCTGATAAACTCATTAAAGCATTGACAACTTTACTGTGTTCTTCAATAAGCATTTCTGGCATACGGTCACCGTATTCTGAGAAATAGTCTTTAATGCTATCCATTTCTTGAAGCCATTGACTCTGATCAATATCAAATAAATCAGCCATTGACTCATCAGTTATTTCCAGTCCTTTAGTATCAATATCATTAGTATTGGGTAGGAAGCCTATCGGTGTTTCTAGTGCCTCTATTTTGTTTTGACATCTCTTTATAATCCACTCAAGTACTCTTAAGTTGTCTCCGAAGCCTGGCCAAATAAAACCGTTATCATTTTTTCTGAACCAGTTCACATGAAAGATTTTTGGTAATCTCTCAGATTGTCCTGAAAAACTAAGCCAATGAGACCAGTAATCTGCAAAGTTATACCCGCAGAAAGGTTTCATTGCCATTGGATCTCTTCTGACTATTCCCACTTCACCTGTGGCAGCTGCAGTGGTTTCAGAGCCAACACTTGCCCCTACTAGAACACCATGTTTCCAGTCTTTTGATTCATATACCAATGGTGCTAGTTCACTTCTTCTACCACCAAAAACGATCGCACAGATTGGAACACCACTTGGTGAATCAGCAAGATTTGAATATTTAGGGTTATTCTTTGCCGAAATCGTAAACCTAGAATTAGGATGAGCAAACACTCCTTCATCGGCGCTTATTTCATCACCTTTCCAATCTATAGTTGGGTTTCCATCTTTTTTCCCTTCCCACCATGGTTCATTGTTATCAGTAAGACCAACATTAGTGAAGATAGCATTGGATTGAATAGCTTTGTATGCGTTTTCATTGTCATCTTCATTAGTACCAGGTACAACTCCAAAATATCCTGCTTCGGGATTGATGGCCCAAATTTGTCCAGACTCATCCATATGTAACCACGCAATATCATCACCAATTGTTTTTACTTTCCAACCTTCGTAACCCACTGGTGGAATTAACATTGCTAAGTTAGTTTTTCCACAGGCTGACGGAAAGGCAGCTGCTACATAGAACTTTTCACCTTCAGGATTTTCAATTTCAACAATAAGCATGTGTTCAGCTAACCAATTTTCTTTTAAGGCTTGCCAACTGGCTATTCTTAAAGCATGACATTTTTTCCCAAGAAGGGCATTGCCGCCATAACCTGAACCAATGCTTCTGATTGTTTCTTCTTCTGGGAAGTGCATGATAAAGCGTTTATCGGGATCTAAGTCGCCAATTGAATGAATACCTTTAACAAATTTATTTTCTCTCTCAATTCGCTCAAGAGCTGGTTGCCCCATTCTTGTCATAAGAAACATATTAGCGACAACATAAGGACTATCAGTGATTTCAACTCCGCATCTTGAGAACCTTGAATCAATGGGGCCCATGCAATAAGGAATCACATACATTGTTCGACCCGCCATACAATTTTCAAATAGATTATCGAGTTTAGAATGTGCTTCCTGTGGGTCCATCCAGTTATTATTTGGTCCCGCATCACTTTTATTATCTGTACATATAAATGTTAAATGTTCGACTCTTGCCACATCAGATTGATCAGATCTGTGAAGAAAACAGTTTGGAAAACTTTGCTCATTCAACTTCATCAAATCACCTGAATCCAGCATTTTACTTACGAAGTCCTCGTATTCATCATGACTACCATTACACCAATAAATAGAGTCGGGATTGGTTAAATTAGCAACTTCATTTACCCAATTTTCTAATTCTTGATTGTTTGTACTCATATACCTAAAACATCTCTATTCTTCACAGTGGATAGTTATTATATCTATGTTTAATCTTGCGTCATTATTTTATTCTTTTATGATGTTTTTGATCCTTAGGTCAAAATATGAATAAATCTTTAGCTATAGACACTTCAACTACTCACTTGACAATCGCTTGTGAGAACAATGGAGTATTTATTGAGTATTCGATGGATAATTGCTTAGATCATGCAAAAGATTTATTCATTAATATCAATGATATATTGCATAAAGCCACGTTAGATATTAAAAGTTTGGATTTTATTACCGTTGGAATTGGTCCTGGGCGTTTTTCAGGTCTTAGAGTTGCTGTAAGTGCTGTCCAAGCAATAGCTTATACTCATAATATTAAGGTCATTACTCAGTCAAGTTTATCCAGTATTGCTGCAGTTGCGGCAAATCAATGCACTGTTGAGAAAATTGCAGTTGCTATGGATGCGGGTAATAACAAAATCTTTTTTGGTTGTTATCATCAGGATGAGGATAATTTTGTTAAACCGATTGTTAATGACAGTTTGATAGAGATAAAAGAATTTGAGTTTAATCAGAGAGATTTTTATGGAGCAGGTAATGCTTGGACTAAGTATAGAGATCATCTTCAAAATGGTAAGATAACTGTATTAAATGAAGCTGATACTCTTTACCCGGATGCCAAAATGATGATTGCTTACGCAAAAAATAGATATCTAACTGAAAAACACACAAAACCGTTTGATATTCAACCCAATTATTTAATCGATAAGGTCACCAATTGATTGACTATTTTTTAAAGTTGCCTAAAAAAATGAAGTATTTTATTGGCTTTCTATTTTGTTGTGCTCTTATGACCTATGCTCTTTATGCACAATATGTGCTTAATCTTGAACCTTGCCCATTGTGCATATTTCAAAGGTTAGCTGTAATAGCAATGGGCATTATTTTTCTATTTTGTTCAATTTTCGAACCTAAGAGTAAGGTTCCTACTTTACTCGCAAGCATCTTATTTACTGTCTCATCCTCAACAGGAATAGCAGTAGCATCAAGACATGTTTGGTTACAAAATCTTCCTAGTGATCAAGTACCTGGATGTGGACCTGGCTTAGACTTTATGCTCTCAACTTTTCCATTAACTGAAGTACTAGAAATGGTTTTTAGTGGGTCTGGAGAATGTGCAAATGTTGATTGGTCATTTTTATCTTTGAGTATGCCAGCATGGGTCATTATCAGTCTTTCTGTAATGCTTGTCTTCGCTATATGGACAAATTACAGAGGATAAACTGATTTTTAACAAATCTATTGATGTGCTAGTGAGTTTCGAATGGATTTTTCAAGATTAAGGTGTATTTGTTCAGAGATCATTTCTTGATTGTTATCTCTTAAGTAAAAAACATCCTCAGCTCTCTCACCTATAGTTGCTATTTTTGCTGATTCAATCCAAATCTTTTCATTTTTAAACACTTTCGAAATATCCAATAATAATCCAGGTCTATCTAAGCAAATTAACTCCATTACTGTTCTTTTATTAACAGTATCTGTAAGGAAGTTAATTTGTATTTCAGTATCAAAACTTCTTAATTTCCGTGGTAAGGGTTTATTTTTCTTTTTAGATATTAATTCTTTAGTGTCTAATCGTTCTAAAAGCAGGCTCTTAATTTTTAAATTTCTTTCTTTAATTTCACTAAAGCTAAGATTTGGTCGATCAATGTAAAAGTTAAAAATGCATTTTTCATCATCTAATTGAACCACTTTAGCGTCTCGAATTGAAAGATTCTTTTCTTCCAAGACACTTGTTATTAGAAAGAAATTCTCGCTACTTATATCCGTTAGAATAAATATTGAAATCAATCCTTCTGTCTCGAGTTGTCTTAGATTAATTAAGTCTAAATTACTTCCATATTCTTGCTCATTTAAGAGAAAATCCATTTGATTATTAATTTCATCCTGATTAAATTTTAGAAAATAATTTTCTTTAAATTCTTTCAACAAAGCATCGGCAGCTCTTTTATCATTACCTAAATTTAATAGGTGCTCTTTAGTTAATTCTTTCTTTTCCCTTACTATGCTCTTTTTATCAATGGGGTTTTCAAGACCTGCTCTCAATGAATTCTTAGTTAATCTATATAAATCATTAAAAAGTCTTTCTTTCCAACTGTTCCACAAACTTGGATTGGTAGCTCTCACATCACTAACAGTTAGTAAATAGAGGTAATCTAGCCGACTTTCATCACCTATTATTTTTGCCAACTCCTCTATAACATTAGGATCATGTATATCTTTTTTTTGTGCTGTAAGTGAAAAAACTAAATGATTTTCAACTAACCATGAGACTAGTTTAGCGTCATAATTTGTCAAACCATGAGCGAGACAAAACTTTTCAGCTTCTTTGGCACCAATAATAGAATGATCACCACCTCTACCTTTAGCGATATCATGGTATAGACCAGCAATGTAGAGTATTTTTTGGTTTTCAATAGATTGCATTTTTATACTGTCATCTGGATACTCATGGTCAAAACGACTTAATGCAAGCCTTCTGAGGTTGCTAACTACATTTAATGTGTGTTCATCAACTGTAAAAGCATGAAATAGATCGTATTGCATTCTCCCTTCTATTTTTCCAAATGAAGGGATGTACAAGCCTAAGACCCCATATAAATTCATCCTTTTTAGTTCATGTGTGACACCTTCAGGGGCTTTTAGAATTTCTAAAAAGAGTCTTTTGTTTTCTTCATTATTTCTAAAAGAGTTGTTTATTAAATCTAGGCTCTCAATAATTTGGTTGATGGTTTCTGATTGAATTCCTTTTATATTTTTATTTTTTTGAAATTGGAGGAATATTTCTAAAAGAAGTGATGGATTATCAGCGAAAGTTATATCTTTCTTTAAGCCTATTAAATTGTTAATGATTTCAAAAGAAGAAATTTGTTCAGATTTTCTTCTGGTTCTATTCAGAATCTTTTGTTCTAAAATCTGCAGAGAAATCTCATTAAGTCTAGAAATTGATTTTGCTGCTTTGTAATAATCCTGCATAAAAACCTCAACAGCCAATAAATGTTTCTGATCTTTATATCCAAAATTACTAGCCAATGTTCTTTGATAATCAAAGAGGAGTCTATTTTCAGGTCTATTGGTTATTTTGTGCAGAGAATATCTTATTCTAGAGAGTAAAGCCCAAGATGATTCAAAGTCTGTAATTTGTTCTTTTGTAAGTATTTTTAGATTTTCGAGTTCTTTAATACTCTTAATTGAGAATATTTTTTTAGCAATCCAAAAGATATTATGAAGATCTCTTAGTCCACCAGGGCCATTTTTAATATTTGGTTCAAGATTGTAGGCCGTGTTATTAAATTGAAGATGCCTATTAGTTTGTTCCAGCATTTTTTCTTCCAAAAACTTTTTATTTTTCCAAAATGCCCCTTTTTTATTTATTTTTTCTAAAAATCTTTTGAATAAATCTTTAGAGCCATAAAGATACCTAGATTCAATAAGAGAGGTTGCAACTGATACATCTTTTCTTCCTTCTTTTAAGCATTCATTTAATGTTCTGGTGCTGTGACTAGCTTCTATACCAACATCCCATAAAAATGTAAGAAATTCTCTTATAGGTTTTTGTAACGATTTTTTCTTTTTACCTTCAATGAGAATTAGAAGGTCTGTATCTGAATTTGGATACAGTTCTTTTCTCCCATATCCTCCAATAGCGATTAAGGATATATATTTCTTTTGATTTTCAAAAAACTTTTCTGCAATCTTTATTACGGCAGTATCATTAATTTTTGTTCGAGCATTAAGAATTTTATTAACATTGCCACGATTTAATTTCTGATCAATCAAAGATGATTCATTCTCTAAGAAAGTTTTACAAGTCGTGATACTGAGATTTTTTGAATCAGATTTTTTTATCAGGTCTTCACTACTTAATTCCATAACTTCAGATAGTTTCATTTGGAGCTAAGGTAAGCACTTCATATCCATTATCTGTAACTAAGATAGTATGTTCCCATTGAGCAGATAATGAATGATCCTTAGTTACAACTGTCCATTCATCAGAAAGGAGTCTAACAGCAGCTTTTCCACTGTTTATCATTGGCTCTATGGTAAAGGTCATTCCTTCTTTTAATTCAATACCTGTTCCGGGTGTTCCATAGTGCAGTATTTGTGGTTCATCGTGATATATTTCTCCAATACCATGACCGCAGTATTCCTTTACCACCGAAAAATAATTTTTCTCTGCATGACTCTGAATTGCATATCCAATGTCACCTAATCTGTTTCCTGGTTTTACTACCCTGATTCCATTACAAAGGCATTCATAAGCAACTTCAGCAATTCTTTCGCCTTGTTTTGTAGATTTACCCACAAGATACATTCGGCTTGTATCACCGTGAAACCCATCTTTGATAACAGTTACATCAATATTGATAATATCGCCATGCTTTAATGTTTTTTCATTAGGTATCCCATGACAAACAACATGATTTACAGATGTACATATTGTTGCCGGAAAACCTCTATAGCCAAGATTAGCTGGGGTAGTGTTTTGCGTATTTACTATATAGTCATGACAAATATTATCCAATTCTTTTGTACTCACACCAGGCTTTACATGTTCGCCTATCATAGTAAGAATTTCTGAAGCCAAATGACCTGCAGTCCTCATTTTTTCCTGTTCAATATTATTTTTTATATTAATATCCATTCAATTTTCTTTATATTTTCTACCTTTTTATTGTTGCAGAGTGATTATTATGTTATAAATCTTCGGCAATTTTGCATAAAAATCGAACATAAATCGACACATACAATGGGTGCTTATGATATTTCTAAGTTTTGTATGGGGTTTATGGGAGTTTAACCCAATAAAGGATAGAAAATGAAAAATATATCAATGCGTCAAATGCTTGAAGCCGGCGCTCACTTTGGACATAAAACAAAGTATTGGAACCCTAAAATGGAACCGTATATATACGGAGAAAGGAATGGGATTCATATTATCAATCTAGAAACAACCCTTCCTCAGCTAGAAGAAGCTTGTAACTACATAAAACGATTAGCTTCAGAGTCTGCAACTATATTGTTTGTAGGAACTAAACAATCAATTAAAGATGAAATAAAAAGAGCTGGTACAGAATGTTCCATGCCTTATGTTTCTAATAGATGGTTGGGTGGTACTTTAACGAATAATGCCACAATTTCTAAATCAATTAAAAAAATGGATGATCTAGAAGAATCTTTAAAAGAAGAGAACACATCTGGTTTAACAAAAAAAGAGGTCTTAACACTCAGTAGGGCCTATCAGAAATTAGAAAAGGGATTAGGCGGTATTAGAGAGATGAAGAAGCTTCCAGACGCTCTTTTTATAATTGATGTAAATTATGAGAAGAACGCTGTTAAAGAGGCCTTAGTTTTGGGTATCCCTATTGTTGCTGTGGTTGATACTAACTCATCTCCAGAAGGAATTGATCATGTGATTGCATCAAATGATGACTCAAGATCAACTGCCAAGTTTATTATTTCATTAATTATTGAAGCATACTCACAGGGTAAAAAGACCGTTCCTATATTAGAAGAAATTGATGATGAATTTGTTGAAGTTGATAGTGAAGGTAAAATATCGCCAACAAAGATTAGGCGTAAGAAAAAAATAATAATAGATAAGAAAAAAGCAACTTCTACAGCTAAAGAAGAACCTAAAGCTGAAGCCGAAGAACCTAAAGCTGAAGCCGAAGAACCTAAAGCTGAAGCCGAAGAACCTAAAGCTGAAGCCGAAGAACCTAAAGCTGAAGCCGAAGAACCTAAAGCTGAAGCCGAAGAACCTAAAGCTGAAGCCGAAGAACCT
>UINC01000904.1_pt1 | contig 12740 bp, 12 predicted proteins | sample 5385821 | NCBI WGS metagenome assembly UINC01 (sample SAMEA4666929, study PRJEB26691) | marine metagenome | isolation source: Pacific Ocean | place: Pacific Ocean | collected 2011-10-13 | reverse complement strand
TCTTCCTTGATCAGCTTAAATGGAACAGCAAGTAGCTCTTCAAGGGATTGTTTTTTTTCTGCTGCCTCTTCTGCCTTTTCCGGAGATGGATCCTCTACTTGTGATTCATCCTTACCATCAGACGTCTCTTTTGCAGATGCATTTTCGCCAAAATAAAACGTCAGAAAACAAATAATCAGTAAGCTAAAAAGTGATGCAAGGTCACCTGAAATTGTGTTTTTTCTCATTCCTTACTCCAGGTTATTCAGCATTTGACGAACTTCTTTATCTTTTGGATCTAAACGTTGTACATGCCGCCACATTTCCAATGCCTCCTCTTTTTCTTCCAGGAGGAAATGCAAGGAACCTTTCATTTTTAAGATAAATATTTTGTCTGCTCTTTTAACTGCGACTTTTAAACCTTTTTCCGCCCATTCCAAACCTGAAACGTAATCTCCTGTTTGGAAAGCTTCAAGAATCTTTAATCGATAATCTTTAAGTGCAGTGCGTTGTTCAGGCGAAATAGAATCAACGGAACGTTCCGGAAACTTTTTGCGGATAATTTTCAGAGCATCGCCTCTTTCCGCATCAAAATTTATTGCCAGAGGAACAGCTTCCTTGAGGAAAATATCCACTGAAGGCAGAACAGTGTCGTCGAGAAGTAAATTTATAGCCATCTTTATATTGCTGGCAGAAGGAGGTGCATTTTCAGTTTTTTCAGTTTTTTCAATCAAAGAAAATTTTACATTTACAACAAAATCAGTTTTAGCGACATATTTCAACAATAACTCTGTAAGTTTCCTCCTTACAATTTGTTCTTCATATGGAGCAATACTGTCAGAAAATGGTTTCGGAAAAGAGCTGCGTTCCACTGAAACTGCATCTCCGCGATCAGCATTGAAAAACTCCTGAGCAGGAATCAGTTTCTTTACAAATATCTCCTGTGTTTCAGGCAAGGTGTTGTCCAGCAAAACACTGACTTGAACCGATTTTAGGGCTTCCTTCAGCTCATGGTTTCGCTTTACACTTTCAGAGATTTCGTCATCACCCTCTACATTTTCAACGTTTGTATCAACTTTAGATGTGTCAGAATCAAGCGGTAAGTTTTTCAGTTGCACTTCCTGCAACAATTTTTTGTCCCAATTAATTATTACAGAAACATTAAACCGTTCCGGCGAAAGGTAACGTGCGAGTAATTGATCAATATCTATTTTAAGACTTTGTTCAAAAGCAGCTGTTTTTAAAGTTAAGCCTTTGCTGGTTGCATCCTGCAAAGGTACTGCAATTACAAAATTAGGACTGTCAATGGGATGGATTAAGTTAGACTGGAGATCACCACGTTGTAAAACAATCCGCAGGAGGCGTTTATTGCCCTGTGTTTCTTCGATAACTGAAACATGATTTTTCCCACCACTAGTTTTCTGATTGAAAAGCACTTTTTTCTTCACAGGAAGCTCTTCTACAGGCTCAATAGAATCTTCAGTTGAAGTAGTGCAACCGCCTAGACCCCCCAATAACAAGAGGCCAACTATAAATATTGGCAAAAACGAAAGTGATGTTCTGCAATTGTTATTTGGTTTCATGACATTAAGTATATCTTTGGAACTCATAATTATAATTTGAATTCATCTCCACTGAATTTCCATCCAAGTGAAACAATTGATGCACTTGAAGCAGTAGCACTTTCATCTGTTGTCAGCAAGGCCAGTAAATGGTAACTAAGCGTCAATTGTTCCGCAACAGAGACCGTAAAACCTGTTTTGAAATATGCCGGATTACTGAATGGTGTAACAGTCATCATACCTAAACCAGCTATTAGCCCAAATGATACTTGGTCACCGCCAAAGTTAAAAAGGTCATATCCAATTGTCCCATCAATCAAAAATCCAGTGATTGCTTTCTCATATTTTTCTGTCAAGTTGGAATTGTCATCACTCAAAAATGAAGCCCCTCCAGTTAAACTCCAGTCATCTGCAATTCTAACCATTTTTTCCCCACCGAGAACTCTAGCCTGGTGATCAACTGTGATTTGGCCAGATGAATCACTGGTGAATTTAATTGGGACCGTCATCTTGCCGTAGAAAGCATGTATGTAAGACCCACTTTTGGGCGGCCTTCCGGTCACAATTTTAGAAAAAACAATTTCTCCATTTTTTGCCTCATATGCATTAAGTGAAATCGAGAGTTGTCCTTTGCTTGTAAACAAGGCAATATCAAGAAATCCATTAACATTTAATTCTTTGGCAATCTCTCGACGAAATTTGTCGTCAGCGATTCCACGACTAATTTTAAGAAAACTGCCAGAAATGTCGGTTCGAATTTGACTACATGCCTCGCAGACGCTCACCTTCAACTTTTTCTGACTGGTGAGTGTTTGTTGTAAACGTGCAGTAGCAACTTTGCGAAAACTACTTGGCAGGGTATCTCCGTATGAAATATTCGAAATCGCCACGGAACTGATTTTGGATCCCATACTTTGAACTGAGTCAACCAATTTCCAAGTGAGTTCTTCTAGCTGAGCAATCTGCTGATCTTTCCAGTATACATAGTCTGACAATTCTTCTGCCAGTGCTGTGTTCATACTCAAGGCAAAAATAAACTGTACCAAAATCAATTTATGCTTAAAATATTTCATTTGAAAATTGTCAAAAACTTGGTGTGTTTTTTGCTGATTCTACAGGAGAAAACAATTATAGTTACCTGTGAAACATTCTGCAACCTTCCTGCCAACATTGACTAAGTAAAATGCTAAATCGAATTGTTTCCACTGAAAAAAATCAAATTGTGACTTTGAAAGTCGTTGATGAGTTGAGGCATGTAGATATCAAGCCGGCAATGCATGCACTTGAAAAGAGTATTTCTTCAAGTAATTCGGAGAAGATTAATCTGGATTTAAACAATCTGCAAGTCATAAGCCATGATACACAGGAACTCCTGGGATTAGTTATCAGGCACGTACGACTGCAAAATATACCCATTACTATTTCCGGAAGTTCTCAGATTGATCCAGGAATTCTATTGTCGATTTCCGAAGGCAGACCCCAACTTCTTGAACAGCAGCAACAAGAAAAAGTTCCATTCAGGATAAAGCCAAAATATTTTTCTCGTTTCTCAAACCCTTTCTTTTCCAAAAGACGCAAAGATTACACCAATCAGGATCTAATTGTTGAGACTGAGGAAGATCAAAATAAAGCGGACAACCAACGGAAATCTGGTCAGAATGAAAAGCAGGAAGAAGCAGAAAATACATTTCGGGAAGTAGTTAATGAAAATTATTCACGCTGGCTTTTGTTAGGTTGGATCCTGTTTTTTAGTTTTACCAGCGTGGCTATCACGTTATTGATTTTACTCTGGCCGGAGTATCAATCCGGCAAAATTTATGATGTCTTATTGTCCGACAATAAATCATTTTTGTTTGTAAAAAGTGAAGTGGCACAAAGTTATTTAATGCAGACAACACCGGAGAGTTCCTTTATCCAGGCGGTAAAAAAAGAAAATTTAGCTGAAGTTGAAAGATTTATTGATGAAGGTGTTGATTTGGAACTGAAGGATCTCAATGGATATACACCTTTGATGCATGCGGTCAAACAGCAAAATACTGAACTGGTAAAGCTGCTGGCAGAATATGGGGCGAATGTTGACACTTCAGATGGACTTGAAGACACTCCACTGGTTTGGGCTTCTTCAATGAAAAATGAGGCCATTGTAAAAGTATTACTGGAACATGGTGCTGATCCGGATAAAGGTAATTTTTCACCGTTAATGTGGGCTGCATATTACGGTAATTTACGGCTGGTAAAAATGTTTTTGGAATCAAGGGCAAATCTGAATTCACGCACTAACGAAGGCTGGACAGCACTAATGTGGGCAGCCGAGAGGGGCAATTTGCAGGTTATTTGGGAACTGTTAAAACGAGGAGCAAGTGTTAATATGCAGAATAATAATGGTCAAACAGCTCTAATGCTGGCAGCAGGAAGAGGAAGAACAGGTTCAGTAGGTTTACTGCTCAATAAAGGCGGTGATGCATTTGTAGTTGATTTTAATAAAAAAACGGCTGCTGATTATGCCCGTTCCAAGCAACGAAATGAAGTTCTTCAAATACTTGAAAAGGAATTTGAATTGCGGTGATGAGAACTGTTTTTGCGGAACTGAAACTTTAATTTGCAGGAAGTGTTTGCAAAAGTGCAGACAAAACCCTGACAGCTTGCAGATTGTGTCCGCCTCCTGGGATAAGGATGTCAGCGTTTTGCTTGCTGGGTTCAACAAATTTTTCGTGCATAGGACGAACGGTAGCAAGATATTGTTCGGTTACTGATGTGACAGAACGTCCCCGCTCGTTGATATCACGATCCAACCTCCTGATGAATCTTAAGTCTGAAGGTACATCAACAAAGACTTTTAAATCCATTAATTCGCAGAGTTGAGAATCATTTAGAACCAGGATTCCATCTACAATCAATATCTGGCAGGGGGATATTTTTTTGTCTTGGAATTCCGCAAATGCTGTGGAAAATCATAAATCGGAACTTCAACTTGTTCCCCGGAAATCAGTTGTACCAGATGTTTCATTAAAAGTTCTGTTTCCAATGAATCCGGATGATCAAAATTAATTTTGGTACGCTCTTCAAATGATAATTCAGGCCTGTGCCGATAATATGCATCATGGTGTAGTACAGCTATTTTCTCCGGACCTAAGCGCTCTACAATCTCATTTATAATTGTTGATTTACCTGAACCAGAACCACCGCTGATTCCTATCACGAAAGGTTTTGATCTGGAGTTCTTCATAGACATAAATGCATCAGTAGTATATTTTGTAAAGCATTCGCAAGGACATCAGCAGCAGAAAAATTGCAAACCAGCGTTTGAGTTTTTCTTTATCCAAGCTGTGAGCCAGTTTTGCACCTTGTGGGACTATGATCATGGTCATTGGAATTATGCACAAAAATCCTGCTAAACTGAAGAAACCATAGCTCAAAGGAGGAAGGTTTAAACTATGCCATCCACTGAAGATATATCCAATTACTCCAGGAAGGGCTATCATCAACCCTAAACTTGCAGATGTTCCTACAGCACTTAGCATGGGTAAGCTGTAAGCAGTCAAATAAGAAGTAAAAAAAACTCCGCCGCCAATACCCATCATTGCTGAAAATAGGCCGATTAATCCAACAACACTCCACACTTTAAGTTTTGCAGGTAGTTTGGTGCCAAGAACGAAATGCTTCGTTTGAAAAAGGTTTAACGCAATAACCAGGGCAAGCACTGCAAAAATGGTTTTTAGTACAGAACCACTAAGATTTCCCGCCAGTAATGAACCAATTAACGCACCGCCAGCCACAGGTAGTGCTAACTTACGAAACATAACTATGTTTCCGGAACCTCTTTTATAGTAAGACCAGGCCGATGAAATTGAAGTTGGAACGATTATCCCCAGCGTAGTTCCAACCGCCAGGTGGGTTGTGAGTTCCGAAGAATAACCCAATTCATCAAATACGTAGAATAAAGCCGGAACTAAAATTATTCCTCCACCTACTCCAAACAGTCCGGCCAGTAGTCCGGCAAATGCACCTGACACCAAAAGTAACCCCAGCAAAGAAAGCAATTCAGGGTTAAAAAAAGAAGGATGCATGAAGTCTCAGATTATTGTATTCAACCAGAAAATTGCTGATAAATGGAGTATTTTCCTTTACAAGAGCGTTCTTATTTTCTTTGTGGTGCCCGGAAAAGGGAAGCAAACAAAGCTCTTAGTCAATAATTAAGTTTTAGGGATTTTATGTTTCTTAGTACCTTTCAGATTTGGAAAGCAAATTGGCAGAACTTCCGTAAAAGTTTTTACAAAATATGGAGTGATTTTTCCAATGATGCTTTCATCTAAATCATCAAAATCTTTTTTATTTTCAGCAGGAAAAATTAATTGAGTTATACCTGCCCGCTTTGCTGCAATAGTTTTTTCTTTGACTCCGCCTATTGGCATGACTAAGCCTGTGAGCGTCAACTCTCCTGTCATCGCAAGATTCGGAATAACTGCTTCCTGTGCAACCAGTGATTGAAGTGCGCAGGCCATTGTAATTCCTGCGGATGGACCGTCTTTTGGTGTGGCACCGGCTGGTACATGCAGGTGAACAAAATTTTGTGCAAAGAAATTCTTTATTCTTTCGTCATTACTGCCAAGGGAGCGGATGAAAGTATAAGCAATTTCCGTTGATTCTACCATCACGTCTCCTAGTTGTCCGGTTTGTTTAAATCCAGGATTTTTGGCTTCAACACTGGAGGCTTCAATGAACAAAGTGGCACCACCGACGCTGGTATAGGCCAACCCTGTTATTACTCCAATTTTAGGTTTTTTGTAGCGCGATTCTTCTGCAAAGGTCTTTCGTCCTAACATATCCGGAAGATCGTCTTTGGAAATCTTAACTTGATCAATCTCCTCTTCTACAAATTTTCTTGCAGTTTTTCTCAGTAATTTTTTAAGATTATTTTCTAAACTTCGTACTCCAGCTTCACGGGCATAGCCATCAATGATTTCTCGCAATACTGGTTTGGGTAGTGAAAACTGGGTTTTTTTGAGTCCGTGTATTTTTAATTGTTTAGGTAACAGATGTTTTCGTGCAATTTCCAGTTTTTCTTCAAGGATGTAACCGGAAAGCCGGATGACTTCCATCCTGTCGAGCAGTGCCGGTGGAATTGTGTCAGTTTGGTTTGCAGTACAAATAAAAAGTACTTTTGAAAGATCAAAACGCACATCCAGATAGTGATCCAAAAAGTCTTTGTTCTGTTCAGGATCTAAAACTTCCAGCAAAGCAGAAGCAGGGTCTCCATGAAAACTTGCACCAATTTTGTCTATTTCATCCAACATAATTACCGGATTGGCAGTTTTGCAAGTTTTGATTGCATTAATGAATTTGCCTGGAAGTGCACCTATGTATGTGCGACGATGACCTTTTATTTCTGCTTCATCACGCATTCCACCCAGAGAAAAACGAAAATATTTGCGTCCCAAAGCCCTGGCAATCGACTGTCCTACAGAAGTTTTCCCAGTACCAGGAGGTCCAACCAGCAAAACAATTGAGCCTGCCAAATCACCATTGATGATTCCTACAGATATCAATTCCAAAATTCTATCTTTGACATCTTTAAGGCCATAGTGATCACGATTGAGAATTCGAGCTGCGCGTTGAATATTAAAAAAATCTTTACTGTAGATGCCCCATGGTAAAATTGTCAGCCAGTCCAGATATGTTCGTGTCACGTTATATTCTGGTGAAGCAGGTTCGATTAATCGTAATTTTTCAAGCTCCTCATCTATCCGTTCTTTTGCCTCTTCAGAGAGTTTAAGCTTCTTTATACGTGCTTCATATTTTTCTGTTTCACTTTCAGAACCTTCCTTGGAGATTCCCAGTTCTTTCTTAATTTCCTTGAGTTGTTCACGCAGGAAGAATTCTCGCTGCTGCTGAGACATTCGGTCCTCTACCCGCTGAGAAATTTTTACCTGAAGTTTTGCTACTTCCAGTTCGTGCCTAAGCAAGTACAATGCTTTTTCGATTCGTATTTTTATGTTTTTTGTTTCAAGAATTTCCTGTAATTCTTTACCGGATGCAGTTGTCATCGATGCAGCAAAATCAGCAAGTGTCGCCGGATCTTTGAGATTGATGCGCCCCATCAAAAGGCCGAGTTCTTCTTTAAACAAGGGGTTTAGTTGTACCAGTTCTTTGATGAGATTAATGATGGAAACGGAAAAGGCTTTTAGTTCATCTTCCGACTTTTCTTCACCAGTTTCCGGTATATATTCCACTTTTGCCCTGATTATAGGATCTTCAGAAGTAATATCAATGATCTCAAAGCGCTCCATAACCTGCACAATAATGTGCATCGGGTCGTTACCATGTTTTGAGGCCTGCACAATCTTTCCTACGGCTCCTACCTTCGATAATTTTTCTGTAATACCAGGTTCATTAGTGTGAGAATCATCTTCAGGTTCATAGCTGTAAACCAACCCAACATAGCGGAGGGGGCCCTTTAATTCCTTCAGTAAAACTTCCCCCAATTTTTCTTCAGAAATTATTACCGGAAGCAGCATTTTAGGGAATAAAGGACGATCGTAAAGGGGTACTATTAGCAGTGAATCAGGAAAAACATCTTCGCTAACGACAAGTGATTTGTCTTCAGGAAGTGCTTCTATAATGTTTCCCTGTACTTCAATTTCTTCCTCTTGACTATCATTTTCGTTTTCAAATTCAGAATCAGGAGATTGAATCATAATTGCTTTTTTATTTATATTAGTTTGTATTCAATGAATTTTATTTACTGAAAAATATTGATGCAGCCCTATAAAGTCCTTAAACCATATCATTTTGAGTGAAGCGAGGAATCTTGTATATGTAACCACACTAATATCATTAAGACATCTCCCTACGGTCGAAATGAACCAGCACCGAAACAGTCTCTAGATTATTCTTTTCCCATTTCCATTTCTGGATTACTGATTTAGGTGCTGGTTGGATTTCAAACTTTTTACGAAACAGTCAATATTAATCAATAAAAGCAGTTTTTTGTTTTGTTCAACATACATTATCCAATATCAGTACTAGATGGTCTAGCCAGAAATTACTTGATTTGAATTTTTGTGAATTTAAAATGAATAGAGAGAGGGATTATTTGAAAGACTTTTAGCCGCCAATGAATTTGGGGAGGTTGGAAAAAATTCCTGCCATGTAGGTAGTAGCCTGCGTGAGTAGCCATGGGAACAGGATAGCCAATACAGCCATCATTGCCCCCATTTTTGGGATGATTGCTAATGTTTGTTCCTGTATCTGCGTTACTGCCTGGAAGATAGAAACAAGTAAACCTACTACCAATGCTCCAATCAGCATGGGCGCAGCGAGAAGAGTTGCCATTCGCATGGCTTCAATCATAATGGAAACAACAAGGGCTTCTGTCATAAAAACTCACTTAGTTGTTTAAGAATTAAATTTCCACAAAACTTTTGACCATAGAACCAAGAATCAAGTGCCAGCCGTCTACAAGAACAAAAAGCATCAGTTTGAACGGTAAAGAAATCATTACTGGCGGCATCATCATCATACCCATTGCCATCAGAATTGAAGCAATAACCATGTCGATCACAAGAAATGGAACATATAGCAAAAAACCAATTTGAAATGCGGCTTTTAGTTCACTAATTACGAACGCAGGAATCATAACCCAAATTGGAATATCTTCGATGTTTTTTGGTCGTTCTATTTTAGCAATTCGAACAAAAAGAGCCAAATCTTTTTCACGTGTAAAATTTCCCATGAATCGTTTAATTGGTAAAGTGGCACGATCCATAAATTCTTCCTGGGAAATAGTTTCTTCCAGATACGGTGAAAGGGCAACTTCGTTGACTTCTTCCCAGACCGGCATCATCACAAACAAAGAAAGAAACAGTGCAAGGCCGATCACGATTTGATTTGATGGAGCCTGCGGAGTTCCAATAGCTTGTCTTAAAAATGACAACACAATCACAAATCTTGTGAATGAAGTTGTCATGATTAAAATAGCCGGTGCCATAGTTAGAATCGTCAGTAAAAAGACGATCTGCAATGTAGTTGCTACCTGTTGGGGTGAACTTGCAGTGTCAACGGAAATGTTGATGCCTGGAATTGGCGATTGTGCATAAAGCGGCATTCCTACACAAAAAACAGACAGCAACAGCAGGCTGCGAATTGAAAACTTTATACTTTTACATAAATAAAAAGATTTTCTGAAGCCTGAGTCCGACGTTGCAACTTGTTCCATGTTTTCAGTTAATTGAGTTTCGAATTGAAAATACAGCATGGACTCTATTTGATGGGTTTTAGGAATTTTAGACGTTCTGAAAGTTTGCTTGCAAAGTGTTGCATCACAGGATTCCCATGAGGCATAATTTTAGTTTTTGTCGGAGTTTTTGAAAAATGAGTTTTGATTGTTGATTTTAATTCGTTATTATGAATGTTTGACTCTTCCAGGCTATTGCGGTTTTCAGCATTGGATTTAAGGAAAATGTCTTTTTCCAGGCCTTCAAATTCAATTGAAGCATCAAGGTTATCTTTGCTATTCTTGTTATTTGGTACATTCGTTTTAGTTTGCTCAAAGGGTTGCTCCGGATCTATTTCAGAAGATTCACCTGTCTGATCAATATTAAAATCTTTAGCATTTTCATCAGTCTGAATCGAATGGATAATTTCCGGATCTGTTTCGTCGTGTAATTCTGCGATCAAATTGATGGATGTAGGTGTTACACCGCAGGCGAACTTTCTTTCATTCATTTCGAAAACTATAATTTTCTGCTTTGGTCCAACATGATGGCTTGAAACCTGACGAATGCGTACATTACCCTGCATTGAGGAAAATCGACTACTGAAAAAACGTTTATATATAAAAGCTATCAAATAAATGAGAAATAAAACGAATAACAGAGACAAAACCAGTGTCAGCATTGTTGAACCCCAATCTTGTTCTGGTGAAGGAAGAAGACCATCTACCAGAAATGGGGGTTGCTCATCTGTAGATTCTTTGGAAAAAGTAGAGGGGAAAGACTCGTCGGCTTTTACACGTTTTTCAATTTCTTTTGTCAGGACGTTTGTACTTGAAAGTGCAGGTGTGGCAGAAAAATTGTTGGGAAAACCAAGGATTATGTAGTTTCCGGAGTGGGTAATTTTTGGATGATCCAGTAGTGTCCGTGGAGACTGGAGTAAAATTTCCAGATGGACAAAATCTGTATCAGGAAATTCAACAGCACGAACTGCCTTGATTAAAGTATTGTCTTTTGCAGCAGTCAGCAGGGGGAGTGCAGGATCAGTGTGTGTAGAACTAAATCGCAGGCTCATTGAACCTGATTCAAAATTTATTAGTGGTTCTCCAGTAAATTTACCATCGAACTCCAGACGAACCTGTTCTGTACTTTCAATGGAAATAACCTCAATGTTTTTCAGAGTACGCACTTCTGATGCGGCAGCAACTAAAATCCAATTTGACAAAAGCGCCAGCGCAATTCCTGCTTTTAGCCAAGTTGGCTTTGCGAAACTCATGCTTTTTTTCCTCAGAGTGCTGCAAAGCGATTGTCCGGACTGATGATATCCGTGATCCGTACAGCAAATTTTTCGTTGACTACAATAACTTCCCCGCGTGCAACCAGCAAATCGTTGGCGCGTATATCCAAAGGTTGTCCTACAAGACTGTCCAATTCGATTATAGACTCTTCATCAAGTTCCAACAGGTCGCTGATAAGCATTTGAACACGTCCAACTTCTACAACAATGGAAAGCTGTACATCAAACAGAAAATTGATGTCAATATCACCCGACGATTGAGGAGTCTTTGACGTGCTACCTTCACCATTTTCTTTTCCGGATTCATCTCCATTATCCCCTTCTTTTTGACCACCGCTGTCTGCAGATTTCGCTTCAGAGAGGATCTGGTCTTTGTTAGCTTTTAGTTCACTTTCTACATCTGACCAGTCCAGGTCATCCAGGTTTTCAAAAGATTCTTCTTCTGCCATTGATCAATAGTTAAAAATACTGGTTTAATTGTTTATGTTTCAGGCTAAAAGTTTAAAGGAAATTCTACAACCAAAAACATCATTTGATAAAACTTATATCAGATTTCAGGCTTATTTTACTTTTTGCAATCTTATTTATGCTATTGTCGGTAAAATTCCAAAAATAGTATTCTTCGTATTGGAACAGAATCCTCCCAAACAGCCTTATTGGGAAACAACGAATTCAGGCGGATTTGCAAATCATTTTTTATGACCGCCCGGCTTTTAGTGTCATCAAACTGTTCAACTGTAATTGAATTGAGATGAGTGATTATAAGATCTTTTGCTATTGGAAGTCTTGCCAGCAACCATTCTTTTGCGGCAGAATTTTCAAAAGCCAACTGGATGCTGCTTTTAAGAAAATATTTGTCTCCAGGCATATTTACTACGAAAGTACCAAGATCCAAATATTGAGGATCTTCCAGTGGAGGAGGTCCTTCTCTAATTACCTTAATTTCCTCAACTTCCTCCTCTGCTGCATTCAAAGATGATACAAAGAAAAAAAGGGCTGTCAGCAACAGAAACAGGGCAATTCCTTTCTTCGCAACTTTGTCAGCCGACCGGAATTCTTTTCTATTGATGGAAATAACCTGTAAATTATCTTTCATCGAAGTTCCTTGCCTGTCATCAATTGGAGACACATCAGACATTCGACATTTTTTCAAAACCTGGATGAATCCAGACTTTCCAGTATCCGGATTAAGACTGTGATTAACGTGGATCACTGAATTACAAATTCCTCAAACAAAACCTTTCTTATTGGTTCAGGATCTTCCCATTCCGGCTTGCTGGGAAAAATCTGACTTATGGCACTGATTAACCGTTGCCGCAGAGCCTCTCTGGCATCTGATTGTTTGACATCTTCTATTGACAATTCCTGCAGTTCGGCCAGTACAATGTCTTTAACCTCAACCAGGCGTACTGTCAGATAAGCGGCTGCACCAGGTTCACTGAGCATCAGCTGGATAGAGGCTTTTAAAAAACGACGGCCGTCTTTGAGATTCACCACAAAACTTTCAAGAGAAAGAAAAATAGGTTCGGCAAGAGGCTCCGCCACGCCTGTCACCGGCAGTTCTTCTTCCGGTAACTGTTCTTCTTCATCTCCAGACATCAGCAAAAAAACTACGATGCCAATGATCAGTAAAAGCACTACAGCAACGATTATAATGATCTTCTTCTTTTTTCCGCCGCCACTGCTTTCACC
>UINC01000518.1_pt1 | contig 12765 bp, 8 predicted proteins | sample 5385821 | NCBI WGS metagenome assembly UINC01 (sample SAMEA4666929, study PRJEB26691) | marine metagenome | isolation source: Pacific Ocean | place: Pacific Ocean | collected 2011-10-13 | reverse complement strand
GCGCTTCCTACCTCTTGCCTGCTGATTTGTATTTTTCTACTGTACGGCAACCTTTATCTCGGTGGTGCGGCACGCATCCTAGTTTGGGACGGAATCCAAACGCCTGACCAAGCATTTCCCGCGCTATCAGCTGCCGTACTCGGACCATTCGCGTCATCCATTACGTTGACTGGCATCGCGAGCGCAGCGATGTCAACGACCGATTCACTCCTGTTGTTGTCAGGAGCCGCAGTCGCACACGATTTCTTGCGTAAGTCGTATCATGAACCGAGAGGCATTGCTAAAAGCGAAAGCTACTACTTACGTGTGTCACGGTTGACGATCATCGGCATAGGAATCATTGCACTACTGTTAGCCCTAAAAACACCCGCGTTGATTCTTGCGATTGTTTCGTACGCAGTCGCCATGGTTGGAGCCACGTTCTTTTTTCCCTTATTGTTCGGTTTAACCTCTTCTCGAACAACTCCTATAGCAGCCACAGCGTCAGCCATTGGTGGTTTTTTTATTACAGCGATTTGGGTTGGGCTCACACTGGCCGGAGTGCCTTGGGCGGTTGCCGTCCATCCAATTGTGCCAGGAATGGCGCTCAGTCTTCTTTTGATCGTCGGGTTGACGCCAATCACGACCTCAACACCTAAACTCGTGCTCCATCGTTTTTTTACGGAAAAATAAATTTTTCTCCTGTCTCACCATCCGCGGAATGATTCAGGCCGCTCCAAAATCCAGATTAATTTGTGCGGACCCGAGACAGCGCCTGTTTCCAACCTGCAAGCATTTGCTCTCGTTCAGCGCTACCCAACATCGGTTCGAATAAGCGATCACGACGTCTCACTGACTGAATTTCCTCCGGACTGCTCCAAAAACCTGTGCAAAGCCCAGCGAGAAAGGCGACCCCTGCAGCCGTGGTTTCCAAAATCGTCGGACGATCAACTGGCACGCCAAGTAAGTCAGCTTGAAACTGCATCAGAAACTCATTTGCTGCTGCACCACCATCGACCCGCAGTTCACGAATATCGGCACCGCAGGCGATCATGGCATCGACCACATCACAAGTCTGGTACGCCAAGCTTTCAAGGGTTGCTCGGACGATGTGGGCTCGACCAGTACCACGTGTCAGACCAAGAATTGCACCACGCGCATCCATGTCCCAATGAGGAGCTCCAAGTCCGGTAAACGCTGGCACAACGTGAACGCCAAGTGTATCCGGCACGCTTCGAGCAATCGGTTCGGTGTCAGAAGCCTTCCCGATCAAGCCCAACTCGTCCCGCAACCACTGAATGGCGGCGCCCGCGACAAAAATCGATCCTTCGAGCGCGTACGCCGGCTGGCCAGATCCATCGCAACAGATGGTTGTCAACAGACCGGGTTGGACCGGCGGTCGCAGTGCTCCCATGTTCATCACCACGAAACTGCCGGTGCCATAAGTGTTCTTTGCCATCCCTTGCGACCAACAACCTTGCCCATAGAGTGCAGCCTGTTGATCACCAGCAATACCAGCAATTGGCACTCCGCCTGGTAACCGATCACGCTGACACGTCTCAGCAAACACACTACAACTTGCCTTGACCTCCGGCAACATGTCACGTGGTACATCAAGCAAATCAAGTAAATCTTGATCCCACTGCCGTTCGTGAATGTTGTACAGCAAGGTTCTCGATGCATTGGTTGGTTCGGTCGCTAGTACACCACCCGACAGTTTCCAGAGAAGCCACGTGTCAATCGTTCCGAAAACGACTTTGCCATCCCGCGCCTTAGCCCGTGCGTCAGGATAACGATCAAGAATCCATTTAATCTTCGTTCCTGAAAAATAGGCATCAATGACCAAGCCTGTTCGCTCACGAATCGTTTCCTCGTGACCGTCCTTCTTGAGTTGCTGACAAATATCAGTTGTCTGACGACTCTGCCAGACGATAGCGGGGTGTATGGGACGACCAGTGTCCCGGTCCCAGACTACTGTAGTTTCGCGTTGGTTCGCGATTCCGATCGCCTTTAGTTCACTCGGCTGAATGTGCGCTACTTCCAGCGCGTCAGTCATCACTTGCAAGCTGACCGCAAAAATCTCATCAGGATCGTGTTCTACCCAACCAGGCTGGGGATAAGACTGAGTGAATTCTGAGTAGGCGCGCCCAATAATTTTGCCTTCGCGTGAAAATACGAGGGCCGTACTACCAGTTGTACCTTGGTCGAGGGAAAGGACGGCTTCTGGCATGTGTCAGTGTAGGAAGTTTAAGAATCCGTCGGAAGCTAGGCCACAGCCGATTCCTCATCTTCGTCAGATTCTTCCAATTTCTCAATCGTGAAGCCTGTATAACCGTAAATGGCTGATACAAATGGACTAATCAGGTTAAAAAAACAGAATGGCAGATAAGTCAACGTTGCGACACCGAGCGCTTGCGACATAAAGGCCCCGCAGGTATTCCAGGGTATGAGTGGCGACGTAAGGGTCCCGGCATCCTCAAGCGTACGTGACAGGTTCTTAGGATGGAGTCTACGTTTCCGGTACTCGGCGCGTAACATTCGTCCTGGTAGCACGATGGAAATGTATTGATCGGAGGCAACAATGTTCGTGCCGATGCACGTGGCGATGGTGGCTGCAATGAGACTGCCAGTACCGCGCACGAAGCTCAGAATCCCCAGCGCTATTCTCTGCAACATTCTGCTTGCTTCCATGGCACCGCCAAACATCATGGCGGCCATGATAAGCCAGATTGTCCAGAGCATACTGGACATACCTCCTCGACTCAGCAATTCATCGAGCATGGCATTTCCAGAATTCAGAACGAAGCCATCGAACATTGCAATCCACACGCCCTTTAGCACCGCCACATTTCTTGGCAGATCGGTCTCACCAACGTAGGTGAGTACGGTAGCCTGCTGAAACACTGCGGCAAACAGACCGCCGACTAGTGCACCCAAGAGAATAGCTGGAAACGCCGGCATTCTTTTGATGACTAGTACGATAACGAGGACAGCTGGCAGTAATAGATGAATGCCAATAGAAAATTGCGCATCCAATGCACGCAGGACTATGTCGAGGTTGTCCGCTGGTTGAGGCTGCGCGCCCACGAATCCAGCAATGATGAAGAATCCAAGGGCAAGAATGAAACTCGGCGTCGTCGTCCACAGCATATGTCGGATATGTATAAATAAGTCAGCACCGGCCATAGCGGGAGCTAAATTCGTCGTATCCGAGAGGGGCGACAGTTTGTCGCCAAAGTATGCCCCTGAAATGATCGCACCAGCTGCCAATCCGAGATTCAAGTCCTGGGTAACAGCAATGCCCATTAAGCCAATGCCAATCGTGCTAGCGGTCGTCCATGAGCTGCCGGTGGCAAGTGCAACCAAGCCACAAATTACGGTTGCTGCAGCATAGAAGATGGTCGGAGACAAGATCTGAAGACCGTAATAAATCATAGTCGGTACGATACCTGCCAAAATCCACGTTCCGATAAGTGATCCAACCGCCAGAAGAATCATCAGAGCACCCATGGCCAGTGAGATCCCGTGCACCATGCCTTGCTCCATCTCTTTCCATGTGTAGCCATTTCTGAGCCCAATGAGGATCGTTAAACCGGCAGCGAGAATTAGAGCGATCTGATTCGGACCTGAGGAGGAACTGTCTCCGAACAAATAAACAGACGATGCGAGCAAACCAACCAATAGTGCGACTGGTGTCAGCGCCTGACCGAGTGTAGGTTCGTTCTTAATTTGGCCTGTATCGTTACTCATATGACTTCCAGATTCGCTCTCAATGGAATACAAAAAATGTTCAAAGAATGAACGAATATTAACATGAGTAACCATAAACGAAACGACTAGACATAAGAACTCAACTAACCAAGAGTTAAATCACCTCTCTGCGAAACGTTTCAACTCCTGATCTATACTGATGTTGCGATTCTCTTAATCTCAAGTTGTTTGAAACCATCAATAAGGTGGAAAGGATGAACAAGCTAGATCGTCGTCGTTTTCTCACAAGTACCGCTTAATAAGCGTTCTGACATTCAACAATTATTAAAGGTGCTTGAACGAGTCGCTTAACGGGCTCGGGAGAAGAAAAGTCGCGACCGGAGGAAATAGTGTCCAAGTTTTCTAAAAAACTCTTTCAGTGCTGGCATCCGGTTGCGTACAGTCATGAGGTTCCATCAGATGCGCCCTACGGATCGATACTGCTAGACGAAGCCCTCGTGATCTGGCGGACAGGCGATGGTGTCCCGCATGCCATGCAGGATCTCTGTATTCACCGAGGCAGTGCACTTTCCAAGGGTCGTCTCAAAGATGACTGTGTGGTCTGCCCGTACCACGCCTGGCACTATAATGCTGAAGGCACTTGCGTAAAGATCCCCCAGAAAGTCGATGCAACGCAGATTCCACTGAAGGCGCGGGTCCGCTCCTATCGCACCTTGGAACGCTACGGGCTTATCTGGGTAGCACTCGAAGACCCAATTTTCTCACTGCCAGAATTACCGGAAGTGGAAGATGTTAAATGGAAGGTCGTTCAGACTGGCCCCTTCGAATGGAATAGCGACTCCTCACGTCAGGTTGAAAATTTTACTGATTTTGGCCATTTTCCTTGGGTTCATCCAGGGCTTCTAGGTGACCCTGAGCGTCCAATCGTAGGCAAATACGATGTCGAGGTGCGTGGACATGTGCTGCACTACTCGGTGACTCGTCCAGAAGCACCAAATACGCAAGACTTTCCTGTGTTCGCCAATGAAAACGTTGCCGAACCCGAGCGGCAGAGCCGCTATGAACTGCACCTACCTTATACAATCGTATTGCGGCTGGGATGGGGCGAGGGCAAGAACATGGTCTATTTCTTTGTCTCTCAGCCGATCCAAGAAAAGCGATGCAGGGGGTACTGCATCGTTGCACGGAACTACAATTTCGATCAGCCTGACAGGACTTTGCAAGATTTCGAGAAGGTCGTCTTTGGCCAAGACCAACAGGTCGTCGAGTCACAACGACCTGAGCAGGTTCCGTTTGATTTGGCTGATGAACTACATCTGCCTTTTGATGCGGTCGCGATCAACTATCGTCGTACGATGCAAAAGCAGGGCCTAGCTTACTATCACTATTTACACGAGACAGAAGAAGAAGCCTAAAGGATATCCTCCTCGCTCTTCGAGATTACAATGAAATCCTATCTCAATCGCGCCTGAAGACAACACCGTCCTTCATCACGAACGAGACCTGTTTGAGCACTGCAATATCGTCCAACGGGTTCCCGGTCGTACCGATGAAATCCGCAGCCATGCCTTGTCGGATCCCGCCACGTTGGTCCTCGATACCTAACAACCGGGCGCTATTGGTAGTCATTGCTCGTAAAATATCCGCCGCCGGAATTCCAGCTGCTTTCCAAGTATCGATGGCTCCAATGGCAAGCTGCCCTTTCGTGAAGCCAGGAGTTTGTCGGAGAATGTCCGCCGCAAACACCAATTCAACACCGATACGATATGCACGCTCCAAACGATCCTGTATTCTTTCAATCTCGCCAGGGTGATGGAGGGCGTTATGCGAGTCCGGACCAGGTCCCAACTCACAACCCACCAAGACGACTCCTCTTTCCTTCGCTAATTCCAGCAACTCATCACTCATCTCGTAGCCGTGCTCAAGTGAAGCAACTCCAGCCTCAATCGCGACACGCGCACCCTCTTCATTTAACGAGTGGGCGGCGACTTTAACTCCAGCCCGACCTGCTTCTTCAATAATAAATTTAATATCCTCGACGGAGTACATATACGGCCTAAAGCCCTCGTCATCAACAATGATCTTGATCCAACTTGCACCATAGTGAATATTTTGACGGATCGCCTTCCTAATTTCATCGCGAGTGTCCGCTTCGAAAAAGTCGATCAATGCAACCTCGGGACTATTAGCACTCACACGCATCTGCCCTCCAAATGGCGCAAGGATTTTTCCGGAAATGAAAAAGGTGGGTCCTGGCACGTTCCCGATTTGCCCTGGTTGAGGATCGGCATAGGCTTTTACTTGACCTGTGTTGGCAATCGGCTCGGCGCTGAGAATATTTAAGATGGCAGAGTCTGCAAAATTGCCCGCGTTACCTAGGTCACGTATAGTCGTGAAACCGGCATCCAGGTATGATTGGGCGGCGAGGAAACCTTGAATAGACCGTGCAGCAGTCGAAACCTCGACATTGTATTCCAAGAGGCTTCCCCAATCAGAGTCCGGTGAATTATCAGCGTCGTACGCACTAGCAACATGTGTATGCGCATCCATAAGACCTGGAAGTACCGTCAGAGCCGACAGATCGAGATGTCTCGCGCCGTCGGGAATTGTCAAATCCCCGCCTACCTCTTGAATGATCCCGTTCTCAATGACGACGGTCTGATTCGCGAGGGCTGTCCCCGCTTCAGGATCGACTAGTTGGCCAGCAGTGATCACCGTTACCTGAGCCTCCGCAGACGTGAGGCAAAGTGTGAGCAGGAGAGTGCTTGCAAGTCTCAAAACAAGTCGCACGTTCATTGTTTGTGTCCTTATCCTTTGCAACGCTAGAAACAATTTCGATGCGTTAATCTGTTTTCAATATTTAAGACCGATTCGAACTTCACCTGTTCCGAATGACAGGTGTTAATCGTGTCGAAAAACAACACCGTCTTTCATGACGAACGACACCTGTTTAAGAGTCATAATGTCGTCTAATGGATTCTCCGGCGTCGCAATAATATCCGCGGCCATGCCAGGTCGGATGCTGCCACGTTGGTCTTCAACCCCAAGCAACCGCGCTCCATTCGTGATCATTGCTCGCAACGTATCGGCGTGTGGTATCCCTGCTTTGACCCAAGTCTCAATCGGATCGATCGAGATTTGTCCGCGAGTGAGTCCAGCCCGATTCATTAAAATATCGGAACCATAGGCCATTTCCACACCGATGCGGTGGGCGCGTTCCAACCGATCGAGGGCTTTTTCGTAGATCGCACCCCGATAACCTTGGGCCATAACATCAGCAAGATCGCAGCCGACCAACACAATGCCCTGCGCCTTAGCACGTTCCAATAATTCATCGGTCATTTCATAACCATGTTCAATGGAAGCAACGCCACCCTCGATAGCAAGACGGGCTCCCTCTTCCGTGACGGCATGGGCGGACACCTTAACTCCCGCTTGACGCGACTCTTCGACGATGAATTGAATGTCTTCGACAGACCACATATACCGATAGTCATCGATGACAAGCTTGATCCATGTTGCGCCGTGATAGAGATTTTCCCGAATAGCTTTTCGTAATTCATCACGGCTATCGGCGTAATAATAATCAAGTAGCCCTATGTCAGGAGCATCAGGACTGACACGAAACTGGCCTCCAAAAACCGAAATGATTTTCCCAGAATAGAGAAATGTTGGGCCAAGTACTCCGGTAATACGTCCAGGATTGACCTCAGCAAAATCTTGGAGTCGCCCTATATTCGGAGCAGGATCCTGAATTTCGCCATTTAAAAATAGTCCTAGTGCCGCATCAGCAAAATGTCCAGCATTTCCAAGATCCCGGACCGTCGTAAATCCTGTCGCCAACATTGACTGAGCATTAAGCAAACCCTGAATTGCCCGCTCTGCCGTTGAAACATCAACGTTATATTCCTTCAGGTTCGACGCTGGAAAATTATATGCCCCCGCCAGATGCGTGTGAGAGTCGATAAGGCCTGGTAACACAGTTAAGTCGGATAAATCGAGGATTGTGGCACCACTTGGAATCGCGACGTCTTCGCCTACCTCAAGAATTATTCCATCTTCAATAACAATTTTTTGATCGGATTGAGTAACTCCTGTCTTGGGATCAACGAGTTGACCGGCAGTGATCACTATTAGACCACCAGAAGCTGTTCGCTCAGGAACTAGTTCGCCTCCCAAGTCGCGAACCTGAGCTTCTGCAGTCGCTAGACAGAAGGCAAATAACACGGTCCTCAAGAATCCAAGAACACAGGGTCTGTTCATCTAATCGTCCTTTCAAGCCCCCGCTTCCAACCAGCACGTGAATAATTATTGCGCATTTTGCAAGTCTCGCACGAGACGCAGATCGAAAAGACTGCCAGCTATAGCTTCCTCACGAGCCTCGAACCTAACAGTGATTCGGGTTTTTCCCTGAGTTACAGAGAGCGGAAGCGAGTACGCGCGGTCGAGAAATTCACTTGGATGATACTCCAGTGTTTCAGTCGCCACATGTTCACCATCTATAAGTATATTGAAGCTGCGGAGCAAGCCACCACTACCGCGATAGGTGCACATCAGTGTCAACGGCACGGCGGGATCTGCCAGTAAATCGTAGCTGAACCAACCACCAGCCGCCGCTTGCCGTGACGGTAAACTCTCAAACTCGCCTTCAATCGTGGTTGCTGCACCCTTAAGACCGTGGGCGGCTTCACTGTTCATTTGACTGACATCGACCGAATCGACCGTCTGTTCTCCAATCTCCAGACGACGAGCATCCATTGCAGCGAGGTCAGCTTCATGCTCCGTCCACTCAACCTGGCTGTACCGCTTAAAATAGACTGTGTACCGAGCGTCAAACATTGTATAGAAAGGAGACAGGCGCAAGTCTCGCGGTCGACTACCGTTCACGATCTGGAAATGGAGCGGCTCCCCAGCAATAGGTTCGATGCCATCCAGTATTGACTGGAGGTCGCCTACAAGCCCGACATCTTCAACCGGCGCGATGCGGCTCAGCCGCGGCGCGCTGCGTCCATAACGCGTCGCTTCGTCTAATCCGGTACGCCCAAGGTCACCGCCGAGCACGAGAGGCCCGTACAATAAAGCGACCGTATTGGGATCATCTGGCATCGTCTCAGTCCGTAAGCTCATCGGTAAATCAACTTCCACAATGTCGCCTGAGGTCCAGATCCGCTGTACTGACACATAGGAACCTGCAGTTGCCTCTATCAACTCCGGCTCACCATTAATCATCACTTCCATCCCATCCAGTGCCCAACCGGGATATCGAATCTTGAGCGTTAACTCCAGTGGTTCCTCTGTGTCTAGTGTCAAACGTGTGGACTCTGTGTAAGGAAATGTTGTTTCCTGTGTGACAACCAATCCTTTGTCCATCCAAGTTAACTCCGAGGCAATGAATAAGTTCACGTAGAGCGACTGGTCATCAAAAAAATAGATAGTATCCGCATACTTCGCGTGGTTTTCTAGGCCAGTTCCCACGCAGCACCAGAAGGACTCGTCTGGAGTCGCATAGGTCTTGAACGAACCAGGGCGGAGGGGACAGTAGTACATGACCATGCCAGTTTTTGGGTCCTGCGACCCTAGGATTTGGTTAAATAAACCCCGCTCGTAAAAATCCATAGTCTCTGCCGAGGGTGACCATCCAAATAGATGACGTGTTAACTTCAGCATGTTGTAGGTATTACACGTCTCGGCGCTGACAGTACCAAGTTGCTGTGAAAATGTGTCGACAGGAAAGAACCGTTCGTCATAGGTGTTACCACCAATGACGTACGACCTGTAGTTCGCCACGCGATCCCAAAAAAATGTGGCAATGTCACGATACCGTTGTTCCCCAGTCAGTTCGTACTGACGAGCAGTGCCGATAATCTTTGGTATCTGAGTGTTGCCGTGCAATCCATTCAGGGCATCCTCTCCAACCGCAAGTGGATCAAGTACGGCGCGATGTTCAAACGCCCGCGCCAAATCAAGGTAGTCGTTATTCCCTGTGACAGCATACAGATTCGCCAATAGGTCATTCATGCCGCCAAACTCGGTGTCGAGTGCGCGTTGCTGCTGCTCAAGACTTAGACGGTCGACACGACCTTTGACCCAGTCAGCCATTCGAGTAACCACCTCTAATGCTTGTGGGTTCTCAACGAGTTGATAGACGTCAAGCAGCCCAGCCATGATCTTGTGGATTGTGTAGTACGGTGCCCACACACGCTCACGCTGCTCCACTCGGTCAAATAACTCCTCGGGAAACGCAGACAGATACCCTGCATTAAATCCTTGCGTCTCTAATGCCTGTTGAATCTCAACCAAATGCTCGACCATTTCATTAGCGCGTTGCTTGAATCGCTCATCACCTGTGCTGGCGAACATCAAGGCGTTCGCTGTCAAATAATGGCCCATGGTGTGGCCACGCAACTCGACATCCGGCGCTTCCCATCCACCCAAGGGATCAACCGACGAAGGTAAACCGGCATTAATGCGGAATGTATGTAATAGTCGCGGTTGATCGAGAGAGAGTAAATACTCTTGGCTTAACTCCATCGCACTGCGAAACTCACTAGTGAGCAAGCGCACGTCCTGGAGCCGAAAAGGGCGAGCCGCTGGCGGCCTTGCATCGGACACAATCACTCCGCCGTCCGCCGGAAACTGATTCGAGGGATTGCATGCCGCCACGCTCAGCCACACCACTGTCCCAAGGAAATAAACCCATACACAACGAATATCCATCGCGACTCTGAACTCCTCTCCGGTATTCGACGCGTTGACTTCTCGTATGATGGCATTATTCTATGCGAGGGTTTTTCGCTAGTGTCACCTTTTTCTCCAAGTCCGATACACTGGCATCTCAATTCGGTGATACAGAAGGAATTTAAGGGAGAGAAGTTTGCAAGCTATGAGGTACCGTGGCAATTGATTCTGGGCGGCGGTTTGCAATCGGTATCGACTTCGGGACCAACAGTGTCCGAGCGTTGATTGTAGACGTTGCTAATGGTGCAGAGGTGGCAACCGCTGTTTACCAGTACCCTAGTGGTATAGCTGGCGTCCTGCAGGATCCAAAAGACCCGAACGTGGCACGGCAGAATCCGAATGATTACATCAAGGGGTTCGCTCGGTCAGTGAGCCAAGCCGTGAAAGCCGCAAGACGAAAGAGGGGCTTTCATGCTGAACGTGTTGTCGGGATTGGCATTGACTCGACTGGCTCGACCCCAATCCCAGTAGATCGTGATGGAATGCCGCTTGCCTTGCAGGAAAGGTTTGGTAAACACCTCGCAGCGCAGGCCTGGCTGTGGAAAGACCACACGGGGCACGCTGAAGCGGCTGAAATTACCGAAAAAGCTGCAGGTCATCCAGACCAGTACTTGACCAAATGTGGAGGAACCTATTCAAGTGAATGGTACTGGTCGAAAATTCTTCATTGCAAACGGACCTCACCAAAGATTTTTAACGCAGCTTATGCCTGGGTCGAACTGGCAGATTTTGTTCCAGCTTTCATTACGGGACATACAAATCCCTTAACACTAAGTCGTGGCATCTGCGCGGCCGGTCACAAGGCAATGTATAGCGAAAGCTGGGGTGGCCTACCCAGCGAGTCCTTTTTGAGATCCTTGGATCCTGCACTAGTGTCACTTCGACGACGCTACGCGAAGCGAGCGGTACCGTCGGACCATAAGGCGGGTGGCTTAAGTGCGAGCTTAGCCAACCAAGTCGGTTTACCGAAAGAGATTCCAGTGGCTGTGGGGGCCTTCGATGCCCATATGGGCGCGGTCGGCGCAGGTATCACCCCGGGTACGCTCGTAAAGATTCTTGGCACCAGCACCTGCGACATGATGGTCGCCCCGATGAATGAGGCGCTGCCCGACATCCCAGGCCTGTGCGGCATCGTGCCAAACTCGATCGTTCCAGGAACATACGGCCTCGAAGCTGGCCAATCGGCGGTTGGCGATATCTTTAACTGGTTTACCAACTCACTGGCTCCCAACAAATACACAGTGAGGGGCGATGCACACATAAATCTGACCCGGGCCGCTACACGACTGAAGCCTGGTGAAAGTGGGCTTCTCGCGCTTGATTGGAACAACGGTAATCGCACTATCCTCGTTGACCCACTACTCAGTGGGTTACTACTCGGACAGACGTTGCAGACAACCGCACCGGAAGTCTATCGGGCACTCGTCGAAGCGACCGCCTTCGGAGCACTCACGATTATTAATCGCGTCGAAGAATATGGTGTACGTGTGCGTGAGGTGGTCAATTGTGGTGGCATTGCTGAAAAAAATCCGTTCATCATGCAGGTATATGCGGATGTCTGCAATCGTCCAATGAAAATTAGTCGCTCCGCACAGACTTGCGCGTTAGGTGCGGCTATTTTCGGCTCGGTCGTTGGGGGGGCTCATCGAACTGTTAAAAGCGCGCAGCGTCACATGACGGGAGTTAAGCAGACAATCTATCGGCCACGCCAAAGTGCAGTGAAAATCTACGCGGAACTGTACCAATTGTACAGATGTCTGCACGATACCTTTGGTGGAACGGGACAAGCCATGCCCCTGGACGGCATCATGAAAGAGCTGATCAAGATTAGAAGTCGTGTGCGACGTTAATAGGTATGACGATAATACTGAGGTGACGATATCTTATGCTCGACGAACTGAAGATTGAGGTCTGTCAGGCCAACCGCGATCTCGTATCGCATGGTCTCGTAACGTTAACCTGGGGTAATGTCAGCGGCATCTGCCCAGAACGAAAAAATGTCGTAATTAAACCGAGTGGGGTTCCATATGACACACTCCAACCAGAACACATGGTCGTCGTTAGCCTAGATGGCGAGGTCGTGGAAGGAACGCTCCGCCCATCATCTGATACACCGACTCACATTACTCTCTATCAAGCCTTTGACAGTATCGGAGGAATAACCCATACACATAGTCGGCACGCCACCATGTTCGCACAAGCGAGACAAGAGATCCCCTGTCTGGGAACAACCCATGCCGATCACTTTCACGGACCAATACCAGTAACCCGTCAACTCAGTGAGGCAGAGGTGCGCCATGACTATGAGTCCAACACTGGTCACGTTATCCGAGAACG
>UINC01000894.1_pt1 | contig 12770 bp, 10 predicted proteins | sample 5385821 | NCBI WGS metagenome assembly UINC01 (sample SAMEA4666929, study PRJEB26691) | marine metagenome | isolation source: Pacific Ocean | place: Pacific Ocean | collected 2011-10-13 | reverse complement strand
GTTGCAGCGTCTGAACCAGACATTCTTGGCGAAGCGGACCTGGTTATATTAGCGGCGCCCATCGGAGAAAATCTTAAGCTTTTAGAGGTGGTGTCGCAGCACGTATCAGGGCATGCTGTGATCACGGATGTCGGTGGCACAAAACGGACGATCGCTAAGGCAGCTCGCAAACTACCTGCGCGGTTTGAGTTTGTAGGCGGCAACCCTCTTGCTGGAGCCCCAAGACAGGGAATTAGGAACGCCAGGTCGGATCTGTTTAATGGCCGACCGTGGATTCTGACTTCTGAAGATTCCAGTGAAAGTGGGGCTCTCAGTAGACTCAGTCAATTTGTTGAGGGGCTAGGGGCTAATCCGCAGGTTATGGATATCGAAGGCCATGATCGATTGGTAGCGACACTAAGCCATCTTCCGCAGTTGACCGCCAGCGCGTTAATGCACGTGCTCGGAACTCGACTGGGCCAAGAACATCTGGCCTTATCAGGACGCAGTGTACTTGACGCAACGAAGTTGGCCTCAAGCTCCTTTGATTTGTGGCGAGATATATGCACTACCAATGCAGACGAAATAGAGGGCGCTCTTGACGACCTCATCGCAGTGCTTGAAACGTTACGCCGTGATTTGGAGAGCGGCGATCGGCTTGCCGAAATCTTTTTATCAGCAAACCAATGGCGAGAGGTTCTCCGTTCTTCTGCGGAGCGGGCAGGCCGATAAATGGTTCAGAAAATAGAAGACAGTGGCATGGTTATCGCACGTGAGGCATTCGATACGATTCTGCAGCATGCAGAAGCTGAAAGCCCATGCGAGTGTTGCGGTTTATTGCTAGGTAGGAGCGGAAAGATTGAGTCGGCTTTTCCGGCTCGAAATGATAGCCAGGATCCTTCACGGTATAAGGTGAATCCTGAAGATCATTTTGCGGCGATCCACTCCGCAAGAGCGCTAGGAAACCAGGTGGTTGGTGTTTATCATTCACATCCCCATTCGAAGGCTACCCCCTCGGCCACTGACCTCGCTAAGGCGAACTATCCAGACTATCTGTACGTGATTGTATCCCTGCGCTCGGATCCATTTACTGATGACGAGGCTGGTATCATGGGCGGCTTTTGGATACGAGATGGTTCTGTGACTAGTGTAGATTTACAAGTTGAGTGATTCTCCTTGTAGATACGATCTCATTTGAAGTGATACTGGGGACAAGGAATGGTTTTGGTGCTATGTCTTATGAATAGGGGATGTTCACGATGATAGATCAGTCGTCCATGATCGCCTCTGTGGGTCCAATTTCTGATTTAGAGGTGGACTTACTTGTGCTGCCAACCTGGGTAGATGACGATCTGTCAGAGTTTCCTGGCCTTATTGAGGCCTCCGGAGATGGTCTTCAGAGTGCCCGAATGAGAGGAGAGTGGAGTGGTAAAGCATACACATCGTGCTTTGTAGACCTCAACCTTTCAGGCTGGCGGGCCAGTCGGCTCTTGCTGATTGGAGCCGGCGACGGTGTAATTTCGGCTAGACAGGTTCGCCGACTGGCAACAACTGCAACACTGGCTGGGCGTAATCGGCGGGTGTCAAGCTTGGCTTTTTGCCTTCGCGGGCAGTTGGATAAAGCCGAAGCTGGCCAGGCTGCTGCTGAAGGTCTAACGCTGGGGGAGTTCGATGGCGGCACCTACAAAACGGAAGACGATAAACATGCGCTTCAGAAATTTATTGTTAACTCTGGTCAGGTGATAGATAGCGAATTGGAAAGTGCTGTTAAGCGTGGCCGCTTATTGGGCGAGTGCAGCAACGAAGCTAGGACATTAGCAAATGAGCCTGGGAATTCCTTAACGCCAACTATTTTTGCGGAACGAGCACGTTCGTTGGCTGAAGGGACGAACCTCGGGGTCGAGGTGCTTGGGCCAACGGAGATGGAGAAGCTGGGGTTAGGCATGCTATTGGGAGTGGCGCGGGGTAGTGCAGAATCCCCGAGATTGATTGTTATGCATCATAGACCAAAGGGTGCCCCCAAAGCTCCAGTTCTAGGTCTAGTTGGAAAGGGTGTTACGTTCGATAGTGGAGGAATATCGCTCAAGCCTGCAGAGTCGATGGAGCGAATGAAGGAGGATATGGCCGGGGGCGCTGCGGTATTGTGTGCAATGCGTGCAATCGATCAACTGCATGTCCCCATTCATGTTATTGGGATAGTTCCGGCTACAGAAAATCTCCCGGGGGGACGCGCCATCAAGCCTGGTGACGTTCTACAGAGCGCTGCTGGGAAAACGGTTGAGATTATCAACACCGATGCTGAGGGCCGGTTAGTACTGGGTGACGCACTATGGTACGCAAAACGTAGCGGGGCAACACATTTGGTGGATGTTGCGACTCTGACAGGGGGTTGCATTGTGGCCCTTGGCACGATCACGTCGGGCCTATTCGGCTCACCTGGTGTGTGGGTTGATGCCGTAAAGCGGGCCGCCGAGGTTGCGGGCGATCAAGTTTGGGAGCTTCCCGTGTTTGATGAATACAAACAGCAAATCGATAGTGAAATTGCTGATGTAAAGAATGCGGCTGGTCGAGAGGCATCAGCCATCACGGCGGCTATGTTTCTGAAAGTGTTTGCCGGCGATACTCCTTGGGCCCATCTGGATGTGGCTGGCACTGCCTGGATCGACGAGGCTCGACCATATCAAGCGAAAGGACCTTCGGGTGTGGCAGTAAGGACTTTGGTTGAGCTGGCTTGTGCCAGCGAGACTTGGGCCTCAGGCTAGTTTCTGGAGGTCGATTGAGACTGCTTATGTGGATCCAGCCTACAACTCCGATAATTGTGAGAATTCCAGAGGCTCCAACTCCACAGACCTCGGTTGCGGACGTTTTGTTGCAGGCTATCGGGCTGACAGGTGCCTTCGTTTTGGGTGCCTTAGTAGCTGGCCTTGCGATCGGCAGCGTGCTCTTTTGGTTACGGAAGCATAGCTTCAAATTTTCGAAGCCAAGCATGCAGCGTTTGGATCTCTAGTTAACCTTCAGAGTTAAGGGCGAGCTGCAACCTGTACGTTCTTAAGCGTGTCCTGATAATTTTGGACAGCGTCGAATAGTGCTTGGGCGATCTGCTGCCGATAGGCGTCCTGTTTAAGCAGTCTTGCCTCTTTGGGGTTACTAAGGAAAGAGATTTCCGCAAGAACACTGGGCATGTGGGCGCCGATAAGAACAACAAAGGGTGCCTGTTTTACTCCAAGGTTTCGTAGTTCAGGGTTGAGTGCTCGCAAGTTCTGTTCGAGGGCGCCCTGAACCATTTCAGCGAATTCGCGCGATTCGTCAAGCTTGGCGTTAAGGGTGATGGTCTGCACGAGGTCCTGGAGGCGTGCCATGGTGCTGACCGAAGACGCATTTTCCCTTGCTGCCAACGATTCAGCTTCGTGATTGAGCGCGAAGTTTAGAACGTAGGTTTCGATACCTCTTGCTTTAGGATTTGTACTTGCATTGGCATGGATTGAGAGGAAGAGATCGGCGCTGTGCTGATTGGCGATTGCGGTCCGGTCCTGAAGTGGGACAAACTTATTGGTTTCGCGGGTAAGAACGACCTCGGTTGATCCCTGCACTGCCAGAAGGGCCTTAAGCCTAAGAGCTATGTCAAGGACAAGGTCGGCCTCGGTCGTGTCGGCGCTTCGAGTTCCTGGGTCATGCCCGCCATGCCCGGGGTCAATGACCACCCGATTGACCCCAAGGCCGAGTTGCCGGGAAAGCGAAAAGTCTCCGTTGGCATTTACAGGGGGCGTGAGGGGCTCAGAGCGTCTTTTTGCTATGACCGCAGGAACGGGTGCTTCAGGACCGCGAATGGTGTCAACTACGATTCGATAAGGATTGTAAAGAGTGAAGTGGCTGTAATCTTCAACGTTGTCTAGTTCGAGCACGACGCGAGTTGTTTCGTTAGGATGTCGACCGAGTCGAATTTTTCTGACGATGTCATCACTAAAAGACAGCGTGGTATCGATTAAGTGCTTTGAGGCCTGAGTGCCGCTTAAATCAAAATAGACGCGGTCTGGGGCTGTTAGCCGCTCATGACGGAATTTCACCTCGGCATTCAGCGAGATTGTTACGCGGACACCACGATCGGTCAGGGTGCGCTCGATTCCTGTTAGAAGCGTAGGATTGAGGCGAGCATCGGCGATGGAGGCAAATCTGGCCAATTGTTCGTCGATGCTGGCAATCAAGTTGCTGCCAGGGTATTCATTCCGAAGCGTATGTAAAAGCTGCTCGCCTTCTTCTCGATCGGCAGGTTTAGCATAATGTTCAAATGCCAGAAGAGCGACGCCGGAGGCTTGCCAGAACGCATTCTCACTGTAAGGGCTGCGAGGATATTTCTGAACAATCTCTTTGTAACGTTGAATCAGGATACGCAGTTCCTCCAGGTATGGAGGTTGAGAGCGAATGGGGCTTCGAAGAACCTGTTCACGGTTGAGAGCGCCTTCGTAGAGTTTGAAGGCAGGATCAGACGATGCCACAGTTGTTGAGCCAAAAAGGAGTGCCGCTGCCACAGCAAGGCATGCAAGGCACGATTTAGATGGTGTCGCGGGCAACGTCATTTAGTGCTCAAATATAGAACTGATTAATAAGCCTTCTCACTGACACTATCTGAGTTGGGAATCAACCTCGTCAAAGTAGTCCTTGCCGACCAAAACGTCTCGAGCCTTGCCTCCACCTCCAGATGAAACCAGTCCCTCAGCCTCCATCATGTCAATCAACCTAGCGGCTCGACTAAAACCGACACGAAGTTTTCTCTGCAGGTACGAGATAGAGGCTTGACCCGTTGAAACAACGATTCGTGCAGCGTCGTCGTACAGGTCATCGCGCTCCAACTGGGGCCCCTCGGGTTTTTCCTCTGATGTAATTTGATCGTTGTAAATAGGGGAGGCTTGTTTTCGAAGAAAACTCGCCACCCGAGCGTTCTCTTGCTCAGAAATATAAGGACCGTGCAGACGGATTACTCTGGATGAGGCTGGAGGGAGGTAGAGCATGTCACCGGCTCCGAGTAATTGCTCCGCCCCGTTGGTGTCCAAAATCGTGCGTGAATCGGTTTTCGAAGAGACGCGAAATGAGATTCGTGCTGGAAGATTCGCTTTAATTAGTCCGGTAATGACATCTACCGACGGGCGCTGGGTTGCCAAAATCAAATGGATACCGACTGCGCGGGCCATCTGTGCCAGGCGGGCAATCGACTCTTCCACTTCGTTGCTGGCTACCATCATTAGGTCTGCCAGCTCATCGATTACTACTACGATATAAGGAAGCTCCTTTAGCGGTTCTTCAGAATCAGCATCCTCCTGGTCCTTTGGGGTTAGCTCGGACGCGGTCTGCCTGACATTACGATTATATTGGTCAATATTTCGAACCCCGTGCGCTGCCAACAGCTTGTACCGTTCTTCCATCTCACGAACGGCCCATCGCAGTGCATTGGAAGCCAGCTTCGGATCAACGACGACTGGCGTCAAAAGGTGTGGGATGTCTTCGTACATGCCGAGTTCAAGGCGCTTTGGATCGATCATGATCATGCGGACTTCGCTCGGTGTTGCACGGTAGAGAATGCTGGTAATCATTGAGTTGATAGCTACCGATTTGCCAGCCCCAGTTGAGCCTGCTATCAGCAGATGAGGCATTGAGGCGAGATCGGTAATGAACGGCTTACCGTGAATTGTTTTACCGAGCGTGAGACTAAGTTTTGATTTTGAACTCTGATAAATTTCCGACTCAAGCAGCTCTCTTAAAGAAATAACCTCTCGTGTCTGATTTGGGATCTGGATCCCAACAGTCGACTTCCCAGGAATCCGATCTATGAGTACCGATTCTGCTTGCATTGCAAGGCAGAGGTCTTCAGAGAGGCTGGTGATCTTGCTGTATTTCACACCAGCGTCGGGCTTAAATTCATAAGTGGTTACGACTGGTCCGGGGTGAATTTGAACTACTTCACCCTCGACGTTAAATTCACGGCACTTGTCCCCCAACAGCGAGGCGCGCTCCATGAGCTCCCGCTCATCAATCTTGTGTTCATTCTGGGAGGCGTCAAGGAGGGCTGCCGGTGGATGTGAGTACTCTCCGTTGCGCGGTTCCACGTTTCTTAGTGGAGGTTTTAAGACTACGTGGCCCTCTGGCTCAGTTGGAGGGCGTTGAATTTGTGGTGCGGAAGGCTCCTCAAAATCAACATCCCTATCCTCTTCGAAGGGCTTGGACTTCTTGGCCTTCTTTTTTTGTGGCTCCGGTGACAGTTCGTCTACTCTGGGGTCGATGTCGCCTAGTAGAACTTCTTCCTGCTTGGAAACAACGTTTCGGCGCTTCTGGGCGCGCTGGTGCCTGGCCACTCTTTCAGCGATTTGCAGTCGCAAGTACTGAAGGCCGGCGATAACGAGATTCGATAGTCTTGAAAAAGCGCGGCCGAATGAAAATTGTGTCGAGAGAATAACTGCCAAGAAGATCAGGGTAAGGATAAATATAATTGAGCCGGTCTTATTAAGTCCCTGCACCAGGGCTTGGGCGAGCCAGCCGCCCGCTAAGCCTCCAGGCTGGATCGCAGTAGTTGAAATGTCAGTTGGTCCGCTGCCAAGGCTGAGCAGGGAGGCTATACAGAGAATAAAGAGGAAGGCTCCCACGAGCTTCGTATAACCCGCATCGACAGTTTCGCACCAGAAGGAGTGCCATCCAATTTTGACCAAAAGGACTGGAATAAGATACGAGGCGTAGCCTAAGGTCTGGTATGACATTTCGGCCAGGAAGGCCCCGACCGGTCCAACGAAGTTCTGAATACTTTCAGGGCCGGCCGTCTTAAACCACCAGACGGGGTCTGCAGCATCGTAACTGGTCAAGGCGATGAGCCAAATCAGGGCTCCTGCAAAGGACGCCACGCCTAGGAATTCGTTCATCCGTTGGGAAACCCAAGAGGTGGCCATCAGATCTCCGCACTGGTGCAATCGCAGTCGAATTCACCAAGATCGCCATTTTTTCTAGTTAACATCGATATTTCTCCCGTTTTCCTGCGGTCAGCTACCGCTAAATCCCTCATATCGATATATCGGCAGAATGCAGCAGGGTCTGACCAATTAATAAGTCTCACTTCCAAGGGTCTGATGGGCCTGAAATGTAACCCTGCCGGGACCGGACCGGGTCCCACTCCTCTTTGACAGGGTTACTCAGAAATCGCCTATGCGTGGGATTGCCATCTATCTGGCACCACAGCTCCCAAATACTCCCAGGGGCACAGGGATGCCCACTTAGTGTTGGTGCGAAAAAAGTCAGGCTGCTGGTCGGGCCTGCGGGCGGGCTGTTAGAAAAAACGACTATAGCACAATCTAATTTACAAACCTGTTCAGTTCAGAGGCAATCTTTGCGAATTCAGCCAGTTGAAGGGTTTCCGGCCGTCTCGTTCCATCAATTTTGGTCTTACTAAGGATGACGCTGATTTCAGCCCGAGATTCGGAAACGATGGGCAGCAGGGCATTTGAAAGCATTTTGCGTCGGTGTTGGAACACTTGTCTCACAAGTTTTTCGAAAAGTTCGAAATTTGGAATCTCAAGGTTTGTCGGACGAAAGCGTAGGCTTACTACTGCCGAGCGAACTTTTGGAGGCGGGCGAAACGCACCCGGGGGCAAGACAAGTCGTCTAGAAATCTCAGCATGAACTGCGGCCATGACGGCCAAGGGACCGTAGGCCTTGCTTCCGGGCCTGGCGATCAGCCGGTCAGCAACTTCAGATTGAAGCATTAATGTGGCGTCTTCGAAGAGTCGGTTGGAACGTTGGATACCGAAGACCCTAAAAAGTAATGGTGAAGAAATATTGAAGGGCAAGTTTCCGACTAGGCGAATAGGCGACTGCGAATATTTTTCTCGAGTTCTGAGGGTTAGTTGCTTGAGATCTGTTTCTAATATGTCCCCTTCAACAATTGTTATCTGTGGATTCTGCTGACGCCGAATATTGCTTGCGAGGTTCCGATCGATTTCTATGGCGACCACGTGGGTAGATTTTGCTGCAAGGCTGTAAGTAAGTACTCCTCTGCCTGGTCCGACCTCAATGAAACAATCGGACGACTTTGGTGCGATCGCGGCGATCAGTTTTGGTGTCCAGGTGTCTTCTAGGAAGTGTTGGCCAAATCGCTTGCGAATCGGTGAGGAGTAGTTTGTGTTGGCCCCACCCTGCCTATGCGCCTGCTGCTCCTTATTCATAGGCTGCCTGGGAATAGTAAAGGGGGATAAGCTAATTCGTTTTTAACGCTGGCGTCGCGGTGCAGGTCGTTCAGGATGTCAGTTAACGGGCGAAAAGGCCAACTTTCCATGTTTTAGTGCACGGGGCTTTTGGTTTTTTCAGAACTTTGTGTCACCGTCTGCTCGCCAAGCGCTCGGATGTGCTCTTGTAGCGTTGTTATCAGGTTGGGCACGAACTGCATGGGTAGCACAATCTTGGCTCGCACGGGTGCCCGCACCACCCGGTCGCTCTTGGCTTCCTCGACGTCCTTTTGGGACAATGGCATCACTTCACAAAATGTAAGTGTCACATCAAAGGGCGTATGGGCAATGGCGCAGAAATTTGCATAGGTTCGTTGATGCGCGCCGGACTCTTCGTCTGGAATTATGGTGAAGTTAATCTCTTGCTTTTGTGGGCTCATTAGTCTTCCTTGCCTACGTCGCATCTCAGGCCTAGATGCTCCTCTAAACGGATTAATACCTTCGCATGATACCTACCACTACTCCCTGAATTCTTAGATCGGCCGCTCTAATGACAATCGGCTCCATTTTTCTATTTGCTGGTTGGAGGCGAACGCTACCATTTTCTCGAAACAGCATTTTGAGGGTAACCTCCGCGTTGTTAAGTAGGGCAATTACCATCTCGCCGTTTTCGGCTGTCTTGCGGTCCTCCACGACTACATAATCGCCATCTCGAATTTGTTCATCAATCATCGAGTCGCCCCGCACCCGCAGAACGTAAGCACGGTTGTTGCCAATTAGTATTTCGGGGACAGCGATTGATTCCAGCGTGGCGACGGCCTCGATTGGCTCACCAGCGGCCACGTATCCCATAAGGTCCAATTCCCTTGATTGGGCTCCGTGTTTGGTTGGAACGATTTCAACAGACCGACTCTTGTTCCAGCTTCGGCGAATGAAACCTTTACCTTCAAGGTTGGTTAGGTGTTTGTGAACCGTGGCGAGGGATGACAGTCCGAAACGTTGCCCGATCTCTTCAAGGCTCGGCGCGTATCCCTGTTGCTGAATAAAGTCAGCGAGGTAATTCAGTATTTCTCGCTGTCGTTTGGTTAGCGGTTGCACCTAATCTCCCAACATTGATAGCGGAATGTGATTTGTGCGCCCAAAACCCGGGTACTACTCTATGCAAAGAAAAGGCGAATATCAAGCTAGCCATCGTAGCCGGTAACCAGATCTCATCTGGTAGCATCTCTCTCGTGAAACTTTCGGTAAGACCGCTGGAATCTAGGAGGTGCCAATTTGACGTTGTTGGACTCGGACTGAACAGCGTCGATCTTGTGGCAGAGATTACCGGTCCTCTAAACGCCAATGCTAAATATCCAGCTCGGGGAATGAACCGTAACGCGGGAGGACAGACGGCGACAGCCTTGACGGCGTGTGCAAAGTTGGAGTGGAGAGCCCGGTATATCGGTCATTTTGGGGATGACGAGAATGGCTCCTTTAGTGAATCAACCTTGATTGCCGCAGGAGTCGATGTTTCAGCTTGTCGGACTGTTCCGGACACGACTAATCAGTTCGCATTAATTATTGTTGACCAGCGAAACGGTGACCGAACGATAGTGTGGCAAAGAGACCCAGCCCTGAAAATGCGTCCAGAGGATGTCAGTCCAAAATCGGTGACTTCAGGTCGGGTACTCCTTGTTGATTGCGCTGAGACAGAAGCAGCGACGAGGGCAGCCCGATTTGCCCGTAAAGCAGGGATTCCGACCGTAATCGACGTGGAGAGGATGCGGCCGAATATCGACTCTCTTTTGTCAGAGGTTGATGTGATTATTGCTGCGCAGGAGTTTCCGTCGGCCTACACCGGGTACCCTGACCTCGGACGGGCAGTGCATCAACTTTACAAACGTTTTAAGGCCAGCCTTGTTGTGGCAACCCTAGGGGATGAGGGGAGTCTCGCTGTGGTTGAAGGTCGCGAGGTTGCCACTTCTGGCTTAAGAGTTAAGGTGGTTGATACGACTGGCGCGGGTGACGCATTCCGTGGAGGTTTTATCTCTGCCTGGCTGGCAACTGACGGGAACGGAGATGTCGCTGAGTTATTGAGGTATGCCAACGCGGTTGCCGCCCTCAATTGCCGTGGTCTGGGGGCACGCGGTGGCCTTCCGACCAGGTCTGAAGTTCAGAAGCTTTTAGCCGCAGTGTCGTGAATATCTGACACTGGAGGCCATGCTACACTTTCGAACGAAGTCGCTGGCGTGAAGACTTTAATGATGCAGAGTGTTTTTCGAGTGGCGATCGTCCTGTTTCTTACGGCCCTTGCAATCTCGATCAAAGGGTCTGTTTTGTCTCATGCGATCCAGGATAGAGACGAGGACTTAACGGTGTCGGTGGTGGCCAAGATTGCTTCCGTCGCGGCCTACGGCTTGGCTCCTCAGGAGGAATCGGGTACTCGGAGAACACGAGTTTCGGCTGCTGAGCTAAATGCATTTCTGAATTCGTCAGTAGTAGTTTTGCCGGAAGCTTTAGCTCGACCTCGATTCACTTTTATAGGTGAGGGCGCGTTGTTGGCTGAAGCGGTCGTGGACCTTGATAGGGTTGGCGAGCGGCCGACCGCGGGTCCTTTTGACCCGCTCAGTCTTTTGTCCGGACAGCTTCCAGTGAAGGCTGCCGCAGTGATTGACTCAGCGGATGGCCTTGCGAGAGTTAATATTGACTATGTTGAGATTGGAGGGATTCGTATTCCTCACGGGCTGGCTAGAGAATTGATTGCTGGGTATACAGAGTCAGCAGATCGACCCGAAGGCGTTGATGTTGATTTGGAGTATTCTCTGCCTCATCGTATTTTGGCAATACAAGTTAATCCAGGCGAAGCCGTTATCATTCAGTAATTGAGTGTAACGATAAATCCTTTGGGTCAACGCTGGGTCCGTTGCGAGAATAAATGGCAATGAGTCCAGACACCTTCCTCGAAACACCCCTTCAATATTTAAAGGGAGTCGGTCCACGTCGCGCCGAGGAGTTTGCTCAGGCACAGCTCCTGACAGTTGATGACCTCCTTCACCGATTCCCAATTCGATACGAAGACCGAAGCTGTTTTGAGTCCATAGATGGTCTTAAAGCTGGAATGACGGTCTCGGTTTTGGGTGAAGTCGTTCGCACGGCTGTACGGTCCACTCGTCGGCGGGGATTCACTATATTTGAAATTCAACTTGCTGATGCAAGCGGCACTCTCCGAGTCAGTTTTTTGAACCAACCGTTTCTTCGGGAAGTTTTCAAGGCGGGCCAGCAGGCCATTTTATTTGGAACCGCAGAAGTTCGTAGAGGAGGGGGTCTGCAATTCACCAATCCTGAGTATGAAATATTTGGCAATGCTTCCAAAGAATTTGGACTACATGGAGAGATGCAATCGGATCCTTTGGTCATAGGCGAAAGGCGTATTCATACTGGTCGGATCGTACCGATCTATGAGCGGGTTGGAGCAGTGACAACTAAGATGCTGAGGCGGATCGTGTTTGATGCGATCCAACGTCTACCGAACAATCTTGAGGATCTTTTACCGGAACAGCTTCGGCAGAAAATGGGCATTCCTGATGCCCGTGCGGCATTTATCGGAACCCATTTTCCTGAAAAGCATACCGAGCTTTCCTTGCTGAATAGCTTTCGCTCTCCCGCTCAACAGAGAATGATCTTTGAGGAATTCTTTTTTTTCCAATTGGGACTTAGATTGCGTAGGCGAGCTCGTGAGGTTGAGCGTAAGCCCGTAGTGCCTTTAGTAGACAGTCGGGTTCGTAATGCAGCAATTCAGGTATTACCCTTCAAGCTAACGCCGGGACAGAAGGAGGCGCTGAGACAGATCGTTGATGATATGCGTAGGCCTGTGCCGATGAACCGCCTATTGCAGGGTGATGTTGGCGCGGGCAAAACGATCGTAGCGCTCATTGCAGCGCTTGTGGCTATGGAGAATGGTCTTCAAGTTGCCTTGATGGCGCCAACTGAAATTCTCGCTGCTCAACATTTTAGAACCCTTTCGCAGTACTTGGATGCAAGTCGATTTGATGTGGTTAGGTTGTCCGGAGGCATGACTGCTTCTTCGCGCAGTCAGACGATTCAAGCGCTCGCTGGCGGGGATGCTCACTTAGTAGTTGGGACGCATGCCCTGTTGCAGGCTCCAATTGTATTTAGGAAATTGGGCCTTGTGATTATCGACGAGCAACACCGGTTTGGGGTCGACCAGCGAGCTCAACTTCGGGACAAAGGGTGGTGTCCTGACGTTCTGGTTATGACTGCAACTCCGATTCCTCGAACCCTAGCGATGACTAGCTATGGAGATCTTGACATATCAACCATAAAGGATCTGCCTCCAGGACGGCGGCCTGTCAAAACAATCGCAAGATCAGAGAGACGTCGAGGCGAAGTGTACCGCCTGATTCAGCAAGAAGTTGAGGCTGGGCACCAAGCTTACGTAGTGTGTCCGTTAGTGGAAGAGTCAGACAAAGTTGACCTCAAGGCTGCCAAGGAGACTTTTGATTACCTAGCGACGTCGGTGTTTCCTGATCATCGCGTGGGCCTGGTTCACGGCAAGCTGAAGGAGGGCGAGAAAGACCAAATTATGCTCGG
>UINC01000891.1_pt1 | contig 12785 bp, 14 predicted proteins | sample 5385821 | NCBI WGS metagenome assembly UINC01 (sample SAMEA4666929, study PRJEB26691) | marine metagenome | isolation source: Pacific Ocean | place: Pacific Ocean | collected 2011-10-13 | reverse complement strand
GACGACTAAAGGGTAATATCAGGCTCGCTTCCCACCTGCCTACATGCGTCCCAAGCATAATTATTGGGGCGCATTTTTGTGTATGGCGGTAGCGGGTATTCCTTGAGCCCTGCCCCGCGTGGGGTTATAGTCTTAATATCATGCCCGATTTCAGCAGATATACCGTTTCCATCGATTACGACCAGCGCCTGTACAAGCAGGACATTACCGGGTCTATAGCGCACGCCAAGATGCTGGCCAAGCAGGGCCTCATCTCAGACGATGACGCCGCCCAAATCACCGCTGGCTTGGAGACGATAGAAAAGGAAATCAGGGAAGACAAGTTCCCCTGGGACCCGGCCCTGGAAGACCTCCACATGAACATCGAAAGTCGTCTGCACCAGCTGATCGGCGCGGCGGCCGGAAGACTGCACACAGCCCGGTCCAGAAACGACCAGGTGGCTGTGGACCTGCGCCTCTATGCTAAAGAGACCATCCTTGAGCTGGTCAGGGGATTGAGGGGAGTTCAGAACGCGCTGCTCGCTCTTGGAGGCCGCCACCAGGACGTGGTCATGCCCGGTTACACCCACCTGCAGCGGGCCCAGCCGGTGCTCTTCGCCCACCACATGCTGGCCTACTTCGAAATGTTCCAGCGGGACATCGGCCGATTCAAAGACTGTCTCCATCGCACCGACGTCATGCCCCTGGGCAGCGGCGCTTTGGCCGGAGTGGCCTACCAGACCGACCGGGAGTTCCTGGCCGCCGAACTGGGCTTCAGTAAGATTAGCGCCAACAGCATGGACGCCGTGTCCGACCGGGACTTCGTGTTGGAGTTCCTGGCCGCAGCATCGGTGTGCATGATGCATTTCTCCCGGCTGTCCGAGGAACTGGTCCTCTGGTCCAGCCACGAGTTCGGGTTCATCCGGCTGTCCGACGATTTCACCACCGGTAGCAGCATCATGCCTCAGAAGAGAAACCCCGACTTCGCCGAGCTGGCCCGGGGCAAGACGGGACGAGTGTACGGCGACCTAATCGGATTGCTGACTACGCTGAAAGGCCTGCCCCTGACCTATAACCGGGACATGCAGGAGGACAAGGAGGGCTTCTTCGACGCCGCCGACACCCTAACCACCACCTTGGATGTCTTCCAGGCCATGCTGCCCGGCATGCAGCTCAATGAAGAACGGGTCTCCAGCCTGGCCAGCGAGAGCCAGATGCTGGCCACCGACCTGGCTGACTACCTGGTAGGGAAGGGCATGCCCTTCCGCGAGGCCCACGGCATCATACGGCAGCTTTCCCTCCACTGCGACAGCTTGGAGATTGGTCTTCAAGACCTGCCTATGATGGAATATCAGAAGTTCTCAGTCCTTTTTGAAGACGCAGTTTATGAAATCACCGCTGAGTCCTCGGCCGCCGCCAGGGATAACCCCGGAGGCACCGCGCCGAGCCGGGTGACTGCTGCGTTAGCTGAGGCAAAGAAGTTATTGGAGGTCGCCGGACATGGTTTCTGAGGCCAGGGTGCTCATCGCTCCGTCGGTGCTATCGGCTGATTTCGCCGACTTGGGCCGCCAGGTCCGGGAGGTAACTGACGCCGGGGCCGACCTGATTCACGTGGACGTGATGGACGGCTTGTTCGTGCCCGCCATTTCTTTCGGAGATGTTGTGGTGGATGCCATTCGGGCCAACACCGATGTGCCGTTGAATATCCACCTGATGATCCAGGAGCCGGAAAACCTGTTGTCCACCTTCGCCAAGGTAGAGTCCGACCAGATACTGGTCCACGCAGAGGCCTGCGGGCACCTGCACCGGACCGTCTCCGCCATCAAGGACAAGGGCAACCAGGTCGGGGTCGCCATCAACCCCGGCACCTCCATAAGCGCCGTGGAAGACGTCCTGTCGCTGCTGGACATGGTGATGATCATGTCGGTGAACCCAGGGGCGTCCGGTCAGTCGTTCATCCCCCAGAGCCTGGAAAAGATTCGGCGGCTCAAGGCCATCATCGACGACGGGAAATTCGAAGCCCAGATCGAAGTCGACGGCGGAATCAAGGCCGACTGGACCGCCCAGGACTCGGTGAAGGCCGGCGCGACCATACTGGTAGCCGGGTCAGCCATTTTCAACGACCGGGAGAGCATCCCAGACGCCATGAAGGGAATGCGAAGGTGTATCTTGGACTGACGCGCCCAAAGTTTTCAGCTATCATCCTTCAGCGATCAGCTCATTTGAGGAAGAAAAAAGCCCCCTCCCAATTAATTGGGAGGGGGCTTTTTTCTTGGTTCAGGTTTTTCCCTGGTCAGAGGGCCGCGAAGGCCTTTTGGACCTTCTTGGATTTGTGGAGGGATCGGAGACACCGAGTGCAGACCTTGACCTTAACCGACTTGCCGTCGCGCACCAGGGTTTGCTTGTGGACGTTGGCGAAGAACTTGGTCTTGGTATGGCGGTTGGAGTGGCTGACATTGTTGCCGCTCATCCCAGCTTTTAAACAGATCTCACAGCGCATCTTTGTTATCTCTTTTGCTGCCGTTTAGGTTCGCCGGCGGACGACAGGTGTCTCGCTTTTGTTTCATGGAACAGCACTCAGGCTAACACAATCCCCACGCCCAAACAACCGCTGCTGGCAGCAGGGCCGTATCCTCCATGTATCCTGCTCACCGACAGAAGTGTATTATCCATTCTGGATTTATGTCTGAATTTCGTGCCAATCACAGGAGGAATCCATGAGAGTCATCCGAATCGCCGAAGTTGATATCGTGCCCATCGACACCGCCACTCCCATCCCCGGCTGGACCGGCGGTGAAGTCAAGCGCAGCAGGCAGCCCCTGCTGCCCGAGGGCGCTAGTAAGACTTTTAACAGCAGCATCGTCAACTTTGAAAAGGGGTGCAGCACCGGCTGGCACACCCACAAGAGCGACCAGATGCTAGTGGTCACGGCTGGCATCGGCATAGTAGCCGACGAGAACCACCAACAAGAGATCACCGTCGGCGACGTCGTCCACGTGCTACAAGGCGAGAACCACTGGCACGGAGCCACTGCCAACTCCTACATGTCCCACATCACCATCACCGCCGCCGAATAGTTCTTTACCCACCCTAGGAACAAAAAGCCCCGTCTTCCCGCGGAAAGACGAGGCTTTTGCATATCATCACAGCCTCTCATGTGTCATTCCGGCTTTCGCCGAACAATAACGGCATTTGCGAATCGCGAATCGAGTATGCCTAGTTTTGCATTAATCGGCGGGGTCGTTCGCCACAGTGATTTTCCAAGCTGGGTCATTTGCCGCCAATAACGACTTTCGTCCTGGCTCCAATTTCCATGCGGGCACTGGAGTTTCGACGCCTTCCCGAGGAACGAAAACCGACCGTTCAATGAGCTGATACTTGTGGACATACCTGGGACAATTAACGTAAACCTCGGTCACCTGCACACGAACCATAAATTGGGCGCCAGGATATTCTGCCTGTAGTTCATCATCCTCGTGAGCTGTGGCGATACCCTGAAGCCGTAGCCGACTGGGATTGACGAAATCGATAAGCAGCAGGCCGACGTTGGGGTTTTTTAGCAAGTTACCCATTGACTGGTATTTACCATTGCCGTCGTAATTGGGGAAGACCAGCGTGTGAGCATCCACCACCTTGATGAACCCGGGGTCACCCCCTTTGTAGGAGCAGGTCGGTAGTCCCCGGTGGTCGCAAGTTGCCAGGAAGAACATGTCGGCCTGTTCGATGATCTCCTTAGCACCATCATCAATCTCGTTCTGCACTCTGTTTTCCGAAAGATAGTCGGCTAGGCGCCGGGTGTCCAAAAGGTCTTGATAATATCGGTTGCCGTCATGATAATCGTGAACTTTGTCGGACATCTCTCGACTCCTTCGGTCTGAAATTTGTAGTAACGCAGGTGGATGGGATAGGAAGTTGGTTGCTGGTATCAGTTCTATCGACGGCGAAATATCTCTACTGTCGCGTTTTCGATCACAGACCCGCGGATGGGCGGGTGGGGCTTTTTAACCCGCACCGAAACCGAGTCCACCGGAAATTCAGCGAGCAGTCGGTCGGCTATGGACCGGGCGGCTGCTTCCAACAAATTGCGGGGTTCGCCTTCCATAACATCTCGCACGGCGCGGTAGATGTGGGCGTAGCTAATCGTGTCTTCCAAGCGGTCTGAAGTGCCTGCCCGGCCCAAGTCCATCTCCACAGCCAGGTCGACCAGATACTCTTGTCCCAGCACTCGTTCCTCGGGGTTCACGCCGTGGAATCCGTAGAAGCGCATCCCTTCCAAAACGATGCGGTCTGTCTTTGGTAGATCGTCTTTCACAGCGTTGATTCGACTAGCGCCCTCGGGCCTCAATGGCATCGGCGAAGGACAGCAGGTTCTGGGCACGTTTCATCACTGGCACGTCAACCATACGGCCGTCCATGGCAAGGGATCCCCGGCCGGCGACTTCCGCCTCATCCCAGGCTTCCATTATCTTCCGGGCGTAGGCGACCTCGTCCGTTGATGGGCTGAAAACTCCATTAATTATGTCAAGTTGGTCGGGATGGATGGCGTGCTTGCCGGTGTATCCCATCAGGCGGGCCCTTTGGGCGTCGGCCCGCAGGGCATCCGGGTCCTGAAATAGCACGAAGGGCGAGTCCAGGGACGCGACATTCGCTGCCCTGGCGGCCACCGGGACCAATGACCGGGGCACTTGGATCTCCTCGCCTGTGTCCGACCGCTCGATGCCCATGTCGTTGGTGAAGTCCTCAGCGCCGAAGGACAGGGCAATGACCCTGGGCGAGGCGATGGCGATGTCCCTGGCGTCGATCAACGCACTGGCGGTTTCAACCCAGGCGGAAATCTTAGTTGAGCCTCGTTCTACGCCGGCAAGCGGTTCTATCGCGCTCAACATGCGGTCGACGTCTTTGATGTTCCAAGTCGATTCGACTTTGCCCAGACTGATGCCGTAGAGATCAGGCGAGACGATGACCTCCAACTCCGAGAGGGTCAGGCCAGTGTCCAAGGAGTTCACGCGCACCATGACCCTCTGTCCCTCACGACGCAGAATCGGCACCCATTCCTTGGCCATGTCCCTGGCGGCGGCCTTCTCACCGGAAGGGACTGAGTCCTCTAGGTCGACCATGATGACATCGGCCTTGAATGACTTGGCCCGCTCCAGCATGCTCTCCCGGTTGCCAGGAACGAAGATAAAGCTGCGGTAAAGTTCCATATCTAGTTGATGTTCCTGTTCGCCGTGGGTGTTATCCGTAGCCTGATAGTCTTGGCTTGGGCCACCTTATTCCATATCTCCCCAGGTCGGCCCCCATTTGGCGTCCACCTTCAGGGTTACGTCCAGGTCCATGGCGGCAGGCATCTCGTCGAAGACCAGGTCCTTGAGGGCGTCCATCTCTTCCTTAGGCGTCTCGAAGACCAGTTCGTCGTGCACTTGCAATAGCATCTTGGTGCGGAGACCCTCGTAGTCGAGGCGTTTTTGCACCCGAATCATGGCCAGCTTCATGATATCGGCTGCGGTGCCCTGGATGGGCATGTTAATGGCCATGCGCTCGGCGCCGCCCCGCACATTGAAGTTGGAGCTATTGATGTCGGGCAGGTACCGGCGGCGTCCCAACAGGGTCTCCACGTATTGCTCCTCCCTGGCCTTGACCTTCACCTGTTCTAGATAATCGTTGATGCCAGGGTATTTGTTGAAGTAGGCCTCAATAAACGACGCCCCCTCCTCCCTACTGAAGCCCGTCTGCTGGGAGATTCCATGGGCGGACAGGCCGTAGATCACCCCAAAATTCAGCACTTTGGCTATACGGCGATGTTCCGCATCCACGTCGTTCAACGGAACATCGAACATCAATGAAGCCGTGGACGAGTGGATGTCCTCGCCGCGTTGGAAGGCCTCCAGCAGGCCCGGGTCCTGGGATATATGCGCCAGCACCCTTAATTCGATCTGCGAGTAGTCGGCGGAGAACAGCAACCAGTCCGGCGCGCCCTCGGCCACAAAAGCCCTTCTCACTTGACGGCCCATCTCGGTGCGGATGGGTATGTTTTGTAAATTTGGGTCGCTGCTTGACATGCGTCCCGTGGCTGATCCCGTCTGGTTGTAACTGGTGTGCACCCGTCCCGTCGCTGGGTTCACCATATCCGGAAGGGCGTCCACGTAGGTCGACTTGAGCTTGGACACCTGACGGTACTCCAGTATCTGGTCCACCACCGGATGTAGGCCCTTCAGCCCTTCTAGGGAGTTCGCGTCGGTGGAGTAGCCGGTTTTGGTGCGCTTGGTCTTTGGCAGCCCGAGCTCGTTGAACAACAGATCGCTGAGTTGTTGCGGCGAGTTGATATTCACTGTGTGGCCGATGGACTTGTAGAGCCCCTCCTCAGTCGAGAACATCTGCTCCCGCAGGTCCCCCGCCATCTCCCGCAGCGCTGCCGAGTCCAGCTTGATGCCGTGGCGCTGCATGGTCACCAGTACCGGGACCAGCGGCATTTCCATATCGGTCATCAGCGAACTCATGCCCTCCCTGACAACAGGCTCCTCAAAGGCCGAACGGAGACGCCCGGTCATATCGGCATCCGCGGCAGCGTAGGAAGCTGCCTGGGCGATGTCCACCTGGTCGAAGGTTAGCTGCTTGCGGCCGGTGCCGATCAGCCCGGTGATGGAGGTCATCTCCTGGCCCAAGACCTCCAAAGCTAGGTTCTTCAGCCCCAACTGTCCGCGACTGAGTAGATGAGCAGCCACCATGGTGTCGAAATCAACCCCTTGGCACTCAATGCCGTGGCCGGCCAATATCGTCATGTCGTAATTGGCGTTGTGGGCCCACTTGCTGATATCCAGCGACTCAAACAACGGGCGCACAGCCGCTAAGACCTCTTCCATGGGCAACTGCTCGCCCTGTTGGTGGCCAACCGGCACGTACCAGGCCACCGAGGGCGCAGTGGAGAAGCTCAGTCCTACCAAACCTGCTTGCACAGCGTCCAGACCGGTCGTCTCGGTATCAAAAGAGAAGCTGCCAGCCTCGTGCAGCGCCGCCAGCATCTGCTCCAACTGGTCTTTGGTCTGCACCACGGTGTAGTCGGCGCCTGCGCCTGGGGCTTGTATAGGAGACAGGGCTGTATCGGAAGAGGCTTGGGAGGCCCCAGTTTCCGGTATGCGGGGGATAACGGTGAAGAACTCAAGCTCGGTCATCAACTGAACCACAGTGTCCCGGTCAAAATCCCCAAACTTGGCCTTTCCCAGGTCCAATTCCACCGGGCTTTCCCGGTCGATAGTCATCAACTCCCGATTGGAGAAGGCCCTGTCCTTGAATTCTTCCAGGGACGACTTCACACTGGGACGTGTCACCTCTTCAAGGTGTTCATAGAGGCCCTCCAGGTTCTGGTAGTCGTTGAGCAGGGCTATGGCCGTTTTTTCGCCAACTTTGGGAACCCCTGGGATGTTATCCGAAGTGTCGCCCAGCAGCGCCTTGAAATCGGTCTGCTGCGCGGCGGTGAGACCCGAATAACGTTGCTGCAATGCCTCTTCGTCGTAGACTTTGCGGTCTTGGATGCTGGAGGCCAGGTCCACCCTGACCTTGGGAGAGATCAACTGGAAGGTGTCCCGGTCGCCGGTGAGGATGACCGAGTCCAAACCCATTTTCTCAGCCTGGGCCGACAGAGTGCCGATGACGTCGTCCGCCTCCCAGCCCTCCAATTCAAACACCGCCACGCCGAAGGCCTCCATGAGCTGCTTCACCCGGCCGAATTGGGGACGTAGCTCATCCGGAGTGGACTCACGATGGGCTTTGTATTCTGGAAATTTTTCGTGACGAAAGGTGGGCGCTGACATGTCGAAGGCAATGGCGCAGTAGGCGGGGTTCCACTCGTTTAGCGCCCTTAGGAACACATTGGCGAATCCGTAAACGCCGGTCACGTCCTCGCCAGTGGCATTCACCGTCAGGTGCCGCTGGGTCGATATGGCCCGGAAGGACCGGTGGACCATGGCATGGCCGTCCATAATCATCAACAGCGGCTCCCGTTCTTGCGCCGGCACAGCCGGTTTAACTGGTGTTGCAGAAACTTCCGGCTGGTCCTCGCTGAACATAGGAAGAGTGTGGGCTTGTTCATCCACCATGGCAGCACCTCGAAACAGTCGTGGTTAGCCTTGAAAACCTTCGGTTCAGGTGGCCGCATTATACAGTAGCCAATCCTGGCCCGCGCGGTTTGGGCGGCGTCAAGAGCGGTCATTGTTAGACCATGCAGACGGCCTCAGATTGCCCCATGATAAAATGTAATGTATGGCAATTCATAAAACAATCGACTCTGGCTGAGCAGGACTAGACCCTTGCCTCTATACGAATACCGCTGCGACGACTGCCAAAAAGTCTCCTCCTTACTGATCCGGAGCTTGTTCGACGACAAGCAGCCAAGCTGTGAGCATTGCAAAAGCGCAAATGTAGAGAAACTGATCTCTAAGTTTTCTTTCCGTCCGTCATGGGGCGATACCCTCAACTGGGTCCCCAACCGAGAGACGACCAGCGACTTGGACGAGAGCAGCGGGGCCAGCGTCGACAAGTACATGGGGCGGATCAAAAAGGAGATGGGCGGCCAAACCACGCCCGAATTCAATCGCGAACGCCGCGAGATCAAAGACACGTAAGCCAGGAAAGCTGACAGCCTTCAGCGGTCAACTTTCAGATCTTGAGAGATAGACTCATCATGCCCATATATGAGTACCGTTGTCAGGACTGCGCCAAGCTTTCCTCGTTCTTCCTAAGGTCCATCAAAAGCGAGCTTGATCCGGTCTGTTCCCACTGTCAGGGAAAATCCATGGAAAGGCGTATGTCGTCGTTCGCCACGGGCAAGACCGTGGGTTCGGTCCACGAGAACTTCGGGCCGGGGAGCGAGCACCAGTCTCCCGATTACTACAACGACCCGCGGAACATCGGCCGAGGCGTGGAAGCCGCTTTCACGAAATACGGCATGGACATGCCCCAAACGGTCCGAGACAACATAGACGCCGCCCGCTCCGGGGAGACCCCCAAGGGAATGGACGTATGATCAGCCCCAGCCAAAGCCGCTATCAGGTCATATTCCACTGCATCGAGTCAGCTTCCCATTTCGTGCCGCCGGCCTCGTCGCCGGCGCCGGCACTGCAGAGTCTGCGGGATATCATCTCTTCCTTGCCCGCCGCTTCCGCCATAGCCGAAACCGACGACGGGCCGCCCACCTCTGCCTGCCAAGCCCTGGAACTGGTCTCGGTTGCTGCAGACCTCCTCTCCCATCTGGACGAATCATCGTCCGCCAACCCTTTGGGCTGGGAAACGTTGGCCGAGGCGAGCCGTATCCTAGGCTACCTTATCGGCCAGCTTGGCTCGGCAGTACGCCAGGAGAAGGCGGACTTGGTGCGCGGCCTTTACGTGATAATCGACCCTCAGGTAACCGGCGGCCGTGACCCGCTGGTCATAGCCCAGGCAGCCATTCAGGGTGGGGCTCGGATGCTACAACTCAGGGACAAGGTCCGCGACAAGGGCAAATCCCTGCCTCTGGCCATCGGCCTGCAAAAGCTCTGCGCCGAGTCTGGGGCGTCGTTGATACTCAACGACCACGCCGATGTTGCCGCCATCGTCGGCTCGGCCGGGCTGCACGTAGGTCAGACCGACCTGCCCGTAGAACAAGCCAGACAAGTGCTGGCCCCTGGCCAGGTGCTGGGCCGGTCCAACCATGAGATAGAAGAGCTCCTGGAGTCCGAGCGCATGGGCGTCGACCACGTGGCCTTTGGCGCTATCTACCACACCGACACCAAGGGCGTCGGCCGCGCTCCTCAGGGCATCGGCCAGTTGCGCCTGGCCCGGGACACCGCCCAGACTCCGCTGGTGGCTATCGGCGGCATCAACGCCAAGAACGCCGCGGCGGTAATCGAGGCCGGGGCCGACGCGATCTGCGTCACCGCCGCAGTGGGGTCAGCGCCGGAGCCGGAAGCAGCGGCCGCCAGTTTGGTGAAGGTCATCGAAGATGCAGGAGGGCGGATCTGATGCCATCCCGTTACAGCGCAGACCTTTCCCAGATCGGCGCAACCGTCATCTACGAACTCACCGAGCGGAACCACGACCGGGAACAAGCATTGTCGGTCTCCAGGGAAGTGATCCGGTTCTCCGCCAACGCCATTCGGGCCGTGCACCGCGGCGACTTCGACGATGCCCGAGAGCTCATTGGTCAGGGCGATGCCAGGCTCAGAGAGGCCGACCATATCCGGGAGAGCAGCCCTTCAATATTCAATGCTGGGTTCATGAATGACGCCAGGAAAGAGTTTACCGAAGCCAACGTCACCTTAGCAGTGATCTCCCGCGCCGATATCCCGAGCATCAGCGACCTGAAAGTGGACGCAGCAGCATATATCAACGGCATAGCGGAGGTCATAGGTGAGCTGCGCCGCTACATCCTTGACGCACTGCGCCGCGACGTTGTAGACGGCTGCCAAGAGTTCATGGACATCATGGACGAGATCTATGGCGTGCTGGTGACCATTGATTTCCCCGAGGGCGTTACCAGCGGCCTGCGGCACAACACCGATGCCATGCGCGGCGTGCTGGAGCGCACCAGGGGCGACCTGACGATGGCACTCCGCCAACACTCTCTAGAAGCGCGCCTGGCCGAGTGGGAGAACAAACGCACCGGCGCCTAAGGGCAGTCTTACACGCAAAGATGCCGTTGACATAGCTCTGGGTCGAAATTACCATGCTTCAGACCCATTTCGGACTCACTCGCCCTCCATTGGCGCAATCCCCTCAGGGAGCAGAGAGATGCTTTCAAATTCCAACGCCGTAGCGACCCCCAAAGTCCTGGCCGATTACTACAAGGAATTGGAGGGCTTCAGTCTGGCCCCTCTCTGGAACGTGCAAGAGGAAGCCCTAGTCCCTGAGCCGACCAGCAAGGCTGCGCCCTACATCTGGCGCTGGAAAGACCTGGAGCCCAGAGCCCTGCGCGCCGGTGAACTGATCGGCACCGCCGACGCCGAACGCCGGGTGTTGATGCTCCTTAATCCCAGCATCAAGGACCGGATCGCCACTACCAACAGCCTGTTCACGGGCCTGCAGATCGTCATGCCGGGAGAGGCCGCCAGGGCCCACCGGCACACACCCGCGGCCCTGCGTTTCATCATCAACAGCAACGGTGGGTACACCACGGTCAACGGCGACCGGATCCCAATGGAACCCGGCGACCTAATCTTGACCCCCAATTGGACCTGGCACGACCACGGCAACGAATCAGGCGACCCAATCATCTGGCTGGACGGCTTGGACATACCCTTGGTCCACTTGCTGGAGGCGGTCTTTTTCGAGCCGTATCCCGAAGATGTGCAACCGGTGACCGAGCCCTTAGACTCGTCTACCACGAAATACGGCGTGGGCACCCTGCGTCCAACTTGGGAGGATGCCTCGACTGAGAGCTATTCCCCCTTGATGCGCTACCCGTGGGAGCAAACCTGGGCCTCGCTGCAGCGTCTAGCCCCCATCGTGGACGGCAGTCCCTTCGACGGCGTGATCATGGAATACACCAACCCCAACACCGGCGGACCTGTGATGCCCACCATCGCCTGCCATGTCCAGATGTTGCGGCCCGGGGAATCGACCAAGGCCCACCGCCACACCAATGGGACTATCTATCACGTGGTGCAGGGACAGGGCTATTCAGTGGTACACGGTCAGAATATGGATTGGGAGCCGAAAGACGTCTTCTGTGTGCCTGGCTGGACCTACCACGAACACATCAATGCGTCGTCCACCGAGCCCGCGGTCCTATTTAGCTTCACCGACACTCCGGTGCTGAAATCCCTGAGCCTGCTCAGAGAACAGGCCCATCCCCAAAACCACCAGTAGGCTGATGGAGACTTGCCCGCCCCCAACTGGTCGGAGAGTAAAGAATGCCACAGATGAAAATTAGTTTTCTTGGCACCGGGTCCGGCACCTCGACCAACCGTGCCCATACGGCCTTGGTTTATGACTGTGACGATGGCACTCGGCTGTTGATCGACACCAGTTCCGGCAATACGGTAGCCCGCAACGCTTCAGAGTTGGGCATACCCGTTGGGGAGTTCGACACAGTCTTGCTCTCCCACCATCATCCCGACCACATGTCTGGCCTGCTGTTCATTCAGTTCACAAGGGCTCTAGCGCGGCAAGACGGCTCCGCGTTGAATGTTTACCTGACTGAAGAATCCCGGGAATGGGCGATCAAGATGTGCGCCGCCGCACACCTGAACGTCGCGGAAGTGGACAAAGACGGGGCCAAGAACTCGGATGGGCGGCAAGTGATGCGCTGGACCGTAGTGTCACCGGGTGAACAGATCGATCTTGGACCCACCACCACCGCATCCTGTTTCTCCGCTGACCACATCTCCGGCGCGGTGGGTTGGCGAGTTAATTCCGGCGGAATGTCGGTGGTCTTCTCAGGTGACACCCGGTTCAATCCCAATTTGGTCAAGGCATCACAGGGCGCCCGCTTGTTGATACATGAGGCGTACCGGACGGACGAGGAAAGTGATTACGCCAACAATCACGGCCATTCGACGGCCGGCGATGCAGGCCGGGCTGCCACTCAGGCTGGGGTCACCGAACTTGTGTTAACCCATCTTGACTCAGAATTTGCCGCCAACCCGCAGCCCCTTCTGGACGACGCCAAGAAACATTTCGACGGCCCAATCAGCGCCGCCACTGATCTCCACCAGATAACTGTCACCGCCGCGTAACGACCGGGTTTTCTTTGGTGTTTGGTCGTTTCACGCAGATTCTTCCCAATTCGTTGTAGTATGTACACCTTTGCGGTGGTATCGATGCAGGGCTCTACC
>UINC01000038.1_pt2 | contig 12794 bp, 5 predicted proteins | sample 5385821 | NCBI WGS metagenome assembly UINC01 (sample SAMEA4666929, study PRJEB26691) | marine metagenome | isolation source: Pacific Ocean | place: Pacific Ocean | collected 2011-10-13 | reverse complement strand
TAATTTGGCAGTGGTCGCGCTTTTCTCTGTGGCATGCGCCAGCGGTACCAATGAAGACTTCGATATTCTCATCGAGAATGGAAAGGTCGTTGATGGAACCGGCAACCCCTGGTTCTATGCAGACGTCGGAATTACCGGCAATTCCATCGTCGCGGTAGGAGATCTCGCCTCCAAGACCGCCCGGAAGACCATCGACGCTGAGGGGCTGGTCGTTTCTCCAGGATTCATCGACGTGCACGCCCACAGCGAGAGCGGGTTCAGGGAAATAGATTCCAACGCCAATCTCAACTACCTGATCCAGGGCGTGACCACCGTAGTAACAGGAGCGGACGGAGGCGGCACCTTCAACGTCGCCGAGATCAAGGCACAGTGGGAGACGCTTGGTATTGGAACCAACGCAGCCCACCTGGTCGGATTTGGTGCCGTCCGGGAAGAAGTTATGGGGGTGGAACCGCGTGAGCCGACAAGCGAAGAGCTGCAGAAGATGCGTTCGTTGGTTCGCCAGGCGATGCAGGAGGGTGCTTGGGGAATGAGCTCGGGCTTGGAGTACGTTCCCGGACGATTTGCTACCACCGAAGAAATCATTGAGGTAGCAAAGGTCGTTGGCGAGTTTGGTGGGGTCTATTCCAGTCATCAACGCAACGAGTTTGACGGTGTGCTAGAAGCCACCCAGGAAACAATCAGAATTGCAGAAGAAGCCGGCGTCCGTGGCAATTCCACACATTTCAAAATAGCGCGAAAGAACAACTGGGGGGTGATGGAAGAGGCGGTTCAACTCATCAACGATGCTCGGGCCCGCGGCGTCGAGGTTGGAGCCGATATGTATCCGTACCACTTTGCATCGGGAGGACCCATCATCCCAGTGACAAGCAATGCTGGCTGGGCCCCGTTTCATCTGCCTAACGATATGGAGCCGTTTGCAGAGATCAGACAAAAACTGAGGGATCGGAGCTTGCCGGATTCCGAGAGGCAGACGTTACGAGATCGCTACATCGATGAACTGGCGAAAGCTCTGTCCGACGAGTCAAAGCGGGAACAGATAAGGCAATCGGTGCTTGTGGGTACGCCTAATAGGCCAAGCTCGGTAGCCCTGGCGGGTTGGGACAGTTATCTGGTCGTCGTGGCCAACAAGAACGCGGATTTGATCGGGCGGATCCTCTCTGACCTAGCCAAGGAACAGAATAGAGACCCGTTTGATATCGCTGCAGATCTCGTCATCGATGAGCCGGACTTGTATGTCGCTTGTGGTGTCATGTCGGAAGAGGATATGAAGTTGGCGATGCAGCAGGATTGGCTAATGTTCTCCAGTGATGGCGACGCACGGCCTATCTTGAAGGACTCCGACGCGCCCATGATTAGTCATCCCCGCTCTTTTGGTAGTCAAGCCAGAGTGCTCCAACGGTATGTCAGAGAGCAGAGAGTCGTGACGCTCGAGAACGCTATCCGGAAAATGACCTCCCTTCCAGCACGGTTTCTTCGAATGAACGACCGAGGGCTGCTGCTGAGCGGATACAAAGCGGATATCGTCGTCTTCGACCCCGAAACAACCCGGGAGCACGCCACCCACGCGGACGCGCGCCGCTACAGCGAGGGAACTCACTACGTCCTCGTAGACGGAAAGATCACGATAGACGATGGGGAGTACAACGGTTCACTGCACGGGAAGCTTCTGACATCCCATGCGGAAGGACCGGGGGAGTCAGCGAGATGAAGCGAGGAGTGATGAGAACCGACTTAGTCTCCATCTTCATAGTTGCACTGTTCTCGTGTGCACCACTACCTGCGCACGTCTCTGATCAGGCTTACCCGCAGACGAAACGTTTACGCCGGGCAGGTGCTTAAACCGGGTCCCCAAAAGCTGCTCGTCCAGAGTTGTCCTTCCCCTGCTCTGGTCGTGGGCGCGCTGGCTGCTTTCGTCAGGAGCCTGAGTCGCTAGCTGGAACGGATTGGTTTCACTGTCCCCGTTTCAGCGACGGATTCTCGATCAGCGCGTGGTTAACGATATCGAACGCTCTGAGCAGGTAAGCCGGCCATGCCCCCGGTCCGATGCCACCGTGGATCTTCCGGGTACTGACACGAACCCGGATGAAGGAGACCTGCATCTCGCTCATCTCGCTGGAAGACCGCAGAATTCCACCGTACGTCCGGTAGGTCCAGATCTCCAACTCGGTGGCGAAGTCGGTCCTGAGATTGTCGGGACGCCCGAGAATGATCCAAACGCGGCCGCGATCCGACTTCCAGCCGCGAGGGAACCCCGAGAAACGCTGGTTGGCGGAGGCCACCCTCGTGTAGAAACCTTCCCTGAACGGATGTTGGTTATCACGCAGGTCGTCGTCGCGACGATCCCAGAACCATCGGATGAATCCACGGCGCTCTTCGTCGGTCTCGAGCTCTTCCCAACCTTCCAGCTCTTCGCGGAGGAACAGATAGCTGACCGGGCCGTTGGCCCATTTCTCGACGTCTCCCTCAAAGACGGTCATCGCCTCCGCCGGATCGGTGGGCATTTGGGTGCCCGACGTGGCACCTCGTGAAAATGTTGCGGCCCATGGGCCGGCGGCCAGTACCATGGCTGCAGCGGTCAGGGCAACAAGGCTGAAAGCCCGGCGTAGTGGCATCGAAGGCTCCAGAATCAACAGCGCTGCGATTCTCGATTTCAAAACGGAACCTCCACGGCATCACAGAGATACTTCACGAGCGACGAGCCGTTGCCTCAAGCTTGCAAAGAGTTCGTAGCCGCCCACGTGTATTTCAAACAAGACATAGTACTAGCCGTGGGGGCAATCAGCCCAGCAGCGGACTCTTGCCAGTGCTGTGCTACTGCTATACATATTGGTACTGAGCCCCCAACCAGTTTCCACTAGGAGTAGGCCGTTGAGAAAAGTCATCTTCGCCATGATTGTCAGCTTGTTCACCGGCACAAACCTCTTTGCACAAGATGTGGCGCGCCGTCCTATGAGCGTTGACGACGCCATGAATATGGTCCGCGTTCAAAACGTACGAATGTCGCCCGACGGCAATTGGGTCTTCTTCTCGAAATCAGAACTTGATTGGGACCAGAACAGGCGAAAGCAAAAACATTACCTGATTGCTGCCGACGGCGGAGAGGCGACGGAGTTCATCGGGGACGCGGGTGGAAGCGCGTTTCGGTTCTCGCCAGACGGCAAGCACTTGTCCTTTCTCCGCGGCGTGGATGGCAATCAGCAAATCTTTTGGATGAACGTCTCTGGGGGTGAGGCTCAACAACTTACAGATCACAAGAACGGCATCGTCTCCTATAGGTGGACCGCCGACGCAAGCGAAATATTCTTCACCGCTGACGAGGCGAGGAGCGACGAGGAACAGGAAGAATACGACAAGGGGGCGGACGCGTTCTATGTTCGCGAGGGTCCGAATGGCAGAGAGGCAGGCAGTTGGCGCAACCTCTGGGTATTCAGCCTCTCATCAAGGGGGGAAGCACGTCTTACTGACGAGGAGCTCATCGTCAGTGGTTTCGACGTGTCGCCAAACGGCAAACGTGTCGTATTCTCGGCAATGCGGCAAGATCTCGAGAACTATTTTTACTTGTCCGAGCTTTATCTCGTCGACACGCTCAGCCGGCAAGTCGTTCGTCTCACAGACAACAACGCTCCCGAGGACGACGCCCTGTGGGCACCGGACGGAAGGACCATTGCCTACCATGCTCCTTCCGACGGCGAATACGATTTGACCCACGGTTTTCTCTGGGTGATGAACGTCGACACGGGTGAGAAGAAAAAGCTCGAAGGTCAGAGGCAGGGCCAGATCTCCAGCCTTACCTGGATGTCAGACAGCAAGAGCCTTCTCTTTGGTGAGACGCGCCGCACGAACAGTAATCTCCACCGAATCGACACCGGGACCGGAGAGGTCACCGACATCACGAGCATTACCGGCACGCTCCAGGCCCTCGATTTCTCTAAAGACCGAACGAGGATGGTCTACACGTTCAGCGACTTCGTGACACCGAGTGATCTGTATACCTCCTCGGTGGCGGATCTCAATCCCGTCCGACTGACGAGCGCCAATCCGTGGATCGAGAACGAGATCCTGCTGGCGAAGGCTGAGATTGTTCGCTGGCAGAGCAAGGACGGGATGGAGATCGAAGGAGTCTTCTATCTACCTGGAGACTACCAGGAGGGACAAGAGATTCCGCTCATCCTCGACATCCACGGCGGCCCGCCCGGCCACTTCGCTAACCGTTTCCGGCCTGACTTTCACATTTTCTCCGGCCTTGGGTATGCCTCGCTTGGGCCGAATATTCGCGGTAGCGATAGCTATGGCGACGACCTCCTGACCGCACTCATGGGCGATGTCGGTGGTGGCGAGTACGATGACCTCATGAGCGGCGTCGACTACCTGATTGATGAGCGCCATGTTGATCCCGAAAGATTGGGGCTGCGCGGCTGGAGTTGGGGAGGGATCCTCGGCAGCTGGGTCATCGTCCAAACCGAACGTTTTAAGGCAGCCTCCCTAGGAGCCATGGTCGGCAGTTGGACGGCGGAGACGGGGCCTGGGCTCAGCTACGATCTCAGGCTTCACTACATTGGAGGAGCCCACTGGATAAACCCGGAGGAGTGGCGCGAGGTGTCGTCCCTCTGGTACGCAAGAAACGTAACGACCGCTACCCTGCTTCTCCACGGTGAACGCGACCTCGTCAGCACTCCCCAGCAGAGTTTGATGTTCTTCACGGCGCTCAAAGACATCGGTAAAGCGCCGGTCCGCTACGTGAGTTTCCCGCGCGAGCCCCACGGTTTCCGTGAACCACGGCATGAGCGCACGCGTGACATCGAGGAGATCAAGTGGATGCAGAAGTACGTTATGGGGATCGACTGGAAACCGTGGGAACGGTGAGTCGGTCAGAACACGAATCTGATCGCCAGGCGAATTTGACGCGGCTCCTCGATTCGGCGCGATAACCCAAACGCGCTATCTCCAGTGATAGGAAACTTGTCGTTGATCCTGTCGTACATGCTCGTCGTCGTCGCCGAGTTGGTGAGGTTGAACACATCGACGGTGAAATCGATACTCGTGTTTCGGATGTCGAACACCTTCGCGAATCTGAGGTCGATGCTATTGATCGGGTCCCACCGCCTATTGCCGCGAGGTTCTAGCCGGACGTTGAACCATGTTGCCGTAGTCCCCCTGAGTTCGTCGATCCGGCTCTTCCGGATCCTGGGTGTCCACGGTCTGCCAGATTCCCACCGATAATAGGCAGCGGCCTGAATCCCCCAGGGCAGTTCATAGTTGAAGAATGTCTTGAACACCCACTCGCGGTCATAGGTCAGCCGACCCACGGAGTAGGGGTGACCGTTGAAGTTCGGGTTGGTGGAAGCGCTATAGAGATTCCCGAACCCCCAGGAAGCACTCACGGTGTTCTCGATGTTGCCGACGCTTTTCTGCCAGGTCAGCGAGGTGTTGAAACTGAAGTCTCGGGAAGGCCGTTTCTCCAGAGACAAGATGAACATGTCGTGCGTGCGGTAATAGTAATCGTCGTTCGAGATCACAAAATCGTCCGCAAGATCATCCGTTTGCTTGTACAGCGTCTGTGTGCCGCCCAGTGGGTCCGTATACTCGAAGGGCACGTAGGTGTGCTGCATTTGGTTTACTGGAATCATCATGTCGCTGTCGCGTTTGTGGATGTAGTCGCCCCCCACAAGCCAATCGGGTACAACCTCCACCTCGAGGCCGACATTGAGTACGTCGGTGTACTGTTGTTTGAGGTTGGGGTCTAAGCCATACGGCACGTTCTCTCCGTAGGCGTAGGAGAGAACGAAGGCGTACGGATCGAACGCCAGCGACGTCCAGAATGCCGTGTCGATGTTGTCGGGATCGAAGGGAACGTCCGTGTAGTTGAAAAAGTACTCGAAACTCTCGTAGGCGGCGCCGTGCGAAGAAATCGGACCATACGCCATCGCTTTCTCAAAGTAGCGACCCGCGCTAGCGTGAGCAACGTATTGGCCTTCTCCTGTAATGTCGAGCGTGGCGCCCAATCTCGGCGCTAGATTGTCGAGGTGGGCGAGCTTTCGTGGGGCGGGGCCATAGACGTTGGGAGGATAGATCTCGGGATCAAGCGATCCGTCATACCTCGGATCCGCGGTCGCGCGTGATCCCGGTCCATATAGGTCTTCGAGCTTCGCATTATCCCACCGCAGCCCCAGGTTCAGATTGAGGCGGTCACCGATCTGAATGTCGTCCTGAACAAAGCCCGAGACGCGGTTTATCTCGATATCAAGGTGGGCATCGTAGGTCCAGCCGTACGTGTAGGTGTAGCCGTAGTACGGATAGATCCCGATCATACCGGCGTGCTCGCCCGTGTAGCGACCGATGAACAATGACCAGGTGTTCTCGTATTCCATTCCGATCTTCAGATCGTGGGAGGCACCGAGAAATTCGTCAGCGTAGTAGGTCAGCGAGGCGTCGACTTCGTGCCGGCCATTGTCCTCGTCGAGATACCAACCGCTGGTGTTGTAGGAAATGTTCGTGGTGTAGTCGAATATAAGGACCTCGTCGCAGCAGGTAACCGGGGCGGTCAGGTAGTTTCCTAAATATCCGCCGTAGCGAAAATCCAAATAGGCGTTGTCGGAAAGCTGCGATTGCCAGCTTACCAACCAGGACTGGGTGCTGAATTCGATGTTGTCGCCGATTTCCGGTCCGTCTCCCGGGCCCTGGCCCAGGCCGATGTCTGTGCTGGGATCCGCATTTATCATGAATCCGAGGACGTTGTTATCGTTGAGCAACCAATCGAGGCGGCCGTGGTATCGGTTGCTAGTCGTTGTCTCTCGACGAGGATCGAAGCCCTCGTAGTCGGGATCCACGAACGGCTGACGCTTGACCTGCCTGTAGCCGTAGTTGGTGAAGAAGAGAAGCTTCTCGCGAATTAACGGGCCACCGAGAGAAACCGAAAAGTCGCGCAGGTAGTCGAAGGCGCCCATCGTATATTCGGGGACCCCACCGAAATTGTCACCGCGCATGGCGTCGTTGGCATAATAGAAACTCGTCGCGCCGTGAAAATCGTTGGTGCCACCCTTGGTGACCACGTTCACGGTGGCACCCGTGAAGTTGCCGTACTCGGCTGGGGCGCCGACGCCAACTACCTCAATCTCGGCAATCGTATCGACGCTCGGGTTGACCCAGGTATTGCCCCAGTCCGGCTCGGTAATATCGACCCCGTTCAGCTTGTAAGCGCTGGTGGCAGATCCTCTCCGGTAGCGGCTCTCAACATTCCCACCGGCGCCATACGCTCCCCGATCGGTGACGCCCGGCGTGAAATCCTGCACCTCGACGAATTCCCTTTGGATCGGAATGTTCGCTATGATTTCCTCGCCGTACGACGTGGAAATCTGCGCCTTCTTGATCTCGATCATTGGCGCCTCTGAGGTGACCGTTATTACTTCTTCGGCGCCTTGGAGTTGGAGGTCCGCCAGCACCGTTGCGATCGCCCTGACGTTCACGACGACCTCATACTCCACGGTCTGAAAGCCTTGGAGGTTTACCGTCACCGTGTAGGTACCCGGCCGGAGATTGCGGAAGCGAAAGCCCCCGTTTATACCGGAGACTGCGCCGATCTGCGCCTGGATGAGACTCTCCCCTTCCACGGTGACATCCGCACCGGGCACGGGCAGGCCCTCAGGGCCCCTGACAGTACCCGAGATTTCTCCGACGGAAGCTGCCCCTTGGGGCGCCGTCGCGCCACTGTCGGCCCAGGCCAACGCTGGGACACTGACAAGTAGTAGAAGGGTTACTACGAGAGTAACAGCACGAAAGGCCATGGCTACCTCGGCGGATGTCAGTAGGCCCAACCATCCAAGCATGCTCAATCAAGAGGCCGGGCAGCTAAGATTTCTAGTAAATTAAGCAGTGTACGCGATTGTTAGCATTCTTGCCGCGCCCTTGTCAAACGGGCACTGCGCACCAACGCGCAACTGGATACGGAAATGTCGGTCGGCTAACGACCGATGCGGCGACGAACCTGCTCACCCATGCGGGCATTCTCCCGCGCGCGCTCCGCGTCCCCCAGGCGATTATAGAGGTCAGCGAGAAGGAAATGGCCGAACGCCAGGTCGGGATCGGAGATCCCCTGCTGAATCGCCCATTCCGCCATTTGCACCGCCTCCTCCAGTTGCTCCCCTCTATGCATGTAGATCCTGGCCAGAAACAAATGGCTCAGGGGGAAATCCGGATTGATTTCGATGGCCTTCCGGAGGTACTCCTCCTCCTTGCCAACGAGCCCCCTCTGCCTATAGATGATACTCAGGTTGTAGCTGGCACGGAGGTGGCTAGGGAACAGCTCGAGTTCCCGGAGGTAGCCACGGGCGGCATCATCCAGTGCGCCGCGCTTCTGGTACACCTGGGCCAACGTGAAGTTCACGTCGGGAATCGAATCGTCGATCTCAAGAGCCCGGTTGATGTGTTCCTCGGCGAGGGTGTCCTCGCTCGTCGACAAATACGAGGACGCCAATCCCATGTGGGAAGCGGCTGACTCGGGATTCAAAGCGATGCTTTTTCGGTAGTATTCGATCGCCGATCGATGATTGCTCCCGAATCGATTGAGGTTCCCAAGAAAGTAATAGATTCTCGCGTCCTCGGGAACGACATCGATGAAGTCCATGAGAAGCTTTTCAGCTTGGTCGAACCTCCTGAGCTTCATGTTCTCGGACGCGAGTAGAAGCAGCAGGCTGGTGTCCGTCGGCTTCTCGGCGATCGCCGCCTCGAAAACCGCGATGGCCTCTATGTGGCGACCTTGCTCGGAGTGAAGGTTGCCGAGCGTCATATAGGCATCGATCGCCGCCGGTGCTTCCACGACAATCTGCTCGAGGAGCCCCTGGGACTCTTCCAGCCTCCCCTGCTGTTTCAGCCTTCTTGCAATCAGCAGGTCGTTGTAAACACCGATCCTGTCTCTCGGGCTCGGCAACGCCTCCTGATCGTCATCGGCGACGGATTGAAAGCCGCCTAGATACCCCAAAGCCGCCAGGCTCTGCCGTGTGTCTTCATCGATCTCGACAACTTGCGCCCTGCCTCCCCCTTCACCGTAGGCGGCGATCATGGCCTCGGCTTCGCGCTCAAGCGCCGCGGTAATTGACACTCTTTCGCCAACTAGGTTGACTGATTCGTCCGGGTCTTCGGTAAGGTCGTACAGTTCCGGTTCAGGAGACAGAATGAGCTTGTATTGCTCATCCTGAATCGCCTGCAGCTCGCTCCAGCCAAAATGGTATCGGGGATAAAAGGTTTCGGAGTAGACGTACTGCCGCCAGTCATCTGGCTGCCCAGAGAACAGCGGCACGAGGCTCTGCCCTTGCACAACGGCCGGAATCTTGGCGCCGCTCATCTCCAGGATGGTCGGCATGACGTCGACGAGCGAGACGAGTTGCGAGCGCTCGATACCGTGGAACTGCTCGAAGGGTGTGGCGACGATAAGCGGCACATGTGTCGCCGCTTCGTAGATGAAAAAGCCGTGCTGCACCTCACCGTGCTCTCCCAGACTCTCGCCATGATCTCCCGCCAACACAACGAAGGTGTCATCAGAAACACCACGCCCGCTGAGTCCTTCCAGAAGTCTGCCGATCTGGGCGTCCGTGTAGGCAATCTCACCCAGGTATGGCTTGCCCGCGTACTCCGAACGGTACGGTTCGGGAGGCGCATACGGCGTATGCGGGTCGTACAGGTGCACCCAAAGAAAGAATGGTGAGCCACCCTCGCCCTCAAGCCATTCCAGCGCCGCGTCGATTACCTCTTCCGCGGGACGCTGCACGGTACCGAGCCCGACGATGTTCTGGCGCGGCAGCTTAAAGTCATCGAAATAAGACTCGAACCCCTGATCCAGGCCAAATCGTGAGTCGAGAACGAAGGCACCCACAAAGGCTCCGGTCGCGAAGCCGTTGGCCTGGAACACCTCGGCCATCAAGGTGAGATCCGGGGGTACAGCGAAAGCACCATTGTCGCGAACTCCGTGATAGGGCGGAAACGTGCCGGAGAAAAGTGACGTGTGCGACGGCAACGTCAGTGGAGTCGGAGAATAGGCCCGGGTGAAGGTAACGCCGCGAGCAGCGAGGGAATCGATGCTCGGTGTGTCGATTCCTTCGAAGCCGTAGGCCCCGAGGCGGTCGGCTCGAATCGTGTCGACCGTGATTAGCAGGACGTTGTATTCACCATCTCCCCGCAGCGATGCGAAGTCTTGCTGGGTCGAGCAACTGGTCAACGTCAGCAGCGAGGCGATGGCAACCGCGCCCGACCCGATGATAGTTGGCGCAGACAACCGCAAAATGTCAAAGCCTTTCAAATACGCTCGGTTCGCGAAGGAGTCGATCTTTGCAATGAAGCCGCCAGTTTAACATTCGATCCGAAGTTCACTCGGCCTCGCGGCCCGCAGATGCAGGCTAGCGCTGTATCAGGCGCTGAGCCTTGAGCGCGTACTCGCGGGCCTTGACCGCGTCTCCCAGCCGGTCGTGGAGTTCAGCGAGCAAAAAATACCCGGCCATAAGGTCATCCGGCTCGCGCGGTTCAGCGACCGCGGCCATCGCCATCTCGACGGCGCGAGCAAGATTCTCGCCGCGGTTCATGTAACTCCGCGCCATGAAAAGGAGGGCCCGGGGATTTTGGGGGTCGATCTCGAGTACATGTGTCAGGTGCCGCTCTTCTTCGACGCTCTGCCCAATCACCCGATACATCATGGCGAGATTGAAGTGTGTCGGGACGTGGTTGGGGAAGATCTCGATCTCCCGTAGATATTCCGCCACGGCCTGCTGTGGCTCACCTCTCTCTGCGTGGATGCGAGCCAGCGTGAAGTGCATGCTGGGGAGAAAGTCGTTGATAGCCAGCGCCTTGCGGGCGTTGTCTTCGGCCGCCGGCAGGTCTTCCAATTCGAAGTGCGCACGCGCCAATCCCGAATACGCCACGGCGGATTCGGGATTGAGGGCAAGACACTGCTCATAGTATGGAATCGCGTCGGGATATCGGCTCTGCATGCTGCGGATGTTCCCCAACAAGTAGAGAATGTGCGCATTCGGGCCAATGAAATCGAACGAATCGAGCGCCGTCTTCTCGGCCTCTTCCACCAACCCGAGCTTCAGCTGCGCATCTGCCAGATTGATGTAGGCGTAAGCATCCTCCGGCCTCAGCGGTATCGCCTGCTGGTATATGTCGACCGCGTCCGCGAAGCGCTCCTGCAGCGTGTATAGCTGCCCCAGCGTCTGATAGGTCTTGAAGACCCCCGGATCTTCGCTGACGATCTCTTGCAGCAGCAGCTCCGCTTCGTCGTATCGCTCTGTTTGCATCAGCCACCGGGCTCGAATCGATTTGTTGTAAATACCGATCTTTCCCCTCGGGCTCGCCAGCTTCTCCACCGGGTCGTCCGCGGTGATCGAGAAGCTACCGAGATAGCCGAGGCTGGCCAGCCTCGCCATGGTCTCTTCATCTACCGCCATGAATTCCGCGCCGTCACCGTTCTGGCTGATCTCGCCAACGAACTCGCCGGCAACCGCTTCAAGTTGCTCGAAGAGCTCACGCTCGCGGTCCACCAAGTTGGTCGTTTCACTCGGGTCTTCGGTAAGGTCGTACAGTTCCGGTTCAGGAGACAGAATGAGCTTGTATTGCTCATCCTGAATCGCCTGCAGCTCGCTCCAGCCAAAATGGTATCGGGGATAAAAGGTTTCGGAGTAGACGTACTGCCGCCAGTCATCTGGCTGCCCAGAGAACAGCGGCACGAGGCTCTGCCCTTGCACAACGGCCGGAATCTTGGCGCCGCTCATCTCCAGGATGGTCGGCATGACGTCGACGAGCGAGACGAGTTGCGAGCGCTCGATACCGTGGAACTGCTCGAAGGGTGTGGCGACGATAAGCGGCACATGTGTCGCCGCTTCGTAGATGAAAAAGCCGTGCTGCACCTCACCGTGCTCTCCCAGACTCTCGCCATGATCTCCCGCCAACACAACGAAGGTGTCATCAGAAACACCACGCCCGCTGAGTCCTTCCAGAAGTCTGCCGATCTGGGCGTCCGTGTAGGCAATCTCACCCAGGTATGGCTTGCCCGCGTACTCCGAACGGTACGGTTCGGGAGGCGCATACGGCGTATGCGGGTCGTACAGGTGCACCCAAAGAAAGAATGGTGAGCCACCCTCGCCCTCAAGCCATTCCAGCGCCGCGTCGATTACCTCTTCCGCGGGACGCTGCACGGTACCGAGCCCGACGATGTTCTGGCGCGGCAGCTTAAAGTCATCGAAATAAGACTCGAACCCCTGATCCAGGCCAAATCGTGAGTCGAGAACGAAGGCACCCACAAAGGCTCCGGTCGCGAAGCCGTTGGCCTGGAACACCTCGGCCATCAAGGTGAGATCCGGGGGTACAGCGAAAGCACCATTGTCGCGAACTCCGTGATAGGGCGGAAACGTGCCGGAGAAAAGTGACGTGTGCGACGGCAACGTCAGTGGAGTCGGAGAATAGGCCCGGGTGAAGGTAACGCCGCGAGCAGCGAGGGAATCGATGCTCGGTGTGTCGATTCCTTCGAAGCCGTAGGCCCCGAGGCGGTCGGCTCGAATCGTGTCGACCGTGATTAGCAGGACGTTGTATTCACCATCTCCCCGCAGCGATGCGAAGTCTTGCTGGGTCGAGCAACTGGTCAACGTCAGCAGCGAGGCGATGGCAACCGCGCCCGACCCGATGATAGTTGGCGCAGACAACCGCAAAATGTCAAAGCCTTTCAAATACGCTCGGTTCGCGAAGGAGTCGATCTTTGCAATGAAGCCGCCAGTTTAACATTCGATCCGAAGTTCACTCGGCCTCGCGGC
>UINC01001449.1_pt1 | contig 12807 bp, 12 predicted proteins | sample 5385821 | NCBI WGS metagenome assembly UINC01 (sample SAMEA4666929, study PRJEB26691) | marine metagenome | isolation source: Pacific Ocean | place: Pacific Ocean | collected 2011-10-13 | reverse complement strand
CCGAAAGCGCCTTAGGATCGGCACGACCCAGCGATTTCTGCATCGTCTGGCCCACGAAGTAACCCATGAGCCGTGTTTCTCCGGATCGGTACCGGTCGACTTCCTCGGGGTTCTCTTCCATCACGGAGTCCACCCACGCGGTGAGTTCATCGGAATCCTGGACCTGTGATAACCCCCCCTTCTCGATGATCTCCCTTGCTATTTTTCCCGAATCGATCATCTGACCGAGAACTTTCCGGCCCATGCTGCCCGAGACCGTGCCGTCTTCGACCAGCCCGATTAGATCTCCCAAGTCCCCCGGAGTTATCCCCAAATCGTCGACCGGCAGTTGAAGGCGGTTGGCCTCCTTCAGGAGGGGGCCCTTCACCCAATTAGCCGCGGCCTTTGCGTCACCCACAACCGTTACAAGGGCCTCGAAATAGTCGGCCAGTGAACGCGTGGCGATGAGGACCTCTACGTCACGGCCATCGAGATCGTGTTCCTCCATCAGCCGTATGATCCGATGGGCCGGGAGTTCGGGGAGTTCGCTCTCCAAGAGGCGGACCCGCTCTGGGTCGAACCTGAGGGGTGGGAGGTCGGGGTCCGGAAAATAACGATAGTCGTGGCTCTCTTCCTTGGACCGCATCGACCGCAGCGTCCCGTCTCGCTCGTCCCAAAGCAGGGTCTCTTGAACGATCTTTCCACCGGCGTCGAGGATCCCGGTTTGCCGTTTGGCTTCGGCCACAACGGAACGCTCTACCGCCGAAAAGGAGTTGAGGTTCTTGACTTCCGTCTTCACGCCATACTCATCGCTACCGTCCGCTCGCAGCGACACATTGGCGTCGACTCGGAGGCTGCCCTCTTCCATGTTGCAGTCACTGACATCCAGGTATTCGAGCGTGCGCTTGAGTTCCTGAAGGAAAGTCCTGGCTTGCGCCGGCGTGCGCAGATCCGGCTCGGTCACGATCTCGATGAGAGGTGTACCGGTTCGGTTGAGGTCCACCGCCGTTCCGTCGGGAACACGATCATGAATCGACTTCCCCGCGTCCTCCTCGAGGTGAATGCGACGAATTCGGATCGGCCGTGTCTCGCCGTCAGATCGCACCGAAACAATCCCCTCGGTGGCCAGCGGTTCGGAGAATTGCGTGATCTGATACCCCTTCGGGAGATCGGGATAGAAGTAGCTCTTCCGTGCGAAGACGCTCACCTCGTGCACCTGGCAAGCCAGGCCGAGCGCCGCGGTGATCGCCAGATCGACCGCTTCGCCATTGAGTACTGGCAGGGCCCCGGGAAGGCCCAGGCAGACCGGACATACCTGGCTGTTGGGTTCAGCACCGAAAGCGGTCCTATCCGAGCAAAAAAGCTTTTCGGCCGTGCGGAGTTGCACGTGCACCTCCAGGCCGATCACCAACTCCCATGTCATTCGCCCTCCCTCCCCAATCGCCATCCCGTTTTACTCATCTCGATCCCGGTTCTCCATAGCGCCTTCCAAAGCGAAAGCTGCACGGAAGAGCGTTGACTCTCCCCACTTCGGGGCGATCAGCTGGCCACCCACTGGGAGTCCATCGGAGGTACCGACCGGAACGGAGATAGCCGGGAGCCCGGCGAGGTTGGCCGTGACAGTAAAGACATCGGCCAAGTACATCTGAAGTGGGTCCTCGACGCGCTCGCCCAACGGAAAGGCAACGGTCGGCGAGGTGGGGGTGAAAAGAACGTCGACGCCTTCGCCGAAGGCCGTCTCGAAGTCGGTGGACACCAGGCTTCGTGCACGCTGGGCGCGCCCATAGTACTGATCGTGGTAGCCCGCAGTGAGAGCAAACGTCCCTAGAAGAATCCGACGTTTTACCTCCGGTCCGAACCCGGCCGTGCGGGTTCTCTCATACATTGCGCCAAGATCTTCCCCCGCGCTGTCCCTGAGGCCGTACCTCACGCCATCGAAACGGGAGAGGTTGCTTGACGCCTCGGCCATGGCGATCACGTAGTACGCTGACAGAGCGTAGGGCGTGTTCGGGAGAGACACCTCACGAATTCGGGATCCACGAGCCTCCAACGCGTCGAGGGCAGCCCGGCAGCGCGCCTGCACGCCAGCTTCCAATGCGTCCCCGAAGTACTCCGTGGGTACTCCCACCACGAGGCCCTCCGCGCCGGCGTCGCGCTCGTCCGAGAAGTCCGGTACGAGCCTGTCAACGGAGGTGGAATCCCGCGGATCGTGGCCCGCCACGACCTGAAGGAGTTCGGCCGCATCAGCCACCGTGCTGCCAAACATGCCGACCTGATCAAGAGAGGAGGCGAAGGCGACGAGCCCATAGCGGCTCACCCGACCATACGTCGGCTTGATCCCCACCACCCCGCAAAAGGAAGCTGGCTGCCGAACCGACCCCCCTGTGTCCGATCCGAGAGCCCCCGGGACGATACCCGCCGCAACGGCGGCTGCAGATCCACCGGAACTTCCACCGGGCACACGGGCAGGATCACGTGGATTGCGAACGGGCCCGTAGGCCGAATTCTCGGTCGAAGAACCCATGGCAAATTCGTCGAGGTTGGTCTTCCCTACGATCGTGGCCCCCTCCTCCCGCAGTCGCCGAACCACCGTCGCTTCGTACGGAGACTGGTAACCCTCCAGAATCTTCGACCCGCAGGTCGTGGGGAATCCCACAGTTGTCATGTTGTCCTTCACTGCGATGGGCACGCCGCGGAGCCGTCCCGGATCCCCGGTGACCTCGAGTGCCGAGGCCTCGGCACTCGACAGAGCGGCGAGGAATGCGTTCAAGCCCTGGGGCCCACCGTTCTGCTCATGAAGCCGGGCGACGGCGGCTCTCGCCGGCTCGGTCGGGTCCACCTGCCCACTCCGGACGGCCTCGGCTATGGAGGCAATGTCACTCATCGAGAGCCTCCCGGATCGTCCGACTCACCAAGCGACGGTGGGGAGGGCACCACGAAAAATCCGTCTCTGAATTCGGGAGCGGAACCGGCGGGCGGATGCGCCATCGGGTCGGGCGGAATCTGGTCGGCCGGCCGCTCCGGAGCTTCTGGCGGTCCCAAGGCGACTCGCTCGCCTTCGGGCCCCTGTAGGGAGGCCAGCGTATCGACGTATTCGAGAATCTGGCTCAGATCATGTGAAAGGGCCTCGGACTCCGAGTCCGTAAGTCGCAGTCGAGCCAGATTCGCGATCTGGAGGATTTCTTCTCGGGTGATCGACACGATACGTCCCTTCAGTCGAAGTCGCGGCGAAGACCGGCGTACCGGACGAGGAGCCGCTTCGTGCCGACGCTATCGAAGTGGACAGTAACTTTCAGATCTCGGCCGAAACCCACGACCTCGCCGACGGTCCCCGAACCAAAAGTGTCGTGCACAACCGCCTCACCCTTCACAAAACGTGGCAGATCCTGGTTGAGTCCCGTGTCGAAGTCGAGATCGTCGTCCTGTATGCCGAGGTCGATCGATCTGCTTGAGTCCGGACGGACGGCTCGGCGACCAGCATAACCATGGCTTTCGCCCGCGACCGCTGTTGTGACCTTCTCGACAAGGTGCCCGGGAATCGCGTCGACGAACGGCGACAAGCGACCGTACATGACCTCACCGGCGCGGCGGCGGCGACGGGCATGGGTCAGGTACAGTTTGTTCTCAGCCCGGGTAATTCCAACGTAAAACAGACGCCGCTCCTCTTCGAGTTCAGACGGATTATCGTACGCACGGCCAAGCGGGAAGAGCCCGTCCTCGAGCCCGGAGATGAACACGACCGGAAACTCGAGGCCTTTGGCATTGTGCAGGGTCATCAATGTAACCGCTGAAGCATCCGGATCGTGGCGGTCCACATCGGCCACCAGTGCCACCTGTTGAAGGAACAAGTCCAATTCCGTGAAGTGATCCAGTGTCTCGCTCTCGAGGTCTTCCTGAAGCTCGCTGTTGTAGTCCAGCGCGCCGGCAATCAACTCCCGGACGTTGTCCGCTCGATCCTCTCCTTCCGGCCCTTCGTCCGCAAGGTGCCGGAAAACGTCCAGCTCCTCCACCAGGGCCTCCAACAATTCCCCCACCCCCATCTGGGATGCGTGAGCAGAATACTTCTGGGCCAAGCCAGCGAAGGCGATGAGACCCCTCACACCTCCCTTGGGAACATCCGGCGCCTCATCGGCCCGGGCCGCCGCCGCCAGAAGGCTGATCCCTTCAGCCTTGGCCCAGGTGGAGAGCCGATCCAGCGATGTATTGCCGATCCCTCGCCTGGGATAGTTCACAACCCTCTCGAACGCACCCGCATCCAACGGATTCGAAATGAGCCTCAGGTACGCCAGAACATCCTGGATCTCCCGGCGCTCATAGAAGCGCACACCGCCCACGATTTGGTAGGGTAGGCCGCGCCGTCGAAACACGTCCTCCAGAGCGCGTGATTGCGCGTTGGTGCGATAGAGGATCGCCATCTCCCGGTAGGCCAGTCCCGGCCCTTCGGTCAAACCGGCCTCGATCTGGTCGGCGATCCAGCGGGCTTCGTCCGTCTCGCCGGAGGTGGTGACCAATGTGATTCGTTCGCCGTCGATACGATCGGTGCGAAGTGTCTTACCCTTCCGATCGACGTTCTCCGCAATGACGGCGTTCGCCGCAGATAGGATCACAGGGCTGGACCGGTAGTTTCGCTCCAAACGGACAGTGTGGGCGCCCGAAAACGCCGTCTCGAAGTCGAGAATGTTTCGGACGTCCGCGCCGCGCCAGCCGTAAATACTCTGATCGTCATCCCCGACGACCATGAGGTTTCGGTGTTCGGACGCCAGAAGCTCCACAAAACGGAACTGGGCTCGATTCGTATCCTGATACTCATCCACGAGAAGGAAGAGGAAGCGACTCCGATACATCGCCAGCAACTCAGCGTTCGACTCAAACAGTTCAACCGGCTTCATCAACAGGTCATCGAAGTCGAAGGCATTCTGGGCTAAAAGCGATTTCTGATACGCCGGATAAATCTTGGCCACATTCTGTGCGAAGATGTCGAAACCGTCAGCGTTCTCCTCGACGAACTGCTGCGGACCGATGAGCTGATTCTTGGCGCTACTGAGGTGGCCGCGAATCGCCTTAGGGTTCCAGCGGCGCGTGTCCACACCCACATCCTCCGTCGTCCTCTTGATCAATTTGAGGCTCTGTTCGGCGTCGAAAATCGTAAACGTATTACTCCACCCGAGGAGCGGCGCATGGCGCCGCAATATGCGCGCTCCGAGCGCATGGAACGTCCCGGTCCACATGCCCTTGGGCGCCTCCCCCAGTAGACCCGAGATTCGGTCTCGTAGCTCACCCGCGGCCTTGTTAGTGAAGGTGACCGCCAGGATTCGGTCCGGCGGGACGCCTCTTTCATGAATGAGATGGGCGATTCGTGTAGTGAGGACGCGAGTCTTGCCCGATCCCGCCCCCGCCAGGACCAGCAAAGGACCCTCGAAGTGGTCCACGGCTTCTCGCTGTTCCTGGTTCAGCTGCTCCAGGTATGCTTCAGATGAAGTGTTGGGCATGACCGGCCATGACTGATTCTAGGCGGAGACTTGTCCTGGGTTAGACCCTGGTCACGCCTGCGCCGTCGGAAGCCGGATGTCGAAAGTGGCCCCCTCTCCCTCGCTATTGAGCAGGAAGATATGCCCCTTGTGCGTCACTTCAATGATCCGACGTGACAGCGTGAGACCCACCCCCCAACCCCGGGCCTTTCCGCTCACGCCCGGATCGAAGATCTTGTCGCGCAACTCCGGATCGACTCCCGGACCCGTGTCGTGGACGCGAAGGTGCAGCCAACCGTACGGACCTTCCCTGACTTTGAGCCGGATCTCTCCACCTCTTCCGGCCAGCGCGTCGAGGGCATTCTTCACCAAGTTCTCGAGGGCCCACGAGAGAAGTACCTCACTCCCCAGAATCTCGGGCATGTCCTTCGGGACATCCACGACCAGTAGCACTTCCGAAGCGAGGCGCGGCAATCGGGCTTGTAGGTACTGCTCCAGATCTCGCACTACTTCTCGGATGTCGAGGATCTCTAGGTCCGGATCTCGACCGATGAGTTCGAATCTGTGGCTGATGCGCTCCAGACGGACCAGGTCTCTCTCGATCCCCATGGCGACCGTATCGGATTTCACCCCCTCGGGTCTTTCATCATCCGGAAGACCCATGAGTTCCAGCCATCCCTTGAGGGAGGAGATAGGCGTGCCGAGCTGGTGCGCCAGCTCCCTGGCCATGGCCGTCCAGGCCTTGTCCTGCTCAGCACTCCGCTGGTACCGGATGACCAAGAATCCGATGAGCGCCGTGAGCGTGAGCCCGCTGGCCTGAAGCCACGGAATCCACCGGAGGTTTGAGAGCTGCGGCGGATCGCCCAGGTAGATCAAGTTCCCCCCGGCTCCTCGCACGGGCTCCTGGCCGGTCGCTTCGATCCGGCTTACGTAGGCCTGCACTTCTTCCTGCCCCTCGGGTGTCAGAATGTCTGCCTCGAACGGCAAGTTCTCCGCGGACACCACGCTTTCCGCCGGGCTGATGATGATCATCGGTATTCCTGATCGAATCATCACTTCCTGAAGGTCGAAGAGTGGGACGTCCTGAAGGCGACCACCGACCAACCGCTCGCTGCGTGATGTGTCCTGAATGAGCTCCTGTGCGATAGCGAACACCTCGCTCATCAGTGCTTGGTTCTCTCTGAGTCCGTCCTGGAGCAACTGCGTGTAGACCAGGTACCACCCAAAGACGATCAGGAAGAGCGTAGCCAGTGCGACGGGCCACCTGATGCGAATCATGGCGTCAGCACTCCCGTGTTACTCAGCGAGCGGGCGCGGCTCGATGACTTCCTGGCCAAGCCGTTCTTGAAGCGTTTCAGGCACTCGCACCGCGCCGTCGGCCTGTTGGTAGCTCTCGATCAGAGCCACCATGAGTCGAGGAAGCGCGAGCGCCGATCCGTTCAAGGTGTGCACAAAGCGCAGCTTCTCTCCGCCCGACGGACGGTACCGTAGATTGGCCCTCCGCGCCTGGAAGTCACCGCAGGTGCTGCAGCTCGACACTTCTAACCACTGCTCGACCCCCGGCGCCCAAACTTCGATGTCATAGGTCATCTCGGCGGAGAAGCCGAGGTCTCCGGACGCCAACTTCAGAACGCGGTAGTGAAGGCCCAATCGATCGAGAATGCTCTCCGATTCAGCGGTGAGTTCCTCCAGCGCGTCTCTGCTCCGCTCCGGTGTCTCGTAGCGCACCAGTTCCACCTTGTCGAACTGATGCACCCGCAACAGCCCTCTGGTGTCCGCACCGGCCGCCCCGGCTTCCCGACGGAAGCAGGGGCTGTACGCCGCGTAGCGGACGGGCAGGTCTTCGGCGGACAGAACTTCATCTCGATGAAGATTGGTGATGGGCACCTCCGCGGTCGGAATCAGCCACAGGTCGTCGCGTTCGGTCTGGTACGATTCCTCCGCAAACTTGGGAAGCTGGCCCGTCCCCGACAGTGTATCCCGCGTCACCAAATACGGAACCCGCAGCTCGGTGTACCCATGCCACCCAGGCTCTTCGTTGAAGCCCTGTGTATGAATATCGAGCATGAAGTCGATGAGACATCGCTGGAGTCGGGCACCCAAACCCATGAGTACGGGGAAGCCCGAACCCGAGACCTTCGACCCCCGTTCGAGGTCCAGAAGTCCGAGTGTCGAGCCCAAATCCCAGTGTGACCTAGGCTCGAAGTCGAATTCCGGAGGAGCGCCGACCACGCGCACAATTTCATTTTGGTCGACACCGCCGGAAGGGACCTCGTCGAGCGGGAGATTCGGGGTCAGCAGCATCAATTCCCGGATTCGCTCCTCAGCCCGGCCGACCTCCTCATCGATGGCAGAAATCCGAGCACCCACTTCACGCATCTCAACGATCATCTCGTCGCCGTCGCCGCCGTCACGCTTGATCCGACCGATCTCTTTGGAGACTTCATTTCGCTGGGCTTTGAGTTCATTGACCTCACGGAGCGCGGCGCGGCGGCGCTCGTCCAGCGCTAGGATCTCGTCGACCGCATCCTCGAGACCCTCGGTCTCCCTCCGCGCGACGGCAGCCTTTACGACGTCGGGCTCACTTCGGAGCAGCCGAATGTCAAGCACGTCGAGCCCCTGAAGAGCTAGCCGGTGGGTACCAGCCCGCGATCATCGCAGAGCGGGCTCACATCGTATATGAATACTACGGTTTCCGCAGCCGGGTGGACTTCCGTCGTCTCGAACTTCCCCCAGAAGACACATGGTATTCCAAAATCACTCTGGCCCTCATGGGTCCTCAGGATGTACGTGGTGCCCACCTCAGCAGGAATAGGCTGGTCCTTAATGTACAGAGTGGAATCTTCCGGAGCCTCGAGCACCTCGTCGAAGGACATGCCCGGCATCGGCAGAACCATAACGTCACTGTCGATCCCCAGGGCTCTCGGGGGGATGAACACCAATTGGCCGTCCCGCATATCGACCAGGAGGTCCCAGGAGCCGGTCGCCCCGGCTTCCTGGATCTCCACCGGCACCCGGTTCACGAAGTCGTAACCCGACGGAACGTTGAGGTCGGGACGAGTCAGCGAGTAGAGAAGCACGGTCTGGAGGTTCGGGTTAACCCATTTGACGTCGAAGATGTTCTCTCCGCACGCGGCTATGCCCAAAACAGAGGCGACTAGTAGCGCCACCGCGGGCGGTCGAATTCTCGAAAGAAAAGATTTATTCATTGTATGAGTCACAAGAGCATTCAAGGCTGCCCGAAGGCATCAAGGCTATGCAAATCAAGGGGACGATGTCAACGCTCCAATCGTCGAAGTTGCTTGACTTCTACACCGTTTGCTGGGTAGGTTCCCGCGCCGATTCTGCTCCAAAAAGGGGCTGCAACCGATGCATACAGCGGTGCACCGCTCTACATCACCCAAGCGCATTCTGATCGCCGACGATGAGCCTCATATCCGCCGTATTCTCCAGACCGTCCTCGAAATGGCTGGGTTCGAAGTCGACCTCAGACGCGACGGAAGCGATGCGCTCGAGGCGGTCAGGGGTGACGAGCACTACGATCTGATCCTTTTGGATATCATGATGCCCGGTGCCACCGGTCTAGAGGTCCTTGGAAAGATCCGTGCGCTGGACGAAAGGAGATCCACTCCGGTCGTGATCCTCACCGCCAAGGGCCAGGACGCGGACCGGCAAGAGGCTTTCTCCCTCGGGGCGGACGACTTTCTCACCAAGCCCTTCAGCCCTAAGAAGCTCCTTGCCAGAATCCACGAAATCATCGACGGGGACTGATCCTCATGTCTACGTCACGGTGCTTGCTGGCGGAGTCGGGAGTCGCTTTTGGCCAGCCAGCACGCCCGGCCGGCCAAAGCAGTTGCTATCCCTGGCCTCTGACGAGCCTCTGATTGTCGACACCGTGAACCGGGCGCTCGGTCTCGTGCCCGAGGAGCGGATTCGAATCCTCGCGTCGGACCGCCTCACGGAACTGATCCTGGAGGTCCTGCCCAGCCTCGGTCGTGAGGCGTTCATGGTGGAGCCGCAGGCACGAGGCACCGCGCCCGTGCTGGCGTGGGCCGCATGGGAGATCGCCAAGATCGATCCGGCCGCGGTGATCGTCTCGCTTCACGCCGATCATATCATCAAGCCCGTAACTGCTTACCTGCAGCTCTTGCGGGACGCCGCCGACCTGGCACAAGAGACCGGTCGCTTATTCGCGGTCTCAGTCCCGCCAAACCGTCCCGAAACAGGTTATGGATATATCGAGCCCGGTGAACCGCTCGACGCGCCTGCCGGCGTTCAAGCTTTTACAGTCGCCGCGTTCCATGAAAAGCCCGACACCGAGACGGCACGCCGCTACGTCACCGAGGGGCATTCTTGGAACAGCGGCATTTTCGTGTGGACGGCCGCTGCCTTCTTGGGTGAAGTGAGGAAGGTCGCCCCCGAGATCGGGGATCTTCTGCCGCTCATCGATGACGAATCCTCTGAGGCGTTTTTTGCCCAGGTGCCCAGTGCCACCGTCGATGTCGCTGTGCTGGAGCGGAGTGCGCGAGTGGCGTCGGTCACGGCCACGTTCGACTGGGACGACGTGGGAAGCTGGGAAGATCTTACGCGGAGTCGCGAGGCCGATGCCAGCGGGAACGTCGTGGTAGGTCTCGGGCACGTCGTGGAGGGCGAGGGCAACGTCATTTACACGGAAGGCAGCACGGTCGTGACATTCGGTGTGAACGGGCTGGTCGTCGTGCAATCGGGCGACATCACTCTGGTCTCGACGACGGAGCGGGCACCGGACTTGAAACGGCTTCTCGAGCGACTCCCCGCCTCGGTGCGCGAACCCACAACACCCGGGGGCACCGACTGATGGCCCTCGTCCTGTTCGATGATGATCGTGCCCGCGCCTGGATTCCCTTGACTCTCACACGGCCAGCCGGGGAGCTGCTGTTCGGGTGCCTGACACTCCGGGAGCGCGCGGAACACTTTTGGGGAGAGGCCTGCGTCGGCCACATTGCGGATGCTGGCCTCCAAGGATTCACCGAACCTGGAGCCGCTCCTGTCCTGGAAATCAACACGTTGGACTCGGCCCCCGACACCGGGGCAGGAAGGGCGCAAATCTTGTTCTTGAGCCGAGCGGTGCCGGATTTTGCCCCCGCCCCTCCCATCGACGAGCCGGCGGTTCTGACCATGGAGGGGCAGATCGTCGGTTGGGTTCTGCCCCATGGGGCAGACTCCCCGGACGAGAATGACCTGTTGAACCCGGACGGCTCCAACATGGGTCTCCCGCAAGTGGACATCCCGGGGCGAGTCCTATCGAATATCTGGGATCTCACGGCCGGCAATGGCGAGCAACTGTGCTCCGACGTGCCCGTCCTCTTTCCCGAGAGTCGGTTCACGTTGGCTGAGGGCGTTCACGTGTCGGGAGCCGAGCGAGTGTCGCTCGGAGATGGTGTGCACCTGGAAGCGGGCGTTCATTTGGACGCAAGTGATGGGCCTATCCGTTTGTCGACCGGAGCTCACATCTCGGCCTTTACCCGGTTGGCCGGGCCAACCTTTGTAGGGCCCGATACCCACGTCCTGGGTGGATCACTCGGAAGTGTGACCATCGGACCCGCCTGTCGCGTCAGGGGCGAGGTCTCCAGCACCGTCTTGCTGGGCTACGTGAACAAGGCCCACGAGGGCTACCTCGGCCACGCGTACGTGGGCAGATGGGTGAACCTCGGAGCACTCACGACGAACAGCGACCTCAAGAACAACTATGGCGTGGTGCGGGTCCACACCCCGGAAGGGTCGGTCGATACGGGACTCATCAAAATCGGATGCTTCCTTGGCGACCACGTGAAAACGGGCATCGGCACGTTACTCCCGACGGGATGCGTCATAGGTGTGGGCAGCAACCTCTTCGGCGGCGTCATGGCACCGCTTCACGTCCCTGCGTTCAGTTGGGGTATGGGGGAGAACCTCGAGGAGTACGATATCGAGCGCTTCCTGGACACGGCTGCACTGGCCATGTCTCGGAGAGAAATATCCCTCGAAGAAGCTACCCGGACACTTTTACGGCGGGCGTGGGAGCGGACACGCCCGGAACGCCAATGATCCGACCCGCATGAGTGACTCGCGAGCTGAGAACCCGCGGTGAAGGTTTGCGTTCTCGGGACCGGTAGCGCCGGTAACGCCACCCTCGTCGAGGCGGGTGGGACGAGGATCCTCGTCGACGCGGGTTTCAGCGGTCGAGAGATGGAGCGGAGGATTTGCGAGATCGGGCTGACGCCAAGCGCGGTCAACGCCATCGTGATCACGCACGATCATCGCGACCACACGCACGGAGTCGGCGTCTTCAGTCGCCGGCACGGCACCCCGGTCTACATCACGGATCGAACGCATAACGCGTGCTCGGGAATTTTCCGTGGGACCGAAACGGTGAGGTCGTATCAGGCCGGGAGAGCGTTCGAAATTGGCGCGATCCGGGTCGAGCCCTTCCTGACAGTGCACGACGCGGCGGATCCCGTGGCGGTAGCCCTGGTGGACCGAGAGACCGAGGCGCGGGTGGGCATCGCCACCGACCTAGGACGCCCCAACGCTCAGACCCGGCTCGCTCTGGAACACAGCGACTTCTTGATCCTCGAGTCCAACCACGACGAGGAACTCCTTCGAACGGGCCGGTACCCGGCATCGGTGCAGCAGAGAATCGCCTCGAGCCATGGGCACCTTTCGAATCATGCTGCGGCCCGCTTCGCCTGCGAGCTTCTCCACCCGCGCCTTGCCGGCGTCCTCCTGGCGCATCTGTCTCGGGAATGCAACCGGCCGGAACTAGCCTCGGCCGTGGTTGGAAAGGCGTTGCGTGGAGCGGGTTTCGAAGGATTCTTGGACGTCGCCCTCCAAGATCAACCCACCGCCTTTATCGACATCGAAGAACTACGCCAGCGTACGGGCCCCGCACAGTTTACGCTGCTCTAGGAGGGTGGTCGACAAGGAGGATTGAAGGAGTACCCGCGGAGCCTTCAGATCCCCCGGAGCCTAAGAACGTCGTTGTATAGGGCCCAAATCATGATCCCCATGAGGATCACGAACCCGAGTTGACTCCACTTCAGTCTCTGCTGCAGCGAAAGCGCCTTGCCACGCACAGCCTCGATCCCGAGGAAAACAAGGTGGCCGCCATCCAGAATGGGAATGGGAAGCAAGTTGAGGACCGCAAGATTCACCGAAAGCAGGGCCATGAATCGCAGAAAGGTCTCTATCCCGAGTCCCGCAGCCTGTCCGGCGATGGAACCGATGGTCAGGATACTCCCAACTTGTTTTGGTGATTCTCTACCCGTGACCAGGCCACCAAGAAAATCCAAGAGCAGCCCGGTCATGCCCACTGTCTCGGCATAACCAAGCTGCACGGCTT
>UINC01000884.1_pt1 | contig 12813 bp, 8 predicted proteins | sample 5385821 | NCBI WGS metagenome assembly UINC01 (sample SAMEA4666929, study PRJEB26691) | marine metagenome | isolation source: Pacific Ocean | place: Pacific Ocean | collected 2011-10-13 | reverse complement strand
GTCCGGGACCTGGCCGTAGAGGCCGAGGCCCGAGGCTTCTCCTCGCTGTGGGTGCCCGAACACACCCACATCCCGACCAGCCGTAACACCCCGGCGCCCTCGGTGGCCGAGGCTCCCGAGGTCTACCCGCGCTCGCCGGACCCCTGGGTGTCGCTGGCCGCGGCGGCCTCCGTGACCGACCGAATCCGGCTGGGTTCCGGCGTTTCCCTGGTGGCCCAACACGACCCGCTGATCCTGGCCAAGGTGGTGGCCAGCGTGGACGCTCTTTCGGCGGGTCGGGTGTCGATGGGGGTGGGCTACGGCTGGAACCGGGAAGAGATGGCCCACCACGGCGTCGACTACGCCACCCGGCGGGCCCGGGTCCGTGAGCACGTGCTGGCCATGCAGGCCCTGTGGGCCCACGACGAGGCGGAGTTCCACGGCGAATTCGTGGACTTCTCGTCCAGCTGGTCGTGGCCCAAACCGGTCCAGAGGCCGGGCCCGGCAGTGCTGGTTGGCGGAGCAGCAGGGCCCCGGCTGTTCGACCACGTGGCCGAATTCGCCGACGGGTGGATGCCCATCGGAGGGGCCGGTGTCCGGGCTGCCCTCGCCAACCTCGAAGACGCCTGCCACCGCCACGGACGTGACCCTGCGGACGTGGCCGTCGTCCCCTTCGGCACGATTGCCGACGAGGGGAAGTTGGACTACTACGCCGGGTTGGGAATCGACGAGGTGGTGCTGCGCTTGCCGTCGGCTGGTCGCGACGTCGTGATGACCGCTCTCGACGGGCTGACACGCTTCCTCACGTGACCGGGCCCACGGCTACTGTCGGCGGACGCCCCTGACGTCTGGGCGCCGCTCACTGGAAGGGCAGGCAATGGCATTCGACCTCATCATCCGCGGTGGGACCGTGGTGGACGGCACGGGCGCCCCGCCGGTCACCGCGGACGTCGCCGTCGACGGCGACCGCATTGCTGAGGTGGGTCGGGTGGAAGGCCGAGCCCGTCGTGAGATCGATGCCGACGGGCTGGTGGTCACCCCAGGATTCGTGGACATTCACACCCACCTTGACGCCCAGTTGGCCTGGGACCCGCTGGGCACCTCGGCCTCGTGGCACGGGGTCACCTCGGTCGTGCTCGGCAACTGCGGGGTGACGTTCGCCCCCGTGGCCCCCGGTGGCCAACAGGTGCTGGCCGAGATGATGGAGTCAGTCGAGGACATCCCGGCCTCAAGCATCCTGGACGGGCTGTCCTGGAACTGGGAAACGTACGGCGATTACCTCGACGAGTTGGACCGTCTCCCCAAGGGACTGAACGTCGGGGGGATGGTCGGCCACTGTGCGGTTCGGCTAGCGGCCATGGGGGAGCGAGCCATGGACGAGACTCCAGCGGCCGCCGAGGACATCGGAGCCATGGCCACCATGGTCGACCAGGCGCTGGCTTCCGGCGCCCTGGGGTTCTCCACCTCGCGGACCCTGCTACACAAGGTGCCCGACGGGCGATACGTCCCGGGTACTAAGGCCTCGGCCGACGAGCTGATGGCCTTTGCCGACGTGCTGCGTCACCGGGGTGGGATCTTTGAAGTGGCTCCCGCCTACGTGGACATCGGCAACGGGTCGGAGGACCCGGTACAGGACGAGGTCGGGTTGTACGCCGACATCAGCCGGGCGGCAGACTGCGACGTCTCGATGGCCCTGACCCAGGTTGATGCCGCCCCAGACCTCCACCGGAATGTCCTGGCCGCCGTGGACCGCGAGAACGCCGCCGGAGCCCGCCTCCGACCCCAGACCACGTCGCGCCAGATCGCCATCCTGTTCGGGTTGGCCGGCCGAACCCCGTTCGACCGGTGGGGCTCCTGGCAGACCCTGGCCGACCTCCCCCTAGAGGGGCGGGTGGCCCGCCTGCGCGACCCGGCCTCCCGGGCCCCCCTGCTAGCCGATGCCGAGCGGTCGGTGTCCGACGGTCGGATCGACTGGACCCGCATCTATCCGCTGAGCGACCGGCCGGTCCGCCACGTCTTCACCCCCGAGGACAGCGTCGCGGCCATCGCCGCTCAACGCCGGGTGTCGGTGGCCGAGGCGATGCTGGACCTCCTCGTCGAGATGGACGGACGGCGGATCCTCACATGGCCGATTCTGAACCAGGACCTCGACGAGGTGCTGGACATGCTGTCCCGTCCCCACGTGACCCTCGGTTTGGCCGATGCCGGCGCCCACGCCACCCTCATCATGGATGCCAGCCAGCCCACCTTCTTCCTCACCCACTGGGTGCGCGACGAAGGACGCTTCACCCTTGAGGATGCCGTCCGGCGCCTCACCTCCGAACCAGCCGACCTGTTCGGCGTCTCCGATCGGGGTCGGCTCGTTCCCGGGGGTTTTGCCGACGTCAACGTGATCGACCTCGAAGGCCTGGCCCTCGGCTACCCAGAGATGGCCCACGACTTCCCAGGCGGTGCTCCCCGTTGGATCCAGGGCGCCGATGGCTACCGACAGACGCTGGTCAACGGCGAGGTCTTCCTGGAGAGCGGCCAGCACACCGGCGTCCTGGCCGGTCGGACGGTCCGCCTCTGAAGTGGTCGCCGAAGGCCTGGTCGACTTCGGCCTCGGGCCCTACGTCCACGGGACGCCCAGCCGACGGTTTCCCGTCTACACCCGCGGCAACGCCGGCGAGGTCTATCCGCAGCCCGTCTTCCCGCTGACCGCGTCCATGGTCCGGGGGCTGGCCGCAGATCCGGCCCGGGATTTCTTCCGATCGACCGGCATGGTTACCGCTGCGGAATGCGATGAGGACGCCGACGTCTTCATGGGGGTGTTCGGTGGCTACACCTACCTGAACCTCTCGGTCACCCGGGTGGTGGCCATCCGGACACCGGGCATGTCGCTGGCTGATGCCGACGCTCCATTTCTCGGATCGGAGGGTCGGGCACCAGTCCACTGTCCTGACCGACGCGACCGGAACATCGCGGCCACTCTGCGCGGCCTGCGTTACGGCTGGAGGATCCTCGGCGCCACCAGCCTGCCGGAACTTGACGACGCCGTTGTCGAGATCGCGACATGGCGAGACGGGCTCCCCCCGCTCGAAGAGTCCTCCGACGACCAACTGTTGGATGCCGCAACCGGCATGATGGCGATGATCAGCCGGATCTTCGCCGTCCACCTAGCCATCACCGGGGGAACGGGTATCGGTCTGAACGTTCTCCGCCAGGTGACAGGACACCAGGGAACCGCCCGACGGCGATCACGTGCCCCGGACCCCATGTCCCTACTAGGCGGGCTGGGTGCAGTCGACTCCGCTGATCCGGCTGCCGACCTCTGGGACCTCGGGCGACTGGTCCGCTCCGACAACGGACTCGGGACGCACTTCGACGCCGGCCTGGCCGATCTAAATGCACGACTGCGGGCCGACGCCGCCGCGTCCAACTTCGTGGCGGCCTTCGACCGGTTCTTGGGTCGACACGGCGCCCGGGGCCCAAACGAGTGGGAGATGGGATGTGACGTCTGGGGAACCGCGCCGGAACTGCCGCTGGCCCTCGTCGACCGCATGCGACACGCCGACGAAGACCACTCGCCAGAGGTACGAGGTAGGCAACGGACGGCAGAACGCGAGGTGGCCGTGGCCGAGGCCCGACGTCGGGTCCGGTTCCACGAACGGTGGCTGTTCGACCGGGCACTGCGGTGCACCATGTTGCGAACAAGGGGGCGGGAACGTTGCAAGACGATCCTGGTCGAGGCCATCCACGAGGGCCGGTTGCGCCTTCTCGAGCTGGGCCGGAGGATCGCCGAACGTCATCCCGGGGTGTTGCCGGATGACTTGTGGTACGTGACGTTGGACGAGGTCGACGACTACCGCCGAAGACCAGGACCCTTTGCGGCCCTGGTCTCCGAACGCCGAGCCATCCGGAACCGGCTACTCAACCTGGAGCCCCCGTTCGCTTTTAGCGACGAGTTGCCCGACGTTGGGACCTGGGAGCGACGCAACCGGCCGAACACCTCGAGTGGAATCCCGGTGGGAACCGTCCTGCAGGGCATCGGCGGCTCACCGGGGCGGGTCAGAGGACGGGTCCGAATCGTGGTTGACCCGTCTAATCCCGGCGACCTGGGGTCCGGCGACGTGTTGGTGGCGCCCCTCACCGACCCGGCCTGGACGCCGCTGTTCGTGCCCGTGGAGGCCGTGGTGGTCGACGTTGGCGGCCAGATGAGCCATGCCGTGATCGTGTCGCGCGAGTTGGGTCTGCCGTGTGTCGTGGCCGCCACCGGGGCGACAGCCAATCTCCCCGATGGGGCCCTGATCGAGGTCGACGGCTCGGCCGGCACCGTGACCGTGCTGGAGGTGCCCGTTCCGGTCAACCGCTAAGCGGTGACGGCTCGCCGTCGGGGTCAACCGTTGGCGGCCTGGAACGACCCCATGAAGTCGACCAGGGTCCGGACGCTGTCCACCGGAAGAGCGTTGTAGGCGCTGGCCCGGATCCCACCCACGCTGCGGTGGCCCTTCAGGTTGACCATGCCAGCTTCGGCGGCCTCGGCCACGAACCGCTTCTCCAGATCCTCGTCGGGTAGACGGAACACGATGTTCATATACGAGCGGCTGGCCTCGTCGACCGGGCAGGAGTACCAGCCCCCGCTGCCGTCGATGGCCCCGTACAGGATCGACGCCCGCTCGGTAGCCCGCCGCTCGAACTCGCCCAGGCCGCCTTCGGCCTGCATCCACTTCAGGACTTTGCCCATGACGTAGATGGCAAACATGGGGGGCGTGTTGGCCATCGAGTCGTTGGACTCGTGCGTCGAGTAGTCGAGGTAGGAGGCGAGACGGCGACCGTGGCTGGCCAGGCGGTCCTTCCGGACCACGACGACAGCCATGCCGGCCGGGCCGAGGTTCTTCTGGGCGCCGCCGTACACCAGGTCGTGAGCGTCCCAGTCGATAGCCCGGCTCAGGAAATCGGAGCTCATGTCGGACACCAGGGGCACACCAACCGACGGGAGCTCGGGAAAACGGATCCCGCCGATGGTTTCGTTACTGGTCACGTGCAGGAAGCGGGCGTCGTCCCGCACCTCGATCTCGTCGGTGGCTGGCATACGCGAGAAGCCCCCGTCGGCACCCGACCAGGCTTCGTACACCGGAGCCACCAACTCGGCGTCGCCGAGGGCCTTACTAGCCCACGTCCCGGTATTGACGTAACCGGCGGTGTCGCCGTCGGCCAGCAGGTTCAGCGGGACCTGAGCGAACTGGAGCGACGCCCCGCCCTGCAGGAACAGGATGGCGAAGTCCTCGGGCACGGAGGCCAGTGACCGGAAATCAGCCAAGGCCTGCATGTGCACGGTGTCGTAGGCGGGGGCCCGGTGGCTGGCCTCGATGATCGACATGCCGGTGCCGTCAAAGTCGAGAAGCTCGTCCCGGACCTCCTCGAGGACTGACACCGGAAGGGTGCAGGGGCCCGCGCAGAAGTTGTGGACACGGGTGGACGTGGTCATGGGGAGGTCTCCCTTGGTCGAGCCCGGGCCGGCCGCAGCGGACACCGGGGTCGTCGCTGGACCGTGTCAGCCTACCGGAGTGCCCTCTAGGCGGGTCGAGGGCGGTCTGTCCCCTGACCCGGCGTTAGGCCCGGTCAACCTGCCGTGAACTGCAGGCGAGGTAGTTCGGGTTCGACGATGGCCGCCGTCCGGGCCGCCGAGGCGGCCAACACCGCCGGGTCCACGTGGTCGGGGTTGTCGATACCGATGGGCACGATCTCATAGGTGTTAGTCCGGTCCACCCAGGTGGGCACGTAGCCGGCGTCGACGACCTGCGGCCCGCCGGCGCCGTCTTCCACCTTGAACCAGGCGATCATGCCGTCTTGGGTATGCAGGGGACAGGACCGGCACGGGTTGTCGTCGTCGCCTGGCTGGTTGGTCAAGAAGTTCCCTAGCCCCAGTGCCGCAGCCTTTCCGCCCTGGCGGATCACTGGCTGAACCACGTGGGCGTGGTGGCCCAGCACCAGGTCTACGTCGGGTGCCCTCAGGAGGCGGTCAGCTGCCTCGAGTTGGCGGGCTGTCGGGTCGGTCCGGTACTCCTCACCCCAGTGCACGCTGACCACCACGAACTCGGCACCGGCGTCCACGGCGGCGGTCGCGTCAGCCGCCACTAGGTCAACGTCGAGGTGGCCGACCAGCCACGGGGGGTCAGTGGGCAGGTCCCGCCCGTTCAGCAGGTCGGTTACCGAGAGGTGAGCCACCCGGATCCCGCCGGGATTGAACCAGGCCGGGCCGGCGGCCTCGGCGCGGTCGGCCATTCCGGCGGTGGCCAACCCAACCCGTCGAAGGTGGTGCAGGGTGGACTCCACGGTGGACGGGCCGGAGTCCAGGGCGTGGTTGGAGGCCAGGGAGCAGCCGTCGTACCCGGCTCCTGCAATGGCGTCGGCCAGCGAAGATGGGACTCGGAAGGTCCCCCGGAAGCTCAGGTCATCGTCGTCCATCGAGAGCGGGCTTTCCAGGTGGCACAGGGCCAGGTCGGCACCAGCCAAAATGGGGCGGACCCGTCGGAACATCTCCGAGAAGTCCCAACCGTCGTCCACGTTGGCGTCGGCCCGTTCGGCTACCGCCCCGTGGCTGATGATGTCACCCGTCGCGACCAACGTGAACGTCCGGACGGGTTCGGCCGTGGTGGGGGCTGGTTGGGTCGAAACAGTGGTGGGCGCCTCCGCGTCAGGTGTTGCGGCCTCTGGGGTCGTCAGTACCGCTTCGGGCGTTACCGCCTCCTGGTTTGGCGGGCCGTCGCCGATGACGTCGACGACCAGCACGACCAGCACGCCGACTACTACGAGGAGTTGCAGGACCCACGCGGCACGCCGTTCCGACCGGAAGAGGGGGTGCAGGGGCTTACTCACGCCGCATCACCCAGGATGGGGATGCCGGGCCGGACCGACCGGTCGGTCACGCCGCTTGAACGCACCACCTGGCCGCCGACCAGGACGTGGTGGATGCCGGTCGACTCCAGCCATGTCTTGGCGATGGTGGCCCGGTCCGCGATGGTGTGTGGATCGAACACAGTCACGTCGGCCACCGCCCCAGCCCGGAGCCGGCCCCGGCGGGCCATGGCCGGGCTGCGGGACTCCAGCAGCTGGGCCGGGAGGATGGTCATCTTGGCCAGCGCCTCGGCCAGTCCCAGGACACCGCGGTCGCGTACGTAGGTGCCCAGCACCCTGCTAAAGCAGCCTGCCGCACGGGGGTGGTTGTTGTGGTGGCTGTGGAGGATGGCGTCCGAGCCGACCATCACCCACGGGGTGGCCAGCGCCGTGTCGATGTCGTCGTCGGACATGGCGAAGGCGGCGGTGAGCTTGTTGTCGTCGTGAGCCCGACGCCAACCGGCCTCGTCTAGCCGGTTGGTCTCGCCAGCCACCTGCAGGTCCTCGTACGAGATGTCGTACTTTTCCTGGAAGTCGTTGAACCGGGTGCTCCTGGCGTAGGTGGCCCAATAGGTGTAGGGGTAGGTGCAGGCTGTGAGGGCCAGGCCCTCGGCTCGACCGGCCTCCATCTGCGCGATGGCCTCGGCCATCCTCCCGGTTCCTCCGGTGGAGTTGATGTGCTCCACGTGGACCGCGCAGCCGGTGCGGCGGGCCACGGTGATCGCCTCGGCTACCGCCTGTTCCTGTGTGCCGGGCTCCAGGTCCTCGGAGTACCGCAGGTGCAGGCACAGTGGCACGCCGTACCGGGCGGCCAGGTCGCCGTGGCGGAGCATCTCGTCCAGGGTGACCCCGATGTTGTACTCGGGTTGTTCATGGATACCCAGGGCTCCGGCCCGCAGGTCCACGTCGGCCAGGCGGACCAGCTCGGTGATCTGCGTGTCGCTGGCGTAGTCGATGCCGATCTCGAGGTTTATGCGGTGGGTCGACTGGTCGGTCGCTCCGCCGTAGTTGACCGGGGGCCGGTGCTCGGCGGTTTGGACCAGGAACCTGTCCATGGGGTTGTCGATGCCGTGCATGCACAGGTTGGTGGTAACCCCATCGGCCACCTTGTGCCACTCGCCGTAGCCGGTGGGCGGGTAGGACAGGATGTCGATGAAGCCCGGGGCCACGACGAGGCCGCGGGCGTCCAGCGTGGTCCTACCGGCCAGGGGATCGAGGCTGATCCGGGTGACGGTGTCGCCGTCGATTCCCAGGTGGCCGACGGCGTCGAAACCTGACTCGGGGTCAATGATCCGACCACCGGACACCACTACATCGTGGACCTGGTCGGCGGTAGTCGGTGGGGCGTCGTCGAGGGACGGGAGAATTTCGGGGGTGGCGGTTGTAGGGACGGTGGTGGACCGGGGGACGGCCGGAACGGTGGCCGCCGTGCCGGCCTTGGTGGAGGGTTGGCCGGGCAGGCGGCGCAGGAAGGCCAACGTCGCGGCGCCGAAGCCCAGGCCGATCACGAAGCGGCGACGGGACACGGCGTCGGGCCGGAGGTCGTCGTCTGGTCCAGCTGGGACGGTGACTTCGTCGTCGGGTGGCGCGTCGTCCTCGCCCCCCGTGCCGGTCGGGGAGGGGGCCCCAGTCGGGTCCTCGGAATCCCCGGTTGGCTCGTCCATCGCAGCGGACGCTAGTGGTGGCACCGGGTCCGGGGGCGCCGACCCGACCCGGACGCCGGACGAGGGCTGGCTACCGTGGAATGGTGACCGTGGGCCTGCCCAGACGAGCCGTGGCCCTAGCCGGATTCGGCATGCTGCTGGCTGTTGGAGCTGTCCTGGCCACTTTGGGGACCGACGAACCCACTACGTGGGTTGATGGCCGACCCCCGTCCCGGGTGGAGGCCCGGCTGGTGGTAGATGCCGCGCCGGTGAGGACCATCGACCCGTACCGGGGTTTGGGGACCTGGGTCGACGCCTACGACTTCGACCCGGCCTACGTTCCGGGGGCCATCACCGTCCGGCCGGTGGACGTGGCTGACATGGCCGACCACGGGGTGGGGACCCTGTACCTCCAGTCCTCGCGGTCTGATTCCCGGGCCACCAGCCTGGTGTCCGACCCTTGGCTGCTGGCCGGGTTCCTGCTGGCTGCCGACCGGGCCGACGTGGATGTCGTGGCCTGGTACCTCCCCAAGTGGCGGGACGACGATGAGGACCTGGACCGCCTGCTGGCAGTCGACCGATTTTCTGTACTGGGACGTCGGTTCGCCGGCCTGGCCGTGGATATCGAGTGGAACAGAGACGACCTGGGAGCCATCGAGCGCTCGGACCGCCTGGTGGACCTCACCGACCGGCTGCGCCGCACCGTCGGTGGAGACCCGCTAGCCGCCATCGTGATGCCGCCGATCATTACCGATCAGATCAACCTGGCCTTCTGGCCCGGGTTCCCGTGGGACGAGCTGGCCGACCGGTACGACGTCTGGATGACCATGGGCTACTGGTCGTTCCGGACCGAGGAGCACGCCGATCCAGCCTTCTACACGGCGGAGAACATCCGACGGGTACGAGCCAACCTCGCCCAGCTCGAAGCGGTGGTCCACGGCATCGGGGGGATCGGGTCAGCCGACGGGACCGCCCTCGTCGATCCGGGTGAACCGCTGGCCACCATCGACGACCTGGGGCCGTTCGTGGCTGCCCTGTCGGACGAGGGGGCAGTGGGCGGCTCTATCTACGACTGGGCTACCACCGGAACTCAAGCCCGCCGCCTATTAGCCGACCTTATGGCCGACTTCCCGGAGGCTTCTACGACTCGCTGAGAGACAGCAGGCGCCGGCAGGGCCCGTTCAAGGGCCCGTGGTCGTCGGTGACCGTCCGGGCCGCCTGCTACGGCGGCCGACCGGTCAGATGCCCGCGATTGCAGGGATCGGGAGGCCCCATTGGTCCACGCGCGCGGGACCCCTACCATGGAGGGTGTTCCTCGGCGCCGTCTTGGCGCCTGGGCGGACCGGGGGGTGACCACGATGACCGAGCGGCGCGGCGCGACCTCAACCACGGCATTTGGTGTGGGACGGCGCGAGAACCACGACGCCTCGGCGTTCTACGCCCGGTTCACCGCGCCCGAACTGTCCGACGACGACACGGTGGTGCGGGCCCCCGACCTAGGCGACGGCTGCCTCAACGGCGACGCCCGCGACATGCACCAACTGCCGGACCGCTCGGTGGCCCTCGTGGTGACCTCGCCGCCGTACTTCGTGGGCAAGGACTACGAGGTTGAGATGGAACGAGACGGGGTCCCCACGTCGTACCTCGAGTACCTGGCCATGCTCACCGACGTGTTCGCCGAGTGTGTCCGGGTGCTGGAGCCCGGGGGCCGTATCGCCGTGAACGTGGCCAATCTGGGACGCAAGCCGTACCGCAGCCTCTCGGCCGACGTCATCCACATTCTTCAGGACCAACTGGGTCTCCTGCTGCGCGGCGAGGTGGTGTGGCAGAAGGCCGAGGGGGCAACCGGCTCGGTGGCCTGGGGTTCGTTCCGGCGGGCCGCCAACCCAGTTCTGCGCGACATGACCGAACGGGTCGTCATCGCCAGCAAGGGCCGGTTCGACCGGGCCCGCCCGACCGTCCAGCGCCAACGGGAGCACCTCCCCTCAGAGAGCACCATCACGACCGACGAGTTCATGGAGGCCACCCTGGACGTGTGGCGCATCGACGCTGAACAGGCCAGCCGGGTCGGCCACCCGGCGCCCTTCCCGGTAGAACTGCCCCGCCGCCTCATCGACCTCTACACCTACCGGGACGACCTGGTTCTGGACCCGTTCCTGGGCTCCGGAAGCACCCTGGTGGCCGCGCTGCGGGCCGGACGCCGAGGCGTTGGCTACGACCTCGACCCCGAGTACGTGACCTTGGCCAAGCAGCGCCTGGACGACGAGCGCCGTCGCCTCGAGGAGGTCCGACCCGAGGCGTGGCGACGTCGCGACCTGGCTGGCACGGCGGCCCCCCAGGGGGGCCTGTTCGACGTGGTTGACGCCCCGACAGGTGATGGGCCCCAGGCCACCGACCATGTGCTGGATCGGGCTACGGCGGCCGGTAAGAAGGTGGCCGACATCGCCGAGGCGCTCCTCGTGGAGGCAGGCTTCGAGGTCGTCAGGACTGGGGTGGTTCGGCGGGACCTCGGCCTGAAGTTTCCGTTCTTGGTCACCGACCGGGCGGTGGGCCGCCAGTGGTACATCGACGTGGCCGGGGCGTTCACCAACGCCCGACCCGGGATGCGGCGGGCCGACATCCTGTGGCGCACCCTGGGGCGAGCCCATGTGCTGGCCAACGGTCACCATGACGACCCGGCGGGCCGTCCCCGGCTGCTCCTACTGACCCCGCGACTGCCCAGGACTGGGAGCGAGGGCGACCGGGCGCTGCGGGCCGGCGGCGGCCATGGTTTCTTCGACGCCCTGGAGTTGTTTGACGAGGGGGCGCTGGCCCGGCTCCGCCACTACGCCGAGGCGTCTCCGGATCGCCCGCTGGCCGGGTTCTGGACCGAGGACGAGGTCGAGGTTCGGTTCGCCTGATCAGGCTTCCGACCGACGCCGGGTTTCGGTCCGGCGGGGCGGTCACCCGATAGGGGCCGGCTCGAACACCACTTCGAACAGCACCGGCCACCGCTTACCGGTGAGGAGGAACCGTCCGGCCTCCGGATCGTGGGCGATGCCGTTCAGCACGTCGTCGGAACCGAAGCCCGACCGGTCGGCCACCAGGTCCGAGGCGTCAACCACCGCGGTGACCCGTCCCGAGGCCACCTCGACGGCCACGATCCGGTCGGTTCGCCAGACGTTGGCCCACACGGTTCCGTTCACGCACTCCAGCTCGTTCAACCGGTCCACCGGCCGACCATCGAGGATCACCTCCACCTGCGACAATCGCTGGAAGCTGTCGGGATTCCGCAAGGTGAGGGTGGCAGACCCGTCGGATTGGACCAGCGTGGCTCCGTCGAGGCGGCACAGCCCCCAGCCCTGCCCGCCGTAGGTCCGGGTGTCCACCACAGTCAGGTCCCCGAGGTCCCAGACGACGGCCCGGCCGGCCTTCCAGGTGAGCTGCAGGGCTCGTCCATCGCCGAGGGCGGTAAACCCCTCACCGAACCACGTGGGGTCCAACGGGGCGCTCCGCAGGACCCGCCCGGTGGACCGATCCACCTCACGGATGCCAGACCGGCCGTAGAGGCCGGTGGTCTCGAAGAGCCGACCGTCTACCAGCTCCAGCCCCTGGGTGAACGACTCGGGGTCGTGGGGGTGGGTGGCCACCACCCGGGGGACCAACCGACGGACGGCCTCGGGCCCGTCGGCTGGCGTTGGTTCACCGGAACCACAGGCCGCCAGCACCGCGACCAGCAGGACGGCGAGGGCCCTGGTAGGGCTTCGGCGGAGGTCCGTCCCGGTCATCGACGTCGGCTGCTCGTCTCGTCACCAGGTCGGGCGGGCGACGAGACTGCCGCCCATGGTCACCCGACCCGCTCCCAAGAATCGTAGAGCGTGGCAGCGGTGACCGGATCGCCGGTCGCCAGCCGGGTGGTCAGTGAAGGCGTCGCAACGGCCTACCTGGACTGGGGCGGCGATGGACCACCGCTGATCCTTCTGCACCCCAACGGCTTCTGCGCCGGCCTCTACGACCCGTTGGCCCGTCGCCTCGTCGACCGCTGCCGCGTGGTGGGCGTGGACCTGCGGGGGCACGGAGCCAGCGACGACCTGACAGCGGTCGACGAACTCGGCAACGACCTGGCGGCCCGAGACGTCCTGGCCGTGGCCGACCACCTGGAGTTCGACCGGTTCTCGGTGCTGGGGGTGTCGTTCGGCGGAGCGGTAGGAATCGAGGCGGCAGCCGCCGCCCCCGACCGGATCGCTGCCCTGCTGCTTTGCGAGGCAATCGCTATTGACCCGGACAGCGCCCGGCCTCATCCCTTCGGCGATGGCGATGGCGATGGCGATGGCGA
>UINC01000882.1_pt1 | contig 12817 bp, 12 predicted proteins | sample 5385821 | NCBI WGS metagenome assembly UINC01 (sample SAMEA4666929, study PRJEB26691) | marine metagenome | isolation source: Pacific Ocean | place: Pacific Ocean | collected 2011-10-13 | reverse complement strand
CATTCGCTTTTTTGGCAAAAGCTTTTCTGTCTTTTTTTGATAGTGCTTCACCGCTCCCACCTTGAAGAATCACTAATTCAAATTTATTAATTGAGCTAATTGCTTTAGGGTTTAACAGATGATCAAGATTGTGGTGTTTTAGTCTAGACCCCCCAATTGTTGATGACTTGACATTTTTACTTCCCTCATAGCCTGGATATTTTTCATCAGCCATTTGTTTAAAATGATTATGCAAACTATCGTTGTAGTAAAGATAACTATTACCAATAAATAAGACACTTTCAGGTGGAGAATTTTTTAGTTGCTTGATATCGGGTGTTATTTGTCCAGCAAACAAGGCCGCATTAGAAAAACAAATGGTTATTGATACAAGGATGATACGAAAGATACGAATCATCTTTTTTGAGAGTAAGATTTTAGTTTCACAAAATACATACCAAAGGGATCATAATTATAAGGCATTTTTATTATTAAATCTTGAGGACTTCATGAACCTAGAGGTAGTCAGTTTTTATTATTTGATTGTTGAATACATCTTCCATTATATTTAATTGATCTAAAAATTAATAAACCCAAAAACATTAACAAAATTAAGCTTTCTGAAAACACCATGAGTACAAAAATTATAAACTTCCAAACGCAGAAAAAGAATCTAATTCATTTCCGATCCTAATGTTTTCAGCTAACATTTTTTTGTGCTTTGTTGCTCTCATTTATGGGAGTTTTATTGGGAGTTTTATTATCCGTTTTCCAAAAATGGTTGATAAAGATTCTGAAGTGTCAATTTATTCACCAAGATCAAGATGTGAGGAATGTAAAAAGAGCCTGAAGTTCCACATGTTAATCCCATTGATCAGTTTTCTTTATCAAAGAGGAAAATGTTCATTTTGTAAGAAGCCAATTAATAATTTCTATCTAAACAATGAGTTTTTACACCTTTTTTTAATGGCAATGATTCTTTGGCTTAATCCATCTGATGGTAGTCTTTATTCTTTTATTCAAAACATGTCCTTTTTCTTAGTGCTCTCCAGCCTATATGCACAATTCATTCTTGATCTAAAGCACCTGTCGCTGTCCGTGTTTCTAAGCATGATGATATTAATATTAGGATTGATCTTGAATTTATGCTTTGATTTTTTTGTTGATACAGTGTCAGCATTCATCGGCATAGCTATTGGATACGGCACTTTATACCTTATAGATAAGATCTATTACTTAATCAGAAAACACAATGCCATTGGTGGCGGGGATTTTATCTTATTGGCTTCCATTGGTGCTTTATTTGGCTATCAAATGTTGAGTGTTATTATTTTGTTAGGATCATTATTCGGGCTCTTGATCTATCTAATATACAAATCTGACTATCTAGGAAAAGTTCCCTTAGGGAGTGGGATCGCTCTTTCTGCATTCTTGGTAATGATTATCGGAATTATTTTCTGAAGAACTATCATAATATTTTAATAATTTTTTTAAATAATCTTTGTGTTATAAAAAAGGTGGCTTCCCTAGGATTAAGATAATAACTTTATTGCTCATTGATTATGTATAAGGATGATGATTGATCTCCGATAATTGACAGTCATAAGAAAACAAATCTTAAAACTTCTTAAGTGCAATATTTATGTAATAATGGAGCTAGATAATTAACTTTATTGAGTCGCCGATGTGGCTCATTTTTTTTCATGAAAATCAGAAGGATAAAACAAATTATAATCTTCATTCTCTTTGGGTTGGTTTGTTCCAATTTATACTTTACCTATGGCATTTGGGAAAATAGACCCATTTTAAAGAATATTCAGTTTCCAGAGAATCAAACAATCAACTTGAATCCAGCACCTAGCACGAATACCACAATAACCGAATCAGCGGATGATGACTTTGAATATGAAGTCATTGGATACCGGGCTTCCACTGGCGAAAGGTCTTCAGTAGTATTGAAAAAAAATAATCAGGAATACGTTGTCCAAGAAGGTGAACTTTTAGATAATCGATACACTCTAACCAATGTGGAAAAGGACAAGGTGACTTTTACTTTCTCAGGTCAAATTTATGAGCTTGAAAATCGAGTGGGACAAAGATGATTGTTTTTCGAAAAGCAATATTTTTCCCACTAATTCTGGCTTTTTTCATGACAGAATCTGCCATTACACAAGAAACTTATTTACTCAATTACGACAATGTTGATATCAGGAAAGTCACTCAAGATATTGCACGATTTTCGAAAAAAACTATTATTCTTGATCCCAGAGTAAAAGGCAAAGTCACTATTTTCTCAGATACACTTTTGGATGAAAATCAAGTCTGGCAAGTTTTTCTAAGAACCACTCAAGTCAATGGTTTTAGCACCATCAACGAGGGCAATATGGTACGTATTGTTCCCGAGAATGAAGCGACTCGTGACGACAACACATCAAGTCAGAGTGGAGATTTTATGACCAAGATTTTCCTATTGGAGAATCGTATGGTGGGGGAAGTCCTTCCCATGCTCAAACCAATAACTGGAAGGCAAGCTCACCTATCGAGTATTCCCTCTGTTAACTCCATCATTCTGGTTGACAGAAAAAGCAATGTCGATCGTATAACTTTGCTACTAAAAGAGCTTGATAAGAATGATTCTGCAAAAATTAGCATCATAAAATTAGAAAACCTATCGTCTGTTGAAGCGGTGAGGATCCTCGATAAGTTAAAAATGCAGAGTAATCCCACGATCAATAACTTTATTGCCATCTCATTCACTCAATCGAATTCTGTAATTCTATCCGCCAGCAAATTGGTAACAAAGAATGTTGAGAAAACACTTCAAACACTTGATGAAGATGTGCAAAATGATGGAACGGTTGCAGTGATATATTTGAAATATGCCAAAGCTGAGGACGTTGCATCAATTATCGATACTGTTTCAAATCGATTTGAAACTGAAACGGATTCGCAAAAACCAGTAGTGACTTACCATGAAAAAACCAACTCCTTGATTGTTTCGTCCGATGATTCGAATCTTGATTTGATCAGAAATCTTGTTGCAAAAATTGACATCAGACGGGCTCAAGTTTTAGTGGAGGCAATCATTGTTGAGCTCTCCGAGACAGCAGCCAAAAATCTTGGTATTGAAACGATATTTAAAGATTCTGACCTTCCAATTGGCCTCACACGGTTTCCAGGCAGCAACGCTCCAGATTTACTGGCCATTGCAGGTAATGCAATTGAAGGGGATGATAGTGCTACACTCAATACTGCAGCTACAAATTCACTACTTAACACACAAGGATTTGTTGCTGGATTTGGTAACGTTAATAAGGATGGCGATAGTTTTCTTGGAATCATCAATGCAATCGCCGAAGATCAAAACTCAAATATATTATCAACACCTTCTATTATTGCGATGGATAATGAAGAGGCCAATCTTGTGATAGGCCAGGAGATACCGATCACCACAGGTGAGAGCCTCGGGGCAAATAATTCCAATCCCTTTAGAACAACTTCCAGACAAGAGGTGGGTATTAAGCTTTCCATCAAACCTCAGATCAATGAGGGCAATTCTGTAATCTTGGAGATTAAACAAGAGGTTTCAGGAGTGGCTGGATCATTGACTGCAGGAGCCGATGTAGTGACCAATAAACGAACCATTGAGACCACGGTTTTGGTTGATAATAATCAGATTATTGTTCTCGGTGGTTTGATCGATGATGATATTCAAGAGACCGTCAATCGCGTTCCTATATTAGGGAATATTCCTTTATTGGGTAAATTATTTAGCCGCACATCAAAGTCTGTGGTTAGAAGAAACCTGACTGTTTTCTTGAGGCCTAAGATTCTTGCAGATTCCCAAAGCATCAATCAAGTTTCCTTGGAAAAATATAACTTTATCAAGGCTGAAGGGCTTTTAAATGAAGAGCGAGAAAAAATTATCGATCTGTCTTCTGAAGATCAATAATTAGAGTTGTTATATCATGAGTGGGCCAATAAGCAGCGAACACACAAAAAGCTTGCTTCCATATGATTATGTAAAATCAAGACAGATAATTGCCTTTCAAGAAAACGGACATTGTTTGGTTCTAAGTACTGCTCCTATTGATCTGAAAACCTATCATGAATTATCACGCTATTTAGAGCAAAATCTCAAAGTAGAGGATTGTGATCATGAAACATTTGACCAATTGATCACCCAAGTATTTTCTGGAGAGAATGAATCGGGACTTTTATCTGAAGAATTAGGCGATGGTTTTGATCTAAAATCTTTTGCCAATTCGATTGCTCCAACAGAAGATCTCCTAAGTGGAACCGATGATGCACCAATTATTAAACTCATCAATGGCATTATTAGCCAGGCTATTAAGCAAAGAGCATCGGATATCCACTTTGAGCCATATGAAGAATCCTTTATTGTAAGATTTCGCATCGATGGCATTTTAAGAACTGTTCTGACTCAGGATGCCAGAATCGCACCAATTGTGATTTCCAGAATTAAGATATTGTCGAGATTAGATATATCCGAAAGAAGGCTACCACAAGATGGAAGGTTTTCGTTGTCACTGGGGAAAAAGAGTGTCGATGTGCGCGTTTCTACTTTACCGTCTTCCTACGGAGAAAGAATTGTTTTACGCCTATTAGATAAGGAATCCTCACAAATTAATATTGATGATTTAGGCCTGAATAAATTAGTACTCTCTAACTTGAAGAAAACATTGAGAGCCACCGAAGGAATGATTCTTGTTACAGGTCCAACTGGTTCTGGAAAGACCACTACATTGTATGCAAGTATTCGTCATATCAATAATCAAACACAAAACATACTCACAGTTGAAGATCCAGTTGAATACACACTCACTGGCATCGGACAGACTCAGGTAAACAATAAAACCGGATATGATTTTTCGACAGGTTTAAGATCCATCCTGAGACAAGATCCAGACATTGTAATGTTAGGGGAAATTCGTGATGAAGAGACGGCAAGAATTGCTATTCAAGCCAGCCTTACGGGCCATTTAGTGTTGTCTACTGTTCATACCACTAGTGCTGTGGGGGCCATTACCCGATTAAGAGATATGGGCATAGAATCATACTTGCTTGCGTCCAGCATAAAAACCATAATTGCCCAACGTTTAGTCAGGAGGTTATGTGAAGCCTGTAAAGTCTCAGCAACAATCTCTGTGTCCAATGCCGATCTTCTTGGGTTGAAGGCTGGAAGTAAAACTTTTATGCCAGAAGGGTGTGCTCAATGTGACGGGAGTGGATATCAGGGTCGTATCGCCATTGCTGAATCTGTTTTGGTTGATGCAGATATGAAAAACTTAATTCATGAAGAAACGTCTGAGCAAGAACTTCAAGCTTTTGCTTTCAAAAAAAGTGATTCCATACATGAGATGGGGTCAGATTTAATTAAAACGGGCATGACTTCTGTGAATGAGTTAATCCGACTCAACAACCAAGCTGAAGATGCCGGCATATAGTTATAAAGCGTTTGATATAGAGGGTAAAAAACTCTCAGGTCATATCAGTGCACTCTCTGAGCGAGATGCCAGAAAACTCATTAAAGATCTCAATTTGATTCCTTCTGAAGTTATAGAGTCAATGTCGACGAGAAGAAACAGCTTAAAAATTAAGAAAAAATCTACGGTGCTTGCTACTAGGCAAATGGCAACTTTGCTGGGCTCTTCCATTCCATTGGATGAGGCCCTGAGTATTGTTGGTAGCCACATGGATGATCAGCGTCTGTCAAATCTGTTTTTCTTAATTCGCGAGGATCTCATACAAGGAAAAAGATTGGGTGATTCAATGAGCAAGTTTCCAGAGATATTTGATAATACTTATACCTCTCTTGTTTCTGCCGGCGACACATCTGGAAATCTCGGTACAATGTTTTCAAAGTTAGCAGACTATTTAGAGGAGGCAGATTCGATCAAGCAGAAAGTTACATCCGCACTGGCATATCCACTTATTTTAGTTGCCTTTTCCATCATAGTTATTTTTGCGCTTTTAGTTTTTGTGATGCCTCAAGTTGTTGATCAGTTTATTAGGGCAGGAATGGATCTACCACTTTTAACTAGGATATTACTTGGCTTTTCTAATCAATTGCCTTTGATAGGTTTGATTGTTCTTATTCTTTCTGTAGCCTCTTATTTTGGCTATCAGAAGGTTTCTTCTGAACCCACCCAAATGATTGTTTGGCACAAACGGATTCTCTCTATTCCTATAATGGGTGATTTTATTCTAAAATCTGAGCTGGAAAGGTTTTCAAGTACCATGCATTTATTATTAAGTTCAGGCATTAATTTAGACTTGGCAATGCAGGAATCATCGAAAGTCTTTTCAAATAAGTATTTACAAAATATTATGGAAGAGTCGAATAAGAATCTTAAAGAGGGAAAGGATTTCATTGTCCTCATGCAAGATGCATCTATCTTTCCAGAAATATTCATTCAGTTAATTTCTAGTGGTTTTATTTCTGGAAATTTGTCAGATATGTTTGAAAAAGTATCTGCATTTATGAAATCTGAGATTGAAACAAAGAGGAGTTTACTTCTTGCTCTGCTAGAACCCATTGTAATAATTTTCATGGGGGCGTTTATTTTACTCATTGTTTTAGCCATACTGATACCTATAATGCAAATGAATTCAATCCCGATAAGCTAGTTATGGACTCATATCAGAAAGGTTTTACACTAATTGAATTGATGGCTGTCATTGTTATTTTAGGGATCTTGACGACCATTGTGGCAGTGAATGTGGCACCTTTCCTCAATCGAGCAAATTTTGAAAAAGCCCGTGCTGATATTGCACAGATCGAGAAGGCTTTGGAGACTTATCGATTTCAACATTATAGTTATCCAAGCACAAACCAAGGTATAGAAGCACTGATTTCGGCACCAGAGGGATTAAAGAATAAAAATTTATATCCCTCAGAAGGATATCTCTCTAATCTACCCCAGGACCCGTGGGGCAATGAGTACCTATATTTGTTTCCAGGGCAAAACAAAAAATACGATGTTTATTCATTAGGTGCAGATGGAACGATAGGGGGAGAAGGAGAAGATGCCGACATTGGAAATTGGCAAAAGTAATTCTGGCTTCACTCTGATTGAACTTCTTGTTGTCTTGATAATCATAGGCATCTCAACAAGTTATTTGATGCTTAATTCCAATGTGATTAATATTTTTCAAGCCTCTGATAACTCAGCGGAGAAAATATTTCAAAAGATGTCTGATGAGAGTGTTCTAAAAGGACGTACTCTTCATTGGTTTTTGAACAACAAAGAAGAACGAATATATCAGGATGACTATCAGAATAATGAGTCTTTTATCCAATCTTTAGACTTAAAATTTTTAGATTCAGTTTCATCAGATTCAGAGATAATCATTCTGACCGCTCAAGGCATGGAATATAGAATTGATGAAAATTTTACTCCGGTTCCGATGATTTCTTTTTACCCATCGGGTGAGACATCAGGCGCAATTATCACAATACAGAATACTAAACTTACATATAAGATAGCAGTGAAAACAAATGGAGAAATTGCCAAAATTAAAGAGTAAATATTCACAGGGATTCAGTTTATTGGAGGTAGTTATTTCACTGCTTATCTTCAGTTCAAGTGTCATTGCGATCTACCAAATCATTGTGTCTGCACAAGTTTCTTCTCAAACCATGAGAGACAAAGTGATGGCAAGAGAAATCGCGAATAATCGATATGCAATGCTAGAAACAATTGATTATCCGATTAGTCTTGGTAGTCGATCAGGAATTATTAAGATGGCAGGTCAGGATTGGCTGTGGAAAGAGGAGACAAAAGATGTTTCACAGTATCTCAATGAATTTTCTATCAGCATTTCATTGAAAGAATCAGGGCAAGTTATTTTCGTGAGAGAGGGCTATATTGAAAAGAGATAAATTAAGATTTTTACGGCAAGGTTTTACCTTGATCGAAGTAATGATCTCTATGGTCATCGTTAGTTTGATTTTGCTTATTTCGACCAATATTTTGGAATCGTCGATCAGTTCAAGAAATCAGACACTGAACGTTCTGGATGATGTGAAGGAATTTAATTTAATTTCAAACACACTCAGAAGAGATTTTAGGCAGGCAATGAATGTACCGATGAGGGATACTTTTGGTCTTCCAGTGAATGCAACATTTTATTCCGCTGAACAATCAAATCGTGTGACTCTCACAACTAAGGTAAATCACAGTAATACCATGACATCTAATTTAAGAAGAATAGAATATCTTCTTCAAGATGGCGCACTTGTTAGAAGGCAATACTATGCGGTCAATCCCTATATGAGTCAGGAGTCTTTTGAGTCAAAACTATTTGAAGATGTTGATGATCTTTCATTTGGTTTTTCTGATGGGAGTAAATGGTATTCTCAGTGGCCAAATGATGAGGTTACTAGCAGAACCATGCCGCAATTAATACAGGTCAAATTAGTTATTGATAATCACAAGATTGAATGGCTGATTGCACCAAGGATAAAACATGAATACCAATTCTAGAGGGGCCATTTTAATTTCAGTACTTCTGATCGTGCTGATGCTATCTGCCATCAGTGTTTCATTGAGCCAAAATTATTTTTTAGCACTCAAGCGTGAAGGTTATGTGAACTTTGAGAGTAACGCTCTTCAATACATAAGAACCTTAGAAGTATTATCTGCAGAGGAGATCAAAAAACAGTTTACTCCACAGCGTTCCTATACTTCATTGAGTATGCCTTTTTTTAGCCAGCCAATATCAGTTCAATCTGATTACGGATTGATTGTGGCAGAAGCGAGAGATGCGTCAAACTGTTTTAATCTGAACAGTCTATTTGTCTACGAAAATAAGAATTTTGTTCCCAATGATAGAGCTATAAAAGGCTTAAAAAAATTACTTCTAATCCTGGAGTACAATGAAAATGAGATCGATGTGTTTATTGATCAAATAATCGATTGGGTAGATTTTGATGATGAACCAAGACCCTATGGACTGGAGGACTATTTTTACATTGGTCCAATGAGTGAGATCAAACAATACACAGCCCGAAGACTTTTTTATCATAAGAGTGAATTGATGAATCTTCCCTCAATCAATTATTTCAAATGGGGAGAGATTTCTCAGTATCTTTGTGCCCATCCTCTTATAGAGATTTCCGGAGTGAACATCAATCACCTAGAGATCAATAATGCACCATTATTGGCAGCTATTATTCCTGAGATAAATGTTTCAGAGGCAGAGTCAATGATTTTGAATATTCCTGAGGAAGGATTTAAATCAGAAAGTGAACTTTATCTTTCTTTTCCACGTATTGAATTTAATCAAACCTACTTACCAATTACCTTGACCACCGAACTGGTTAAATTAGAGTCAAAAATCATTCATGAAAACTCTGCAATGTCTGCATCGACAGTATTTCAGATTAAAAATAATGAAGCCATCATTCTGAATAGATTTTATAATGATTTCTAAGGATACAATTTAGCCGTGAAAAATTATTTTATACATTTCTATAACAGTGATCAGAAAGTCAAGATTTATGAATATCTGGATGATCAGTTATTAGGATCATCAAAGAATGAGTTAAAAAATTTGCATGAGATTATTGAACCCAATTCCTCGTTATATGTTTTACTGCCTTCTAATCTTTGTATTACCTTTTCGGGAATAAAGCACGAAGGGGAAACTCATGAGCAATTTAAAGCCCGTTTTCTAATGGAAAACGAACAGGATATAATCAGCGATATTTCTAAAAATGCATTTGCATTTTCCGAAGAGATGGATTTGGTTCTGCTCGCAGATAGGGATAGGGTCGGTTCAATTAACCAAATGCTTAATCATTTGGGATGCGAAGTTAAGTTAATCCCAGAACATTATTTGCTGTCTTCATATGCGCCTGAAGCGTGTTTCAGTTATCAGAAGCGATATATTTTCTCATTTTCTGATTGGAGCGGTTTTTCAGTGGAGGAGGCCGATCTTGAAAACTATTTGCAGATTCTCAAAAAACAACACCCAGATTTCGTGCCTAAATGCTCCAGTAAAAATAGTATTCTGGATAAATATTTTCAAACATCTGAAAAAGATGATGAAGTTTCATTGAAATTACTGCATCAGAATTTCATCAAAAAATTGGATCAACAGTTACCCAATTTATACAAAAAACAATTTTCTTTTATGTCAATTTATAAAAGATTAGAGCTTTCTGTGAGTGAATTGAGTTTTTCATTAGCTCTTTTACTTACCTTGATTGTTCTTCCGATACTAAATTTATACATGACGGAGTATTACGAGAATCAGTATCGTCAAACAATCAACCAGACTTTTCTCTCTATCAATCCCAATTTTAGGAGAGTAATTAATCCAAGAGCACAGATGGATCAAATGCTTGCTAAGACTGATACACAGCAGGTAAGAGAGCTTGATCTCAGTACATTGCAATATTTGCGTGCGATTTCACTTGATGATATCTCTCAATCCACTATTGATTTTGAAAACTCAACTCTTTCAATAGAATTTAATGAACTGTCTAGACTAAAATATGCCGTGATTGAACGATTAATTCAGGCTTCAGATTTGAGAATTATCAGGAATGAGCTGATAACAGATAAAGACATTGTCACAGGATCGTTGATGTTGGAGCTTGGCAATGAATAGTTTGATGAATTTTTGGCTCAATCGAAATAGGAGAGAGCAAAATCTCCTTCTTCTTATGGTACTAGTATCATTTTTTGGAAGTTTAATCTTTGTTGGGGCAACAATTTTTGATGAGACTAATAAATCAAGGTCCAAACTTCAAAAAGCAAAACAGGATTATGAGTATGTGCAACAAGGTACAGAGCGATTGGTGAGACTGTCAAAATCTCAGTCACTAAAAAACGAACCAAATACCATTATTAATATAATACAAGGAGTTTCATCTGATATTGGTATTGAGAAAATATCCATCACTTTTGAGAATGATATGGTTTACTCAACTTTTGAAGCGAGCGACATTGATCAAATTATCAAATTCATAGATGGTGTTAACAATCTTACCGGTTTTGATCCTCGCTCTTTTGAATATAAAAGCATAGAGGGCACTGATCCGGTTGTTATTATTTTTAGAGTGACAACATAAGCGATTGAAACACTAACAAACTATAAAATAAAATTAATAGGGTTTTAACTCTAGATAGCCTTAAGATCATTGCTATTAGTTTTTTACTTGCCCTTCCAACTGATCCTATTTTGATAACCATACGAATCTAATATAGAAATCTTGACTCTTGATCTTGATAAAGCTTGTCCATTTGATGGTGCAGATATATCTAAATATGCATCATGAACCCAGTCAAAATGTATATCAGTTGTTGTAGTTAACTGGACACATTTTTGTGTTTCATCTGTTGCAAAAGATACAGTTGAAGAAGATAAAGAAAAATCATCAGCAAAAGCGCCTTTACCCGGTCTGTCTCTTTGAGTGAAACTTAAATTAAAGGATGTTGCACTTAAATCACCTTTCGAGGGTCTATTAAAACATAAATCTTCCGTTTTCCCCTCTTCAATTCTCATATCGCTAACCGATATCGGATAACTTGGTGAGCTCTTTGTAGTAAAGGTTCCTGTTATGTAATCTATCGTGTTTCTGTAATAACCAATTAAAGAATGCCCTCCTGACCCAAGATCTAATTTAAGAGTATATGTGCCTCCATCTGTAAAGAAAGATTTAATCCCTCCAATGCTGTCAGCAACATGACCTATCAAAGACTGAATCTTTGTGTCTAATGATGTAGGTTGATTTATCTTTGATCCTTGGTCGCCTACCCCTGCGTTATCTATGATTGTTATTGGATCAGAATCTCCATTTACTATGTTTTTTGATATCTCTGTACCACCTTCAATATATTTAACAGTAATCGTCGAATTTGCAGGAACAGTCCAAGTTTGTGAGGCTGTTCTATATACAGGATTTTCTTCATTACCCTCAGAAGAGGCAACAGTTAAATCAAACTCAATTGAAAAATAACCTTCTCCACTATCAACATTAGTATCATTGCCTTGATATAAATATAATTTAATTGGTACGGTTCCTGATATTGAATCATCTGGGTTGTACCAAAGATTAACAGTTACTGGTTTTCCATTGATTCCATTTTCAATAAAGCTCTGAACATTTTCTAAGTCTAAAGATGCTCCTGTTATTGAATAATCCAGTGTCTTTGTTGTCGCATCATAGGTTGGATACACCGGAATTATAATTTCATCACTACCACTATAATCAACCACTTCAATATATGAATTAGCAATTCTGCCAAGAATACTAGAGTTAGTAGGCGCACTACTTCCATAGATTGAAGAAGAAAATGCTGTCTCTGCGCTTATTCTATTATAAAAAGCTGTTCTTGCTGCTTGACCATAAATCCTATCATTTGAACCTGAGGCATAATCCCAAAACATGTCATTTCTAGGATTGGTTCCAACTTCAAAATATGCATTAGTTGATACATTAGGTGCATTATCTTTATGATATACATATAAAACATAATCTTCGCCATTCAGCATTCTTCTAATGGTGTCTATTTCATTGAGAGTTCTTGGTAAAGAGGCAATTTCTTTTACCATTACAGAAGGATCAATATTCACTCTATTGCTTATAAAGTCATACGGTGGGTTTGCAGTTATTCCTGAACGGTTAATATCTGGTATGTAATAACTGAGTTGTAAACTGTTGTCAGAGCCATTATCAATGAAAGTCTTAACAGTTAGAATTGGGTAATAGTAATGTCTCACCTCATCGCAGTCAGCTCTTTCATATCCTTGTGAATAGGAAGAATATTGGAACTCTGTTGTAGTCCCAGCTATTGCAGAATTC
>UINC01000875.1_pt1 | contig 12837 bp, 13 predicted proteins | sample 5385821 | NCBI WGS metagenome assembly UINC01 (sample SAMEA4666929, study PRJEB26691) | marine metagenome | isolation source: Pacific Ocean | place: Pacific Ocean | collected 2011-10-13 | reverse complement strand
GTGGTTCTCGCCGTCATCGATCCCGGGGTGGCCACCAACCGGCGGGCGGTAGCCGTCGAGGTCGGCGACGGTGACTCGGTACTTGTCGGCCCCGACAACGGACTCCTCGCTCCGGCGGTGGCCCTGGTCGGGGGGGCCAGCAGGGCCGTGTCGCTCACCGAGGCCGCCTACCAACTTCCGGCACCCGGGCCGACCTTCGCCGGACGGGACGTGTTCGCCCCAGCCGCCGCCCACCTGGCCAACGGCGTGGACCTGGTCGAACTCGGTGAGGAGGTCGATGTAGCCGGGCTGGTCCCGGGGGTGATGCCGGTGGCGGTCGTCGAGTCCGACGGCATCCACGCCGAAGTTCTGTGGTCCGACCGGTACGGCAACGTGCAACTCAATGTGGATCCGGACGAACTCAGCCGGTTGGCCGGCGTCAACGGTTCGGTTCAGGTGCGTATCGGCGAACGGGTCCACACGGCCCGACGGGTAACGGCCTTTGACGAGGTGTCGACCGGTGGCCTCGGCCTGGCCGTCGACTCCTATGGCCTGGTGGCACTCGTCGCGGCACGGGCGTCGGCTGCCGCCCAACTCGGGGTGGGCCCGGGCGACGCCGTGGTGCTGGTTGCCGACGTTGAGGGGGCCGGGATCACCACTCCGGTGGACGTGGGGCGTCGGCCCGGTGTGGCCGATGGGTCGGACGAACCAGTGGATGAGGGGTCCTGATGCGGTTCGGCACCACCGTCGTCACCGCACTGCTTCTCGCGGCCATCCTGGGAGCCGGACTGGTCCAGTTCGTCTTCCTGGTCGACTGACCGGGGCTGTACCGCCGCCCACCCGCTACATCAATGTGAATTAGTGCACAAGCGCCTAACGTCTGGACGGTGGCATCCGACCGACCGACCCCCCGTAACCGACGACCTGGGACGGCCATACCTGAAGCCACGGTGGCCAGACTGACCATCTACGGGCGGGCTCTGGTGGATCTCGCCGAGGACGGCGTGGAAACCGTCTTGTCCCGTCAACTGGCCGAACTGGCCGGCGTGAACGCGGCGAAGGTCCGCAGGGACATCTCCCATCTTGGTTCCCACGGCACCCGCGGCGTCGGCTACGACGTCGACCATTTGCTGCGGGAGATAAACGTGGTGTTGGGTGGCGGTGCCTCCAGCCCTGTGGTGATCGTCGGGGTCGGGAACCTGGGTCGTGCCCTCAGTCGCTACGACGGGTTCCAGTCCGGCGGCTTCCCGATTGCCGGCCTGGTCGATGCCGACCCCAGCGTGGTGGGACGGCGCATCGGCGGAGTCGAGGTCAGCCACCTCGACGACCTCGACCGTTTAGTCGCCGAGACAGGCTGCGCGGTCGGCATCGTCGCCACGCCTGCCGGGGCCGCCCAGGATGTGGTCGATCGCCTAGTAGCCGCCGGTGTCCGATCCATCCTGAACTTCGCCCCCGCCCTGGTCGAAGTGGAGGCCGGAGTTGAGGTCCGCAAAGTGGATTTGGCAACCGAGTTGCAGATTCTCAGGTACTACGAGCACCGCCGGTCGCCGGCCGGTAGGCGCCGTCGGGCCGCCGGATGACCGCTCAGCGTCTGATGGCCGACGCCGGGAGGTTGGCAGGCGGGACCAGCTTGGGGGATGCTTGGCCGCCGGGTACGTTGGACTTTTCGGCGGTTAGATCCGCTGGTCCGTTAAAAGGAGAGAGCTGCCCGTGTCGATCGTTGTTGTAGGTCTGAACCATCGCACGGTCCCCCTCGACCTGTTCGAGCGGATGACCGTACCGTCAGCTCGCCTACCCAAGGCCCTGGCCGACCTGACCTCACGCGAGAACGTGACCGAGGCGGTGGTGCTCTCGACCTGCAACCGGATCGAGGTGTATGCCTTCGCCGAACGCTTCCATGGCGCCTACCAGGACATCCGGGTGTCGCTGGCCGAGATGTCTCACGTAGCCCCCGAGGAGTTTTCCGACCACCTCACTGGTCTCTACGACGCCGACGCGGCCCGCCACCTCTTCGCAGTGGCATCCGGCCTCGACTCGGCCGTCCTCGGCGAACACGAGATCCTCGGCCAGGTCCGATCGGCATGGGAGTTGGCCGCTAAGGAAGAAGCGGTCGGCCCCGTCCTGAACCCCCTCTTCCGCCATGCCCTCGAGGTGGGCAAGCGGGTCCGAACCGAAACAGCTATCTCCCGAAATATCACCTCGGTCTCCCAAGCGGCGGTGGCCATGGCCGAGGAACGCCTCGGCGGCCTCGAGGGCCGCCGGGTCCTAGTAGTCGGTGCCGGTGAGATGGGGGAGGGAATGGCCCGGGCCCTCCACGGCGGCGGGGTGGCCGAGGTGTGGGTGGCCAACCGGACCTGGGACCGGGCTGTGGAGACGGCCACCCGGCTAGGTGGAACAGCCGTCCGGCTTGATGAACTACCCAGGCACCTAGCCGACGTCGATGTCCTCCTCACCTCAACCGGGGCCACCGCGGTCATCCTCGAGTACGGCGACCTCGACGACGTGGTCGCCGAGCGTCGGGGCCGTGACCTACTCATAGTCGACATAGCCGTGCCCCGCGACGTGGACCCGTCAGCCGCCGAGCTCGATGGTGTCACTCTTCTTGACATGGACGACCTCCGATCGTTCGCCGAGGCCGGCATAAGGGAGCGGCGACGAGAGATCGCCGCAGTCCAGGCCATTATCGACACCGAACTCGACCGCTACGTCGACGAGTCGACGGCCCGGTCGGTGGCACCCCTCATAGCCCAACTTCGGGGACGGGCCGACCGGGTTCGGATCGCCGAAATCGAACGGCTCACCCATCGTCTCTCCGGCCTCGACGACCGCCAGCGCGACGCTGTGGAGGCTCTGGCCGCCGGGATCGTCGGCAAGCTGCTGCACGATCCGACGGTGCGGCTCAAGGACGCAGCCGGGACGGCCCGGGGCGAACGCTTGGCCGAGGCCCTGCGCGACCTCTTCGACCTGTAGGCGGATCCGAACGGTGCGGGTGCGGCTAGCCACCCGAGGCAGTGCCCTGGCCCGCTGGCAGACCAACCGGGTGGCTGCGCTTCTCGAAGAGGAGGTTCCGGGTACCGAATCCGAGATCGTTGTCGTCACCACGGCTGGCGACCGAGACCTCAACACCCCCATCCACCAGATGGGTGGCCAGGGTGTGTTCGTCGTCGAGGTCCAGGCAGCGGTACTCGACGGTCGGGCCGACGTTGCCGTCCACTCTGCCAAGGACCTGCCGGCCGCCACCACCGAGGGCCTGGTTCTGGTAGCCGTTCCCGAACGGGCCGACCCCCGTGACGCACTGGTGGGTAGTCGATGGGTCGACCTGCCTGCCGGGGCGGTGGTGGCCACCGGATCTATCCGCCGCCGAGCCCACCTGGCCCACCACCGACCCGACCTTAGGTTCCAGGAACTGCGCGGGAACATCGAGACCCGGCTGGCCCGGGCCGGCGACGTGGAGGCCATCGTGGTGGCCAAGGCTGCTCTTGACCGGCTCGGCCTGACCCCGCCTGTGGTCGACCCGCTGGACCCCGAGGTGGTACTGCCTCAGGTCGGCCAGGGAGCTCTGGCCGTCGAATGCCGGGACGGCGACCAACGGATGGTCAACGCCCTTTCGGCCATCGAGGACACGGCGGCCCGTCGAGAGGTCGACGCCGAGCGGGCCTTCCTCGCCGAGATGGGGGCGGGGTGTGACCTTCCGGTAGCCGCCCACGCCCGATTCACCGACCCCGACGGTGACCTGGTGGTCACCGGGGCCCTCGCCTCGCTCGATGGGAGGATCCTGCTGGGTGAGCAGAGAACGGGTCCGGACGGGGTGGCCCTAGGCCGGGAGGTGGCCCTCCACCTCCTCGACCACCAGGGCGGCCGGGCCCTCCTGGCGGGCCGGTGACCACCGAGGGGCCACTCACCGGACACCGCCTGGTCGTCACCCGAGCCGTCGATCAGGCCGCTCCGCTGGCCGACGCACTTATTGACCAGGGTGCCGAGGTGGTGCTCCTGCCGATGGTGGCCATTGTGGACCCGACCGACGGCGGCGCCTCCCTGGCTGCCGCAGCAGCCAGGCTCGGCGACTACGACCGGATTGTGGTCACCTCCCCGAACGGCGCTCGCCGTCTCCTCGACATCGCGGGGAACCTGCCGGTCGCTGACTGGCCACCAGTGGCGGCGATTGGCCCGGCGACCGCCGGCCCGCTCCAGGCCGCTGGAGTCCCAGTCGACCTGGTCCCCGGGGAGGCCGTCGCTGAGAGCCTGCTCAACGCCCTCCCTGACCCTCCGGACGACGGCAGACGGCTGCTCCTGGTCCGGGCCGAGTCTGCCCGAGAGGTCCTCCCCGCGGGGCTGGTGGCCGCCGGCTGGGACCTGGAGGTCGTCGCCGCCTACCGCAACGTCGAACCTGCCGTGGAGGGCCCGGCCTTGGCGGAGGCCCGGACCGCCGAGGCGGTCACCTTTACCGCTGCCTCAGCGGTCCGCCGGTATCACGACTTAGCAGGGAGCCCTAGGCCCGTCGATGCACTCTGTATCGGTCCGGTCAGCGGCGGGTTGGCCCGTAACCTTGGCTTTCGGGTCGCTGAGGCCAACCCCCACTCGGTTTCCGGACTGGTCGAGGCGGCGTGTCGCTGGGCCCGGTCCTGAGGCGGTTTCCGTAGGCTCTCCTGATGGACGTGCCGGCCTCGTTCCCCGAACGACGCCCCCGCCGTCTCCGCCGGACTCCGGCCATCCGGAGACTGGTGGCCGAGAACCGACTAGGTGTTGACGACCTGGTAGCTCCGCTGTTCGTACGAGAGGGCGTCGACGAGCCGCAACCCATCGCATCGATGCCCGGAGTGGTCCAGCACACCAGGGCAAGCCTGCGGGCCGAGGTGGCTGCCCTCCGGGACGTCGGCGTGCCCGGGGTAATCCTGTTCGGGATCCCAGAACGGAAGGACGACGTGGGATCCGAGGCCTGGAACCCGGACGGCGTCGTCCAGGTGGCCCTCCGGGACCTGCGCGACGAGGTGGGCGACGACATGGTGCTTATTGCCGACCTATGCGTCGACGAGTACACCGACCACGGACACTGTGGCGTACTCGCCCCCGATGGGACGGTCGACAACGACGCCACCCTCGAACTCTACGATCGGGCCGCCGTAGCCCAGGCCAACGCGGGGGCTGACGTGTGCGCCCCCTCGGGGATGATGGACGGACAGGTCGCCTCGATCCGACGGGCCCTCGATGGTGCCGGCCACCAGCAGGCGGCCATCCTGGCCTACTCGGCCAAGTACGCCTCGGCGCTCTACGGGCCGTTCCGCGAGGCGGTGGACGTGACCATCGTTGGCGGCGGCGACCGTAAGGGCTACCAGCAGGACCCGCCCAACGTGCGTGAGGCGCTGGCCGAGATCCGCTCCGACCTGGCCGAGGGCGCCGACATGGTGATGGTCAAGCCGGCCGTCGCCTACCTGGACGTATTAGCCCGGGCCCGGGCCGAGGTGGATGTGCCCCTGGCCGCCTACCACGTCAGCGGCGAATACGCCATGGTCAAAGCAGCGGCTGCCAACGGGTGGTTGGACGGCGAGGCGGTGGCCATGGAGCACCTGCTGGCCATCAAGCGGGCCGGGGCCGACATGATCCTCACCTACCTGGCCCGCTGGGCCGCCGAGGTCCTCCAGGGGTGAGCGGGCGGTGACATCGGCCAACGAGGGCCTGTTCGACCGGGCCCGTAGGGTCATTCCCGGTGGGGTCAACTCGCCAGTACGGTCCTTCCGATCCGTGGGAGGAACCCCCTACTTCGTGGTGACGGCCGAGGGCCCCTACGTGTGGGACGCCGACGGGCGCCGCTACATCGACTACGTGCAGTCCTACGGGCCGAGCATCCTCGGCCATGCCCATCCAGGAGTAGTCGACGCCGTCAACCGGGCCGCCGCGGACGGCACCAGTTACGGCGCCCCCACTGAGGCCGAGATCCGGCTGGCCGAGACGGTCGTCGAGCGGGTCGAAGGGCTGGAGGCCCTACGGTTTGTCAACAGCGGTACCGAGGCCACCATGACCGCACTCCGGCTGGCCCGGGGGGCCACCGGCCGGGACCGGGTCGTCATCTTCGCCGGCTGCTACCACGGCCACGCCGACGCACTACTGGCCGCCGGGGGCAGCGGCGTGGCCAACCAGGGGATTTCCGGCTGCGACGGCGTCACCGACGGAGCGGTCGCCGACACCATTGTCGCCCCATACAACGTGGTTCCCGAACTCGACGACACGGTCGCCGCGGTGGTTGTCGAACCGGTGGCAGCCAACATGGGCCTGGTCGCCCCGGCCGACGGCTTCCTGGACGGCCTGCGCCGGGCCTGTGATGCCGCCGGAGCCTTGCTGGTCTTCGACGAGGTGATCAGCGGGTTTCGCCTTGCCAAGGGAGGGGCCTCCGAATGGTTCAAGGTCCAACCTGACCTGTGGTGCTTCGGCAAGGTGATCGGCGGCGGCCTTCCCGTCGGCGCCCTCGGTGGCCGCTGGGAGATCATGGAACACCTGGCCCCGTTGGGCGGCGTGTACCAGGCGGGGACCCTGTCCGGGAACCCGCTGGCCATGGCGGCCGGCCAGGCCACCCTGGATCTCCTCGATGGCCAGGCCTACCAACGCCTCGAGGCGACGGCCGCCCGTCTTGCCAAAGGACTTGCCGACGCCCTCACCGGGGCCGGCCTCGACGCCGTGCTGCCCCGGGTGGGTTCGTTGCTCGGGTTATTCCTTGGTGACCGGGAACCCACCTGCTTCGACGAGGTCAAGATGATCGCCGAAAACGGCCTCTACCCCAAGGTGTTCCACGCCCTGCTGGAGCGTGGCGTAGCTCTGGCCCCAGGCCCCTACGAGGTGCTCTTCCCGAGCCTGGCCCACACCGACGAAGTTGTCGACTCCACAGTCGAGGCGGCCGTCCAGGCCGCTGCCGCGGTGGCTGCCAGCCTCTGACCGGAAGCCGGTCTGGGTACTCGATCCGCTTCAGCCATCCCCGCGGTTCCGTAAACGTCGGTAGTAGCCGATCAGGTCGGAGGTGGAGCCGTTGTGGGCGCCGCGGTCAGGCGTCCCGTCGCCGGCCGTCTCGGCCTCTATCCACCGGCCGAACTGCCTGGCCAGAGTCTTGCCCAGTTCTACCCCCCACTGGTCGAACGGGTTGATCTCCCACAGTGCGGCAGCCACCACCGTGCGGTGCTCATAGAGGGCGATCAACTGTCCCAGAACCGAAGGGCTCAGCTCGGGTGCCAGGATGACGGTCGACGGCCGGTTCCCCGGCATGGTGCGATGGGGAACCAGCTCTGGCGGCGTGCCCTCAGCCTCTGCCTCCTCGGGGGTGTGCCCCACCGCCAGTGCCTCTGCCTGGGCCAGCAGATTGGCCACCAACATGTCGTGATGCGCTCCCCCCGGGTCGTGGCCGGGCCGCATGAACCCGATCAGGTCGCAGGGCACCGACCCGGTGCCCTGGTGGAGATATTGAAAAATGGCGTGCTGGCCGTCGGTGCCCGGCGCTCCCCACACCACACCTCCGGTAGGGACCCCCACCGGTGAACCCTCGGCGGTCACCCTCTTACCCAGGCTTTCCATCATCAGCTGCTGGAGGAAGGAGGGGAATCGGGCTAGGCGGCTGCTGTAGGGGACAACGGCCAGCGAACCAGCCCCCAGGAACGACCGGTGCCACACGTCGAGAAGACCCAGCATGACTGGCCCGTTGGCCGCAAAGGGAGTGCCGGCCAGGTGTTCATCAACGGCCCGCATCCCGCCGAGGAGTTCCCCGAAGGACTCGGGGCCGATGGAGACCATCAGCGCCAGCCCCGTCGCCGAGGCCAGCGAGAACCGGCCGCCGACCCACTGGGGAACGGGAAAGATCATCTCCGGGTCGACGCCCCACTGTCTGGCCCGGTCCGGAGCCCCGGTCACCGCCACCAGGTGGCGACCCACCCCGTCGGACCCCACCCCGTCGGCTAGCCAGGCACGAGCGCCAGCAGCGGCCACCAGGGTCTCGGCGGTGGTGAACGACTTGGAGGACACCACCACAAGGGTTGAGACCGGGTCCAGCCCGCGGAGGGCGTCGACGAGGTCGGTGCCGTCGAGGTTGGACGAGAAGCGGAGTTCGACCTCCGGATGGGCCAGGTCGGCCAGGGCCTCGCTGACCATGGCCGGCCCTAGGTGTGAACCACCGACACCCAGGGCCACCACCGAGTCGATGGGTGTCCCGGTAGCCCCGACCATTTCCCCGGAGCGGATGCGTCGGGCCAGGTAGGCCATGCGTTCCAGGTTCTCGTGGACAGCGGCCACCACGTCTGCGCCGCCCACCTCGATGGTCGTATCCCGGGGGGCTCGCAGGGCGGTGTGGAGGGCCGGTCGGCCCTCCGTGGAGTTCACCGGCTCGCCGGAGAGCATGCGTTCCACAAACCGGTCCACCTTCCGTTCGGTGGCCAGGTCGACCAGCAGATCCACCGTGGTTGCGGTCAATGGCTGGCGGGACAGGTCGAGGCGGAGGTCGGCCACCTCCACGGTCAGCAGGCCGATCCGGTCGGCGTCGCCGACCAGTTCCCGCAGGTGAGTGCCGGCCAGGTTGTCGCGGTGGGCGGCCAGAGCGGCCCAGGCGGCTGAAGCCTCGTCTGGCGGATTCATAACCGACATTCTCCCCGGTTACCGGGCTGGTTCACGACCACCCCTTGACAGCAGGTGCCTGCCTCGGGTTTGGGGCGGGGTTCAGGCGTTGACCATACGGTCGGGTAGTAGCCGGACGGTGGAGGCGATAGCCCGATAGGCCATCTCGGCGGCACCCCGCTCGTCGTCTCTCATCAGGTTGGCCATGATGCGTAGCGCCCATTCCATGAGGGGTCGCGACCGCATGCCGACCCGGGTGAGTTCCCGGATCAACGCCGGGTTGCCGATCACCCGGGCGAAGATTCGGGCCACTTTGAAGTACAGGCCGTATTCCTCTTGGAGCAGGTCCGGATAGCGGGCCAGCACCCTGTTACCACTTGTTCCCGCCTCGGCGAACAGCCCGGCGGCCAATCGCCCCGTCTCGTAGGCGTAGTCGATTCCCTCGCCGTTGAACGGGTTGACCGAGCCGGCGGCATCACCGACAACTAGCCAGTTCTCTCCGGCCTTGGGTTCGATCGATCCGGCCATCGGCAGGCGGCCCCCAGTGGGAGGGGCCACCGGACGGGTGGGGTCGATTTGCCAGTGGTCGGGGAGAGTGCGGGCGAACTCTTCGAACAGATGGCTGGTGTTCACATCCCGGTAGTCCCGGAACGTGGAGAGAAGGCCGATACCGACGTTGATGGTCCCGTTGCCGACCGGGAAGATCCACCCGTAGCCGGGCATGGCGTTGCCCGAACGGTCCCGGACGTCGAGGGACGACTCGATCCACGGGTCATCGTGGAGGGGGCTGTCGAAGTACCCGCGTATGGCCATGCCCATTGGGAACTCCCGGTTGCGGGCCGTGCCCAGCATCCGGCCGAACCGCGAGTTAGCACCATCGGCCACCGCGACATAACGGGCCCGGATCTCGTGTTCGGTTCCAGTGTCGCGATCCAGGACAAGGGCGCCGGAGATGCCCGGGCCGTCGGACCCCAGGGGGCGGACGGCCTCGGTGGACTGATGGAGCTCAGCGCCAGCCTCGACCGCCCGTTGGACCACGAATGTGTCCAGATCACACCGGCGGACCACGTAGCCGTGAGACGGGTACACGTCGTGTTCGGGCCAGGCCATCTCAATGGTCCGACCATGGGCGATGGCCCGCAACCCGTCGTAGCGGTGGTAGCGGTCTAGCTCTCCTCCCAGCCCCATCTCGGCGAGCTGGTGGACGGCCCTCGGAGTGAGGCCGTCACCGCAAGTCTTCTCCCGAGGGAAGGCCTTCCGTTCAACGACGATCGTGTCGAGCCCGTTCGTGGCCGCCCAGTAGGCGGTAGCCGCGCCGGCGGGACCACCGCCTACAACAAGCAGGTCGTGAGTGCGTTCAGACATCGCTTCCCCGGGGCTGCTTGTCAGGGGGGCTCAGGTGGACCGTCCGGCCCCTCAACCGGCTGCCATCTCGGTGTCAGCGTGATCGGCTACTCCGGCGAACAGTTCGGCGACGGACGCCGAGGTGGTGTTTGCCGGGTCGAGATACCCCGACAGGTCCAGGTCGCCGAGGTGGATGGCGTGGTCGAGCGCCTCGGCCAGCAAGCCATCTTGATCGGATTCGCCGAACCGGGTCCGTTCATGGAGGATGGCACCGATCAGCTCGTCGGCGGTCAGCACGTCGCCAAAGGCCGGCATACCGCCCTCCACGATGCGTCCCCGCGCCGGGTCGCCGTACGGGTTGCCGACCCCGAAGCCGTCAGAGCCCCTCACCACCCACACGACGTGGTCCTCGATGTGGGGGAAGGTGACGAGTACCTCGCCGTCGGATAGTTGGTGGCCCGATCCGCCGCTGCCGGTGGCGCCGTGACAGGACGAACAGCGTCTCTCGTAGACCTCGGCCCCGTGGGCCAGGACGCCCGTGGCTTCCCTGGTGGCCCGCTCCAGGGTGCCCACGTAGGTGATCGCCCAAATGGGTAGGAGGAGCAGGGTTCCGGCTGCCCACCACGGGATTTTCTGCCGGGTGAGCGCTGCTGTCACATACGGAGCGGGTGGGGGAGGCGGGGTTGGCTCGGCCGGTACCTGCGGCGCGGCCAAGGCCGGTGTGGCCGGCGGGCCGTCGGCGGATTCCGCCTGTGTCGGGTCCTCCGCCGGAGACCCCGCTTCTCCGCCCGTTCCGGTCAGGGTCTGGCGCGCCTCCTTTGAGCGCTTCAACAAGTGCTCGGGAACCTCGACCAAGGCGATCTCCGCGACGGGCGCTGTGGGATGGTTCCGACCGGGTTTGGGTGGCCGGCCGGCCGGTGGACGACGGCAGGATAGCCCGGGCTTGGCGTCGTTCGGCGCCCCGGCCGGGTGTCGGAGATCCGACCGGCAAAGGTTGATCGTGGCCCCCGGCGAGGGCACCGTCCAAGGTGTTGGAATGAGGGCACGGGGGGTAGAGGTCGCTCCCGAGGCGGCACGCTGAACAGTTCTCCCGGTGAGGGCAGCCGGAGGGCAAACCAACCGGTAGCATGGGGTCCTAAAACCTTGTGCACTATTTCACAAAGTGGTGCCTGACGGCGGGCCGAAAGGCCGCCGAGCCAGCCCAGGAAGGACGCAGATCGGATGGTCGCTTTCGCCGTCTCGCTCCTGGTAATCGCGGCGATGGTCTGGGGGCTCGACGTCTACCGGCAGCGCTGCCCGGCCGACAAGGAGTTCACTTGGGGCGAGGCGATGCTCTTCGCCACCTACGTGTTCTTGGTCCTTTTCTGGGCGTACGGCGTGGTCCCCCACCAGTGGCTCACCTGGGCCGACAGCGAACTGAACTGGCGACCCGATCGATTCATTGTCGGCCCCTCGATGCCGTGGACCGGCGACCAGGGGATCGTCGAGTGGGCACTGCCCTTCACCATGACCTATCTGGTAATCCGCGACCTGATTGCCGTAGGGATCTACGGGGTGGCCCTGGCCGGCAACATCGTGATGTGGAACCAGTGGCAGAACCGGGGCGTAGAGAAGGAGGAGGCTGAGCCGACCTCCGAGTACGGCCGGCCACTAGTCCGGGAGGGGGTCGGCGCATGAGCGTCACCGACGCTAACCCGCCCCATCCGACCTTTGTTGACGATTACGTTCTCCGCGAGGTCGATGCCGGGTGGCTGACCAGTGCCGTCAAGCCCAAGCAGTTCATCCATATCGACCAGTCCGAGTGCATCATGTGCGAGGGATGCGTGGACATCTGCCCGTGGAAGTGCATCCACATGGTCAGCCCAGCGGCCATCAGCGAATCGGTGGGGACCGAACAGCCCGGTGAGGATCCGAGCGACCAGGTGATCTTCACCATCGATGACGATGTGTGTACCCGCTGTGCTCTCTGCGTCGACCGGTGCCCGACCGGAGTGATCATCATGGGTCGACTGGAGGAAGTACCCCCCGAGGGTGACGGCCACCAGCGCACCGCCTCCTACGGCTATGGCTACGGGATGCGACTGACGTAGACCGATGTCCCGAAGAGAAGAAGCGATGAGGGTCTGAGGGAGCACCGAGAAGATGGCAGACACGAACGGCAGGAAGCCAGCCGGGCAGGCCCTGCAGGAGCGAATGGGCCAGATTGGCGAGCAGATGCAGGGCTCGCAGGCCTGGGCGGCCATCTTCCGGCCCGGCTCGATCTTCCGCAAGGGATACAGCGACAACCCCCGGAACCGGTCCTACGTGATCATGAACAGCGTCCTCTACCACCTGCACCCGGTGAAGGTGAAACGGCACGCCGTGAAGGTCAGTTACACCCTCTGCCTCGGCGGGCTGAGCTTCTTCCTGTTCATCTTCCTCACCGTCACCGGCATCTTCCTGATGTTCTTCTACCGTCCGACTGCCGCGCAGGCCTGGGCCGACATCCAGGCCCTCGAGACGGCGGTCGGGTTCGGTCTGCTCGTGCGCAACATGCACCGGTGGGGTGCACACCTCATGGTGATCACAGTGTTCCTCCACATGGCCCGGGTGTTCTACCACGGCGCCTACAAGCCGCCCCGAGAGTTCAACTGGGTCATCGGTGTGATCCTGCTGACCCTGACCCTGTTGCTCTCCTTCACTGGTTACTTGTTGCCTTGGGACCAGCTGGCTCTCTGGGCGGTCACGGTGGGAACGAACATGATGGGGTACACGCCCGTTTTCGGAGACCAAGTCCGCTTCGTGCTTCTCGGAGGAGTCGAGATCGGCACCGACACCCTTCTCCGTTGGTACACGCTGCACGTCCTGATGCTGCCCTTTGTGCTGGTCATCTTCCTGGCCGTCCACTTCTGGCGCGTCCGCAAGGACGGCGGCATTTCCGGGCCGCTGTAG
>UINC01000873.1_pt1 | contig 12841 bp, 9 predicted proteins | sample 5385821 | NCBI WGS metagenome assembly UINC01 (sample SAMEA4666929, study PRJEB26691) | marine metagenome | isolation source: Pacific Ocean | place: Pacific Ocean | collected 2011-10-13 | reverse complement strand
CGGAAATGTATCGCAAACGTCCCTGGACGATGCGCCAATATACCGGGTTTGCTAATGCAGCGGACACGAATGAACGGTTTCACTACTTGATAAACAATGGACAAACCGGCTTGAACGTGGCTTTCGATCTGCCGACTCAGTGCGGATACGATTCAGATGCTCCGGAAGTCTCCGGAGAAGTAGGACGAGTCGGTATGGCGGTGGATTCCTTGCGTGATTTTGAAATTGCCTTTGAGGGCATTGACCTCGATCAAATCACGGTTTCTTTGACCATCAACGGTTCAGCCGCAATTTTGATTGCAATGTATTTGGCCATGGCGGAAAAACGTGGTTATGATTTGAAGGGGCTGCGTGGCACTGCCCAAAACGATATTCTGAAAGAATTTATCGGACGTGGAACCTGGATATTTCCGGTGCAACCTTCGATGAAACTGGTGGCAGACACTGTGGAGTACTGTGCTGAAAATGCACCGAAATACAGTCCGGTCAGTGTTTGCGGTTATCACATTCGCGAATCCGGAGCAAATCCGGTGCAGGAAATGGGCTACGCATTCTGCATCGCCAAAGCCTACATTGACGATGTTTTGAAACGTGGTCTGGACATTGATGAATTTGCGGGACGGCTTTCATTCAATTTCAATATTTTCGGAAACTTGTTTGAGCAGGTGGCAAAATTCCGGGCAGCGAGGCGGCTTTGGGCGAAGATAGTCCTCGAAGAATATGGTGCGAAAAATCCAAAATCCGGCTGGCTGCGGATGATTGCCGGGGGAGGCGGTAGCGGTTTGACGATTCAGCAACCGGAAAACAACATTGTGCGAGGAGCCTACTATGCGCTGATCGGTGCGCTTTCAGGTGCACAGACAATGGCTTTGTGCTGTTACGATGAGGCTTACACCATCCCCAGTCCAAAAGCTCAGCACATCTCATTACGTACCATGCAGTTGCTTGTTGAAGAAATCGGTTTGGCGGACACGGTGGACCCGTTGGCCGGAAGTTATTATGTGGAAACCCTGACCAATCAAATGGAACAGGAGATGGTTAAGGCAATGAAAGAAGTTGACGCACAGGGCGGAATTGTTCAGGCTGTCGCCGAAGGACGCATTCAGGAACAGGTTTCCATTCAGGCTTACCAACATCAACGCAAATTGGAATCAGGTGAATTTCACAAAGTTGGTGTGAACTGCTATGTCGATGAAGACGAAGAAGCCCCGGATGTTGAACTCCATCCATACGCTGAAAAGGACGCGGAACTACAAGTCGCCAGTCTGCAGGAAGTACGGAAAACACGTGAGAACTTCAAGGTGGAAAAAACACTCGCCCGCTTGAAAGCAGACACGCAAAGTGATAGAAACGTGATGCCCGCGCTTATTGAAGCAGTCAAGGCTTATGCAACAGTGGGTGAAATGACGAATGTATTGATTGAAGTTTACGGACGTTATCAGGAACCGATCCGGTTTTGAGAATATTATAACTGTTTACAGACGGTAATTTGGGGGCTGTGAAACTATGAAGCGCATCTAAAGTATTTTAAACATGCCATTAAAATGAGGAATTTCAAGGGTTATATCTTTGTAATCTCAAAGCAATAAAGTAATGTCAGGTAATTATTCAACCGCCAATTTATTTTAGGCACGCTGATATCATATTTGCTGGAATACGGCAATAAATTATAATAAGAATTATAAATGGTGATGTAGAAAATGAAAGGTACGATATTATCTTTTGAACAGGCTCTTTCAATGCCTTATGCCACTTTACGGTTTGTGCACTTGGGTTGGCGGGTGATTCGTATTGAGGCAGCACAGATAGGTAGTCATTTGCCCGGGGATCCAAACCGCTACATCGGAGCAAAGGTTGCGGATGAAACACGGCACAGTTATTTTGTCGCACCAAATGTGGGCAAAGAGTCGATCGCACTTAATTTAAAAAGTCCAGAAGCACACAAGGCCATCCGTAGAATTATTAAAGAGTTGGATGTTGATGTGTTTTGTTGCAACACTTTGCCCGGCCGCTACGAGCAGTTTGGTATTGATTACAAAACCCTCAGTGAAGTTAAAGCGGATTTAATCTGGGCCGGAATTTCAGCAATGGGGCCAGATTATCCTCATGTTCCTGGTTACGATCCAATCATGCAGGCCATGGCCGGACACATGGAACTTACTGGTGATCCGGCTGGCTCACCCATGCTTTCCGGAATTCCGTTGATTGATCTCAAAGCCGGAGATGAAGTTTATGCCGGTGTTTGTCTGGCACTGGCTGAACGGGCAATGACCGGTAAAGGTTCACGAATTGATGTCTCCATGCTGCAGGCCGCTGCTTCCTGGCTGATAACGACTTTGCCATTAGTCGATATTGATTGCGATCCTTCCGAAATCACCCGATCCGGAAATGAACACCGTAAGTTCATTCCAACCAATGTTTATCCGTGTTCAGATGGATTTATGTTGATGGCGATCGGCAGTGACGCACAGTGGCGGCGACTCACGGGAATCCCCCGTTTCCATTCCATTGCACACGAATACCGAGTCAACAATAACGGGCGTTTGGCAGACCGAATCCAGCTTCACAAAGACATTACGGAAATTACGTTTAAGGTTTCCTGTTCGGAACTGGGTGCAGAACTGGCACAATCTTCTCTGCCAAATGCACCGATTTTGAACATTCCGCAGGTGGGTGAATTGGAAGCTCTGCAGGGGAAGCGTACCACCACTACGACACCGGAAGGCAAACAAATCCGGATGCAGCCGATGGCGATTGATTTGGAAAATACACAAACTGAGTTTGCCTTTCCGCCAAAATATGCAGAGCAAACCGGGAGTGTGTTGGCAGAGGCCGGATACTCTGCGGATGAGATTACTCAGCTGCTGGAAAGCGGGGCGGCCACAGGTGCTTGATATTAACAGCCACGGATTATAAGGATAAAAACTGATGGAAATGTCTGTTTAAGACAGCCACAGATAAAACGTTTAGGAATGTTTAGAGAAAATAGTTATTTGCATCATGTGAATGATTTGTCCCTAAAACAATAATGAAAGGGTACTATGAAAAAAATGGCGGGAAAAGTTGCGTTGGTCTCTGGGTCAGGGCGTGGAATTGGACAGGCGATTGCTCTGAAGCTTGCAGAAGAAGGGGCACGTGTTGTGATCAATGATCTGGACGAAACCCAAGTAGAAGAGACATTGTCCAAAATCAAAGGACTTGGAGCACAAGGCGCATCTTGTGTTGGTGATGTAACACAGACAGGTTTTGGGGAACAGTTTGTGAAAGCGGCAATGGACCAGTTTGGTGGACTTGACATTATCGTCAACAATGCAGGCTATCCCTGGGATTCTGTGATACAAAAGATGTCTGATGAACAGTTTCAGGCCATGCTGGATGTGCATACAGTGGCACCGTTTCGGATTTTAAGGGCTGCATCCGGTCCAATCCGGGAAATGGCGAAACAGGAAAAATCGGAGGGCAAAGCGGTTTACCGTAAAGTAGTCAATGTTTCTTCGATTGCAGGGCTCTACGGCAATGCTGGACAGATGGCTTATGCAGCCGGAAAGTCTTCGATGGTTGGCATGACTCGTACTCTGGCCAAAGAGTGGGGTCGTTACAATGTGAATGTCAACTGTGTGGCTTTTGGTTTGATAGAAACACGGATGACCCAGGCACTTGATGGAGAAGCAGTGACAGCAAACATTGGTAAAAATGAAATCAAGATGGGGATTCGACCGGAAATGATTCAGGCCATGAACCAAATGATACCACTGGGACGCGGTGGAACTCCGGAAGAAGCGGCAGGAGCGGTTTATCTTCTTTGCACTCCAGAATCGAATTACATCAGCGGACAAGTACTTTTAGCAAGCGGCGGTTTGATAATGTAGATTGTTGCCAAAAAAGTTGTCTTTTGAACATATTGACTAGTACAGCATGAACATTTCAAACTGGATTGAAAAGCACGCGGATTTTTCACCTGAAAAAGTAGCAGTTCAATTTGTCAGGGATTCTAATTCAACTGATGTAGAGGTTTGGAGTTATGCTGAATTTGAGCAACGTATTAACAAAATTGCCTCCGGTTTAAAGCAAAAATTTTCAGTTGGCACAGGTGACAGGGTCGCTTTTTTAGGTTATAACAATCCTGATCTGCTGGTGTTGCTCTTTGCGTGTGCGAGGCTGGGTGCGATTCTGGTACCATTGAACTGGCGTCTGGCTGCAGCAGAACACGGATACATTCTTCAGGATTGCGGCGCGGCAGTATTAGTCTGTGAAGAAGATTTTCGTGAAAATGTAGAGCGTAACCGTGCTGTAGTTCCTGACTGTGAATTCGTAGCGCACGGTTTTTTAGCAAAAGGCTAGTCAGGATTTGAAGAACTTCTTGAAAGCAATGAAAATTTAGCTGATAATCCTGACGTCACTTACGAATCTCTCCTGCTGATTATTTACACATCTGGCACAACAGGACGTCCCAAAGGTGCCGTTCTGACGCAGAACGCGCTTTTCTGGAATGCGCTTAACAGTGTACACATGCATGATTTAAGTGCTCAGGATCATGTGCTTTCAGTACTACCTCTTTTTCATGTGGGACCGCTTAATATCCAGACAGTCCCTGCTTTTTATACAGGTGCAACAGTTACACTCACCCCAAAATTTGATCCAGGGCAGACGCTGAAATTGATTGCCGGTCTGCGTCCTTCATTAATTTTACTGGTTCCGGTTACAATGCAGGCTGTTTTGCAGAATGCAAACTGGGAAAAATGCGACTGCTCCAGTTTACGTTCGGTAACAACAGGATCTTCTGTGATTCCTGTTGAACTGATCGAGGGCTTTCATCAACGTAATATCCCGGTAGGTCAAGTTTATGGTTCAACAGAAACATGTCCGATTGCGGCTTATTTACGAGCAGAGGATGCAATCCGCAAAATTGGTTCAACCGGAAAAACAGCACTCCACTGTGAAGTTCGGGTAGTGAACGAAAGCGGAAACAGTGTTGCCCCCGGGGAAGCGGGAGAGTTGCTTGTGCGTGGAGCAAATGTGATGAAGGAATACTGGAACAATGCAGACGAGACAGCCAAAGTAATAACTGATGGTTGGTACTCAACTGGAGACGTGGGATTTTTTGACAAAGAAGGCTATCTTTTTATTAATGATCGGAAACGCGATGTTATCATTTCTGGAAGTGAAAATATTTATCCTGCCGAAATTGAAGTCGTTTTGAGAGAGCATCCTGACATTCTTGATGTTGCCGTGGTAGGAAAAACTGATCCGGAATGGGGAGAAGTTCCCGCGGCATTTGTAGTAAAGTCTACCCAAACTGAGTTGTCTGAAAGTGAAGTTCTGCTTTATTTGAGCAAATCAATTGCACGCTTCAAACAACCAAAAGCAGTTTATTTTCTTGCTGCTTTACCACGCAACACAATGGGTAAAGTATTGAAATATGAGTTGCGTAAAATTGTTGAAGGCTGATTATTCCAAAAGGACTTCGCTTCTTATTTTGATTCTGTCCGAAAACGATAAAACAGATCTCCAGTTGCAGAAACCAGCAGCTCAATTATCAAGATAACGAACGAATATTCTGCAGTGTCTTTTTCAACTCAATATCATCTTCATGGTCTAGTGCAGCCGTTTGAAGTTTTTGCGCCCAGTACGCAGAATCTTTGTGAGCTGAGAGAAGGCTGATTCCGTCAATCACACGATCGAATTTAGTTAAACCACGTGAATGAGTATCACCGTAGCCTTTAATGAGTCGGCGTGCGCGGATTACTTCCAGTGCGAGATTGTAGTCATTTGGCAGGAGAGATAAAGCTGAAGACAACCAATTGTCGATATGGTTCTGCTCAATTTTGTAACGGTAACTCCTGCGGCGGAAAGTCCGCAAACCGCCCAAAAAGTAGAGTTGGATAAAACCCAAAAGCGAGTCTGTACGTACCAGACGTTTCTTGCTGAAAACACGTTCGATCAGGGCCATTAATCCGGAACGCTGCTCAATAAAAAAGCCCAGTTTATTTGGCAGCATCCCAACTATTTCTTCTGCCCGCGGATGTAAAAATTCAGTAATTTTAAGGTAGTCTTCTCCGTTGATTCCCATCTCCTTGTTAATACGGATATTTCTAGCTTTACGTGTTTTGAGATCGGCCACACGGATCACATCATCGTAGCTCATTGCATTTGCAAGATGTTTTGCTGTTTCACAGGTCAAGCGAAATTCATTCTTTGGATCATCTGTCTGCATAACCTGAGTGAGTCTGCTGAGGTATTCATCTCCATATTTTGTGTCCTGATATTCCACCACCTTTCGCAAGCCGATGAGGGCTATCTTCCGGACTGTTTCCGGAAATTTTTCTGTTTCTTCCTCCAACACATTCCATGCAGCAACCAAAGACGGATTACCAACAGCTTTAAAAGCCGAACCTGTTTTTCGTGGAAAAATAAGCGAAGATATTTTTTCGGGATTTTCTACATTGTCGTAAGCTGCTGAGAAAACATCAAGACTTGCCTCAACTCCTCTTCCGGAAGCTTTAATTGAAGCTTCGAAACTTTCTCTTGAAAAAGGCAGGGCTTTTGAACCGGCCAATGCTCCGAAGAGGCTGGCTGAAATTACGGAACCAGCATCGACTGCTATTTTTTCCATATCAAAAATAATTTGCCTCTTTGCGTGTTTTTTAGCAGATTCGAGAATTTCTTCATTTTTTGAAATACCGTCTCCAGGCACAGATTTTTCCGACAAAGCAAGAATCCTGTGTTCCGAAGCAATCAGAGTGGTACGGTCAGGTGTGACGAACCCCCGCATAATGGCGCGTCCGGCTTCCATCATTTCCGCGGCAATTAAAATATCTACATCACCGGCTGCAGGCAACAGCGCAAAGACAGGACTATCAATTGTTGCCGGAGCCATTTCGATGTAGTAAATTGTCGCACCGGTGCGCTGCGCCACACCTGCTACAGAGGTAGCCTGAACTGCATAACCGTTGCTGCGCGCACATTGCTCAATCCATTTAGTCAGTACTCCTCCACCCTGACCGCCAACTGCCATTATGGCCAGCTTGATTACAGCAACTTCTTCTGGGAAATTAGCTGAGTTAATATTCATTGTGCAATTTCCTGAAAATCAAGACGGTTACGCTGTCGAAGTTCCTGTAGCCAATTGATCAGCCGTTGCCGGAACTGTATCCAGAAGCGTTCTAAAGTAGAAGGATTTAACACAATATCCGCCCGATAAAATGATGGACAGAGCATTGCCGCAGAAGCTACTTCACCGCAATTACCACAACCAACACAGTTTTGATCTATGCTTGCTACCGGATCATCTCTCAAAGGATCGTCGGATTTTTTAAGAGAAAGAGAAGGACAGCCGGAAAGACGGATACAGGCATGGTCACCGGTGCAGATGTCTTCATCCACGCCGAAGCGTACTTTTTCAACTCTCTTTTTATTACTGAGCTTCTTATCAAACTGCGGTTTTTCCCTCCTTTGGCGGTTAAGCATGCATTCCGAGGAGGCAATGATAATTTTGGGACCGTTGTATTCAGTTGTGAGTGCCTCATGTAGTATGCTGCGCAGTTGTTCCACCTGATAAGTATCATCAATCTGACGTACCCAACTGACGCCGATTCCTTTAACTGCTTCTGCGATGGAATGCTTGGTGGATTTCGAGGAATTTACTGCCCGGGAAGATGGTAGATCCTGTCCACCGGTGGCGGCCGAAAAATAATTATCAATAATTACAATCACGCTGTCGGACTTGTTAAAGACAGCATTACCGATACTCGAAGAAAGACCATTGTGCCAGAATCCGCCGTCTCCAAGAATTGAGATAGAACGTTTAGTCCCGCCGCCATCAAAAGCTGCGTTTGATGCCGGTCCCAATCCATATCCCATGGTTGAACCGCCTATTTCAAAAGGCGGCAGAGCGGCAAACAGATGGCAACCGATGTCACCGGCGATCTGATGTTGTCCTAAATCCTGTTCTACAAGTTTCATCGCGGCAAAAATAGGACGTTCCGGACATCCGACACAAAATCCGGGAGGACGGATTGGCACGCTCTTTGAGAGGTCAGCTTGTGCTGACTCATGAGCTTTGATTGAGGAAACGTCATTTTGCGGATTCTGGAAAGGCGTTGCTGTCTTCTCAAAAAAAGATACTAAGCCCTTCATCAGCACATCACCGGTATATTCACCTGCCATGGGTAGCAGGTTTTTACCGTAGAGTTTGGTCTTGCTTTCTGCCCGAAAAAGCATTGATCCAAATGTCTGTTCGATGAAGTCCGGCTGGCCCTGCTCAATTACTAGTACTGCAATTTTATTACTGCAAAACTCAAGGAACTCATCATTTATGAGGGGATAAGTAACATTCAAAACGTAAAGCGCGAGGTCCGGTTTTCCGTATAAATCTGCCATTCCAAGCCGCTGAAGAACACTGATAACGTTATTGTATATTCCGCCCTGCATTACTATTCCAACCGCAGAGTCTTCCGGACCAAAGATTTCATTCAGCTTTTGTTTGCGGATATAGCTTTGTGCGGCAGGCCAGCGTATATTTACCTTTTCCTGTTCCTGAACATAAGACATCGGAGGCAGAACTACGCGTGAAATATTTTTACGCGGTTTGGACAGTGCCTGCTGAACAGTAAAAGGCGGACGCTTATTATCCCTTGTTTTAAAACTGCCGGTCAGGTGACAACTCCTGATCCCCAGCATCAGCATAACCGGTGTGTTAGTTGCTTCAGAAAGTAAAAATCCCTGTTCAACCGCTTTTACAATGGACAGTAGATTTGGGCGCGGCTCAATCATCCAAATCTGCGATTTCATAGCAAATGCGTGACTGCGTTCCTGCATGATTGAAGAACCTTCACCGTAGTCTTCACCGATGATGATGAGTGCTCCACCCGTTACTCCTGCAGATGCAAGATTGGCCAAAGCATCAGATGCGACATTAACTCCAACTGAGCCTTTGAAGGTGACAGCCCCGCGTATCGGATAGTGTACTGATGCAGACAACATTGAAGCGGCTGCTGCTTCAGAGGCATTAGCCTCAAAGCGTACGTCAAGTTCTGAGAGAATTTCTTCTGCATCAGCTAAAACATCCATCAAATGACTGATAGGCGCGCCTTGATAACCACCTACATAACCAACTCCGCCTTCCAGCAGTGCCTTGGTTATCGCAAGAATACCCTCACCGGTGAATTCATCTCCTTCACCAAGTTTGAGCATCTGCACTTCTTTTTCAAATGAGCGTTCAGCCATAGAAAAGTGCTTTTATTTCTGCAAACAGGGTTAACATATTTTCAGAACAATTTTGATTAAGGACATTGAAAGCGGTTAAAGCTGACAGTTTTGTAAAGGGCAACATCGGCAATGAATGTGGACTTTGATTACATCAGTAATTTCCTGAATTAAGCTATTTGATCATATTTGGTAACCACGTAGCCACTTCCGGAAAGACAATCAACAGAATCAGTACCATTAACTCGATTATGATAAAAGGCATTGATGACATGACCACCTGGCCCAGTGTCACATTGTTTGGCGCGACTCCTTTCATGACGTAAAGAAGCAAGCCGAAGGGAGGTGTCAAAAGACTTATTTCCATAGCAATAAGCATCAGAACCATGAGCCAGATTACATCGATATTAAAAACCGCCTGCAGTGATGAAGATCCAAACAGGAAGAACGGTAATGTCAGCAGTAGCATGCTGACTTGGTCCATAAATGCACCAAGGAAAAGCAGCACTAGAAGCATCATGATGACTACCATCAACGGTGTCATGTTTATTTCCATGACCCTGTTCAGCAAGCCGTTCGTGGCACCTGAATTTGCCAGTGCCTGGCTGAAAACTAAGGATCCGGCTATGATAAACAAAATCATAGTGTTGATCTTCATAGTTTCCATCAAAGCCTTCCAGATTTCTTTCAAGCTGAAGTCCGCACCGTCAATGCCGGTGATTTTAATGATGTTCTTGAACAGCTTGAAAAAGTAGCATGCACCGAGTGCAGCGAGTACACCAAGTGCTGCGGATTCAGCTGGAGAGGCAATTTTGAATAAAATGCTGCCTACCACAACAACGAAAATAATTAACAGAGGCAGGATATAGATCAGAAAAGGTAGCACCCTGTTGATCCGGTGACAGTGCGCACCTTCATAACTCCAATGTAGCAGGGTTCTTGCTGAGGTGTTGACGGTCAGGACAATCGGCTCATCAAGCGCACTTTCATCAGGCGTATAAGGTGGCGCGAGGGATGGATTGATTGAGCAGCGTATAATCACGTAGGCAAAAAAACCAAATGCCATAAGAATTCCAGGCACGATTCCGGCTATCAGCAGTTGTGCTACAGACTGCTCTGCCAGACTTGCGAGCAGCACCGCTAATGCAGAAGGCGGGATTAACATGGCAATTCCGCCAACAGCCATTATCGGCCCCATGGCAATGGTTGGTTTGTAACCGCGTTTGATCATGTCAGGCAGCAATACCGAACCAAGAATCGCAGTATTCGCAATGGTCGAACCTGACAGAGAAGAGAAAATAGTTCCGCCTACTATCGAAACCACAGCCAGACGTCCGGGAACCCTTGAAATTAACCTGTCGATGGAACCTATTGCTTTAAAGGCAACTCCGGTTTGCAGGAGAATTTCTCCCATCAGCAAAAACATTGCAATTGGAGCAAAGGTAAACTTGATGGCGTTGTTGAATTCCATCGGCATCATCACCAGGCCGATGTCTCCACTGATAAAAAGGTAGGTGCCCAGGATATTTGCAGTAAAGAAAGCAATTGCTACCGGCAGTCCGAAAAACATTGTGGTACAGACCGTACCCAGCATCAGTGATAGTGCGAGATACCACTCCATTATTTAGATCCCTGTTTCTGTAGCCGCATCTTCTTCAGCAAGGATGGACTCTTTTGAGCGTACGACCCGGAGTAAAAATTCGACAGCCAACAATAAAAATGAAATTGTAAATACTGCCATCATATACCAGTTTTTGATCTGAAGAACTTTGTCCGGAACAGTGCCGTCCTGGAATTCTGAAATTGTGGCACGAAATCCGTAAATGAAAAGAACAAGGCAGACTGCTGAACCAAACAGGTCTACCACCCTTTCGAGACGCGCTGCAGAAGACTTTGACAGTGACATTATCAGTACATCTACACGCACATGTGCACCGCGCTGCAGCACCCACGGTGCACCGAGGAATGCACCGATGTAGAGAGAATATTCTACTCCCTCATAAAGCCACCAAATGTTTCCCAGTTGCAATTTAACCAGAAAAAGGTTGACAGGAATCAGTGTTGAAAATATAGCGATCGAAATAGCGGAGAGGGCTGCCAGCAAGTAGATCAAGTGGTCAAAGGCGACTCTGAATGTATTGAAACATAAGTTCATAGAAGTGCGCAGTTGCTTTGGATTTAGCAGTTCGAAAAATATACAGGTGGGGTTACAATCGGGAGAGTAACCCCATATATGCCTGGATATTCAAATAATTATTTGGTGAACAGTTCCTTCAAAGCCTTACCGTGCTCAGGACTGAGTTCAATCACCTCAGCCCAGCCTTCTCTTACGGCTGTGCTTAGCCATTTTTTACGATCAGCACCTGTGAAATTAATGGTTTGCATTCCTTTGCTGGCCATCCAGTCTTTCTGCTTTTTCAGTGTAGCCTGAAATGCAGGAGTTGAAGATTCAGACTTGGCCTCAAACTCAAGTCCGACTTTTGTAAGGAGTGCTTGCTGCTCAGAATTGAGGGATTTCCAGGTCTTCAGATTGATCACGTTGTGCAGACCACTGTTATAGAAACCGGGTTCTACACGGTATTTTGTAACCTTAATCCATGACGGCACCCAGCCGAGCGCCGGCCAGCCGTAACCCTGTACAGTTCCATTTTCCATATAAGTATAAACCTGTGCTGAATTTGAACGCTGAACAGTGGCCCCCAACGAAGTAAACAGTGCCTTATAGATCGGCGAAATGCGGAGGTGCAGGCCTCGCAGGTCGGGTCGATCCACCTTTTTATTGAGCCACAAATGAAACGGGCCAAAGTCATGATAACGCGCTAGATAGTGAATATTTTTTTTCGCAAAAAGTTTTTGCAGATAGTCAATACCTCCGTTTTTACGCAGTTCTGAATAAGGATATTCTGAGAATCTTAACGCAGCGCCTTCTATGAGTACATTTCCAAAATATCCTTCTGTACAGCCGACAATATCATAGGCCCCCTTCGACATCTTTTGAACCAGTGTAAAAGGACTCCCGATAGCAGGTGCTCCGCCGATCAACTTAATCTGTATCACGCCTTTGCCCTGTTCATTCACTGCATCAATAAAAGCTTCCCAGGGTTTTGAGACAGGGTGGCCAACAGGAAAACAACCAGCGCCATTGAGCGTAACTTCTTCCGCAAATGCTGGGGAGTTTAAGCTTGTCATCATGAAAGCGGCGAGGATTGCGCCGAGAACCATTTTTACTGATTTCATCATCATCTCTACTCCTCATTAGATTAAAAAATTTAGTGTTTTTGTCAGCAGTGATATTATGCTTAAAGATTTAAGCAGGACTTAAGCTATCTCTACAATCTCAGCCCTGAGATTGTTTAGCGACAGACTACATTGAAACGGCTGCTGATTAAACATATATTCCCATACCTTAATGTCAGTATGGCCAGATTGATTTGTAATATACAAGATAATGAAAAAGTATCAAGAATAAAAAAAATTATTATTCCTCTTCGCACAGCCTTTGATCAAATGGGGAAAGTCCTTAAATAAATATGAGTTGCGGGAAATTACAGAAGGCTGAATCTATTAATGCAGCATGCACCCTTGATTTTATTTCAGTCCGCAAACTCCATTATCTCTGAAACAGCGTCAATTCCTG
>UINC01000872.1_pt1 | contig 12844 bp, 12 predicted proteins | sample 5385821 | NCBI WGS metagenome assembly UINC01 (sample SAMEA4666929, study PRJEB26691) | marine metagenome | isolation source: Pacific Ocean | place: Pacific Ocean | collected 2011-10-13 | reverse complement strand
AGCACTCGCGGGGCTTCACGAAGGGCATCGTCTGGCGCGGCGTGGTGAACGCCAGTCAAAAACCCCCGATGCAAGCGGCGCAACACATCTCGCAGATTTTCATGGGCGTGAACCTCAAGTGTGCCTCCTGCCACGACAGTTTCATCAACGATTGGTCGCTTGCCGATGCCTACGCGTTGGCCAGTGTCTACGCTGACAAGCCATTGGAGATGATTCAGTGCGACAAGCCGACGGGCGAGATTTCCGACGTGCGATTCATCCATCCGGAGCTGGGTGCGATCGACCCGAAGGCGGATCGCGCCAAGCGCATCGAGCAGTTGGCCAAGGCGGTGACGAGTCCGAGGAATGGCCGCCTCAGCCGTACAATTGTCAACCGGCTTTGGGCGCGGTTCCTCGGCCGTGGCTTGGTCGAGCCGGTCGATGAAATGGAGAACGAGTCGTGGCACACCGACCTGCTTGACCTGCTGGCAAGCGATCTCGTCGATAACGGCTACAATCTCAAGTTCACCATGGAGCAAATCATGACGTCGCACGCGTACCAGTTGCCGGCGGTGGACGGTGCCGAGCAGGCGGAAAAGAATTACGTTTTTCGGGGGCCACTGGTTCGCCGTATGAGCGCCGAACAGTTTGTCGATGCTATCGCGACACTCACCGGCAACTGGAAGCCGTCGCCGGCGAAGAAGATCGAGTTTGATGGGGCGAATCTTGCCGGCGTGAGGGCGGGATTCGACCGGAATGATCTGCCACGGGGCAGATGGATCTGGAGTTCGGCCGAGGCGGCCAAGGGCGTCGAGCCGGGCACGTCCTATTTTCGCAAACGCTTCGAATTGCCGCATAAGCCCAAGACGGCGAATGTCATCGCCGTGGCGGACAATTCATTCGCCCTGCTTGTGAACCATCGCACCGGGATAGCCGGCAAAAACTGGGAGGAACCGAAGTTCCACAACTTGGCCAGTCGATTCAAGAAAGGTGAAAATCTCGTCACGGTTTTAGCCACGAATGAAGGGAGTGAAAAAAACCCCGCCGGACTTTGGCTGGGCATTCGGTTTCAGTTTGCCGATGGCTCGACGATGGACATGGTGTCCGACCAGTCGTGGAAAGTCAGCACCAAGGATTCTGATGGTTGGAACACGTCGGAGTTCGACGACACCACATGGCGGGAGGCATCGGAACTGGGAGGGATGGACATGGCTCCGTGGGGCTTGGCCAAGCGGATGAAAATGAGCGGCTCAGTACTGGCGTTTGGCGGGCGGTTTCGCGAGTCACTGCAAAACAAGACGGCGCTGACCACGGCGCTTGGCCGGCCGAACCGAGAGCAGGTGACCACCGAGCGCCCATCTGTCGCCACCACGCTGCAGGCGCTCGCGCTGACCAACGGCGAGGTCCTTTCGACGCTCATCAAGGACGGGGCCACCGCCCTGGCCGGCGAGGGCGGAGAGCAGCAGCGCTTGGCCAAGCGGGTGTTTCTGGCGGCGCTTGGCCGGTCGCCCAATCAAGCGGAATCGACGATGTTAGCGGAGCTGAGCAGTGGAGATAACGGGGCCGAGTCGGTCGAGGACGTGCTTTGGGCAGTGACGATGCTGCCGGAGTTTCAACTCATTTACTAAACGCTGACGATGCAAATTCAGGTGGGGATTATTTCGGTATCGGATCGCGCGACGCAGGGCGTTTATGACGACGCCGGCGGGCCGGCGTTGAAAGAGGTCGCGGCCGGCCACGGCTGGGAAATCGCCGCCGAGTCGGTGGTGCCGGATGAGGTTCGTGACATCCAGCGTGCGCTGCGCGAGCAGGTGAACAAAGGCTGCCACCTTATCCTGACGACCGGCGGCACCGGCGTCGCCACGCGTGACGTGACTCCCGAGGCGGTGCGGGAAATGGCGTTGCGCGAGTTGCCCGGCTTCGGCGAGGTGATGCGCATCGAGTCGATGAAGATCACTCCCAACGCGATCCTCTCTCGCAACCTGGCCGCCGTGATCGACTCAGCGCTTGTGATCTGCCTGCCTGGCAAGCCCAAGGGCGCTGTTGAGTGCCTTGGCTTCGTCGAGGGCGCCATCCCCCACTGCATCAAGGTGCTGCAGGAGGTGCCGACGAGTTGCTAGCCATCGCCACCTGGCCAAGCGCTTGGTTATTTTGGGATGCGAACGATGCGGCGGATGTTGCCGCTCAAAAGCTTGTCCTGGATTTTTGTGTCCGGGATCAGTCGGCGGATGATGCCAATCGTCCGCGCGCCGATGCAGCTTGGCCCGCGCCCGATGATGTCGTTGCAGTCGCTGCCGAAGATCAACTTGTCCTGGTGCCGCTTGATGAACTTGACCGCGTGCGCCTCGTCGCGGATGAGTGCGTTTTGCCCGGAGCCGGCCGACATGTCACCGAACATGTTCGGATAGTCGCTTAGCAGTCGATCGCTGATGCCCGATGGCGTGACGTTGCCCTTGGGGTACATGACCGTTTGGTCGTGGTTCTTGTCGATGTTTCCCCACCATGTTTGTGCGTGGCCGATGAAGTTTACCTTGGGGAATTTCTCGAGGATCTTATGGAACCGCTCGATGCCGAGGTTGTAGTTGCCGTGCTCGAAATGCATCAATATCGGCACGTCGTATTCCTGCGCCAGCTCGGCGATGCGCCCGATGTGTTTTGAATCGCAATCGACCTTGAATTTCTGTTCGCCGATTCCGACCGCTCCCTTTTTCAAATGCGTCTCAATCGTTGGGATGCACTCCGGATGATCGGCGATCTCGTTGGCGAAGTGGACGTAGTTGCGCGGGTTTTTGACAACGACTTTGTGGACGGACTTATTGCCGCCACAGTTGGCGGCGAGTCCGTACAGGCGGCCGGCCGGCAGCAGCACGGTCCAATTCACGCCCAGCGCGCGCTGGTGGCCCAGCAGCCGCTCGTCGTTACGGCCGCTGTAGTTCGTGTGCTGATGCAGGTCGATGATTTCCTGCCTGGGCTTGCGGACCAGCGCTCGGCTGGGCAAGGCGGAGGTGGCGAGCGAGGCGCCGGTTGTAGCCAGAAACTTGCGGCGGGTGAGGGTGTTCATGAGTCGAGTGTTTCCTTCACGAAGGTAGGACTCGGGCCTCGCCAAGGCGACTTTTTTCTTAGCGTTGTGAAAACCGGCCCAGCTACCTATGCTGCGCAGGGCCAGTGAGGGCGCGCGGCAATGGATAAACTTTTGCTCATCGATGACGAGGATGACGTACGCTACTCGTTTAAACGTATCTTCAGCTCACCCGATCTCAACCTCGAGACCGCTGCCAGCGGCGAGGAGGGGCTGAAGGTTATCAAAAGTTTTCAGCCGGATCTCGTGCTGATGGACGTCCGCATGGGCGGCATCAACGGGCTTGAGACGCTGCGACGTATCCGGCAGGATGACGCTAAGTTACCGGTGATCATGATGACCGCCTACGGCACTACGCAGACCGCGATCGATGCGATGAAACTCGGCGCGTACGACTATCTGCTCAAGCCGTTTGACGTGCCCAAGCTCAAGCAGATTGTCGCCGATGCGCTCAAGGCGGCGCGCGACATGAGGCAGGTCGTCGCCTGCGAGCCGCTCCTCGAGACGGAGGATTACGACCTGGGCATCGTCGGCCGCAGCCAGCCGATGCAGGAGGTGTTCAAGATGATCGGCCAACTGGCTGGCTCGGACGCCACGGCGCTGGTCACCGGCGAGAGCGGCACTGGCAAGGAACTGGTCGCGCGCGCGATCTACCACAATAGCCGGCGAAACGACAAGTCATACCTTCCGATCAACTGTGCCGCGATCCCGGAGAACCTGCTCGAGAGCGAGTTGTTCGGTCATGAGAAGGGCTCCTTCACCGGCGCGATCTCGCAGCGCATCGGCAAGTTCGAGCAGTGCGACAAGGGCACGCTGTTCCTCGACGAGATCGGTGACATGACGCTGTCCACGCAGGCCAAGATTTTGCGCGTGCTGCAGAGCGGCACCATAGAGCGTGTTGGTGGCAACAAGCCGATCGTGGTGGACGTGCGGATCATTGCCGCGACAAACAAGCGGCTCGAGGAGGCGGTGGCTAGCAGGGAGTTCCGCGAGGACCTCTTTTACCGGCTGAACGTCGTGCGTGTGAGTCTGCCAACGCTACGCGAACGCCGGGAGGATATCCCGTTGCTGGTTGACTATTTCCTCAAGACAATTGCCAGCGCCGAGGGGCGCAAGCCCAAGTCGATCCTCGAGGACGCGCAGGAACGGCTGATGCAACACGATTGGCCCGGCAACGTGCGCGAGTTGGAGAACGTCATTCGCCGCACAATCGTCATGGCCAAGGGCGAGGCGATCCGTGCCGACGACCTGCCGACGGATATCCGGTCGGTAGGGAGAGATCCGGCCGGCACAAGCCAAGCGCTTGGCCAAGCGGAGCCGCCGCTAGCCGCCGCCATTGACCTTGGCACCATCTCGGCGAAGCTGTTCCACTGGGCCAAGGAGCGGCCGGATATAGCCGTGCTGCCGGCGGTGGAACGCGAGCTGATTGCCCATGCGTTGCGCGAAACCAACGGCAACCAGGTGCGGGCGGCCAAGCTACTGGGCATCACTCGCGCGACGCTGCGCAAACGCATCGAGAAGTTCAGCATCAAGCAGGCCGTCTCAGTCGAGTAGGTGTTTTGCGGTGATCCCAGCTCGCTACTTGGCGGAGAACAGATTGCGTTTTCGTTGCCCGTAGGCGCTTGAGCCATCCTGTCCACTGGATTGGGCCAGGCGCCAAAACCGCCAGGTCAACAGGATCAACATTGCGAGGTTCACAATATGGGACACTCCATGCCACACGGTGAATTTCCATTTGGCATTCTGAACGACTTCCGCTTTGTGTTCGGTATTCTCAATCATTGGCGGATCACCTTCGATTTTCAGTTTGAACTGATACTTCTGTTGATGCCACACGGTGAGTTTCGGGTTGATGAATTTGCCGCCGATCAGTGCTAGACCAAGCAGCACGCAAACGATGGCAATGGCGCGTTTTGGAAATCTACCGCCGCTGTACAGCCATTCGATTAGTAGGTGCAACACAGCGACGATCCCGCAGATGGTGTGAAGCATGAAATAGCGGCCGAACATCGCTTGGGCAACTAAGCCGTTATATGGCGGTGGAGTGAAGTCGGTTACTTCGGAGGTGAAAAACACCGGGGCGGCGAGAAACGAAAAAAAGACCGAGCCGCCCACCCACACGGCGGCGTTGAACAGACCCGTAAATCTTATGAACTCCATCACGCCGCAGTATAACGCGACCGATTGCGTCATGCCAAGGTTGGTTTGCCCTCCACTAGGGCAAGCACTCCCTTTTCTGTTGACCAAATCAAGCCTCAAATCTAGGTTTCCTTGCGATGAACTCACGAATCCTATTGTCAGTGGTGGCAGGGCTTTTGACGCTTGGCCAAACGCTCAACGCCGCCGAGGAAGAGCCTTTCACCGTCAAGAAAAACGGCGACAACTATCGCGTCGAGATCGATGGCAAGCTGTTCACCGAATACATCCCCACCGGATACAACAAGCCGGTGCTTTACCCGGTCATCGGTCCGCACGGCGTCGGCATGACGCGCAATTACCCGTTCAAGGAGGTCGAGGGCGAAGCCAAGGATCACGTGCATCATGCGTCGTTGTGGTTCACGCACGGCGAAGTCAATGGCATCAGCTTTTGGCACAACGGCAAAAACACGGGAAAAATCATCCCGGCCGAGCTGGTCCGTGCCAAGGGCGGTCGCCGCGGCTCGATCGTCTCGAAAAACAACTGGGTTGGCCCGGACGACAAGGTCATCTGCACCGACCGGACATCGATCAGTTTCTATAAAGCGTTCGGTGGCACATTCGTGTCGTACAGCGTGACCGTCTTTGCATCGGAAGGGGACGTGACCTTTGGCGACACCAAGGAGGGCAGCATGGGCATCCGCACGCATCCGAACCTGCGCCTGACCAACGGCAAGGGTGTCACCACTGCCAACGGCCACGCGCTCAACAGTGCCGGGCACAAGGACAGGGAACTCTGGGGCAAGCGCGCCAAGTGGGTCGATTACTGGGGTGAGATCGACAGCCACACGATCGGCGTTGCCATCTTCGATCACCCGGACAATCTGCGCCACCCGACTTGGTGGCACGCCCGGGACTACGGCCTGGTCGCCGCCAACCCGTTCGGCATTCACAACTTCGAGGGCAAGAAAAAGGGCGTGGGCGACTTCAAGCTCAAGAAGGGTGAACAGCAGCAGTTCCGCTACGGCATCCTTTTCCACGAGGGCGACGCCCAGGCCGCTGACATTGCCGGCTCATACGCCAAGTGGGTCGAGGCCGTCGCCGCCTACAAGGTCAGGGCAGCGGAGCAAACTGGGAACAAGTAGCTTGGCCAAGCGCGGGCTCAGATCTCGTAGTTGTCGGCCTTTTTCATCACCTTGACGCTGACATCCTCTGCGATGACGAGGGAGTTGGCTGGTACGCTGTGGATGAGGAACACGTTGCCGCCCACCGTGCTATTTGCGCCAATGACGGTTTTGCCGCCGAGGATGGTTGCGCCCGGATAAATTGTGACATTGTCCTCGATGGTGGGATGCCGCTTGGCCCCGCGCAACTCCTCGACGCGTGAGGTGGACTTCGCGCCGAGCGTGACGCCGTGATAAATCTTCACGTGATCCCCGATACGGGTCGTCTCGCCCACGACGGTACCGGTTCCGTGGTCGATAAAAAAATGCGAGCCGATCTCCGCGCCGGGGTGTAGGTCGATGCCGGTGCGGCTGTGCGCCCACTCGCTCATGATCCGCGGGATGAGCGCCACGCCACGCCGGTATAGCTGACGCGCCATTCGCTGCACGGCGATCGTCTCGATGAACGGATAAGCCACCACGACCTCCTCGTGGCTGATGGCGGCGGGATCCCCTGCGTAGGCCGCTTCGACGTCGGTCCTGAGCAGTTCGCGGATGGCGGGGAAGCTGCCAAGGAACTCAGCGGTGAGTTCGCGGGCCAACTGCCTCGGCTTAGCCGCATTATCGCCGGGCGGCTTGTACTCGATGCTCTTGGTGATCTCGTCCTCGAGCCGGCCACTGACGCTGTCCATCAGCATCGAGATCTCGACCTTCAACTCGGCGGTCTGAACCGGTTTTTCATCAAAAAACCCGGGCAGCAGCAGCCGCAGCAGGTCGGTGGTGATCGACGCGATGGCAAACTTGGACGGCAGGTTGCCCCCGTCTAAGTGATTAATGCCGCCCACTTTTGCGTAGGAGGCGATCAGGTCATTGGTCAACTGGGTGATGCTTTCGCTCACGACCGAAGTATCGGCTAATCCACCAAAATGGCAAGAAGCGGCCAGCCATCAAGGCACCACCCACGCGCCGCGCCAGTCGCTGCCTGTCCACGTGAATTGTGCGCGTCGATGATGTTCGTCGCCGAGTTGCAGCCAGTCGATAAACGTGATTTCGGCGCAGAGCACGCTGAAATTCGCGTAGGCAGCAGTGTAGGCACCGGCTTGCGCTTGACTAATCGAAGGGTCGTCGACCGGCAAGCCGGGAGCGCTTGGCGTGGCGTAATTGCGTTTGTTGGCCTCAGGCACAGCGGCCCAGGCGGTGCGGGTGACTTCATCGTCGTGATGCACGGTAACCCTCCCGTTGGCGCGCACCTGCACCTTGGTTTGCGGATCAAAAAAATGCCAGGCCACCCGCGGATCTTTGCGGAAACCAGGCACCTTGGTCGAGCGAACATCAGTCTGGGCGATGAGTTGGCGAGTTACCGGATCGACTGAGCGAAGCACCATCGTGCGGACTTCCGGGCCATTGAGCCCATGGGCGCCCAGTGCCGGCAACCTCCACGGGTGATCCGCTTGGCCGGTCGCCTTGGCCAAGCCGCTCCAGGTTTGTTCGAGGATGGTTTGAAGTTTGTCGCTGCTCATCCGTTTGGCCAATTCAACGGTGAAACCAAGCCGCTCAAAAGCCAAAAGTGCACCGCGACCGAACTTGGTTTCGCTTGAAGCGTGTCGTAGGTTGTCGCCGCGCTGATGTCCAAGTCGAGTCGAGAACATGTGTACGGATTGAACCCCGCCTTCGAGGTGTTACGGGCGGGGAGGCGCCGTGTGTACTCGGCTCACCTGAACGAAGGCATGCGTGACAACACGCGCGTGAAAAAACTGGTCGGCGGCCTAGAGTGCAATAAAGTCGAGATCGACTGGACGGACAAGGGTCGCCTGATGCAGCTCTCCGGCAGCCGCGATCACCAGGGTGTCGTGCTCAAGACATCGCTTTACCCGTATGCCGAATTTGATGAGTTGCTCGGTGTGACGCGCATGCTGCTGCTCGACAACGTGGAGGATCCGCACAACGTCGGCGCGATTCTCCGCAGCGCCGAGGTGTTCGGTTTCAGCTCCGTTTGCCTGCCAAAGAAGGGCGTGCCGGAGGTTTACCCGTCGGTGGTCAAGGTCAGCGCCGGCGCAACTGAGTTCATGAAAATCTGCCGCAGCGATTCGGCTAACGGCTACGCCCGCAAGGCGGCTGAGTCCGGTTACCGCATTGTCGCATTGGACAGGGCCGGTAAATCGTCGCTGGAGGAAGTCGCCGCAGCCAGACCGGATAAACTGCTGCTCGTGATCGGCGGCGAGGATCGTTCGGTCGGCCAATTCATCCTCAACATGGCCGACGACGTGGTGGGCATCACCCAGCGCGGCCGTGTCAATTCGCTCAATGCCTCTGTCGCCGCCGGCATTGCCATGTTCGCCCTTGGCCAAGCCGAGTAGCTCACTATAATCCGGGCGTGGTTCATACTGGAATTGGGTACGATGTGCATCGCCTCGTGGAGGGTCGGCCGCTTTGGCTGGGTGGCGTGGAGTTTGTGCACGACCATGGACTCGACGGGCATTCCGACGCCGACGTGCTGATGCACGCGATCTGCGACGCGGTGCTGGGGGCGATCGGCGAAGGCGACATCGGTAGCTATTTTCCGCCCAGCGATCCGCAGTGGAAGGATGCGCCTAGCCGGATTTTTTTGGCGGAGGCGGCCGCGCTTGTCAGCAAAGAGGGTGGCAAAATTGTAAACATCGACGCGACGCTGATTGCGGAAGCCCCAAAAATTCTCCCGCACGTTCCGGCGATGAAAGTTGCGGTCGCCCATGCGCTGTCCATTTCTCCGGATCAGGTCGGCATCAAGGCGACGACGAATGAGTTGCTCGGGTTCCTCGGGCGCGGGGAGGGCATGGCCGCGATGGCCGTCGCGGCCGTCAACATGCCGGACTGAAATGGGGGCCAAGGGCGAGATCAGCTGGAAGCGGCGCGATGAGTACGGCGAGCGAATGGAGTGCTACGCCCGCAACGAGCGCGGTACGTGGAAGTTTTTCCGTCGCGAACGGCGCTTCGAAAATTGGGAGGTATATCCTGAGCCGGCGTTTGAGGACTGGATGGAGCTGCTTGACAGCGTCCGGCGGCGCATTCCCCGGCGCAAGATGGAACCGGCAGACGAGCAGCGACTCGTCTGCACGATCAGGGAGAAGTTTCCGGATCAAAGAGACCAGGTCTGAGTCGGCATCAAATATCGACATCCTCGGGGCGAACCTCGAGGCATTCGTCCTGATCCTCCCACGCCACCGCCGGGTAAATCTCGAGCAGCGCCGGGGCCAGTTGGGAGCCTGCCTGGGCCAGCAGTTTTTCCGCAGACTTTGCCGACAACTCGAACAGCTTGTCGTAGTCGGGCGGCAGTTTCTTGCCATCATCCTCCCAGTGCGCGACGGAGTGCGCCTTGTCGTAACAAGTCGACCACGTGTCGAATACCTGCATCATCTCACCCGGCAGATCATCGAGCTTCACGCACGTTTCGCCGCAGTGTTTGCAGACTAGGCCGACGTCGAACACGTCGCGGGAGAGCACCGGCAGCAGCGGGGCGCGGCAACACTCAGCGGCGGTATACTCGGCGGGGATGATGGCCATGCCCTTGAGCCAGATCTGCCGGTCGTGCGCCGTGTGCGCCGCCAGTTCGTAGGTCTGTAGCAGCGGATGGGAGAGCCGCCAGGCGTGTCCGGAGAGTTGGCCCAGCGTCTGCGCCATCCAGCGTGCGAGCGACAAGTCGTCCATTTCCAGGAACACCTGGCTGTATCCCATCCACAACTGGTCGTGTTTGGAGTTTTCCTCACGAGCCATCGGCGGCGGATTGTATGGTCGGACCTGGCCCAGCGGAAGGCAAACCGACGACCGGCTTGGCCCAGCACTGGCTTGACGGTACAACTGGCGCAGTGTCCGAGGTTGAGACAGATCCACTTGGCCAACCGGTGGCGGCGCTGCCCGGCATCGGTGGCGAGCGTGCGGCGCGCCTAGCCAAGCTGGGCATCCGCACCGTCGGCGACCTGTTGTGGCACGGGCCAAGGCGTTACGAGGATCGCAACCAACCGAACGAGGCCAAGGGCTTGGTCAAGGGCGACACCGGCACGGTCGCCGGGTCGATCGTCGTGGCCGGCGTCAAGCGGATGCGACGCGGCAAGAGTTTGTTTGAGTTCATCCTCGACGACGGCACGGCACGGCTGCATTGCCGCTGGTGGAACATGCCTTACATGGAGCGCTACTACAAAACCGGCGACTTCGTCCACGTGCACGGCAAGCTCACCTCGGAGAAACCGCGCACGATGGATCACCCCGAGGCCGAGGTCGCCGAGGAGGGAGAGGAGTTCATCCACCTCAAGCGCGTTGTGCCGGTGTACCGGCTGACCGACGGAATCAAGCAACGCTGGCTGCGTACCGCCATGTGGCGGGCTGTGGATCAGTTCGCCGACTTGGAGCCGGACACCAATCTCGGGTTGCTGGCCGCCGACGACAGCCATTGGCTGCCGTTGGCGGAGGCGTTTCGTGCCGTCCACTTCCCCGACGACCTAGGGCAAACGGAGATGGCTCGCGAGCGCCTAGCGCTGGAGGAGTTCATCCGGTTTCAGCGGCAAATCCGCGAGAGGCGAAAGACATTTCAGGCCAAGGTCAAGGCGTTGCCGTGCGGCGGAGACGACCGGCTGATGACGCCGTTTTTGGATGCGCTCGGCTTTACGTTTACCGGCGCGCAGCAGCGTGCGTGGGACGAAATCGCCTACGACATGGCCGGCTCGCACCCGATGCGCCGACTGCTGCAGGGCGACGTCGGTTCCGGCAAAACCGCCGTTGCCGCGTGCGCTGCACTGCGGGCGATCGAGAGCGGCTTCAGCGTGGTGGCGCTGGCGCCGACCGAGATTTTGGCGGAGCAGCACTATCGCGTTTTCAGCCATTGGTTTTCCCCTTTGGGCATCCCGGTGCACCTGCATACCGGCAGCAAAAAAACGATGCACGTCAACGACCCGGATCAAGCCGAACTCGGCATGGGCAGCAACTCGTTGCCGCCGCTTGTCATCGGCACGCATGCGCTTGTCGAGGAGAAGTTCGCGCTCAAGAACATCGGTCTTGCGATCATCGACGAGCAACACAAGTTCGGCGTCGAGCAGCGAAAAAAGCTCGTCCGAAAGGGGCATTATCCGCACGTGCTCGTGATGACTGCTACGCCGATCCCGCGCACGCTTGGCCTGACCGTTTACGGCGACCTCGACATCTCGCTGATCGACGAGTTGCCGCCTGGACGCGGCCAGGTTCGCACGCACATCCGCGACCCGGAGAGCCTACCAAAGGTGTGGGAGTTTGTTCGCGGCAAACTCGCGGAGGGAAGGCAGGCATACGTTGTGTATCCGCGAGTCGACGATCAGGGTAGCGGCAGCCTCAAGGCGGTCAATCAGGAACTCGAGAACGTGCGCGAGCAACTCGAACCTCACGCCGTCGGACTCCTTCATGGACGGCTCAATTCGGCTGAAAAGGAGGAGGTCATTGATAGTTTTCTCGCTGGGGAAATCAAGGCACTGCTGGCGACGAGTGTGATCGAGGTCGGCATCGATATTCCCAACGCGACGATCATGCTCATCGAGAACGCTGACCGGTTCGGCCTGGCGCAGTTGCACCAGTTGCGCGGGCGGATTGGCCGGGGCGCGCACGAGTCGCACTGCATTCTCGTTGCCGGCGAAGTGACCGACGAGGGCCAACGGCGGCTCGATGTCATGGAGAAGGGCGGCGACGGCTTTGCGTTGGCCGAGGAGGATTTGCGGCAGCGCGGCCCCGGCGAACTGCTCGGCCAGGCGCAGAGCGGCCTGCCGGATTTCAAGTTTGGCGACCTGATCGAGGACTGGCTGTTGATTCAAAAAGCGCGCGACCTTGTTGCTCGCGAGTCCGCCGACTAGCCGCCAAACAAGCGAACGAAATTTTCCTCCGTGCGCCTGGCCAAGTCGTCGGGCGCTTGGTCAAGCGTCTCGGCGGCAGCCTCGTATACGGCGGCGATGTTGGCCGGGTGGTTGACCGCCTGACCGAGTGGATGGGTGACTCGATCCCCCGGCAGCGCTTGGTCGGGCGCATCGGTCTCGATGAGCAGCCGGTCGCTCGGCACTCGGCGGAAGGTGTCGTGCTGCCGCGTTTTGCGTTCATGCGCGAAGGCACCGGGAAAGCTGAAGTAGGCGCCGAGTGAGGCCAACGGCTCGATCATCTCCGTCGGGCCACCGTAGCTGTGAAGCAGAAAACCGCGCCTGGGCAATGGGCTGTTGCGGAGGAGTTCGTGGAGGCGTCCCCAAGTCTTGAGACAATGAAGGCTCGCGGGGAGATTACGCTCGGCAGCCAGGCGGAGTTGGGTGGCGAAAACTTCCTCCTGTCCGTCGTAGTCCAAGCCGGGCTTCCAGCGGTCGAGGCCGATTTCACCGACAACACTTGGGCAAGCGTCGAGATGCTGCTCGAGTTTGGCCAGCCAACTTGGCGTGCGCTCGTGGACGAACCAAGGGTGCAGGCCGAAGCTGGGCAGCACACAGTCGTGGCGACTGGCCAGGTCGGCGAC
>UINC01001735.1_pt1 | contig 12847 bp, 14 predicted proteins | sample 5385821 | NCBI WGS metagenome assembly UINC01 (sample SAMEA4666929, study PRJEB26691) | marine metagenome | isolation source: Pacific Ocean | place: Pacific Ocean | collected 2011-10-13 | reverse complement strand
TTATCACAGCTCGATTCGAATAAAAAATAGAATCTAAATTTATTGATATAGTATAATCCCACGCCTCATCAGTAACCTCATGTACTGGGCCATCTCCTTTGTTTCTTCCGCTACCGCCAGCTACGTGATAGAGCCCATGTATATCTCCAAATTTTTCCACAGCTTGTTTTATAGCAATATTGATAGTTTCCGGGTTAGAGGCATCGCCTTCTATAGTTATTCCATTATCACCAAATAATGCTTTGGCATCTGACAATTTTTTACTATTTCTTCCAACAACAGTTAAAAAAGCTCCTTCATTCATAAATGCTTTTACTGCTGATTTTCCAATGCCTGATGTGCCGCCAACAACAATAATATTCTTTTTCTCTAATAACATAAATATTTTATTACCCACTTAATTAATTATAGATGCAATGTAAAATGATTATTTATATTATAAAGCAATTAAATTGAACCTAATCATCAAATAATATATAAAATATTGAGTAATAACAGATAGTAATGGATATTGGAACTATACTTGGCCTCTTTTCTGGAGTAGGGATTATTTTTCTAGGGATAATTAGACAAGATGGTGATGTGGGGTGGTTTATGAATAGTAATGCGCTTCTTGTTGTTTTTGGCGGAACAATTGCAGCAGCAATGGTTAATTATCCTTTAAAGAATATTTTTGGATTATTTTCTGTTGTAAAAAATGTTTTTACAAGTGAGGAGCATGATTATCAAGGAATTATTGAACAGATAGTTGAAAAAGGAGAGAAAGCTAGAAAAAATGGTGTTTTATCTTTAGAAGCTGATTTGCCATCTATTGAAAGTACATTTTTGCGTAATGGGATAGAGCTAGCTATTAATGAGCGTGATTCTGCACGGTTAAGAAACTATTTGAACTTGGAATTAAGCAATATTCAAAAAAGACATAAAATGGGGCAGGAAATATTTTTTTACTTAGGTTCTTATGCTCCAGCATTTGGGATGCTGGGAACTGTGATGGGCTTAATTGTAATGATGAACAACTTTTCAGGTGGAAATTCTGCAGATGTAAGTAGCATGGATTTTGATGTTGCACAAAAATTTGCTCAGCTACTAGGCGGTATGGGCTTAGCATTAATAACAACTTTTTACGGTGTTCTTCTATCAAACTTAGTATTTCTTCCTATTGGTGGGAAGCTAACTCGTAAATCGCAGGAAGAAATGATGCTCAAGAGTATTGTAGTTGAGGGAATAATAAGTATCCATTCTAAAGAGCACCCAATTCTAATGCGAGAAAAATTGATGACATTTGTTCCACAATCGTCTCGTCAGGATGATTAATATATGTCTGCTGATTCATATGGAATGTCTGCTGAAGAAGCAAAAGCTAAAAGTACAGCATGGGCAGTTACTTATGCTGATTTAGTAACCTTATTATTAACATTCTTTATTTTATTATTAGTAATTCTTAATGATGCGGAAAAGCATATTGATAGGGTAATTAATATGCTCTTAGACGAAACATATAAAGAATTAAAAGAAAATATTGAGTCTTCCTATGTTTCTGTTGATCGTGTGACAAAAGGTGTAAAAATTACTATGGCAAGTGGTCGTTTGTTTAAATCAATGGATGATGATGTTCAGCCTCTAGTTTACCCTCTTTTAAGGCAAATTGGTGGAATTGTACGTGTATCAAAATTGTTAAATGTATATGATGATGATAGATTTGCGAAGTTGTTGAGCGCAATTGAAAAAAGAGGTGGCTTTCTTAATGTAGAAATTAGATGTGAAGGGCATACAGATGATTTGCCATTACCTAAAAGTGCTTCATTCCAAAGCAATTGGGACCTATCCACAGCAAGGGCATTAAATATTGTTAAACTTCTAAGCGATTTTTCAAAAATTCCTGAAAGTAAATTTTCTGCAATGGGATATGGGGAATATCGTCCCGTTTTACCAATTAGTTCTATAGGAAAAAACTCTGTTGATCTTAGAAAGGCAAGAGCAACAAACCGTAGGGTTGAAATATATATGGATGCTTTTATTAAACAAAACACATTGACTAATTAATAAAATATTAATGAAAAAATTATTTTTTCTATTTTTTTCTATATCAATTGGACTATTTGCTCAAACAACAGAGGTAATAAAAAAAACAACTATCTATATTAAACCCAATAAAAACAAGGATAATATTGTTGGAGAAATATTCCCCGGATCTTCTTTAACAAAATTAAAAAAAGATAAATCTGGTAAATTTGTTAAGGCCACAATAGAATTTTATATTCCTATTGAATATCTACTTGAAGGGCGCGTTTCCCACGAGATTGGTGTTGCACAAACCGCTGACAATGCAAAATATAAATTAATTTCTTCTAATAAAAATGGAAATCAAATTGAGATAAAATTGCGTGTTGCAAATATTAGCCATTCTAAAGAATTAGATTTTTCTGCGATGGCATTATTAAAAGCTATTGGTTATGGAAATAATAAAGGAGAACTTAATCCATTTAAAGGAAAACATCAGGGTTTGGCAATAATTTCTCCCAGAGAGCATGTGATTGCAGAATTATATTATGACTTTAAATCAAAACCAAAGAATATTGAATTGGTTTGTATGGGAAAACTTGGAGGTGACAGAGTATACTATAATTTAGGGTTTTAGACTATTTTGAATCTTTTTCAATTACCTTAAATACTTTTTCACCCTTTTTTGCCATTCTATATCTTTCTCGTGCAAGCTGTTCAATATATTTAGGATCATTGTTAAGTTTTGTTTTTTCTTCTTCCAATAGCTGTTTTTTCTCTCTTAAGAAAGATATTGTAGATTGTATTTTTGCTTTTTCTGATCGTAATTGATATAGTTGATATAAACCATGATCTCCAAAGAAAAAAATGATAAGCAGTATTAATGAACCAACAACAAGAATGGCACGAATCAATTGTTGTTGAAACCTATTTGAATTAATATTTCTACTTTTTTTTGATCTATAGTTACGTCTCATAATGACCTAAAACTTCTAATCCTGGATATTTAGATTTATTAGATAAATTATCTTCAATTCTAAGAAGCTGATTATATTTACAGATACGATCAGTTCGTGATGCGCTACCTGTTTTAATTTGTCCAACTCCACATGCAACAGCTAAATCTGCTATAGTCGTATCTTCTGTTTCACCTGATCTATGGGAAATTATTGCACCAAAATTAGTTTTCTTAGCCAGATCTATAGTTTCTAGCGTTTCGGTTAAAGATCCAATTTGATTTAATTTAATTAAAATTGCATTCATAGCTTTCAAATCAATCGCTTTCTTTAATCGATTTATATTTGTAACTGTTAAATCATCACCCACAATTTGGATTTTATTTCCTAGTTCTTCATTCATTGATACCCAACCATCCCAATCATTTTCAGCTAGGCCGTCTTCAATAGAAATTATAGGATATTTATTAATCAAATTTTTATAATATGAAATCATTTGATCAGATGATAAAGATTTGCATTCTGATTTTAATATATATTTATTTTCATCAAAAATTTCACTTGCAGCAACATCTAATGCTATATAAATATCCTTACCAGCTTTATAACCAGCTTTATCTATTGCAGTTAAAATTGCCTCTATTGCTTCTTCATTAGATTTCAAATTAGGAGCAAATCCACCTTCGTCACCTACCGCCGTATTAAGATCACGGCCCTTTAGGACTATTTTTAATTGATGGAAAATTTCAGTCCCCATTTGTAATGCTATAGAAAAAGAATTTGCACCAATAGGGAAAACCATAAATTCTTGAAAATCTATATTATTGTCTGCATGACTTCCCCCATTAATAATATTCATCATGGGTATCGGCATTGTATATATTCTATCTTTGTTTAGATATTCATACAGAGGTTTATTCTTAGCATTTGATGCGGACTTTGCTACTGCCAGTGAAACCCCAAGTATTGAATTTGCACCAAGATATGATTTATTTGGAGTCCCATCTAATGCAATCATTGCATCATCAATATTCTTTTGATTAAACGCATCTAGGCCTATTATTGCATTGGCAATAACTGTATTAATATTCTCAACAGCTTTTTTCACACCTTTTCCTAGATAACGTAAACGATCATTATCTCGCAGTTCAATGGCCTCATGTTCCCCTGTAGAAGCACCAGATGGTACTGCTGCGCGACCAAAAGCGCCATTTGAAAGGAGAGCATCAACTTCAATAGTAGGGTTTCCTCGAGAATCCAATATTTCACGAGCAATTATTTTATGAATGCTTGAATTATACATTTAATAAGTAATCTAATTTGTCCATATTATATTTAATAGCTATCTAATATTAATAATAAAGCTTATAAAAAATTGGAACAAATCACCTATACATATTCGTTAAATTCAGCTATATGATCACTATTGATAGATACAATAATAACTTTTCAGATGAATGGGAAAAAATTGTTCAACATTCGAATAACGGAACTCTTTTTCATACAAGAAAGTTTTTATCATATCATTCTAAGGATAGGTTTATTGATCATAGTCTAATTTTTTATAAAAACAATAAACCCTTAAGTATTTTTCCTGCTGTAGAAACAATTGCATCAGATAAAAAAGTTCTAGTTTCGCATCCAGGAGCATCAATGGGATCTTTTGTTACCCCAGTAGATCTTTCTTTTAGTGATGCGCTTCAATTAGTAAATCAATTAAATATATATATAAAAAAACAAAAGTTTTCTGGAATTAGAATAACATTACCTCCAATTATTTATAATAAAAGAAAAACAAATTATATTGATTATTCTTTGCTTAGATATGGATATAAATATGAAAAACGAGAAGTTAGTAGTATCCTTTTCTTAGAGGATTCTATAGAAGAGAACGTAAATAAATTTAAGCCTTCACATAGGCAAGCGTTACGCAAAGCTCAGCGTTTAGGCTTAGTTATTAAGAATAGTGATGATTTCAATTCATTCTATAATATTTTAAAAAAGAATCTTAAGAATCGTCATAATGTAAACCCTACACACACTGTTGATGAATTATTAAAACTTAAAAAATTATTCCCCAAAAATATTTTACTTCACGCAGCTTTCTTAGATAACAAAATGATAGGTGGTGTCATTAATTTTATTGCAAATAATAATGTCATTCTTGCGTTTTATATTAGCCACGATGAAAACTATCAAGAATATAGACCAATTAATTTATTGTTTTATGAAATATTGAAAGATGCAATTAATAATAATTTCAAAGTTTTTGATTTTGGAATATTTACTGTAAACGAAGAACCCAATATGGGGTTAGCTAAGTTTAAAGAAAACTTTGGATCTAGTGGAATTTTTAGAGATACATTGGCTTTCCATTTCTAAAATATTTTGCAAAAAGAAATAATAAGTTTATCAAAAAATACACTAATATATGGTTTGGGCCATATATTAGCTCGAGTTGTTACTTTTTTATTACTCCCATTATATACAAATGTATTTACACCCGATGAATATGGTATTATATCCTTAGCATATGTCATAATGGGATTCATGAGCGTAGTAATGCATTATGGTTTAGATGCAGCACTTATGAAAAGATATATTCAATCTGATTTAACTGAAAAAACTATTTATTTTAGTTCAGCATGGGTTTCCTTTTTTATTACTTCTATTTCTTTTGGTGTGGTTATAACTTTTTTAAGGAAGTTTTTTTCTCCCATATTACTTGGTACTAATGATGATAGGTTAATTCTATTAGTTGGTTGGATTATTGCTTTAGATGTAATGTGGTCTATACCTCAATTGATATTTAGAGCTGAAGAAAAACCATTTGCATACATAGTATTTAGTTTGACAAATGTGATTGGCTCATTATTACTTAATATTTTATTTGTACTGCAATTTAAAATGGGAGTCTATGGTGTTTTATTAAGCAATTTTATCATTTCAACTATCCTTTTTATTGTAACAATCCCATTTATTTATAATCGTATCAATTTTAAAAAAGCATCTATTTATTCATGGAGGAAAATGATGAAATTTGGGCTTCCCCTCTTGCCATCTGGTGTTTTTGCGATGATTATGGAACTAGCTGACAGATATATATTGAAACAAATGACAGATTTATATACAGTTGGTATTTATAGCTCAGGTTATAAGTTGGGCATGTTAATGATGTTGATTGTCATGGGCTTCAATATGGCATGGCAGCCATTTTTTTTAAAAATGGGGGGAGAAAATGAATATAAACCTTTATATGCTAGAATTAATTCTTATGTATTTGCTTTATTAGGATTTATATGGGTTATATTACTTTTATGGGTTGATAATATTGTTAGGATGAAATTTGGAGGTATTTCATTATATGGAGAACAATATTGGTCTTCAACATTAATAGTACCTTGGATATCTCTTGGCTATGTTTTTTATGGATTGTATTTAATGCAATTGCCTGGAGTTTTTCATCAGGAAAAGTCATTATGGATAGCTATCTCTAGGGCAATAGGGGCCATTAGTAATATTATATTTAATCTTTATTTGATTCCTATATATGGAGGACAAGGGGCTGCTATAGCAACTTGCATATCTTTCATAATAATGTTCATAATAATGTTCATGGTTAATAGTCGTTTATTTCCTATTTCATATGAATGGGGTCGTATAATTAGAATAATGTTTACGATGGGTATTATATCTTTTTTATATTATATAAGTAGTCATGATTATACAAATAAGTTTATTTTAACATTATACTATCCTTTTGCTTTATTATTAACTGGTTTTTTGTATAAAAGCGAGATAAAAATAATAAAAAAAACTATTAATATTTGGCCGAAAGAACAGAAGCGATAGCATTCTTGATATTCTTTCCATAAGCCTTGTCGCCATAGGTGTTTATTGCTATTTGTCTAATTATTTTTGAATCATAATTATCATAGTTTTCAACCATAATCCGCATTGCATTAAATAATTTATTTTTGTCATTTGATTCCACTAGCATTCCTGTTTCTGGTAAAACAATTGACTCTGGTCCACCACATTTTGTTGCTATAACTGGTAATCCAGCGCTCATTGCCTCGATAAGCACCACACCAAAAGTTTCTACTTGACTAGATAGCACTAATGCATCATGATCCCTAATAATATCTGCCACAGCTATTTTTTTTTGATATCCAATAAAATTTATACGGTTATTTACTTCTAATTTATGCGATAACAATTTTAGTTTATCTTTTTCAGGACCATCGCCTATAATAGTAAGTACAATATTTGGAATTTCTTTAGATAGCATTGAAAATGCTTTAATTAACAGATCTAATCTTTTTTCAGGGCGTAGTAATGCAACAGAAATAAAGGTAAAAGGGCCATCTAATTTCCTTCTTTTTGGTAAAAAACATTCAGTATCAGCAGGGTTAGGAATCAATACAACTTTTTTATTATCAATATTAAATTTATCAATAATATTGTTTTTTAAAACTTCGCTAGTAGCGATTATCTTAGAAGAATAATTATAGCATTCATTTATGCATTCTTTTTGAAACAAGGAAAATTCATCATTACCAATAAACTCTTTTAAGTGCTCAGAAACCATAAATGGTATCATTTCATCATATAAATATCTTGCTAAGGCAGCACCACCATAAAGAGAAGAATTTATAAATACAAATTCTGGTTTAGATTTATTAATAACATTTTTAACAAGGGATAATATTGAATTTTTGTAACTATTAAATGCCTTTTTGGGCATTTTTGGAAATGCATTTATTGCTTCAGTTTTATAAACTAAAACCCCACCATCATTTATAGTTTCTATATTACTTACATTTTGTTTAAATCTTAATATATCTCGAGTTGAATGTAAAACATGTGATGCTATAGTTGTTGAAAACCCACATTTCTGAAGTATTATTGCCCTATCCCTAAAGAAAGTACCGCTTTCAGGATGTATATTTGTTGGGTACCAGGATGGGACAATTAACAGCTTCATTGATTTTGATCCAGTTGTAAATTTGCTTTCAAAATTATTAAATCAATTAATGAATAATAATCTAATATAAATAACATAAACTCTTATTCTTAACAACTTAATTATGAGATTGGAACCAAATTGTATAACACACATATTATATATAATTATATAAAAATTTAATTATGAAAATACTCTATATATCTCCTGAAAATACAGTTAACACATTAACCATGTGGAAACTTGCTCATGAAGAAAAGGGGAATAAGTGTGAATTTATTACATTATTTAAATCTCGGAATAATTTTGATCCTGGGATTTGTTTAGATCTTCCTTTAGTTACTTCAAAATCTTGGTATATGTTTTGGCGGCATAAATATTATCAATTCTTTAGAGGAACTTTAGGGGATTATAAGCAAAAAAATGGCTATCCTCCTATTTGGAAACCTAATAGTAGATTAGAAAAGTATTTTTTTCAGTTTCGGGATTGGCTGTGGAATTTTTATGTAGAACCAGCTATTAAAAAAAATAATTTATTTGATTATGATATATATCATTTTGAATGGGGATTAGAGTTTTACCGTGATTGTAGATTTGTAAACAAACTAATAGATTTAGATAAAGCTATTTCATGCACCTATCATGGCCAAGACTTAAGAACTAGAGGAGCATTAAAACCTCTGAATAAGGCAAGCAAATTAAATATTACTAGTGAATTAGACTTGTTGAACAAACATCCTAATATGAAGTATATGTTTTTACCTTATGATACAAAACAATTTTCACATGATATAAAAATAAATGATCCAATTAGGATATGTCACGCCCCAACTAATAGGCACTATAAGGGGAGTGAAACAATTATTCCAATTTGTGAGAGATTAACTAAAGAAAAAGGAGTCGAGTTTGTTTTGATAGAGAACAAGCCCTTTAATGAAGTACAAGAAATAAAAAAATCGTGTGATATATTGATTGATCAAGTTCATAATAGAGGAGGATGGGGATATGGCATGAATTCAGTTGAAGGGCTTTCAATGGGACTATGTTGTGTAACTGAACTACTACCAGAATATGTTAATTTTATTCCAGACCACCCGTTTATAAATGCAGATGGAAAATCATTATATATTGTTTTATCTGAATTAATTAGTAATAAGGATAAAATAATTGAATACAAGAAAAAAAGCTTTTCCTGGGTAGACAAATTTCATAATTATACTAATACATCAAATGTATTATATAGCTATTATAAAGATCTTGGATGGCTATGAATAATAAATCAAAATTTGATATTATTGTTCCATGTTATAATGTAGAGCATATAATTGAAAAGTCCTTAGATAGTATTTTTTCACAAAAATATTCTAAAGATGAATATTCAGTTATAGTAATTGATGATGGCTCTACAGATAATACATTAAAATCCTTGAATAGATTTAATTCTGAGCAGAACCTTACTGTAATTAGTTTTGAATCAAATAAAGGACTTTCTACAGCACGGAACCATGGCATAAGAAGAGGAAATTCAGAAATCATATGTTTTATTGATAGCGATATGGTTATTCCACCTGATTGGCTATTAAATATTGAAAAAATATTAACGGCAAAAGAAATTATTGGAGTACATGGAGAAGTAGCCCTACCAAAAGGAGAAACTCCAAACAAGCTAGATAAATATTTTTACAGCAAACTTCGTGGCGCACGTCAATTTGGTGAAGAATCTATAATTGGGCCAACATGGTTTTTATTTAATAATTCAGCTGTAAAGAGAAGTGCTATTGAAAAAACAAGTTTATTTGATGAAAAGATAAAGCTTTATGGTGGAGAAGACACAGATTTGGCTATAAAGCTATGGGATATTTCCCCCAATTCTTTTTATTATTCATCCAAAATTGTTGCAGAGCATTATCATAAGAGAACATTAGAACAATTTTGTTCTCAAATGGAAATTTATGGGGAATACAATCTTCCAATATTATTAGAACGGCATCCTAAACATTATAAAGAACTAGGAGGAGATTGGACAAAAAGCTTCAAAGGATATATAGTTTTCAACGTTTTTTTTGCTAGTATTATAAAATTTTTGAATCATTTTCTACCATATAATATTTTTACTAAATATTTAGTTATTTATAGCGTTGTTCGCGGATATAGAAACGTATTATAAATTTTTATTACCAAGCGTAGATTTTATATTTTTATTAATTATAATATTGCAATATATATAATTGTTCTTAAATTTGCTTTAAGAATGGAAATATTCGTAAATAACGAATACGTCACATGCCAAGAAACGGGGAGTTTTGTCCCCGTTTTTATTAAAAACCAAATCAAGGAGGAACAATATGGCTGATGTAGCTTCAACCGTTAATTCCGTAGTAGGTGGAATCGTTAGTCTAATTAAAGGACTAGTCGTTTTCTTTGTTTTTGCTAATATACTATATCCAACAGGAATGGATCCTGTGTTGGGATTAACTGAACTAGTTAATTCCTTTATGGATGGTGGCTTAGCAGGACTGCTCGCATTATTAATATTTGTTTCTTTCCTGTAGGTTAAAACAATAGGGTTTGATGTAGGGCTCTTTGATATAAGGGCCCTAGCCCTTCCTTAACATATAGGAGGAATTATATGAATGATGCGATAGCAAAGCTAACCGGTTGGATTGCAAAACTAACAGATTTACTTATTAGTTTGGTTGTCCTCGGAATAATCGTTGGTATTTTATTCAACGATCCTTTTGGCGTCATTGCAGGTGTAGGAAATTTATTCTCGCAGATTGGCGATAATGGCCTAGCGGGTTTATTGGTCCTGTATCTTATATATATGATGTATCCGAACAAATAAACCGATTATCTCAGCAATTAATGATAACGCCCCTGAAAATGGGGCGCTATCATTTCTTATTTAATTTCTAATATTTAATTAGTAGTCGTTACATGCAATTGATTACGGAATGATAGCAAGCAATTGTTGAAAATTATATTACTTCTATTACTATTAATCAATTGTAATGATAATAATTCTACCCATATAGTGATGAGTGGTAGAAATATTCCTTTAAATGATTTATCTGTATTAATTCCAAATAGATTTAAAGAAAGAATTACTAGATGGTATGAAGATAGGTCTCCAGCAGTTATTAGAACTTATGATATAATGCATAATGAATTAATAAAGGAATTGCGTTATTTCAATAATGGAACATTAATGCATGAAGCAATTTATTCTAAAGGGGGTTTAGATCCTTATAAGTCAGTTATATGGTGGCATTCAAATGGGAATCGATTGTCACAACTTATTGTTAATGAGAACCTGAAAATGACCCAAGGAAATATTTGGTATGATAATGGACAAATTCGTTTTCATTTTGAAGACAATAATTATTATTGGTGGGACAGAAATGGGATATTAGAAGATAATGGAGATTTAAATGATACAAGCTATACTTTACCAGCATGGTCTAATAATGGTAGGTTTATTGGTGTACGCAAATTAATCGATAAATCTATACCTTTATGGATAGAAGAGTGGACTCTATTCAATTATAATTATAATCCCTTAATTAAAGGCAATGTTTTATGCATAGTTCGTGATAATGAATCTGTGGATAGAGTTATTAATGAAGAATGGACACTAATTGATAGTTCTAGAGAATTAAAATATTTACAACTATCTGCCCAAAAATTATTGAACACAATAACTGGGAAAAATAATTTTATTACTGGAGAAGACTGGATCATAAATAATGAAAAATATATCAACTCATTATTAGATAGTAGTAGTTCATACATAATTAATTCTGATAAAAATTATTATAAAAGTCGACAGTTTAATCAAAATTATTATTTAAAACTCAATTCTGATGGCACATTTGATTATACTTGCCAAGACCAATATAAAGACTCAGGGTATTATTGGGTGAATAATTCAGTGGGAAAATTATTTTTACATTATGAATCAGGTATATATACTGGAGAAAATCATATGATAGCAATCATTAACCATCGGAAAATTTTTTATCAGTTTAGAAATTCATATTATTTTCTTATGCCACCACACGCTCAAATTAATTCCGATATATAGAATCTTATTTTTGAACTTGATATTGGTAAATTCATAATAATGCAAAAACCAGTTTATAGAATATTTTATTTATCAATAATCTATTTAGCACTATCGGCAAATATTTTTGCAGTTGACACATCAATTGGAGTGTTAAATATTATTGATAAAAATGAAGATGAATTATCTACAATAAATTATAAAGGAGAGCCTTATATATCTGTTAAAGATATTTCGAGGATACTTTCAGATAGAGAACCTTATGAAAATGCGGCTAGACAAAAAATTGTTTTATATTTATCAGATAATAGAGTAAAAATATCCAATCTATCTAGCTTTATCATTATTAATGATAAAATATTTCAATTAACAAAACATGCTTTTGGGAAAGAAAAAGATATTTATGTGCCTGCAAAATCTTTTTTTTCAATATTAAAAAACAGCATTTACCCAGGAGTGGATTATGACCCAGGGAAAAAATTATTAAGTTTGAATCTAATTAACTTTAACATTAACAGTGTAAGCATTGAACAAAAATCAAATGGTACAATTTTAAGAGTAAAAACATCTCAGCAATTTTCTGATGGTGATATTAGTTCTTTCATTAATACTAATGGGTGGTTTTATCTAACAGTAAAAGATGGTTTGGTTGACACTTCAATGATAAAAAAGACCGACACCAAAGGAGTAATAACAAAAGTTATTTCAAATCAATTTGATGAATCTGCTCAATTAGCGTTCCGAATTCGTACTGAAATTATTGGGCATGAAGTTTATCAAAGTAGTGATCCTAACGCGATAGTTGTAACTCTAAGAACCCCATTTAAAAAACTATCTTCTCATATAAAAGAGCTGAAGAAT
>UINC01000871.1_pt1 | contig 12847 bp, 10 predicted proteins | sample 5385821 | NCBI WGS metagenome assembly UINC01 (sample SAMEA4666929, study PRJEB26691) | marine metagenome | isolation source: Pacific Ocean | place: Pacific Ocean | collected 2011-10-13 | reverse complement strand
ATCCAACGGAAACTTCCTGGCAGTCATCTCAGCGTCCCCTCAAGTACCCAATGTGATCGGCACCTACTCTCTGAACCTGAGCGTCGACAACACGCTACAGGACCACCACGGCGATTTCCCTGGCATCGCCTCGGTCCTCAGCTTCGGCAACTCTCATCCAGGCGCCGTTAGCCCGGAGACCGATCGGGATTATTTCTCATTCCTAGCAGAGCGCGGCGTCAACTATTCCTTAGCGCTGGAACTCATCTCCGCTAGCGGCGCGGTAATCTCCATCGAGAATTCCGGCGGTGACACACTGAGCAGCACCAACGGCCTAGGCACGGGTCTGGGATGGACCGCAGCCAGCACCAGCTTGTTCTACGTTGTGGTATCCCACTCGCCCCAAGCCACACAAGGCATCGGGTCCTACTCCTTGACAGTATCGGCCAACACCAGCCTGGAAGACCGCCACCTAGACACGGCATCCATCGGCACCCCGCTGAGCTTTGGCACCGTCTACCAAGGAGCCATCAGTCCCCAATCGGACTTGGATTTCTTCACGTTTTTCGCTCAACGAGGCGTGGAATATCTGCTTGACCTGACCTATGGATCTGCGTCGGCAGTCTCATTGGAGGTCAACAGTGTGGGAGGCAGCGCCGACACCGGGGCGCGCAACTTCGGCGAAAGCAACACCGTACTTTGGACCGCTCCCGACTCAGCAACATATTTCGTCAAGATTTCGGCCTCGGCCAAGGCGGACGAGCCCACCGGGACTTACTCGCTGAAAGTCACTCCGGACACGACCTTGCAAGACCGGCATAGCGACAGCGCGCTTGGCGGCACCCACATGGGTTTCGGCAACGCCATCGCTGGGGCGATCAGTCCCGGCAATGACTACGACTATTTCCAGTTCTCGGCGGAGAAGGACATCACTTACACAATCGATGTCAGACCGGGTACAGCGGACGGCGTCCGGTTCTCGGTAGAAAACAAGCTCGCTGGTTTCTCAACTTCCAATTTCGGGCTGGACCAATCGTTGGAGTGGACAGCCCCGGAAGCTGGGTGGTACATACTGGCCGTGTCGGCTTCGGGTCGGGTTGCCGACCCCATCGGCACGTATCTGATCACCATCAACCGGCAAAACGACGTTCGTCCTGAGACGCCCAAAATAATCGAACCGAGTTCGGATGAGCCCGACCAAGCACCCCTGCCCAAAGTCACCAGCCCCGTCGGACCGGCCATGATCCTTGAGTCTCGGGTCTCTCCGTTGGGCAGCACGGTCCGGGTGCCCATAATGCTGAACGAAGCCGAGAGCATCACAAGCCTGGGATTCACCATGAACTACGACGCCAACTCCCTCAGGGTGGTCAGCGTGGAGCGAGGGTCTCGGCTGACAGAGGAATCCTTCAGCTTCGATTCCGACACTCTGGGTGAAATACAGTTCGGGTTTGCTGTAATCAGAGGCACGGTCCCCGGAGGGACCGCCGCGGTGGTCGAGTTCCAGGTCGTCGGCTCCGAGGACACGGTAAGTCCGATCACACTGTCCGACGCCCTAGTCAACCACAACTCCAGCACGCCATTAACGATGGAGTTGGTAGGCGCCGACTTCAAGGTGGGCCCAAGGGTCAGGGGTGACGCTGACGGGGACAGCCGGGTTACGATGCTGGACGCGTTGCAAGTTCTTAGGATGGCGTCCGACCTCCAGAAGATAGACCTGGCTTTGGACATCAACAATGACGGCAAGATTACCATCGACGACGCGCGAATCATTTTGAACATGGCCCGGCCTAGTTAGGGGAGCAGATCATGCGCTGGATGTTGGAAGTTACATATATCGGGTTAATAACCAGTTGGAAATGGGTGTTGGGTTCAACAGTCGTTGTCGGCGCCCTGATCGGCCTTCTGTTCGGAATCGGGGTCTTCGGCGGCGGCGGAGATAGGGGCACGAACCCGCCCTCTGTGGCCGTATTACCCACACCCACACCCACACTCGCACCGGTGGCTAACCCCAGTCCCACCATCGTGGCCGTGCTGGCACCCACAGCCGAGCCAACCGCCGAGCCAACCGCCGAGCCAACCGCCGAGCCAACGGCGGCCCCGGCAGCCAAGTTTGTTTCTGTACCCATTTTGGCCACCCGGGCCAATAACGTAGGCAGTTTGGAGTTTATATTGGTATATGACCCGGCCAAACTGGAATTGGACCAAGTGGAACGGGGCCTGCTATCAGGTGATGCGCTCATCGACTCCAGTTCGCCCGGACCAGGCCGCCTCTGGGCCGGAATCATCGATATCAATGGGATGAACGGCACCGGACCGGTGGCGGTGGTGAAATTTAGGATACGAGACAACGTGGGCGGAACCATGCCCTTCTCCCTGGAAAGCATCACCGCATTCGACGCCAAAACCCTGGTGGACATCGTTACCGGGACCACGCCCGGCGAGTTCAGCGGGTCTGGTACGTCTCCTCTCTCTCCCATCCTAACGTTCCAATAGTCTGGTAGCCACTACAAGCAGGAACGATGGAGTGGGTGCCCGGTGACACCGGGCCCCACTCTGATTTTTAACCTCTTTCCACAAGTCCGGTTCTCGCCTACAATGTTGCCCGGTAATCACGTCCAAGCACATAATATTGGAGGGGACATTTTGGCTAGTTTAAATCTGGCGGAAGCTGAAGCAATCTTGGCTGGATCCAAGGCGAAGATGGTGGAATTGGGAGTCAAGATGAGTATCTCGGTGGTTGACCCACGGGGAGACCTCATCACGATGTGCAAGATGGATGGGGCACCCTGGCGGACTCCAGTCGTATCCAGGGGCAAAGCAGTGGCCTCCGCAAGTTTTGAGGTAGCCAGCGGTGCGCTGACCGATAACTCGCAAGCGCCTATTTTTCGGGCTTTCATGGCTATGGAAGGCGGCCATTTCATTCCCGGCCAGGGCGCGTTGCCTGTCTTCAGGAACGGCGAGATTATTGGAGCGGTCGGCGGCAGCGGCGGTACGGCCCAAGAGGATGAGGACTGCGCCCGCGCAGGAATCGAAGCCGGCGGTTTCTCGGCCACCCGGTAACAGCCCTTTGTGATGTGGCGATCCGGTCGTGGAGGCAGGTTTCAAACCTGCCCTTCTTGTTTGCCTGCATAGTTGTCAAAGCAAAGTGAACCCCAGGAGAGTCCTTCAGCTTATGAATCTCTACGGTGGAAACCCAAGCCCATTCGCGGGTGGACGGGTTGGCTGCTGGATTGTAGACTGAGGCCCGGGTAGCTGCGGCCTCTTAGTCAGCACTTGGAGTGAAACGATGCACGTCGGCACGTCGACTTTTTTCCAGAGCTTTGGCAAGGCGATGACAGATCTGGAAGTCTACCAGAACGAGCTTCGCATAGCCGACCTATGCGAGCCTTTGGGCTATGACTCAATCTGGGGCGTGGAGCATCATTTCACCGACTACACCATGTGCCCTGACGTGCTCCAATTCCTCTCCTACATGGCCGGGCGGACCAATAGAGTGCAGCTGGGCAGCATGGTGGTCGTGCTCCCATGGCACAACCCCTTGAGGATCGCCGAGCAGTTCTCGGTGCTGGACCATCTGAGCGGCGGCCGGGCGGTGATCGGCGTAGGCCGGGGTCTGGGCAGAGTGGAGTTCGACGGATTTATGGTGGACATGGCCGAGTCCCGGACCAGGTTTGCCGAAGGCACCAAATTATTGGTAGATGCGTTGGAGGACGGGGTCGCAGAGTTCGACGGTGAATTGATCAAGCAACCTAAAGTTGACATCAGACCCAGACCATACAAGAGTTTCAAAGGCCGGACTTACGCCGCCGCAGTCTCTCCGGAATCCTCACTGGTGCTCGCCCAGTTGGGATTGGGCATGTTGATCATCCCTCAGAAGCCCTGGAGCGAAGTCGCGAACGAGTTGAAAGCCTACCGGGAGATCTTCCAGGAGGTCAACGGGGCTCCGGCGCCGCCACCCATCGTGGTTGGGTTCACTTTCTGCCACGAAGATGAAGCCACGGCGCGGGAGATGGCCTCGGAGTTCGTCGGCAATTACTGGGACTCGATTATGGACCACTACGAGTTCCGCAGCGATCACCTGAAGACAACTACGGGCTACGAGTACTACGGCAAGTTCACCGAGAAGATCGAACAGTACGGCAATCAGGACGTGAAGGACTTCTTCTTGGACCTGCAGGTGTGGGGAACCCCAGAACAATGCTTCGAAAAGATTATGAGTACCCGCGCTCGCATCGGCAACGAGTCGTTCTTGGCTGCGTTCAGCTTCGGCGGAATGCCTTACGCCGAGGTTGAAAAAAGCATGAGGCTCTTCGCCGAAAAAGTTATGCCGCGCCTAAAACAAGTCCTGGCCGCCGTCTGATCATTCGCCGTTGTAGCGGATGTCTTCGCTCTTGATCTCGCCCAGAGACCTCCAGGCGAAACGTTCGCTGTAGAGGTTTTCTGTCCCTTCCAGGACATCGGCTGTCAACCCGCCTAGGATTGGGCCGAATTTAAAAGCGTGCCCGCTCCCGCCGGTGGACACCACCAATCCCTGCCGCTCTGGGTCACGGCCGATCCAGAAGTCTCCGTCCCAGGTATCGCAGTAGAGACACATCTTGGTGCCAAGGAAGGGGAGCGACGCCAATGACGGCAGCGACTGGGCCAGGAAATCCCGGCAGTGGGATTCCTGTTCTGGCACCGTAACTCTCTCTGCGTCAGCATGGACCCGCCGGCCCGGCCCATGGTTCGCCACCTTGATCACACCCTCATCGTTGGCGGGAAAGCCGTACCAGCCGCTACGTGGGATGTCCGCGCCCCAGGGAGGAAAAGAAGGGGCCCGGTAGGCCCCGGGGTCGTCAGGTTTGAAATAGAAGATGGGCTGTCCCACCGGCCACATGCGGTTCGCAAGATCGGGCAGCAGGATTGGCGTCCACACACCAGCCGAGACAACCACCCACTCAGCCCGCAACTCAGTTCCATCAGAAGCAACAGCCCCGGACACTCGGTTGCCCTCTTGCAGCAGGCAGGCCGCGGAGAAGCCGGTCACGATGGACACACCGGCGTTGGCGGCGTCTTGGACCAAGCTGGCGATTATCTCTCCTGCCTCGGCCCATCCGGCCCTCGGGTTGAAGTAGCCGTCAATGTAGTGGTCTGAGTTCCAGTGGGGGTACCGCCGGTGCAGGTCTCCGGATGAGAGCTTCTCCAAGGGGAAACCACGGTCGGTCAAGAGACTGTATGAGTCCTGCTCGAACGACCCGGCGGCCATGGGGACGCTCGTCATGAGCAGGAATCCGTCTTCATGATAGAGGTCCCGGCCCCAGCGGGCGTTCCAGCGGTGCCAACCGTCGATGGCATCAGTGCCCAGCGAAGAATAGAGACCGTCACCGCCGTAGTCCATCCGCACCATGCGGCTGACGTCATTGGAGGCTGAAAGGGGGTGGGGTACTGGACCGGGGTCAGCCACGGTCACCTGGTGACCACGCTGATGTAGCTCCAGAGCCGCGGTCAGCCCGAAGATACCTGCCCCGATAACCAGCACCGAGCTGTCAGGCGCCATGGCTCACCCGGCTGCAGCGGACTTGATGGCCTCCCGCAGTTCGTCGATGCTGATGTCGCCCCCGTGGAGTTCGTCTCCGATCAAATAAGTAGGAGTGCCGCTCACCCCTTTCTCTTTAGCGGCCTCGTACTCCCGCATCACAGTCTGGCGGTACTCACCAGACTCGATTCGAGGCTCCAAGTCCGCCCAGTCCATCCCGGAGGCCTCGACGATGCCCTTCAATACATCCAGGTCGTTGATGTCAGCTCCCGACCCCCAATAAGCCTGGGCAGCCAGGTGGTGGAATTCTCCGTCCCTCCCCTTCTCCTTGGCGTAAACGGTGACTTCGTGGACTCTCAAGGTGTTGGGCGACCATTGAGGGCGCCGCATGACCAGGCCGGTGCCCCTGGCCCGCTCCTGCATCGCGGGATTCAGTTCCGTCTGGGTCTCTCCGTCGAATAGGCGGCGTGCCTCGCCCTCCGGAGGGCACTCCGGCCGCAGCAGATACGGCTTGCGATCCACTTGAAAGGACATTTCTTCGGCCAACATGTCGAGCCTGCCCAGGCCGACGTAACAATAGGGTCAAGTGTAGTCGTACCAGACGGTGACGCTGACGGCGGCGGATGTGGTCATGTCATACCTCATCAGGATGGAAATTCCATACTGGGAATAATTCCGGGTATTGTAGCACGCGCGATGGCCGCATCTTACCGAATTACGGGGACGGTCCCTTCTCCCGAGCATGAAAGACGGTTAGGTCTGACGAAGTCGTGACTCTCTACGCAGTCGGAGGTAACCGCCACAACTCTCTATTGGTCATCCAACATCCGGCAGACAGGGTTTGCGTGGATTATTGCCTTCGCGAAATGGCGGAGGCTGCCTCGAAAAGCGAGACGACCAGAGTTGTGTTTTTTTACAAGTGCCGGGTTGGTCAGTCTGCAGCGCTGGGGGCTCCGGACCGCGCGAAGGCGTTCCGGAGAGCAGCGGACGCTTCGTCCACAGCCTGCTGGCTCTTGTCCACAACAGCGTTCATATTGAAGAAGCCGTGGATCACGCCATCGTAGCGGGTGGCGGTGGTCGCCACGCCCGCTCCGTTGAGGCGTTTGGCGTAAGCCTCTCCCTCATCCCTGAGTGGGTCGTATTCGGCCGTGATCACCAGGGCCGGCGGTTGTCCGGCCAGGCTCTCGGCTTGGAGTGGGGCCGCATACGGGTTGGAGGCGTCCGCCATGCTTTCCAGGTAATGGTCCCAGTACCACTCCATAGTGACCTTCGTCAGGCCGTAGCCCTCGGCGTTGTCGCCGTAGGACACGGTTGTGAAATCCACATCCGTGACGGGGTATATCAGGAGCTGCAATGCGATCTCGGGGCCGCCCCGGTCCGCCGCCATCAGACACATGGCTGCGGCTATGTTGCCACCGGCGCTGTCTCCACCGACGGCCAGCCGGGAGGCATCTCCGTTGATGCTGACGGCATTTTCGACCGCCCAAGTGGTTGCGGCCCAACAATCGTTCGCCGGGCCGGGGAACTTGGTATCAGGAGCCAAACGGTAGTCCACTGAAACGACCACGCACTTGCCACCCACACACAGTTCCCGGGCGGTGGCGTCGGCAGATTCCAGATCGCCCACCACCCAGCCGCCGCCATGGTACCAGGCCAGGATGGGAAAGGGGCCATTGCCCTCAGGCGTGTAGATACGAACCGGAATGTCGCCATCGGGACTAGGAATGCTTCGGTCTTTCACCTTGGCGACTTCCGGGCCCGGGGTGCGGGGCCGTTTCTTGGCGTTGGCCCTAGCTTCCTCCGGGCTAACGGTATAGGGAGCGGGCAGTCCTAGGGCGGCCGTGTCTTCCATTACTTGCTTGATCTGTGGGTCTAGCGGCATCTCATACCTCGTTTGTTGATCGGATCATTTGGGTTTTGCCTAGGTTTCGCCACTTTCAAAACCTTTGGTTTATGGGAGCACGTCGATCACCACCCATTCTACGAAATCGGACTTGCCGTCCAGCTCATGCGTAGCGCCCATCAGTCAGGCCCAGATTCGCAACTCGTACTGGTCGGCAGATTCAATGTCTGCAGTGGTTTGCTCGCTAAAATAACCGTAATCGGCCATCTTTTCGCTTCGGGAAGGCTGTCTCTTAGAATTGGTCAACGGTTAGAGCATTATAGTCGATGCGAAACGCTATAGATCAGTTTCCGCTCCGGGGTCCCATATCCAGTATTTGGCGATGGCCCCACCATCCACTCGCAGGTCAAAACCGGTGATCATCTCGGCCTCATCCGAGGCTAGGAATGCCGCCGCTTTTCCGTAGTGGCTAGGGCTGGGCATCTTCTGCATAGGTAGTCCCGCGCCCGGGTTCGCTGGCCAACCGCGCATCCGCTGTCCCATTCTGGGCCCGGGCCACTCAACCCCCCAGCGTTTGGCCCGCTCCAACCCCTCTTCTCTGTCGGTAGCGGTTGGAGTGATGCTATTAACCCTGATGCCGTGTTCGGCCAGGTCCATGGCGACCGCACGGGTGAAGTTCAACAGGCCACCTTTGGCGGTGCCGTAACCAATGTTGCCCGGCTCACCCTGGTGCCCGGCCGTGGAGATGATGTTGATCATGTTGCCGTGGCGGCGCTGTTCGATCATCTGCTTGGCGATGAGCTTGGTGAACAGGAAGGTGCCGGTCAATAACACGTCGGTCTGGCGCCGCCATTCGTCCAGGGGCATGTCTAGTATTCCCTTGGTATTGAAAAGTGTTGCGCCATTGACCAGGATGTCTACTCCTCCGAAGGCCTCCTTGGCCTGCGCCACAGCCGCGGTCACCTGGGCTTCGTCAGTAACGTCACATGCGATGGCGATGGCGCGGCGCCCGGCGTTAGTCACCGACTTGGCGCATTGTTCGGCGTACCTGGAGTTGATGTCGATGCAGACCAGGTCGGCCCCTTCCGCAGCCAGACCTTCCGCAATACCGCCCATGATGTTGGGGCTGGTGCCCGTGACCATCGCAACTTTGCCTTCAAGTTTCATCTCATCGTCCTCTATCTGCGCCGCATACCATCATGTCTTGAAGCTGGCTTGCCACTCGTCGTGGAGCGGGACTGCTTCGCCGACCACGTACAGGGAGTATTAGCAGCCCATCTCCCTCAAGGAATGTGAACTGCTTCCTGAGATCCTCAACCAGGCTGGGGAATTCTTCGTGAAAACGGAGATATGTCAAGAAGTCGCTGAATTCAGACTCAAACTGCATCAATGTCTGGGCGTTACTGACCCCGGTTATCCAATTTACGCCGGTTCCCGATTGCGCAGGCGTCCTCGGTCAACCGCCAATCTCTGATGGTGTCACGCCGCCCACCTTGGCGGCGTCGAAATCATGGAACGCCTCCCGGGCGCAGGGCCACTGGGGTTTGACGATCTTGGAGGACATCCTTGACTGGAAGACCACTTTGTTCATGGTCTCGAGGTAGCCTCCGGGTGATTTGAGACTGATTCCTTCCGGGGTTTTCATGCCTGGCATGCCTCCTCCCAATGCTGTGGGAACTGTTGAACGCCTACTAATCGATGGTCAGCACGATCTTGCCGAAATTGGCGTTCGTTTCCATGTAGCGGTGGGCGTCAGCAACCTCTTCCAAGGGGAAGGTCCGGTCTACCACCGGCTTCATGCTTCCCGAGGCCAGGTGGGGCAGCACGTGGCGCTTGAACTGGGCGGTCACGGACAGCTTCTCTTCGATGGTGCGGCCCCTTAACCCGGTCCCAGTCACCTGCAGCCGTTTGCCCATCAGTTGGCCCAAGTCCACTTCTACACGGCCACCTCCCATCAACCCAACTTCAACCAAGCGTCCCAGGACAGCCATGGATGCGATGTTCTGGTCCCAGTAGGGCCCGCCAATGAAGTCGATGAGCACGTCCACCCCGGCGCCACCGGTTTTCTCTTTGACCACGGCGGCGAAGTCTTCATCGTGGTAGTTGATGCCCACGTCCATGCCCAGCTTTGCCGCGGCAGCCAATTTCTCGGCGGAACCGGCGGTGCCGAACACGAACGCGCCAGCATGGTGGGCCAATTGCACGGCCGCTGTGCCAACGCCGCTTCCCGCAGCGTGTACCAGCAGGCGCTCCCCCATCTGTAGATTGCCCCGGTTGAACAAGGCATCATAGGCCGTGAAATATACCTCCGGGGTCGCAGCGGCCTGAACGAAGTCCCAATTGGCGGGCATGGGCACGGCCATACGGTGGTGAGTGACCGTCCGGCTAGCGTAGCCGCCTCCACCCAAGAGACCGAATACACGGTCTCCTTCGGCCATCCCTATCACCCTCTCACCGGCCTCTAAGACAATCCCGGCAAATTCCAGGCCAGGGATGTCGGATGGGCTGCCGGCAGGTGCCGGATAGCCTCCTTGACGCTGTAGCATATCGGCACGGTTCAGGGCGGAGGCTTTGACGTCGACCAAGACGTCTTCAGGCCCGGGGACCGGATCTTCGACCTCCATTATCTGCAGAACATCGGGACCGCCGGGCTCGGTGATTACGGCTGCGTGCATAGGTTATTTCCTTGTTTGCCTAGGCGAAATTTACGCCTATCTGAGGTTTTTAAACAGTGTATCACCGGGGAGTGACGGCCGCATCGCCACTCTGCCAGGAATCGAAAACGCCCCGGCCTGGCGGTATACCTGTCCGGGGCGCATCTGCGGTTCACGGTCAGTTAAGAATCAGGATTTAACGGCCTCGTTGTAGTCGTCGATACGCTGCATCAGGTCGATGACCTCTGGCATGGCCGGGCCGTAACGGTCCGCGTCATCGATGCCGTATCCCTTGTGGTAGGCGGAGCGGAAGCCGGAAACCGTGCCGCCGGCCCCGGTTACCGAGGAATTGTTTTCGTCCCAGACTCCGCCGTGAATCAGGTTGGGCATGGAATTGGGGTCACGGAAGACATTCTTAGGCTCCCCGCCGTCCTCCACGATCCGAATATTTTCCTCGAACTGGCGTCGCATGAACACGATGGGCAGATCGGTCCGGCCCAATTGCTCCACGGTCCGATCGGTGATGGCACCCTGAGATACCCAGGCATGAGCGTCTTGGGCCAGGACGAAATCCCATATCGGCTTTCCGTCTTCGTCAAAGATCGGTATGTCGTAGTAGGGGACGGATTCCTGGTTTGGGGCGGGTACACCTTCTGGAGCCATATAGCAGCCGTAGGCGATGTGGTAGGTGTTGGTGTCGTCGATGGGCACCCGGATCTGGAACTCCTGACGCACTTGTCCGGGCCCGCCGGTCTGGGTATAGAACGGAAAGATTACCGTAGAGTGCCGGGACTGGCGGTCTTTGTCCGCGCCCAGGGCCTTGGAATAATTGATCCCCTTCTCCATTCCGTACTGGGTCTCATGGACATATAACGACTCGATGCCCTTTGCCATGTTGATTCGGGCATACAGAGTGGACATCTGTTTGTCTCTCGTGCGCTCTTCCAGTTTCCCCTCTTTCTCCAACATGTATTTGAACATATGGCCGTGGAGATAGACGCTGTGCGCCGGATCGCCGGTGTTTTCGTGGCACTGAAGCCAGTTACACTCCAGGTGGGAGATCCCGATCTGGCGGATAGCGTTGGGCATCACGAACAAGTCCCAGGGAGGCAGCAAAGGCACCGGCTGAGGACCCATATAGGCCCATACCAGGCCACCCATCTCCTGCACCGGATAAGAGGCGATCTTGACCTGCTCTTTCAGCTTGTTGGTAGGCGATTCCAGGGGAGTATCGATGCACTGGCCGTCGGGAGCGAACATCCAGCCGTGATAGCAGCAACGGAGGCCATCTTCATCCGGGAAGCCGTATTTCATCATGACCAAACGGTGGGGGCAGCGTTCGCCGATCAGACCCAGATCTCCCTTGGTGGTGATAAACAAGACCAAGTCCTCGCCCAGTATCCTGACCGGCATCACATCTTTCTCCTTTAGCTCGGCCAGAGGACGGACGGGCAACCAATAGCGGCGCATCAGCTCGCCCATCGGAGTCCCAGGGCCCACTCTGGTCAGCCTTTCGTTGGCTTCGGCGGTCAGCATATTGACCCTCCCTGATTATCATTGACCAATCAATAGAGTTTGGAAAGAACCCCCTATCTGATCAGATGGCGATAAGTATATCTCAGATTTGGCAAGCACCTGAAACAGGCCAAAATAGTTCCCGATTGGGTTTCTGATCTTGGGCCTAAGTTGAGTCTATTTGACTGTGAAATTGGTTTCTCCCCATTTAACGACACCGTATAGGTGTCGCTGCTTTCAAAGTTCTCCCCAAGCTCGATCTCAATGGCTACCGCAGGCAGGGCACGTTGTCTTCCGAGACGTCAAAAGCGGGGTCAACACTACCAGAAACATGATTGTGCTAATTCTTGTCTTTATCACCAGTCTCTAACGGTCTACCCTAGATCGTTGACTATGCTCTCTGTTTGTACGACGGATTCCTCCGCCGATGTGTTCCCCATCGCCAGCTGACCTCTTGATATATACTGCCTCAATCCGACCTGATCAATCATCTCAGCGATATTCCTGGAGGTGCCCCCGTGGCCAGTGCTAATCAACCCATCGTCGACAATTTAGACGCGTTTTGCAAGGATACTGACGCCTACTTGGTCGGTGCGCCAGGAGGTCCTCTTTTCGGTCTGACCTTCGCGGCCAAGGATATATTCGACGTAGCAGGTCACGTGACGGGAGGCGGTAACCCGGATTGGAAAGCAACCCACCCACCGGCCGAGAAGAACGCCTGGATAATTCAAACCCTGGTCGATGCCGGCGCGGCCATGGTGGGCAAGACCCACACCGACGAATTGACCAGAGGCATCCTGGGTGAGAACGCCCACTACGGCACGCCCATCAACTCCAAAGCTAAAGATAGAGTACCCGGAGGCTCTTCCAGCGGGTCGGCCGCGGCGGTGGCCGGCGGGCTGGTGGATTTTGCCTTGGGTTCCGACACCGGCGGCTCAGTGCGCATTCCCGCCAGTTTCTGCGGTCTCTATGGGCTCCGGCCCACCCACGGCCGAATTCCCTTAGAGGGCATCTTGATTCAGGCGCCCAGCTACGACACGATCGGCTGGTTCACCAAGGATGCCAAGACCTACGCCCGAGTTGCTGAAGTAGTGTTTGGGAACACCATCCCTGAAACCAGCCCCAACCGCATAGTGATAGCCGAAGACGCCTTCGAAGAAGCAGACCCAGAAGTCGCAAGTGTTTTGCTGCCTATCGCAGAGAAAATCGCCGCTCTGGCAGGAAGTTCCACCAAGGCACGGCTAGCGCCAAACGGGCTTACAGAATGGGCGTCGCAGCAGAATATTCTCCAATCGGAAGAAGCCTGGGAATCGGTGAAGGACTGGGTAGACACGGTAAACC
>UINC01000869.1_pt1 | contig 12851 bp, 9 predicted proteins | sample 5385821 | NCBI WGS metagenome assembly UINC01 (sample SAMEA4666929, study PRJEB26691) | marine metagenome | isolation source: Pacific Ocean | place: Pacific Ocean | collected 2011-10-13 | reverse complement strand
CTAACTGGCCGGTTTTTTGGAGGGAAAATGTATAAATTGAATCTGAAAAATAACCCACAGCAACCGTTCCTGCCATGAGGGCCACCATCAGAAACAATCCCTCCAGATCTCCAGGAATTACATGATCATCAATAATTTGAATAATGAACCATGGAAGAAGTAAAGTTGCCACAATTGAAAAAGGAATTGTTGCCGTTCCCAGAGCCACACTTTTCCAGTGCGGACGCACGTAAACGAGAAACCGCTGAAATAATTCCCAGTCGTTGACTACTTTATTCAATGTTCGATGTTTCAGGATTCAGGTTAAAGGTTCCGGGATCGACGAGTTTCAACCGGTTTTTCCAGTTCAAGGCTTGTCAAGTTGTATTTGATTTATATTCGCTTCCGGATGGAGGCCAACTGAACACAGGTCACAAAAATCTGCATTGCCAGATCCAAATCTTCCACACTCGGGAATGTGGGTGACAGTCGGATATTCCTGTCGTTTGGATCTCGAGTGTAGGGAAAGGTTGCACCTGCAGGAGTAAGTTTCACGCCGGCCTCTCCCGCGAGACGAACTATTTCCTGCGCCAGTCCTGGTAATGCATCAAAAGAAACAAAATATCCACCTTCTGGATTGCACCAGGTCCCCATACCCTTTCCGCCCAATCCGCTTTCAAGATGTTTTTGCACCATCGCAAACTTGGGGCGTAAAATTTCAGCATGTTTGCGCATGTGTGCCCGAACGCCTTCTATATTATTTAGAAAGAGAACTTGACGCTGCTGATTGAGTTTGTTCGGGCCAATACTCATGACAGAAAGGCGTTTGCGGAAATGTTCCAGATTTTTCTCCGATGTACCCAGAAAAGAAATCCCGCCTCCTGCATAAGTTATCTTTGAAGTTGATGCGGTTAAAATTAAATTGTCTTCAGTTCCATATTTTCGGCAATAATCCATCACATTGGCCAGTTGCTGCGGGTTTTCAAAGAGGTCATGCACTCCGTAGGCATTGTCCCACATCACGCGAAAATTCGAACCGGCAATCTTTCCAAGTGAAGCAATCCTCTCCACCACTTCTTCAGAATAAACATTCCCGGTAGGATTCGAATACTTTGGAACACACCACATGCCTTTGATCATGGAATCATTGCGCACCAAATCATCTACAGCGTCCATATCAGGACCCTCGTCCAGCATGTCCACATTAACCATCTGCAGCCCCAATTCCTCACAGATGGTAAAGTGCCGATCGTATCCGGGCACAATCGCCAAGAATTTCACGTCACCTTCCCTGACCCACGCGGTATCCGGCCCCTGTGAACCGTGATAATATGCGTGAAGCATGTAAAGATACATCAGCGTTAAGCTGCTGTGATCTCCGGAAATCACTTCGGATTTCCGCAGTCCAAGCATTTCGCTGCCGAGTTTCCGCGCAGCAGGAATTCCATCGAGCCCTCCATAATTCCTGAGGTCAGTTCCGCTCTCAGAAATCATTTTGTCTTTGAGCGAACCTTCCATTTCATCAGCAAGATCCAACTGTGCGGCTCCAGGCTTGCCCCGAGTAAGGTCCAGCTTTAAACCGGCATCCTGATATTCCTGATAATTTGCTGCAAGTTTTTGTTCCAAAGTTTGCAGTTCTTCTCTGGTTGCATTTTCAAGATTCATATTTTTTTTGTGTACAGGTCTAAGTTCCGGTCTTTATTATCAAATCCAGCCCGCAAAGTGTCAACCTTCAATGTCTCAGCATTCCCCGTTTTATTATTATTCGCAATTCTAAAAATTTTTATTTCCATTCAATAATTTTTTTGCACAATGGCCCTCCGTCACCTAGATAATCATGAATGATATTGAAATGGTTTTTTCCTGGAATTAACTGATATTCAACAGGAACTCCGTATTTTTGCAGGTATTTGGCGTAGACCTCTGATTGCCGCTGAAACTCTTGAGATTCATCCGCACCCACTGCAACAATTACAGGAGGCGAGTACACAGGTTTCAGGAGCAGAGGACTGTTGCGGAGAACTTCCTCTGAGGTCAGCTGCAATTCTGGCTGGAGCCAAGAAAACGGGAACGGTGCAAGGTCGAAAAGCCCGCTGACTGGCAAAAATCCATTAATTAAATTTACAGGCAAACCATAGTCTTTTTCCCACTCTGCAGTCAGTAACATTCCCGTCAAATGACCACCAGCTGAATGTCCGGAAACCGAAATCCGCTCCGGATTCCCGCCAAACGTCTCTGCATTGCGATAAGTCCAGGCCACTGCGGCTCGGGATTGCCGGACAATTTCATCGATATTAACCGTAGGACAAAGAGCATAGTTTACCAGCACTGCCGTAATACCGTTCCGTACCAGTCCTTCTGCCACAAAAGCAAAATCCCTGCTGGTCAGCGAATGCCAGTAACCACCGTGAAAAAAAATGTGTATGGGGCTGGACGTTATTTTTGCCGGAAAAATATCAAGAGTTTCCGCTCGTGTAGGGCCATAACCAACTCCGGAATGGTTGGAATATTCTTTGATAACTCTTTCACTTTCAGTGAAATAGCTTTGAATCAGCTCATCTGTATTGTCCACAATCAAGCGTGGATTATATTCCTGATCGATTTCTTCCTGAGTGGAAAACGTGTGGTATAGCATTACCAAGCCTGTCTTACTATGAATTCTAAAAGCTCTGAGTTCCTGACGCAAAATACTTTATAACGGTTTTTCAACGTCTCGTTTGATATATAACGGGTTCACAGGAGCATACGGATCAAAATCTGGTGCAGCTAATTTTTTTGCACCCAGACGATCTAAAAGCAGAGCATCAGGAACCGGATAATCTAAGGGCAGCAAAACCAGTTTTTCGAACAGTGGTTCCGGTTTCCGCCGCTCAGAACTTACGCGATAGAGGACAACTGGAACACCGCCTGAGTTATCAATGAATTTTTCAAGACTGGTGAGCTGAATTGGTGCCTGTGCAACTGGCTGATCATCGATTATCCGAAAAACCGAATGAAAGACTTCTCTGCGCGAGCAGTTCAGCAGCACAGGAAAATCATCTTTCAAGTTCCTGATTTGTCCGGCAAGCAATTCCAAGGAATTGACTGGAACAACAGGTTTGCTGTGGACTTGCGCGAATGTTTTAACCACTCCCATTCCAATTCTGACACCTGTATAAGAGCCAGGACCGCAGTTAATAACATAGGCCTCAATTTCAGCTATGCTTAAATCTGTGTTTTTCAGCAAATCATCAATAACTCCAAAAATAATTTTTGAGTTCCGCCGATTACACAATGAATAATAATTAGCCAAAGGCGCTCCGTTGCGCGTCAGGCACAATCCCAAATGTTCAAAAGAAGTATCAACTGAAAGTCGAATCATGCACTATCCTGGATCAAAGAATTTGTTGTTTTTTACTGTGATGAAATCGGTTGTTCCAAAGTGTCAAAAAGTATGTCAAACTCACTGTATTCACTTTCCAGAGAAAGCCGCCTTTGATTTTCTGAAACGGTTTCAAAAAGCAGGTTGAGAACAGTTTCATCGGTTAAATAATTCAGAATATATTCCGGCCACTCAACCAAAGTGAGACCTTCTTCGGCAATCAGATCTTCACGGTCAAAATCATCGAGTTGTTCCGGATCAGTCAGGCGGTAGAGGTCAACATGAAAAATGGACAAATGTGCAGGATACATGTTGACCAAAGTATATGTTGGAGAAGTAACTATTTCAGGGTTCGCACCAAGTCCGGCACAGAGACTTTTTGCAAAGGTTGTTTTACCTGCACCCATGCTTCCCCATAGCAAAAGTATAACTCCTGGAAACAAATGTGCTGCCATTTTCCGGGCAACAGTATCAGTAATTTCCAGCGAATTTAGCTCAATAATCAGTTTACGCATCAAACAGTCATGAATCCAAGGGTGCTCATCAGTTGTCAAAATTTAGGCTACGCCACCCCTTCAGATTCCGGAATACCTGCTGGAAAAAAGTGGGATATACGGAAACTGAATTTGGAATTGCATGCTGGAGAGAGAGCTTGTTTCCATTTTCAAAATGAGGAGCAGAAACAGGTATTATGGCGTTTATTTCAGCAAAAGCTCAAGCCTAAAACTGGTTCTTTCCAGATTTCAGGAAATACTCATCTACATACTGACAATAGCTTTTGGGAAGGTACGGACAAGAAAGCATCTCTGAAGGAAAATATGAAATCTAAACTTTTTTCAACTCGACCGTGGTTTGGCGGACAGCGAAAAAATTTGGACACTTTAATGGATCGCTTAGGTTTGACCGGACAAATTCCACACCTTCAGGTCCAGGAACTTAAACCTGAACATGCAAAACGATTTTGGGTTTTGATGCTGGTTGCGGCAAATACAAAAGTCGTTTTGATTGACCGCTTATTTTCACAGCTGGACGAAATCAGTTTGCCTTTTTTTCAAGAATGGCAGGAGGGTTTTCCTGGAATTTTAATAATGTTCGGAGAACACCCCGAATATCTCAAGGCAGTTAATTCACGGGTAATGGAAAAACACCGCAGCTTAAAACCTCTGTTCAATTCCATCATCAGTTTTTCTGCAGACGGAGTGGCAAAAAAAGTGGAGACAGAGAACTAGGCCAGGCAAAATGGAGATAACTTTTCTGCAGACATGCCATGATTGCTTATTGTTAGTGATGAGTTCGAAAATAACCGAAATACCTGACTTGTTTCTTATTTGTTATTAAGCAAAAATCCATATGTTCAAATCACTCCAATTCAAAAGAAATGCAATTTAGTAAAGACTTTATCCGTAAAGTGGCAGAAGCCACTGAACTTGTTGACTTGATTTCTGAGCGCGGCATTACGCTCAAACGAGCAGGTGCTAACTACAAGGGCCTTTGCCCTTTCCATTCAGAAAAAACTCCCTCATTCAATGTAAATCCAGAGCGCGGTTTTTTCCATTGTTTTGGATGCAGCGCCAGCGGAGACGGAATCAAATTTCTGATGCAATTCGATCGCCTCTCTTTTGCGGAAGCAATCGAAGAGCTTGCGAATCGAGCCAGCATTCCTCTGGAAATTCAATCTGGAGGTCCACGACTTCCCAATCCTGATGAGGACCGTGGTTTGCGTTGTCTCAGGGAAGCAGCAACTTTTTACAGGGAAAAGCTGTCTGTTCCAGAAGGAGAAAATGCAGTGAATTATCTCCATAAGCGTCTGGTTCCAGAAAGCATGTGGGTGCAATTCCAAATCGGTATGTCACCTGATGAATGGCAGGGAACACTGAACTGTCTGCAACAAAAAAAAATTTCCCTGGAAGAGATGTCACGGACAGGTTTGATCAAGGTCAGTGAAAAATCAGGAAGACACTACGATACTTTCCGTGGACGGTTGATGTTTCCCATCAAAGATATCCGCGGGCGCTGCATCGGTTTTGGTGCACGTGCAATGAAGCCTGATGATAAGCCCAAGTATCTCAACAGCCCGGAAACTTCCTACTACCAGAAAAGCCAGATACTTTACGGACTATACGAAGGACTTTCTTCAATCCGCAAGCTCCGCCGAATGATTTTTGTTGAGGGCTACCTGGATGTCATCCGCTTGCACGAAAACGGTTTTACAGAAGCCGTTGCCCCCTGTGGAACAGCTCTGACGCTGGATCATATAAAAATAGTCCAGCGCCACGCAGATACCGCAATTTTGCTTTTTGACGGCGACACAGCCGGAAAAAATGCCGCACTGAGATATGCCCATCTTATGTTGCCGATTGCTCTGGAATCCTATATCCTGACTCTTCCTGAAGGAGAAGATCCGGATACCTTTTTGTTGAATCATGGAAAAGAAGGTTTTGATGACTTGCTGGACAGGAAAGTACCGACTTTGGATTATCTGGTTCAACAGACTTTGAAAAAATTCCCAGACAGCGTACAGGGGAGAATACAGGGACTGGAAGAACTGCTGCCCACTTTGCAAGAAATCCAGGATCCAAAACGCCGACAGCTAACTTTGATGACAATTGGCGAACGGATGAGTATTCCTCCTGGTCTACTATCAAAAGAGTTAAAAAGAAAAGAGAACAAAAGCTTGCATAAAAAGCAAAAAAATGATACGGTTAGTCGTTTATCAAATAATACGAAAGTTTCTCAAGATGAACAGTGGCTGTTACAGTCTTTGTTGCGTAAAGGTAAACTGTGGCCTAAGGTCCGTGAGCATTTGAAATCGGAAGAATTCCAGACTCCGCATTTTCAGCTACTTTATGCAAAATTATTAGAGTTACCTGATGAAGCATTTCAATCTTTCGATCCGTATACACTGGAAGAGTCTGATCCAGAACTCTTTCAGTCTGTGATGTTGATACTTACGGAGGAAATTCCAAGTCACGACTTTGGTTTATCGCTCAAGCGTATCAAAGAACGCAACTTGGAACTTAAATACCAAGAGAGACTCCTCTGCAGTGACAGCGACGAAGAGAGGGCCCAGGCAGGTGCAAAAAGAAGAAAAGAAGAAAAAGAATTGAAAGAAGTAAAACTTATTTTCGACAATATTTTGGCTCTTTAATCTCTGTAAACAGCTGTATGAATACAGAAAATAAAAGTGAAAACGTCCTTTCTCCAGCAGAGGAAAAACTTGTGAGAGAGCTGGTTTTGGATGGACGTGAAAAAGGATTCGTCACTCTTGATGAAATCAATGAAAACCTTGGTGACGAAACTCCTTCTGCAGAACAACTTGAGAAAATATTTAATATTTTTGCAGAAATGGACATTGAAGTTATTGATTCGGAGAAAAAAATGGATATTATAACTGATCAAACGGATTCAGGTCCTGAATTAGATTTTGAAGCCAACGATCTGAATCTTGACCCTGGCGTTGACAATTCAACAGACGATCCTGTCCGCATGTATTTACGCGAGATGGGCAGCATTAAGCTTTTGACAAGAGATGGTGAGGTAGAAGTTGCAAAAAAAATAGAAAGTGGAAACACAGAGTTAATTGATATTTTCTCTAAATCTAATTTGATTTTGCTATATCTTCAAAATCTTTCCAAGCAGCTCAAATCTAATAAAATAAAGGCACGGCATGTTGTTTCCGGATTGGATGAAGATGACAACGTCATTGAAGATGAAGACGAAGCTACAGCCAGGGTCATTGCTCAACTCGATGATCTTTGGAAGTACCATGGGGCAATGAAAAAAGCCCGTAAACTTCAGGCCAGCCGTAAATTGAAAGCTGCAGAAGAAAAGCGCTTGGAGAAAAATGAAACATTATTCAAGGATGCAATACACAACATTAATTTTAACTCACGCCAAATTGAGTTAATGTGCGAGGAAATGTTTAATCACAAAAATAAAATTGATCTGACTTTCCTTAAAATGGATACCAATCTAAAAAGTTTACATTTATCTGTTGAAGAAATGGATACGATGTTTAAACAATTGCGAATTGTATCCAGCAAAAAAGCTAAAGAGAAAGCTGCCAAAGAAATTTCTGCTAAATCCGGACATCGGATCAGTATTGCAAACCGCTATTTTGAAAAAATAGAACTGAACAGGAAACGTATCAGCACAATGACCGACCTGACAGCTCTCTCTCTGAAGGGTTTTGAACTTGAGGTAAAAAAGCTTAAACGCGTTGAACGTAAAGTTAAGTCTGCAAAAAGCCAGCTCGTGGAAGCTAATTTACGACTGGTGATCAGCATTGCAAAGAAATACACAAACCGTGGTCTGCAATTTTTGGATCTCATTCAGGAGGGCAATATTGGTCTCATGAAAGCAGTGGACAAGTTCGAGTATCGTCGAGGATACAAATTTTCAACTTATGCAACCTGGTGGATTCGTCAGTCAATCACCCGCGCCATTGCTGACCAGGCACGGACAATCCGAATTCCAGTACACATGATTGAAACGATAAACAAGCTCTCACGTATTTCTCGGGCAAAGGTGCAAGAACTGGGACGCGAGCCGACTGCAGACGAGTTATCTGAAGATCTTGGAATGCCTTTGTACAAAGTCCGCAAGGTACTTAAAATTGCCAAGGAACCAATCTCACTTGATACACCAATTGGTGATGATGAGGACTCACAGCTCAAGGATTTTATTGCAGACGAGCATGTGAGAGATCCAGGTGAAGCTACTGTTTCTTCAAACATGGGTGAAAGAACGCGCGATGCTTTAAAAACTCTCACGAAGCGGGAAGAAAATGTGTTACGTCTGCGTTTTGGCATTGACTCGATCAAGGATCATACCCTGGAAGAGGTCGGCCAGGATTTTGATGTAACCCGGGAACGTATTCGGCAGATTGAGGCAAAAGCACTGCGAAAATTGCGACACCCAACCCGTTCAAAATTACTCAAATCCTTCTACGAATAAAGTATGGGTAATACCCCGTAAAAAGGTGTCATTCCCGTAAATACAGAAATCCAGAAGCTTGTTTTAACTGAACTCGTAGATTCCTGCTCCACGATCAGGTGGAGGTCAAGTTTCACAAGTATGCCGACTAAGAGCGTTATTAAATTTTTAACGAATATAACATAAATCAGGTTTAAGCTTCAATTCAGCGCACAAGACAGTCCTGGCCCTTGTTGCTTGAACCTTGAACCATGCTACTTGAACCTGATCCTGCCCGTATGAGGTTGTTCCGGAATTTTCTAGTTCTGCTGACCATCAGTTCCCTGACTACAGTAGCCGTTCCGGCACAAACGACTGAGCTTTCAGATCTGGTCATAATTCAAAATGTTGAGTTGCTGCGCCACGGCAAGCAAATCAGTGCGCTTTTGCTGACTGACAATCCCCCCGTTTACGAAATCACAGAAAACCTTTCAGCCCAGACTCTGGTGATTAAGTTCAAAAATGCACGTGCCGGTTTTGCAGACGGCCGCATGGAGCGTCTTTTCAATGACACACAGCTGGCAGGAATTCGTTTTTCAGATATTGACGGAGAAATCTGGGCCCAGTTCAAATTACTAAAAAAGGATTTAAGTTATACTGTCAGCACTCTCCGGGGACAAAATGGAGTCAAAATTGATTTCCGTCCTGCACTCCAAATTCTGCCACTGCCGGATCCTCCAGAAGATGCAGTATATCAGCTGGTTTCAGTTAAATTTGATGCCGGCAATGCTAATTTTACCCGCTTGACTTTCGCTTTTACAAAACCTGCCAAAATATCTGCGACGAGTGCTGTTCCGGAAGATAGGCAGCCACCGCGGATTTTTTTGCTCGAAGACAGTCAGCAAACTCGTCTCACCATTCGCCTGCCTAACACTTTGCCAGAAAAAAAGCTGGAAAACCTTGAATATAAGGGTTCTCGTATAGAGCTTACTTCGCTCACTTCAGAAGTAAACCAAACTTTTATTGAGTTAAAACTCAAGGCAACAAACCTGAGTGTGGAGCGGCATTTTGTTTCCAGTCCTGTCCAGTGGATGCTTGACATTCACGGAACTCCATTCAAGGAAGATATTTCCACCAGTCCCCCAGAAAGTGAGAAATTGAGTCCGGAAGAAATGGCAACATTTGAAGAAGAGAAAAAAGCCCGGTGGTCAAGGAGCTTGAAAATCAATCCAATTTTTCAACGTGGGGAAACTGCATTCCGCAAAAATAAGTACAATGAAGCCGTAGCCCATTTCAAAGAGGCCTATGCGCTCGGAAAAGAACACACCAAAGATGAATTTGGCGACCCGCTGCATCCGTTGGCTGCACGGGCACTTTTCAGGATTGGAGACACGATCTACACGATGCTGGAGCGCAGGATTGGCAACAATTATCACAATGCAATTGATGCCTACAAAACAGCAATCCGCATCACCCAGGATGCAGAAAAAATTGCAAAGCAAAAAAGTGAGGACTTTGAAACGGTTTCCCTTTTACCGCATGCCAATTTTCGTATTGGACGCGCATATCAAAAAATGAAATTTCAGCATGAGGCCTCAGTTTATTACAAAATATTGCAGGAACGTTTTCCAAATTCAATTGAGGCACTGGAAGCTAGTTTCTGGAAGGGAATGAGTCGCATAGAGCAACGGCAATGGGAAATGGGTATCACCGATTTTGAAGAATATTTGCGCTCTTCACCTCAGCCGAAATTTTTTGCTGTGACCCATTACAAAATGGCACAGGCATATTACCAGCTTGAGCGCTACATAACTGCAAAAGAGTTTTTTGACATTGCACGAAATGCAGACGAAGAATATGTCAAAGAAGATCCAACGCTTTTATTTCATATGGGCGAGACATATTATGAAAATGCAGATTATGTTACGGCACGTGAAATATTCAGAATACTCCAGCAAAAATATCCTAAGGCAGATTTTTCCAAATTGGTGGCTCTGCGTTTGGGTGATTTTCTGCGTGATGAAGGCAAAGAAAATGAAGCAATTCAGGTTTACAAAAATGCAATCAGCAGTTACACAAGAGAGATTGCACTGCTGGGGAAATTGCGTATTGCCAATATTCAGGCAAAACGACCCTATACGGATGAATATCTTGAGGCAATCAAGGTTTATGATGAAATCCCCAGACTCTATCCGGAGACACCACAGGCAGAAGAAGCACTGCTCCGGAAGGGATTGACACAAACGCTTTATGGATTTTACGCACCTGCAATTAAAACTTTGGAAAGTTTCATGGAGAGGTATCCGCAAAATGTTTATGTGCGCAGAAATGTGATTCAAGAAAACATTGACGAAAATCTCAAAGGACTGATTGACAGCTACTTTCGCCAGGATGACACTCTTGCTCTGGTTGGTGCCTACAGTGATTACAAAGCCAAATATTTATTCAATTTTCGCTTTGACACAACACTTTTTCAAACTGCGGTGGCACATCGTAAACTGGGATTTCATGATGAGGCACTGGATATTCTCCGCTTTCTTGAAACCCGCTCTGCCGGAACAATTGGCGAATTGGTGCAGTTGGAAAAAGCCCAGACACTGCTAGAAAAAGCAGACCTGACAGAAGCACGCAACACCACTGCACGATTCCTTCAAAAGTATCCTGAAAGCCCATATGATGCTGAAGCACGGCAATTACTGGCAAAAATTTACAGGAAGCAAAAATCCTATCCAATGGCACTGCTTGTTTTTGCTCAAACGCTGCAGAAATACGATCAAAACAAGAAACCCCTGCTCGCAGAAATAGTTCCGGAGCTTTATTTTGATTTGGGGGAACTACACGAAGAAATAGGAAATTTTGTCGAAGCTGGTGAAGCCTACCAACAAGCTGTTTCAAGTTACAACCATCCTGTGGATCATTCGGATACTCCTGAATATATTATCAAAAGCCACTTCTTGGCGGCAGATATGCACAACAAAGCACAAAATGGGGAAGCTGCATTAAAGAGCTATCAACGAGCCATTTTGCTCTATGAGGATAGTAAAAAAGGAGAAATAATTGAACGCGTTTTTTGGGCCCGTTATCAAATCGGAACTATTTACGCGCACCATGGAGATAATCAGCAGGCATTAACAATTTTCAAGGAACTGATGGATAACAAAGAGGGTAAAGGTCAGCTTTGGAAAAAACTTGCTGCAGAAAATTATCGCTCAATTTCTCGAAAATTATCCTACGATGATTATCTCAAAAACTAATAACATACTGATATAACCTGAATAATAAAATAACTGGTAAGAAATAAGCAACAAAAACACAATTAGGAGGGGTCATCAAGAACAAGTTTTGTTGCCGATTTTGGTGGGAATATTCACCATTTATATCAAGCATTGCTGATATGTACTGAATATCAGGGCTGATAGACAGATGGACACCTGAAAAAGCCCTGCGCACGTATAACGGTTTTATCTTGCGTACAATGCTACCGATCTGGATTGATTAGGAAGGCTTGAAGCTGTTAAACCAAGTCATCGGAATCTTGACAATGATGTAGTTGCGTTTTGGGTTAAAGACGTATTCTCAATAAAAACGTTCTAGTAAGCTAGACTGTAATATTTGAAGGGAAATTGTTAAACCACTTTTAGAGTCACCTCTCCTTGATACATCGCAGCACTTTTCCTCCTGTGTGCAGTTTTTTCCATTCGAGCATTCCTTGCTACCGTTGCGTTTTTAGCTGTTTCTTCATCTGGGTAAACGGAAACTGCTACAGCACTGGTAGGGCCAGTTCGGATACCAAGCAGTATTTAAGGCTCCGGAAATTCCGAAGCAGCATTTTTCGAGTAATCAGCTTAACCTTCATCAGCATCTTTTTCTGAATTAAATTCAACTATTGTTGTTATGCAGTAACTTATTGTGTTCCTTATCTATTGAAATTTAGGGATTAAGTATTTTAGGCTTCTTTCTCCAATTTGAATTGACCATTTCCCCCTATTGGTTGATTTAGGAGAAACCAAGATATAAGATCAGTCAGTTTGTTTTTCAAGAAATTTGGAATGGTAGTGGAGGACTGTCTGACTGTGAAGAATTAGTGGGGTTACCCACAGGAGATGATGGGAGTGGTTTTAGGGGTTTATTTCTGTAATACCTCCATTCACATACTTTCTAATGATTGTTCCGTCTTCGTCATATTCCGTTCCGTTCCATCGATTTCCATCATTGTATTCCCCAACATACTTACTTCCCTTTGGGTAAGTATATGTTCCTTGACCGTGTTTGTAACCACTCTTCCATTGACCCACATATCTTCCTCCTTCATAGTCTCCTTTCCCCCGAGTGTATGTTCCCTGACCATTTATTTCTCCATTCTTCCATTTCCCTATATACTTTTTTCCATTAGACCAAGTGTATGTTCCTTGACCATTTCTATATCCATCCTTGAATTCCCCTACATACTTCTCATCACTAAACCACGTGTATGATCCTTGACCAGTCCTTTTCCCATCCATGAATTCCCCTTCATACTTCTCACCACTAGGCCAAGTGAATATTCCTCGACCAGTCCTTTTCCCATCCTTGAATTCCCCTTCATACTTCTCACCAC
>UINC01000868.1_pt1 | contig 12867 bp, 12 predicted proteins | sample 5385821 | NCBI WGS metagenome assembly UINC01 (sample SAMEA4666929, study PRJEB26691) | marine metagenome | isolation source: Pacific Ocean | place: Pacific Ocean | collected 2011-10-13 | reverse complement strand
TATGCGAGTCGTGGGCAATCTGCCCTACAACATAATCTCGCCGTTGCTAACTCGACTCCTTGCACAATCCTTTTTAATTCGAGATATGAACTTCATGATGCAACGGGAGGTGGCGCAGAGGCTGACGTCTAATCCCGGGAGCAAAGCGTGGGGACGGCTTTCTGTCACGGCTCAATACCATTGCGACGTCACGTACTTGTTCGATGTGGCTTCGGAAGCGTTTCGACCGCGGCCCGAAGTTCAATCCGCGTTTGTGCGACTTGAGCCACGGCCACGTGCGGTAAATCCTCTCGATATGGAACGGTTTAACGCGGTCGTGAGGCAGGCGTTCGGGCAACGGCGCAAGCGAGTTGGTAACGCTCTAAAAGATTTAGAAGTCCCTTGGCAAAAGGTCGGCGTCGATCCGTCGTTGCGTGCAGAACAACTTGATGTTGATGATTTCGTCAGAATCGCAAATAGCTGTGTTGCCCGCACCGCTGAAATAGGGGAACAAGACCTTGAGTGATATCGCCGTGGCGGTCGAGACGCGGTTTATTGAGCGAGAATCTGATCCGCGATCAAACCACTACCTTTTTGCGTACACCATCACCATATCGAACCACGGCTCTAGCCCGTCGCAATTACTTAACCGTTATTGGTTGATAACAAATGGAGACGGTAAAAAAGAGGAAGTTCACGGGCCGGGTGTTGTTGGTGAACAACCCACGCTGAACCCGGGTGAGGCGTTTCGCTACACCAGCGGAGCGGTGCTTGAAACCGCTGTGGGCACAATGGAAGGCCATTACGAATTCCGGGGGGACGATGGCGATCTGTTTAAAGTTGCTATTCCGCCATTCAGCTTGGCGGTTCCACACGTAGTGCACTAGGGTCGTGGCAACGTACGCGATCGGGGATGTGCAAGGTTGTTACGAAACCCTCCGGTACTTGTTGGAGAAGATTAACTTTGACCACGATCGCGATCGATTGTGGTTCGTGGGGGATCTCGTGAACCGGGGTCGACAGTCACTCGAAACGCTCCGATTTGTCCGCGATCTCGGAGGACTCGCAAACACCGTGCTTGGTAATCACGACCTACATCTGTTGGCGATTTTCTACGGTGGTCATGAGCCTAGAAAGGGCGACACTTTGGATGAAGTTCTTAAGGCTGCCGATTGTGAGCAACTCGCAGATTGGTTACGAACGTTGCCGCTAATGCATGAGGACGAAAAACAAGTGATGGTACATGCAGGGATCCCACATATTTGGGATTTGCGGTTTGCTCGATTAGCGGCTCAAGAAGTCGAGACGGTGATACGTAGCTCGGCCCATTTAGAATATTTCGAGAATATGTACGGCGATTCACCCGAATGTTGGCGAGACTCACTCCAAGGTATGGATCGCCACCGCGCGATCACCAATTATTTTACGCGGATGCGTCTGATTTCGCGGCATGGAACGCTCGAATTTTCGCATAAGGACGAATTGGTTAATGTCCCAGAAGGCTACGCGCCGTGGTTTAGATTCAAGCGACTTGTCGAAAAACCTATCGTTTTCGGTCATTGGGCAGCACTTCAGGGAGTAACCGGACTGGATCACGTTTCGGCGATCGACACGGGTTGTGTTTGGGGTCGAAACTTAACGGCTTTGCGTCTGGAGGACGGGCAACGGTTCCAGTGGCCGGAGTCGAGCCGATAACTCAGATGTTTGTTGATGAAGGCCGGGTCAGTGGCGCTGGACCACATGTTGTAAGCCATGCTATTCGTAACCTTGATCTTCGAGCAATCTGGCAACTTATCTGATGCAAACGTATCTCGTCGGAGGTGCTGTTCGCGACCAGCTTTTGGGGCGACACGTTAGCGAACGCGACTGGGTCGTGATCGGTGCGACCGATGATGACATGCGCCGCCTAGGATACCGGCAAGTCGGACACGATTTTCCCGTGTATTTGCACCCAGATACCGGAGAGGAATATGCCCTCGCTCGGACGGAGCGTAAGCAAGGTCGCGGCCATAAGGGGTTCGACTGGCATGTTGGCTCTGAAGTAACGCTCGAAGACGATCTCCGACGTCGGGATCTCACCATCAATGCGATGGCCCGAAATGCAGATAACGGGTTGGTAGATCCCTATGGCGGTTGCAGCGACTTGGCAGACAAGGTACTGCGACACGTTTCTGACGCATTTAGTGAAGATCCATTGCGCGTGTTCAGGGTTGCCCGGTTTACGGCGACATTCCCTGATTTCAAGGTAGAGGAGGAAACTGCGGAGCTTATGCGAATGATGGTCAAGGAACTCGCCGACCTACCGGCCGAACGGATATGGATGGAGTGGACGAAAGCCGCGGACCAGGATGCCCCATGGCGTTTTTTTGAGACCCTTCATGAGATTGGTGCTCGTCAACCGTGGTTTGACGATATCGATCTAGAAGCATTAGCGGCGTTGTATAGAAGCAAAGACCTACGAGGATCCTTCTCGTTAGCTGTAATCGGTTGGAATCATTCCGAAGCAGTTACATCGCGCTTCGCTGTTCGACTGAAGGTACCTCGTCGGGTCAGTCGCGCGGCTACCTTATTGGCACGCTGGGGCCGACGACTCGTTGAACCATCCGCACTGGGAGTAGAGGGATTGATGGAGCACTTGCAGGGTATTGGCGCATTCCGTAACGGAGCCGACGTGGACGATATCTTCGGACTCATCGAGTCGTGCGAAAAAATTGAACTGTCGAAATTACGCTCTTTCGCAAAAGAACTTGCGGAATTGAAGGTCAATGCTGTGGAAGGGCGCGCATACGGAAAAGCGCTGAGAATGGCTCGCATGGAAATGATTGAAAAGATGCATCCTGTACAACTCGCCAATCTTGTTTCTCGACCAGATGCGATGTAGTTGGATTTGTCGATCTTCAATACGGGTCATGAAATTCAGTGATTGGGCGGAATGGTGACTTCCGGCAATTCTTCCATCGACCACCTTGCTAGCGCCCGAATGGCGAGGGGTTCCGAAAACCCTGCTCTTAATCGTTCGTGTCCCGCGAACGCGATCATCGCGCCGTTGTCGGTACAGAGGCGCGGCGGAGCATAGAAGACGTTTTCTGCGCGTTGGCCAAGGCGTTGGCGTAGACGCTGATTTGCGGCGACGCCGCCGGCGATCACCAGATCGGATAAACCCGCCTGTTCCAACGCGCGTAAGCATTTAATTGTCAAAGTTTCTATTACAGCTTCCTCAAAAGCGTTCGCAATATCGGCTCGGTCACGTTCGCTGAGATTGTCGATGTTACGAATCGTCGTCATTGCTGCGGTTTTAAGACCGCTGAAACTGAAATTCAAACCCGGTCGATCCGTCATGGGTTTTGGGAAGGTGAAACGACCGGGGCGCCCAGATTCGGCGAGAGCGGCCAACGCCGGCCCACCTGGATAGCCGAGACCGAGGAGCTTGGCCGTTTTATCGAACGCTTCTCCGGCCGCGTCATCTAGTGATTCACCCATTAGCGTATAGCGTCCAATGGCATCAACTCGGACCAGTTGGGTATGACCGCCAGAAACCAATAGAGCAACGAATGGCAACGACGGCTTTGGGTCAGAGAGTAGTGGGGCGAGTAGGTGACCTTCCATATGGTGAACGGCGATGGCGGGCAAACTGCGCGCCCAAGCAAAACTCCGACCGATGGTGGCTCCCACCATAAGTGCACCGACTAGACCAGGTCCGGACGTATAGGCCACGGCGTCGAGATCGTCCGTCTCAAGGTTACCTGCAGAGAGAACTTCGCGGATGAGAGGAAGGGTCTTGCGGATATGATCTCGTGAGGCGAGCTCGGGAACGACTCCACCAAAACGCGCATGCATTTCGGCTTGGCTGTAGATCGCGTCTGCGATCAGCCCCTCATCAGAATCGAAAACGGCTATGCCGGTTTCATCGCACGATGTTTCGATTCCTAGAACACGCATGTCACTCCTCCGTCGGATTTACATTTTGCGGCCTTTACGGGTACACTCGCGGCCCATTTTCCAGAGCTGGCGCATGCCGACCGTTAAAGTCCGAGAAAACGAACCCTTTGACATCGCCTTGAGGCGATTCAAGCGTTCGTGCGAGAAAGCCGGCATCCTTTCCGAAGTGCGCCGTCGTGAATTTTACGAGAAGCCTACCGCAGTTCGAAAGCGTAAAGCCGCAGCAGCGGTCAAGCGTCACCTGAAGAAATTGCAGCGCGAATCAAAGCGGTTCGAAAAGTCCTACTAAGCCGGAGTCTCTCCTAGCCCTACCATGGGTAGCCAACTGAAGCAGCGTATCGAAGATGCGACCAAGAACGCGATGCGAGCACGCGAACGCCAGCAACTCGGCGCGTTACGTCTGATCAATGCTGCGTTGAAACAGGTTGAGGTTGATGAGAGGAAAGTGCTGGGTGATACCGATGTACTCTCCGTTCTCAATCGAATGCTGAAACAGCGACGCGATTCGTTCGAACAATACGAAGCTGCCGGGCGTGAAGATTTGGCGGCACAGGAACGTTTTGAAATCGATCTCATCGAATCATTTATGCCAGCCCAAATGTCGGAAGCCGATATAGCGAATGCGGTGAAAGAAGCTGTTGAGGTGACAGCGGCGGAAACGATGGGCGACATGGGTAAAGTCATGGCGCATCTCAAAGATGAGCTAACTGGCAAAGCAGATATGGGATTGGTAAGCCGACAGGTAAAAACGCAACTGAACCGAGCGTAATCTCGATGACTTAGGTAAGCTGAGTTCATGCCTGGAAGGATCCCTCAATCGTTTATCAACGATCTGATCGAGCGGGTCGACATTGTCGAGGTGATCGATTCACGTGTTTCGCTCAAACGTACGGGCAAGAATCTTCAAGCCCTGTGCCCATTTCACGAAGAGAAGACACCGTCATTCAGCGTTAACCCTGAAAAGCAGTTCTATTACTGTTTTGGTTGTGGCGCGACTGGGACTTCGCTGCGTTTTCTTATGGAGTATGAACGTCTTGAGTTCGTCGAAGCCATTGAAACGTTGGCGAGGATTGCGGGGGTTGAGATACCGCGCGAGGCGGGGGTACAGAAGCAAGTTGACACTGATTTGTACGAGATTCTGTCATTGGCGGATCACTATTATCGGTCGGTTATTCGCGATCATGGCTTGAGTGGGAATGCGGTCAAATATCTAAAGGAACGTGGAGTGACCGGGGTCATTGCGCGTGATTTTGGGATTGGTTTTGCGCCCGCGGCGTGGGATGGGCTGAAATCGGCTCTTGTTCAGTTTCCCGAGAACAAGCTTGTTGATGCGGGATTACTCGTCCGTAACGATGCGGGACGCGTCTACGATCGTTTCAGAGAGCGAATTACCTTCCCTATCAGAGACACCCGTGGACGCGTGGTTGGATTTGGGGGTCGGGTACTTGGTGATGAGAAGCCAAAGTATCTGAATTCTCCGGAGACCGAAGTATTTCAAAAGAGTCGCGAGTTGTACGGTTTGTTTGAGGCACGCCGCGCGTTGCGAGAATTGCCACGATTGCTTGTTGTTGAAGGTTACATGGATGTCGTAGCCCTGGCTCAACATGGGGTCCCCAACGTCGTTGCCACGTTGGGAACGGCCACCAGCCAAGCACATTTTGAGAAGCTATTTCGTTATACGCGAGAAGTTGTTTGCTGTTTCGACGGTGATTCAGCGGGTCGCACCGCCGCCTGGAAAGCACTTTCGTCGGCCTTCCCTGTACTACACGAGGGCCGTCAACTTCGTTTTATGTTCGTTGCCGAAGGAGACGATCCCGACACACTTATTCGGTCAGAAGGCGAGGCGAAATTTAACCAACTTGTGGAGGCTTCCGTTTCCGCCGGCGACTATTTTTTTAAAGAGATTGGCAGCGGCCTCGACCTTTCGAGTATCGACGCTAGAGCAAGGCTAGCGGATGCCGCGCTACCGTTGATAGAGAAACTCCCAGACGGGCTATATCGGCGCATGATGGTCGAACGATTGAGTCAAGAAGCGAAAATATCGATCGCGGCGATCGAGAAGAGAGTGGGAATTTCATTTCGCGCGCGCCCCAGCCAATCAACAACAGCACCTCCCGAATCAAAGATTGCACGGAAACTGATGAGCTATCTTCTGCATGAACCAACCATTGCAAAGGATCTGTCGCAAGAAACTCGGGACGAGTTATTCGCATCAGATAACGACACGCTGGTTGCCGAGATGTTAAGACGGGTGTTGGAGAAGAATTTAACGGATACGGGTACACTTCTCGCAAGTTTTGTTGGTGAACCGGCACACCAGCTAATGGTTGAATTAGCGAGCACGCCACCGTCGCTGGTGGGGACTGCGCTGGAAAACGAATTTGTTGACGGGGTACATCGGTTTCTAGAAGAGCGAACTAGAGATGCTCATCGAGCTCTGGCTCGCGGTTTGCAGGAAGACGACTCCTCCGAACGGTTGGCCGTTTATTGGAAGGCGCGTAGTGAAACCGACTCAGGGAATGTTTCTGAGGCAACGTAGAGTTTTTATAGGGACTCAAAAACCAACCTGTCAACAGCTATAATGGACGGTTAAGCAGGCTGAAGTCGGCAACATAGTTGCTTCAGCCGACATCTACCTTGAGGTTATATGGCCACACAGAAAGCGACAGCGAAAACAAAAGCGACAGCGAAAACAAAAGCGACAGCGAAAACAAAAGCGACAGCGAAAGCGTTGCCCGTGGCGGCGCAAACGGGTGAGCAAGAAGAGTCGCGTTTGAGGGACTTGATTGCTAAAGGTAAAGAGCAAGGTTTCTTAACCTATGCAGAGGTGAACGATCACCTTCCCGAGGATGTAAGCGATCCGGATCAGATCGAAGACATCATCCGGATGATCAATGACATGGGGATCACAGTTTATGAGGCCGCCCCAGACGCCGACGATCTGCTGAATGCTGGTGATAACACTGCTGACGAGCTAGCAGCGGAAGAGGCTGCCGCGGCGCTCGCCGCCGTGGAGACAGAAGTTGGGCGGACAACCGATCCTGTGCGGATGTACATGCGCGAAATGGGGACTGTCGAACTTTTAACGCGCGAAGGCGAAATCGCTATTGCTAAAAGGATTGAAGAAGGTATCCGTGACATTCTTTCGGCGCTCGCTCTCTTTCCGGGGCCGGTGGAGTACATTCTTGATACGTACGATGAGGTGCGAGCGGAAGATCAGCTCAGTGACTTATTGATTGGTTATCTGGACCCTACCGATGTCGTCGCAGCGGCTCCGCAAGTCGATCCGACAACAAGAGATAAAAAAGATGATGACGAAGAAGAGGAGGGGCCGAAAGGACCGGACCCTGTGGAAGCGAAGCGGCGATTTACAGCTCTGAAACGCGCATACAACAAGTCTCAGAAGACGGTTAAGGCTGAAAAAGGACGGACGACAAAGGCAGCGAAGGCCGACCTCGATAAGCTGAGCGTGGCCTTTTCACCATTCAAACTGGTTCCAAGGCATTTCGATCTAATTGTGATGCTCGCCCGTGGAACCTTGAATCGTGTACGCCATCACGAGCGTACGATCATGTCGCTTTGTGTACGCGAAGCCCGAATGCCCCGCAAAGTCTTCCTAAAAGAATTTCAGGGGGGAGGCGAACTTTCCGTTACGTGGGTTACTCGCCACATCAAGGGAAAGCATGACTACAGCAAAGGATTGGACGCGGTTAAGGACGACATCATTCGTGCTCAGAAAAAACTTAGGCTGATTACGGATGATTGCGAACTGAGCGTGCCTGAAATCAAAGATATCAATCGCCGTATGTCCGTTGGAGAAGCAAAAGCTAGGCGCGCGAAGAAGGATATGGTTGAAGCTAACTTGCGCCTCGTCATTTCTATTGCCAAGAAATACACGAACCGTGGTTTGCAGTTTCTAGACCTTATCCAAGAGGGAAACATCGGCCTTATGAAGGCGGTCGATAAATTCGAATATCGCCGCGGATACAAGTTTTCGACGTACGCGACCTGGTGGATTCGTCAAGCAATTACTCGATCAATTGCTGACCAGGCAAGAACCATTCGGATTCCTGTGCACATGATTGAGACCATCAACAAGCTAAACAGGGTATCGCGCCAAATGCTCCAAGAAATGGGACGGGAGCCTACGCCGGAAGAGTTGGGTGAACGGATGGAAATGCCAGAGGATAAAGTCCGTCGCGTATTGAAGATTGCGAAAGAACCGATCTCGATGGAAACGCCGATTGGTGATGATGAAGATTCTCACCTTGGCGATTTCATCGAAGACGCGACCATCGGCTCCCCTATCGAATTGGCCACCGGCGAAGGTTTGAAAGAAGCAACCCGAGAGGTGCTAGGTGGTTTGACAACGAGAGAAGCCAAGGTCCTACGGATGCGATTTGGTATCGATATGAATACTGACCACACTCTCGAGGAAGTGGGCAAACAGTTTGATGTGACGCGTGAGCGGATTCGGCAAATCGAGGCCAAAGCGCTACGAAAACTCCGTCACCCAAGCCGGTCCGAACACCTTCGGTCATTTTTGGACGAACTGTTTTCCGAGAACCAGAGTCCTATTTGAGGACATTCTTGTTTTTTTGACGTCGGAGCGGAGCGCTTTCGAGGTTCTCGGGGTCCGCCGGCTGTCGATCTCTACTGTTTAAACCTAAGGGCGGATCGTTTCATTGATCATCGTTCTCAATTGGGCGTTACGGTTAGAAAGTGAATCCCAAGAATTCCATTAGGGAAATGCCGTATCGGTCTCGGTAAGTAATCCAGGAGAGAACGATAAAAATAGCCGAAACCGACATGCTGAAAACAAATACCGCGATCAGCGCGATCAAACTTTCGCTGAATACCGCATCGACGAACCTTTTCCGCAATGATTTTTCCATGATCATGTGATGTGGAATCGGCGAGGGTCAACTGGCCGGTAATCTCTGTGCCCATTGTGTAACACGGTTTCGCATGGATGGGACATCCTCCTCAAGAATTATTCCTTCTTTGACACACCGGTCAAGCTCACGCTCATATTTTTCGAGGAAAATGCTGCGGTTCGGATATAACTTTGCGAGTTTTTCGTCTTCAAAATCTTGAGATAAACCGTACAGAAAGGCGAAGCGATTATCGCTGCCCCCTCCGAACCGACCGGCTCCACGATGGCGTGCGGTTGGGACAGCCAAGTCAGGTAATCGAATGCCACCAACGGCATTGCCGTCAACATCACGTTCGATGGTTCGTCTGCCTGCCTGCGCGTTGGTCATGGCAATACGGGGCATCCTTGGAGGCTCAATGCCAGACACGATCCAGTTGTGTGTATGCCTTATAGCCGCTTGGTAGGCTGGTTGGTATGACATCCAGTTCGGTCCTTCTGCGCCGCCGGAAGCAGTCATGGATCGGGGAATGTTGACGTGTGAGGTGCCTGCGACTTCCCAAAGTCGAAAGATTTTTGAATCAGGTTGTCTTGCGGGTAGATAGGCTTCGACTTCGGTCTCGGAGTTGACGACAAAAACAGGCACATTGAGATCGTTCCGAATGGGGGTGCGTTGACCCATACCCCTTCTGCTCCCGCCTTTGTCTGCTGCGAAAGGGATGGTGGAGGAAAAGTCGATGTATGGAATGAACCCGTCAAATACGTTTTCAAGGAGATGCACGCCGTTGATGTAGGTGCGCAACCGACCCGCGGATTGTGATGCGCCGGCCGCGACCAGATGCTTGACGTCGTGTCCGCCTAGCGGATCGACCCCCGTTTTTGTTCGCGCCGATCCCACGGCCCGACCTGCCTGGGTAAAGATGTCATAGGAATAGGCGTCGCCAGGATGATTGAGTGATCCATAGCGTTCAGGGTCCCATTGGCGGAGTCCCGCGGCTTCGGGCCCGGGAAAGCCATTAACACCAACGGCTTGCGCCGAAACACCAACCCACGCATAACCTCGAAGATATTCATCATCGCCCACTGAACCGAGCTCATAGCCTGCGGTGACATTCTGCCAATGCACGATAACAGTGCCGTTGAAGTCGGAGTCTTTCTGTGGGCGGACCACGAGTAGGCGTGTTCGGTAAGCGGTTGATTGTTGTTCGCGCTTGGTGTTCCAGCGGCCGTCCGGGGTGGACGTTGCCCCATCAGCAAATTCATAGGCGCTGGCGTCGCCGTCTAGGAAGAACTCTTCCATGACGTAACCGCGACTCGCAAGATCGATCCGTGGTGCTGAGAATGGCCCGCCTTTGGTACCGTTGGTGATGGGGCCGGATACGGTTGTGGTCTCCGTACCCGCGCTTTCAATGGCTGAACACAGAGCCAGCCACGTGAGAAAAGTGACGAACTTCGCCAGTGGGAAAGATGATCCTCGGGCCATTTTCTTAGTGTTGTTCATTACGTCCTAGTCCTTCGTAGGTAAGGTCACAGTGGCCGTCCCAAATGCGGTGACCAGACCTGACTGATTTCGGTTTTCTATTTGTAGTTCGGTCCGATGTTCATCGTTCTCGACATAGGTTTTGGAGACCTTTCCGTAAACGGTGTTGGTATCTCCGACGACGTTAGGGTGGCGAATGGAGGCGTCGAGCTTCTTGAGCGTGCCGGCGTCTCCCATCCAGTCGGTCACGATTTGGCTAAGCCAGCAAACGCGTTGTGGGCCAAAGTCGAATTGGCCTGGCATATTTCGGCGCTTTCGCGCGTGTTCCTCGTCGAATCGGCCTCCACCTCCGAGGTCTCCGGAACCTTCGGCTTCTAACGCGGCTCTAGGGCTTCGACCTGTACCGAGCACGCCATGGGTAAATAGGAAAAGTTCCGTCACGGTGTACGTTCCCTTCTTCAGGCTCGGAATGTCATCGCCCTCGACGACGTCTTCCCAATATCGGGGCTCGGCTCCCCGGCGTTCACGTTCGTAAACCAGTGGGTCGGCGGCTTCGTGTTGAACGTGGGCAGCCTCTTTTGGCTCTCGATCATATTCCAGCGTGGAGCCAGTATTTTGATAACGAGCCATCAGCGTTTTGACGGTGGTCACGACTTCCTGACGTTGGTTCGAATAGGTGACTAAGCCCGTATTGAATGCGATCGCGCCGATTCGTTTGCTCTCTTTCCGCATCGTGGGACCGACTTGTTCTTGAGCAGTGATTCGATCACCAAGCCAAATCGGCCGATGAAATTCGATTTCCGCACCAGCGTAATTCACCGGAAGGTACGCGGTAGACACCCGCGCTCGATCGATGGCCCCGGTTTCGCCCGCAATTACACCAAGGCTCACTCCGTAGATGAAGGGCGGAGGAGCGGTAATCATTTGATATCGCGATTTGGCTGCGTGATCAGGGTCTCGCCAGAGCGGATTGTAGTCGCCAACGCCGTCACCGAATCGACGAATGTTGTCGAGGCTCGCTTGTTTTGTTGGGCGGTACGGCAGAAGGTCGCCGACGCCCTTTTTGTATTCCTCCTCGAAGGCTTCAATCGTCTGAATTAGATTATCGGTGGCCATGTCGTAGATCCCCCGGTCTCATGCGCACTTGGAAGCTTACTCGATTGAAAGAGCTAAGGTCTTTACGGAGAACGGGGACTGGCTCGAATCAGTCGTGGCGGAGAGCTTCGATGGGGTCCAACTTTGATGCCAGGTAGGCGGGCCAAACACCCGCAAGGAAACCGACGGATACGGCCACGGCCACTGCGATAAGGACTGTTTGCATCTCGACGATCAAAGGCATATCAAATTGGGACGAGATGGCCTCACTTCCAAGCCAGCCGAGAACAATGCCAAACAAGCCACCCAATGCGCCTAATGTAATCGCTTCCACAATGAACTGGGTAAGGATATTTCCACGCGTAGCACCAAGTGCTTTGCGAACTCCGATCTCTCGGGTTCGCTCGGTTACGGAGACGAGCATGATGCTTAGGATGCCGATGGCACCGATAAGTAGGCTAATCGCCAGGATACCGATGACGTAAGTCGACAAGGTGCTGGTAATTGATTGCATCATCTCGCTAAAAACACCCCGATTCATGATCGTAAAGTCGTTTGGGTCACCCGGACGGATTTTGTGCTCGCGACGTAAGACACGTTCGATATCAACCATGGCCATGTCGACCCCGATGTTTTCTTTGACTTCGGCGGAGAGGGATCCGAGTCGATCCGAGCCGAACACACGAAATCGAGCCGTCGTCAGCGGAATGTATATCGCGTCGTCGACACTTGGACCACCCATGCTTGATCCAACCTCGGCGAAGACACCGACGACTTTGAAGATGATACGACCTATCGAAATATCTCGACCTAGAAGACTGGTCGGTGCGAATTCAAGACTAGTAGGGATACTGTAGCCGAGCACTGCCACGCGCCGGCGCGAGGCAAGGTCGGACTGCGTGATCATGCGTCCATGGGTCAATTCACGATTGTTAACGGCCATGTAATTGGGTGTCGTTCCGGTGACCGTGCCGTAGATGTTCTTGTTGCCGAATTTGACCTGACGACCGCTTCGCAATTCCGGAACGACGGCCGAAAGGAACTGACTGTCTCGACGTAGCGCGTCGTAATCGTCGATGGTGAGCGAGACCCGGTTCGACGACGCAACACCACCGCGCCCAAAGGATTGGCCGGGCCAAATTGAAAGAACGTTCGCGCCAAGCGTGCTCATTTGTTCTTGCACGGCGGCTTGCGTGCCCGACCCGAAGGCTGCACCGATAATTACACAGCCAACCCCGATCACAATCATCAAAATCGTTAACGCTGACCGAAGGGCGTTACCGCGGATTGCGTTCAGCGCAATACGAATGGATTCAAGGAGCGACACGGCGTTTAGCTTCGCCGGCCACGACCCATGCCCGGGATCGGGCTCATTCTGCTGGCTCGGTTCTGCCAGGTCTCGTTCGATTGCACCAAGGATTGGCTAGGTAGAATGAGGACCTTTTCGCCTTGGTTAAGACCAGCGACAACTTCGGAGTAATCCATGTCCGTGATGCCCGTT
>UINC01000866.1_pt1 | contig 12874 bp, 8 predicted proteins | sample 5385821 | NCBI WGS metagenome assembly UINC01 (sample SAMEA4666929, study PRJEB26691) | marine metagenome | isolation source: Pacific Ocean | place: Pacific Ocean | collected 2011-10-13 | reverse complement strand
TCTGGTGTACCCGTTTGGGCTCAGCCGGCTGGTGACCCGCACGAGATCACACCGCTTGTTTCGGAGTATTGCTATCGCTGTCACGGTCCGCAGACCCAAACGGCCGGGATTAATTTGTCTTCGCTGGTGACCGAGCGTCCCTTGGTCAAGAATCGCGAGACGTGGAGCCGAGTTATGGAGGCGCTCGAAGGGGGAAAGATGCCTCCCGCCAGTGCACCCCAGCTCCCCGGCGACGTTCGACGACAGATGCTCGACCTGTTGCGTCGAGATATTGAAGGGTTCGATTACTCGACGGTCGACAATCCTGGTTTTGAGGGAATGCGGCGGTTGACGCACGCCGAATACGACAACACGGTGCGTGATCTTTTTGGGGTTGCGTTACGTGTGACTGACCGATTTCCGTCTGAGCTCATTGGGTCGAGTGGGTTTGAGAATTCGGCTAATACGCTGTTCTTGCCATCGTCGTTAATGGAGCGGTACATTGCCGCGGCGGAACGTGTCGTGGAACTCGCGCTGCCGGACCTACCCACCACTGACGCGCACCAAACTTCGAGAAACCTGGTTCTGGTAGCCACTCCAGGCGATGGCGTGAGTGAGGTCAGTGCAGCTGAGGCCGTGTTGCGCCGGTTCTTGACTCGAGCCTACCGACGTCCCCCGAGCATCGACGAGGTGACGCAGGCCGCGTCCCACTATGCATCGGGGCGAACTGATGGCCTGGACCACGAGCAGGCAGTCAAGCAGGTTCTCCAGGCCGTGTTGATCTCACCCAAGTTTCTGCTTCGGGTCGAGGCGGGTGGCAACGAGACCGAGCCGTTCCAGATCAACGACTGGGAACTGGCGTCTCGGTTGTCGTATTTTCTATGGGCGTCGATGCCGGACCAGGAACTGTTTGATTTGGCGGCCCGGGGCATGTTGCACGACCCGTCGACCCTTGCGGCCCAGGTCTCTCGCATGCTTGCCGACGAGCGAGGTAACACGCTGGGCGACATTTTTGCGGCGCAGTGGCTTGGGTTCCAGCACGTGGGCACCCGGATCTGGCTGGATCCGATCGACAATCCCTGGTGTACCGCTTCGCTGATGACGGCCATGCGAAACGAGTCGTCGCTGTTCTTCATGTCGCTGCTACGTGAGAACCAGCCGATCCGTCGCCTCATTGATGCGGACTATACGTATGTGAACGAGGAGCTGGCGACGACGCTCTACGGTATGGAGGGGGTCGAGGGTGAGCACATGCGCCGTGTGTCGGTCGATGACCCAAATCGCGGTGGCGTGCTTGGGCAGGCTAGTATCTTGGCGCTGACCTCAAACTACAAGGACACGAGCCCGGTGAAGCGGGGCAACTACGTGCTTGAGACGTTGCTCGGTACACCGCCGCCGCCGCCGCCGCCGAATGCCGGAATCCTAAGCGAGGACGTGGCGGATATGCGAGGGCTGAGTTTCCGTGAGAAACTCGAGATGCATTCGACGAACGATAGCTGTCGCGTCTGTCACAGCAAGATCGACCCGATTGGGTTCAGTCTTGAGAACTTCGACTATTTCGGACAGTGGCGCGACGACTATCGTTTCCGTCGGCGTGTGAGAGACCCTGACGAAGCGGACGAGACGGTCGAGATCAATACCGAGACCAGCCCGGACCCGGTGACGATCTATTTCAAGAATACCAGTCGTCCGGTTGGTGCGGAGGGTATCCTGCCAGGCGGAGACCCGTTCACAGGCCCGGCTGGTCTGAAACGGGCGCTGGTCGAGACGAGGCACGAGGAACTTGTCCGTCAGGTGGTGTCGACGATGCTGTCTTACGCGCTCGGCCGCCAACTCGAGTACTACGACGAACCGGCGGTGCGCACCATCGTGTCGCGTCTTGAGGCTAACGACTTCCGCTTTCAGACGCTGCTCCGGGAGATCGTGACCAGTTATCCATTCCGGTACAAGAAGAACCCGACACGGGAGTCCAATTGATGAAGTCTCATCTGCTATCACGCCGCGCCGTGCTCCGAGGCCTTGGGGCCACGGTGTCGCTTCCGCTGCTCGATGTCGTGCCGGCATTTGCGGCAGGGACTGCCGTTGGGGCACAGCCAGGGGCCGCTGGTGTTAACCGGATGGCTTATTTGTACTTCCCGAATGGAATCCCCCGAGGTATTTGGTATCCGGAAGAAACAACGGCCGACGGACGGTTGGTCAAGCTGAACGAGTGGATGAGTCCGCTTGAATCCCACAAACACGACATCCTCATCCCGAGCAATATGTGGACTCCGGAAGGTAACGGACACGTCAACGGTCCCCCGACGTGGCTGACGGGTCAGAGGTACGACTCGCGCAAGGTGAATGCCGGAGGGGTCTCGGTTGATCAGGTTGCTGCGAATCATCTCCGCGAGGAGACTCTGCTGCCGTCACTTGAACTGTCGGTACAGGGTGAGGGGTATTTTTCGAATTCGTTACCGCGGAATGCGATTTCCTGGTCAGCACCGGACCGACCGATGGCACGTGAGATTGAACCTCGAGCTGTTTTCGATCGGATGTTTGCGAGTGCGTCTGGTGGTGCGACGAATCGGTCCGTGATGGACGCGGTTCTCGCCGAGGCACGGGCGCTTCGGGGCTATGTGAGCGCAGCCGACGGATACCGACTTGACGAGTATTTCGAATCGATTCGAGCTCTGGAGCGCCGCATCGAGTTTGCCGAACGCCGGTCGACGGAGATGCGGAACGATGGGGCTCGCACGGACACGCTAACGACCCCGACGCCAGGTATTCCAGCCGACCACGAGTCGTACGTCCAGCTCATGATGGACTTGATGGTGGCGGCGTTCCAGTCTGACGCCACACGGGTGTGTACCTTCATGCTGGACCACGGGCAATCGAACCGATACTTCAACTTCATCCCGTCCGTACGTGGCACGTGGCATGCGTTGTCGCATTACAAGAACGCGTCAGGTAAGACGGAAGATGACGACGGCCTGACGTCGTGGGAGTCGGTTGATCAGAAGCGTGCTATGTATGCTGAGGTTGTCCGTTGGCATCACCGGCAGGTAGCCTACTTGCTCGATCGCATGAAGGGGATCGAGGAGCCGAACGGAGGGACGCTACTCGACAACAGTATGATCGTCTACGGCGCCAGTCTCGGCGACGGCAACGAGCACGATGCACAGGATCTACCCACACTAGTCGCTGGTCGCGGTAGCGGTACTATTAAGACCGGGCGCTTCCTTGAGCACGAGGAGCCGACCGACTTGGCGGGTATCCATTTGGCGATGTTGCAGAGGATGGGCGTGAAAATCGATACGTTTGGCACCGCCGATGCTTCGCTCGATGCACTTGACGGTTAGTCAATGGCGGCTTGGCTCCCTGGATTCCGGGCTCGTGTGGAAGCGCGGTATGGTCCGTGCAGTCTAGGCGGAAGGTAGGTTCTTGATGCGATTGCTCTTGTGGGTCATGGTGGCGGTTACGTACGCGGTCTCTGCGGTCGCCCAGCCGTCGAGCCGCGTTTCCACGGAGGACGGCGATATCGTCATTACGCCGATCATTCACTCGAGCGCGCAGGTGGAATATGCGGGTAAGGTGATCCAGGTTGACCCGTGGAGCGCAGGCGATTTATCCCAGGCGAAACGAGCCGACCTCATTCTGATTACTGACGACCCTGGCCATCACTTGGACCCAAATGCGATTGAGCAATTACGCAAGCCGGGGGCTCCGGTTGTACTGACAGCAACGGCTTACGATCGGTTCTCGGACGGCACCGTTCTCTCAAACGGAGAGAGTGGCATCTTCGCCGATATCCGGGTTGAGGCAATCGGTGCCTATGACATGACACCGGGCCGTCCGTTCCATCCGCGTGGGGAGGCGAATGGTTACGTTGTTACCGTCGGAGGGAAACGACTCTTTTTTTCCGGCGTTGGCCAGTGCGTGCCAGAGATACGAGCGTTGTCGAGCATCGACGTTGCGTTTATGCCGATGAATCTGCCCGTTGATCGAATGCGCCCTATCCCAGTCGCTGAGTGCGTCAAGACCTTCAAACCCAAAGTGGTCTACTTGAATCACTACGACCAACCCTACGCCCGTTGGCTCACTAACCCGCAGGGTGACCCGCCCCTAGATGAGCAGGATACCCCGGCCACGATTCGCGCTTTCCAGCAGGCGATTGCTGGCGAGGGCATTGAGTTCCGTGACGCCGGGTGGTACCCGTCTCGGTCCGGCCGATAGCCGACGGCCGAGGTGGCGCACGGCGGCTGCGCTAAAACTGAAAGAGGCGGTTTACTTTCACAATGAACGCACGGTTCTCCAGTTGCGAAAAGTGGGGACTGAGTGTGTCTCTGAGGTCCGTGTAAACCACGAATAGCTCGCTTCCCGGCTGGTATTCCCACCGCAATCGCACGTTGGTCGACAGTGATTCTGCGCTTGAGTTGTACTGCAACAAGGCACTCACGAATGCCCGTGGATTCAAGGCGAACGTGGCTCGACTTGTTACAAGGGCGGTTGTGAACGTGCCGGCCTGGACATCCACCCAGTTGATTTCGAGACTCGGCTCGATTGACAGCTGCGGCGATAGCCCGACGCGGCCGCGGCTGGCACCCACGCTTGTCTTGGTACCTCCAAAGAAGCTTCCGTGGGAGGCCGAGACGTTCCCGGAGATGCGCCGTTGGTTGCCAAATGCGAAGGAGGCGTGGGTGTCAGTGAACGTATAGCCGCCGATGGCGAGGTTAACGTCGCTGGTGATGTTAAACGGGTCGGAGAGGTACTCGTAGTTGTGTGAGGTTTCGACGAACAGCTGGTCGCTGTTTTCGAACTCAATACCAAATGCTCCGGTGGCGATGCGGCTCTCGACTCGACCCGCGCCGTTAGTGACGTAGTCGAAGCTGGTTTCCCAGGAGAGCTTCCGCACCGAAGTGATATTCGCTGGTCTTGGGCTGAACCGGGCTGACCCAAAGCTTCGTTGAAAATTTGTACGTCGGACAAAGCCGACTTCCGGGTTGAAGTGCTCGTTGACGACAAGTCGTTCGACCTGTAACCCATATTGGTCGCCGCTGTAGTCGAACTGACTACGGTAGCTCAGGTCGTCACCTTCAAGCCCGGCGGTCTTGGTGCGAGCCAGGTAATTATTGATGTTGAGGTTGTCGTAGAAGGCGAAATTGGCGTCGACGCCATAGAGCTGGTTCGAACCATTACCCGTGATCGCTACGGATCGGTGGGTCGTCAGCAACCCGACACTGCTGCGGCGCAGGATGTCACGCTTGATGCGGACGACGCCAAAGTTCGTTGGGCGGACGCCGGACACGCCTCCAGCGCCAGTCTTGATGTTGAGTAAACCGATGCTGAACGCACCCACCTTTCCGGTCAGTCGTCCGCCTATTTCGATGGGTACCGGGAGGCCCTCAGAGAGGCCGATCCGGCGACTAAAGAAGAGGATAGGGGTGTTGCTGGCGCCGCTACTCGACCCGCCGATCCGTCGGCCAAAACCACGGCCGCTGAAGCCTCGTCCACCCCCAAAATCGAAGATGCCCTGACCTTCGAGGAAGAACTCTCGCTTTTCAGGAAAAAAGAGGTTGAATCGGGTGAGGTTCACTTGTTGTTCATCCACTTCGACCTGCGCGAAGTCGGTGTTGTAGGTAAAGTCAGCCGTCAGGCCCTGAGTGACGCCGTACTTCACGTCGAACCCGGCGTCGCGGTCTAGTGCGTTAGAGGTGGGTGTGGCGGCCAGCAGGTCGGTGGTCAGGCCTGAGATCACATAGGGCTTCACTTCAATATTGCCGCTCGCCGACGGTGCCTGGACACCGACAACTGCACCGGCGACCGAGAGACGCATGATACCGGCGAGGCCGTAGGCTGCGGGAACGGCGGTGAGATACGAGATTTCGTTTTTCCAACGTACGATGCGCCGCAGGTTGATGCCCCACGTCTGCGCCGTGCCGGGGCTGAATCGGACCGTCTTGAATGGGATGGCGATTTCGACAGTCCACCCGTCTTCGGACCGATTCGTTCTTACGTCCCAGACTCCATTCCAGTCGCGATTCATACTTCCGGCGGTGATGTAACCATCAAACTTGCCTCCCAGTGGATTGGTGTGGAACATGAACCCGTTGCGCCGGTCGTAAAACGTGTCTAGCACCACCGCGAAGTTTTCGTTCTGAAAAATAGCTAGGTTGTCCCGACGCATTTCGTTGGCGACCATGCGTTCTGGGTGCGAATCCCAGCATCGGGCCGAAACGTACAAGGTGTCATCATCGAAAAAAATCCAAGCTTCTGTCTGCTCGGTCGCAGGTGAACCTTCGCTTGGCTCCTGCTGAATGAAGCCACCAACGGAGGCAACGGCCGTGTAAATGGGTTCATCGAGTGATCCATCAAGCGTTAGGGGTGCATTTAGGCGTGTTGCGCGAACTGTCGCTTGGCCACGATCGTTACGGGCGACCATGGCAGGAACCGCAGGAGGGGGAGGACCGTCGATGATCGCGCGCGAGGCAAGGCTGGAGTCGGTCATGCCGGAGTGCGTCTCGGTTGTTCCGCTTGAGTTCCTTGAACCACGTCGTCGCGAAGACTCGGCTGCAGTCGTCGCCGATGAGGCCGGCGGGAGAGCACCTTCCACTGGTGGGCTGCCCAGTTGCGCTGCCAGCGAATCTTGCAGCTGAAAGAGATCATTTACCTCGCCATCGACGACCGCGGAACTGATCACACGTTGAGTCGTGAGGTCGATGAGCAGCGCAGTGGCACGGAGGCGGTTGCCAATCCGCTCGTGGGTGCCCTCGATGATCCGGGAGGCTCCGAGTCGTTCCGCTGCGGCGATTGAGGGAGCGGTAAGGCCGGTGTTGAACGAAGCCGCGAGGCCCGCAGCAAACCCTATTCCGAGCCAGTCGTCTGCCTCATCACCGCCGACATTGGCAAAGGTGACGACGACTAGGCGAGGCGATTCGACGTTGGTGTCCGGCTGGCCGTTACCCCATGCTGGTGTCTCGACAATGAGGATGCCTGTGCACAGGAGGAGGGCGCCGTGACTGATACGCGCGAGTGTCAAAGCGGTGGGATGGTACACGGAGGAGTGGAACAGGGCCTAATTTCTGTGGCGATTTGGTGGCGCGAGACTGCACGTCTACCCGCGCGGCACGAACGCGAGGAAACGCCTTGGATTGTCGACGAGTATCTTTTGAATAGTGTCTTCAGGCACACCCGCATAGCGGAGCTTCGGGACGAACTGCATCAGCACGGAAGCCCATCCGTGACCGTAGTACCGATTGAACTGGCGCACGTTGCCCTGGTCTGACGAGAGGAGGATGTGGTCTTCGAGGCCTGCGTCGAGCAGGTCTTGCACCATTCGTACCTTGTCGGCAGCGGGGATATCTGATCGGGTCATTTCGTGGCCGACCGTGTCCAGTCCGATGAAGGCGCCGCGCCGCGCTATCTCTTTATGGGTGGCGAGTGGGTCGTCTTCAGGCTTGATCGTGGCCATGTGTCCGATGACGACATGTGAGAAATCGACGCCTTGCCCCCCGATGGTGTCCATCTGTTCCAGGGCACAACTGGGACAGCTTTCGTGCGGGGTGTGTGTGAAAATCGGAAGACCGGTGCGTAGGTGTGCACGCGCGACTGCACGGTGCACCTTTCGCTCGTCTGGTCGCATCTGAAGCGACGAGGCGATTTCGCCGAATGCGCCCCAGCGCTGGGTGGTCGCGTCAGCGACCAGCTCTTCAACTAGTTCGTCCTCAGACATCTCGGCGACCCGGACCGGATAGATTGCGAAGCCGATGTCCTCGAAGTAGCTGCCGGCCATCACAATCTTGACGTCGCTGCGGTCGGCGATGGCGTTCAGGTATCGCACTTGGTCGGAGGTGCGTCGTCCGGTGGCAGCGTCGACGATACAACCCAAGCCATTGAATGCGCAGTGGCGTAGTTCCTCGACGGCAAGGTCGATGTCCTCTCGGCCGACGTGCTCGTGGAACAGTGTCGCACCGCTGGTCAGTTCGCTGGGGGGTATGTCCCCTTGTAGCGTTCGGACAATGGCACCGGACGGAAAGCGTGGTTCTTCAACGCTGGCGAAACGCTGTTGGGCATGGAGAACTAGTTCGCCCGGACCGCTCGCGAAAACACCCGCGCCAGCCGCTGTGCCGAGCAAGGTCAGTGCCTCACGGCGAGAAAACGCTTGAGTTTGATTTTTCGGGGTCGACATAGCTTCTCCATCCGGTACGTCGAGGTGGGCGCCGCTAGTGTTCTTTGTGGTCAATCAGAACAACATTATTTCCCGGTTACGGTCTATGGGGCAATTTCTTGCGACGGGTTCTGGCGACGGCCTGAGTGCGGGCCGGCCTGGGCTTGAGGAACTGCTCTATGCTAGGTCAACAATCCGAAGATTCCGCCGGTGTGGATGAACAGCGGTCGCGGACCGAAGCGCTCGGGTTCATGGAGAAGCGGGCGGAACGCCTTGCCAGTGTAAACCGGGTCCAAAATCAACCCGCTCGTTCTGGCGACCCGTTCAATATCGGACATTTCCGCCTTGGTTGACAGTGCATACCCCCGCCCTTTGTAGCCTTCCACGACGGTGACCTTGTCAGCGCAAATGCGCGGCAGGCTGGGCCAGCGTGCGGTCGCTTCGTCACTGATGCGCGCGATCACCGATTTGAAGAAAGCCGCGTCGTCACAAACCGCGACGCCGTGGAGCGGAATGTCCAGCTTCAGACGTTGGAGGCCGATCGCCAGTCCAGCCAACGTCCCACCGCTACCGGTCGCGCAGATAATGGCAGAGGGCGGTTCGTCCCACTGCGTGGCCATTTCGTCTACAGCACGAATGTATCCCCATGACCCGAGTGCGTTGCTGCCGCCTTCAGGAATGACATAGCCCTCGGCCCCCGCCGCGTCGGCCATTAGAGCCTGTCGGTTCTGATACTCCTCGGGGGTGACAAACCGAACCTCGGCGCCGACCAGGCGGTCGAGTTTGAGGTTGCCGGTCGCCGGCACATCGGGAGCGGGTGGGGTCCGTGTCCGAAGGAAAAGGACACAGCCGAGTCCTAGTTGGGCAGCAGCCACTGCCGTGGCCCGGCAGTGGTTACTCTGGATGCCTCCGCAGGTCAGAACCCGCTTGGCGCCGAGCGATTGTGCCTCGGCGAGTAGATATTCCAGCTTGCGGACCTTGTTTCCGCACAGAGCGGTACCCGTCAGATCATCACGTTTAATGAGCACCGTCCAGTTGTCACGGATGCGGTGGACCTGTTCTAACGGCGTAGGAAGCCGGGCAAGGCTGAGGCGGACCGGTTCCTCGTCATTGTTGTCCATGTTGCGTGGTCCGGTGAGTGTTCATTGAGCTGGCAAGACCTCAGGCATTAAAACTTTCTGGCCGGTCAAGAGTATAGTCGGCGTGTGAGTTCGGGAAGCTATCTCGTACCAGCTAGACTGAAGTCGGAAGGACCCTAATGAAACGAGTGAATGTGGGTTTTGTCGCTGTCTGTGTCACATTTGGTATTGCCGGCGCGGTTGCGATTCAAGCGCAGTTGCCGGGAGACGGTCCTCGCTATGAGAACGGCACCGACCTCGTCTTCCCGGCGGACTATCGCACCTGGACGTTTCTGGGTGCCGGCCTCGGAATGACCTACGACGACGACGGTGGTGCCGGCAACCCGCAGATGTTCTCGAACGTGTTCGTGAACCCTTCGTCGCACGCGCACTTTCTTGAGACAGGCGCTTGGCCAGACCGCACTGCGTTTGTACTCGAATTCCGCCAATCCGGCAGTGAGGCTTCGATCAACCGCGCGGGGCGGTTTCAGGGCGACCTGGTAATGCTCGAGGCCGAAGTGAAGGACTCACGTTTCGAGGACGGTTGGGCGTTCTTTAATTTTGGTCGGGCGGGGGCGCTCGCGGACACGGCGGCTCCGTTGACGGGAGAGCGTGTGGCCCGGTGTATCGAATGTCATACCGAGCACACTGCTGTTGAGCGGACGTTCGTGCAGTTTTATCCGACGCTGCTAGAGGTGGCACGGGAGAAGGGGACGTTGAAGCCGGGGTTCTGATGAAATCACGGCTTCAGGCGAACCGCCGTTGGCGGCCTGAACCATCCATGACGCGTGTTGTTGCCGGTCTCGATTGTGACATGGGCAGCTCGATGTAGCGGCTAACGTGCCACTAACACGGAGCCGCCGGCGAACCTGGTGCCGTCGCCGAGACACTCTTCGATGCGCAGGATTTCGTTCCATTTGGCCATGCGCTCGGAACGGGAGAACGACCCGACCTTGAGTTGGCCGGCGCGCCAGCCGACCGCTAGGTGCGCGACGGTTACGTCCTCCGTCTCACCTGATCGGGCAGAGATGATGGTGCCGAACCCGGCCTCCCGAGCAGCTTCTAGGGCCTGATGGCTCTCGCTGATCGTGCCGACCTGGTTCGGTTTAACGAGTAGCGCATTGCAGGCTCCGTCGCGAGCTGCTTGGATAACGTGGTCCGTCCTTGTCACTAGGTAGTCGTCGCCGACGACTTGCACGCGGTCTCCCACCGCCGCAGTGAACCGTTGCATCCCAATCGTGTCGTTCTCAGCGAGGGGGTCCTCCACCGACACGATCGGAAACCGGTCGACCCAGCCGACGAGCAATTCCACCAGTCCGTCGCTGTCGATTTCTTGTCCTTCGAGCCCTAGGCAGTAGCGCCCAGCTTCGTAGAACTCTGAGGCAGCGATGTCGAGCGAGATTGCCAGATCGGAACCCGGTGAGTGGCCGGTGTCCTCTATGGACCATAGGAGGAACTCGAGGGCTTCTTCATTGGTCTTGAAGACGGGCCAGTAGCCACCTTCGTCGGCCACTCCGCGCAGCCGTCCGGCGGCCTCCATCCTCTGACCGGCGGCCAAGTAGACCTCGGCGGTCCAGTCCAGCGCTTCGGCGAAGCTAGAGGCGCCAGGCGCCACAACCATGAAGTCTTGCACGTCGACCCGTTTTTTGGCGTGGGACCCACCGCCAAAAATCTGGACCTCAGGGAGAGGAATGAGCGCCTGTGAGTCACCGAGGAGATACCGCCAGAGGGGCTGGCCAGCCGCGGCGGCGGCGGCGTTCAGCGCGGCCATGGATACGGCGATCAGTGCGTTGCCGCCCAATCGGTGCCGGTCGTCGGTGCCGTCGAGGTCTACTAGGAGCTGGTCGAGACCTTTCTGGTCGAATACGTCACATCCTCGTATGGCCGGCGAGATTATGTCCGTTACGTTGCGTACCGCATTGGTGACATCCAAGCCGCCTAGTCGGCGGCCACCATCGCGCAGGTCGACGGCTTCGCCACTGCCGGTCGAAGCGCCGGCTGGAGCAATCGCGCGGCCCAACACACCGCCGTGTAGCTGGATTTCGGCTTCCACGGTGGGATGGCCTCGGGAGTCCCATACGCGCCTAGCGAGGACACGTTCGATGGGGAGCACAGAATTAGTCATGGGTGCTTGGCGTTGGGACTGGATGACCCGACTTCCAGCTCGGTCGTCCAAGCCTGACGCACGCGCAATGGGCTGTCTACGGGGGACTTAAGCAGTGCTTTGGCCACCCGACGCACGCGCTCACGTTCGGATTCCCGAGTGAGGTACTCCACTGGAGATTTTCCGTCGACCCGAGCTAGGAACAGGCCAGGGAGTAGGCGGGCCACCCGGCACTCTATGGTCCTCCGAGGCTCCCACCCGACTCCGTTGAGATAGCTCTGGGCAAGGGCGTCGAATGAATCGAGGAATCCCCGAGTTGCTGATGGGGTCCAGAGACATTTGAGCAAGAGGTGGTTCAAACAGAAGGCTAGATCGAAGGCCGGGTCTCCGTACCAGGCGCATTCGGCGTCCAGAAAGACGGGGCCGTTGGGCCCCACTAAGATGTTCTTGGGACTGACGTCGCCATGAACCAGCACACGCTTGGTTCTTGAGGTCTCGTTTGCAACGGCACGCAAGTGAGTTCCTACGTCCGGGTGTCGCTCGGCTGTTGCGAGCAAATACGGTTCGATCCGGATGGCGTGAAAGATGTGGTCGGTGGCGAAACGCTTGGCCAGATCGTCTCGATCGGCAGTTGCGGTGTGAATCGACACGAGTTGACGACCGACGGCATGAGCGGTGGTCACCGAGGTGGAGCCGCGGCGGAGCTGTTCTTTCCACAACGGGTAGACGGCTGAATCGAGGAACCCCATAGCGAAACAGCCGGCTTCCGAGTCCTGGGCGATGAGCGGGGGAATACTCAAGGGTTCCACTTGCGCTACTTCCTTCATCCAGGCCCATTCGAAGTCGTTACGCTCGGTTGGAACTTCCCAGACCGCGTCTACCTTCAGTCGTGCCAGTGCTCGTTTGACGCAGATCGGGCCCTCAGGTCTCTGGACATGCCAGATGTCAGACGATACGCCGCCGGGTAACTTGGTCAGGATCGGGTTCGCCCCGGCTGGGATCAGCCGCATGCGCTGCAATGCAGCCACGATGACGGAATCGGGTCCAGACACGTGGACTTATGATAGCGGTGAGATGAACATTATTTTCCACTACGCGGCTGGTCCGATGCTGTCGGAGCGTCTCTCGGGGCTGGACGCGCAGGGGCTGCAAGTCAGCGTGTGTCCGGAGTCCGACGACAGCCGGTTCGCTGAACTGCTGCCGGACTGTGACGTCATTTGGCACCTGCTGGCACCAATCGATGCCGCCACGATAGAAGCGGCGCCGAAATTACGCCTGATCCAAAAGATAGGTGTTGGCGTGAACACTATTGATCTCGACGCGGCTCAGCGGCGCGGCATCTCGGTGTGCAACATGCCTGGTACCAACAGCCGGGCTGTAGCTGAAATGACCCTGTTCCTGATACTGGGCGCGCTACGGTGCGGGAGCCAGCTTGATGCCGCGGTACGTGCTGGGCGTGGCTGGGATCTGCCGTCTGTGATCCAGGATAGGTGCGGTGAGGTGAGAGGACGGACCATTGGTTTGGTA
>UINC01000859.1_pt1 | contig 12896 bp, 11 predicted proteins | sample 5385821 | NCBI WGS metagenome assembly UINC01 (sample SAMEA4666929, study PRJEB26691) | marine metagenome | isolation source: Pacific Ocean | place: Pacific Ocean | collected 2011-10-13 | reverse complement strand
GCCGAGGCGGCGGCCACTTTGGCCGACGACACCCGGGTGATCTGGTACGGGCCGTCCATGGGGGCCAAGTCGTTTCTCACCGCCCGGCTCATGGAGGCGTGGGCCCACGGCCAGGACGTGGTCGACACTGTTGGAGGCCACCGGCCGGCCACCGGCCGGCTTCGCCACATAGCCCAACTGGGCGTCATCACCCGGCAGTGGTCCTACATCAACCGCCGTCTCGACGCCCCCGAGGGCGACGTCCGAGTCGAGTTGGACGGTCCGTCCGGGGCCCGGTGGACCTGGGGCGCCGAGGGAGCCGACGACTTGGTCCGGGGACCGGCCGAGGACTTCTGCTTGGTGGTTACCCAGCGACGTCACGTCGCCGACACCGCGCTGGAGCTGACCGGAGAAACCGCGCTGGACTGGATGCACCGGGCCCAGGCGTTTGCCGGCCCGCCGACCGACGGGCCGCAGCCCGGGAGGACCTAATGGCCGCCGTGGAAACCGATCTGGCCAACGGGGTGCTGACCGTCACCCTGGCCGACGAGGACAACCGCAATGCCCTCAGTTCACGCCTGACAACCGAGTTGACCGAAGCGCTCGATGACGCCGACGCCGACCCGGAGGTCCGAGTGGTGGTGCTCACCAACCGGGGCCGGGTGTTCTGCGCCGGGGCCGACCTCTCCGAACGCTCCTCGGGCGGCAGTGGCTCTTCGTCGAAACCGGTCGACCCGACCCGGCTGTTTGGGAGGTTCCGGGAATCGCCCAAGCCGTACGTAGGCCGGATCGCCGGACACTGTGTGGCCGGCGGAATGGGCCTCGCGGCGGCGATGGACATATCCATCGCCATCGAGGAGGCCAAGTTCGGGTTCACTGAGGTTCGGGTCGGTGTCGCCCCGGCGATCATCTCGGTGGTCTGCCTACCCAAGATTCGCCCCGCTGACGCCCGCGAGGCGTTTCTGCGAGGCAACCGGTTCCTGGCCCCCGAGGCGGTCCGCATGGGTCTCATCAACGCCGCGGTGCCTGTCGAGGAACTCGACGCCGCGGTGGACGCCGTCGTCGCCGACCTGAAGGCGGGCGGACCGGAGGCCATCGCGGCGGCCAAGCAGCTCATGGCACGGGTCCCGGGAATGCCGATCGACGAGGCGTTCCAATGGACCGGAGAGCTCTCGGCCAGCCTTTTCCGTGGCGAGGAGGCCGCCGAGGGTATGCGGGCCTATCTGGACAAGCGGCCACCGTCGTGGACCCAGTGAGATGACCCACGGCGGCAGGTTGGTGGCCCGGTCCCTCCGGGAGGCCGGGGTGGGGGCCATCTTCACCCTCACCGGAGGTCACGTGATGCCGATCCTCGACGGGGCCCTCGATGAGGGCATCCCGGTGATCGACGTGCGCCATGAGCAGGCCGCGGTGCACGCCGCCGACGCCTATAGCCGACTAAACCCGGGTCGACTGGGCTGTGCTGTGCTGACCGCCGGCCCGGGGGTGACCGACGGGGTGACTGGAATCGCCAACGCCTGGCGGGCCAACAGCCCGCTCCTGGTCATCGGTGGCCAAGGGCCGTTCGCCAATTTGGGCCGCGGGTCGCTCCAGGAGATGGATCACGTGGGAATGATCCGGCCGATCAGCAAGTGGGCCGACGCCTGCTACCAGACCGACCGGATCCCCGAGTACGTGGAGGTTGCGGTACGCCACGCCGTGGCCGGGGTACCCGGACCGGCGTTCCTGGAGATCCCGATGGATGTGCTCATGGGCCCCGTGTCGCTTGACGATGTGGTCATCCCGCCGATCACCGCCACCCCGCCGGTGGTCCACCCGGACCCAGCGGACGTGGCCACCGCTGTGGAGACTCTGGCCACCGCCCAGCGTCCGGTGATGATGGCCGGCACGGGCGTCAAGTGGTCGAGGGGCGGTCCGGCCCTGCAGCGCTTCGCTGAGGAGACGGCGCTGCCCACCTTTGTCAACGGCATGGGTCGCGGCCAGATGCCCCACGGCAGCCCCCAGTTGTTTAACCGGGTCCGCCGGGAGGCCCTCCGGGAATGCGACGTCTTCCTGCTGGCCGGATCCCCGCTGGACTTCCGGCTCCGCTTCGGCGGCGCCGTCTCGGACGGGGCCCGCATCGTGCAACTCGATATCGACGCCACTCTGATCGGGCAGAACCGGCCGGCCGACGTGGCGGTGGTCGGGAACCTGGGGGTGGTGTTCGACCGGATGCTCGACGAGATCGGCGCCTCGAATGCCACGGTCGACTTTTCCGACTGGACAGCCGAACTGCGGGCCCGGGAGGACCAACTGGAAACCCAGTTCGAGGCACAGCTCTGCTCCGATGAGAGCCCGGTGGACCCGTTGCGCTTCGCGGCGGAGATCCGCGACTTCGTCGACGAGGACACGATCCTCATCGGCGACGGGGGCGACATCGTCGCGCAAGCCTCCAAGGTGATCCCGGTCAGGGCCCCGAACGGCTGGATGGACCCCGGCCCGCTGGGCACCCTCGGGGTGGGGATGCCATTCGCCTTGGCCGCCCAGCATTCGTTCCCGGACCGGAAGGTACTAATCATCTACGGCGACGGGGCTTTTGGCCTCAACGGCTTCGAGTACGACACCGCGGTCCGCTTCGGGTTGCCCATCGTGGGGATCGTCGGCAACGACGCCGCCTGGGGGCAGATGCTGCGCCCCCAGGTCGGCCTGTACGGAGCCGATCGGAAGGTGGCCGTGGATCTGGCCGAAACCCGCTACGACCGGGTCGTGGAGGCTCTCGGCGGGCACGGCGAGTTCTGCCAACGACCCGAGGAGATCCGTCCGGCCCTGGAACGAGCATTCGCCTCCGGCCTGCCGGCGCTGGTCAACGTGATGATCCGCAAGGACGAGGGAGCCCCGAAGGGCAGCACCTACGTCTGAGGTCCCTGCCCGGCCCGGGCCAACCGGGCCGCGAACCAGAGACCAGGACCGATCGGGAGCCAAAAGGCGAATACCCGGTGGGCCACCACCCCCAGCAGGGCGACCTCCCGCCGGGCACTCACATTTCCGGCTCCCAGGGGATCTCGAAGTTGGCCCACCAGTGCTCGGGGTGGCGCCTGATGACCGTCGACCAACGGTCGGCCACCTGTTGGAGGACCTCCTGTTCGGCCGCGGCACCACCCCGCCGGTCGGGCGGGTCGATCGGCTTGTCGAAACTGGCCCGCCAGCGCCGGGGGCCGAGAGGTAGGACGTAGAAACTCACGATCGGTGACTGACAGAGACGCGACAGGCGCGCGATGCCCCGGGGCAAGGCGACCCTGCCGTCGAGCAGTCGGACGCTGAGGATCTTCGACTGGTGGCCCAGGGCGTTGTCGCCGATCACGAGTAGTGCCTCGCCGGCTTCCAGGCGTCGCACGGCTCGCAGCGACGTGTCGGTGTCGTACATCAACTTCAACCCGGCCCCGACTCGTGCGTGCTCGATGGCCCACGCCAGCCAGTCGTCGGAGACCACGGCCGTGGTGGGCAACTCGAGGACCTCCCGGGGGATCGAGGTGGCTAGTTCCCACCCACCCATGTGCGGGCCGGCCAGGACCACGCCACGGCCCCGATCGACGGCCTGGTGCACGTGGTCGACCCCGTCTAGTTCCACGGTGGCCAGGAACTCCTCGGGTGAGCCGAGGGCCCAGAGCAGGTCGACGGAACGGCGTGCTTCGTTGACCATCTCCCGGTGAACCAGACGCCGGGTGGCCCTCGCCCGGGGGGCCTCGCCGATGACGTGGGCCAGGTTCTCGGCCAACTGGCGCCGTTTTGCGGGCCTGAGGGCCCACTCCAAGTTCCCTCCCACCACTGCCAGCGCGTGGGCCAGCGGTGCCGGAAGACGGCATCCGACCCACGCTGCGGCGTCGAACACCCCGGCCAGCACCCGCGCCGCCCGTGGACCGCGGCCGAACCGTGGGTCGGACTCGGGACGGAGCGATCGACTGGGAAACCCCGTATCGTCCGGTCTCGAGCCGACGATGGCCGGACGGTCGGAGGCGCTCCACTGCGACCACGAGCCCGGGTAGAGGCGTCCCCGCCCGAGGCCAGCGTGCTCCATGGCCAGAAGGTCGTGGCAGGCGCTGACCCCCGACCCGCAGTAGACGACCGCTTCACCGGCGTCGGCCACCCCCAGGGCGGCGTAGCGCTCCCGGAGCTGGTCGGTGCTGCGAAACCGTCCCTCGGCACTGAGGTTGTCAGCGAAAGGGGCACTTCGCGCTCCGGGTATGTGACCCGCCCGAGAATCGACCGGTTCGGTGTCGCCCCGGTAGCGCTCGGCGCCCCGGGCGTCGAGGAGGATTCCCCGGTCGACCCAGCTGTCCGCCTGGTCTATGTCAACAAGGGCGCTGTCCGGCCATGAGCGCGCCGGGCAATCAACTGGTGTCGGTTTCGTTTCTCCGGTAGCCAGAGGTCCCGCCCAGGCATCCAGGCCGCCGTCGAGGAGGGCGGCGGGCTGACCGAGGATCCGCAGCATCCACACCAGGCGTCCGGCCACCATTCCTCCGACGTCGTCGTAGGCCACCACGGTGTGGGCCGGGCCTATGCCCAGACCGCCGAGGGCGTCGGCGAAGTCGGCCGGGTCGGGCAGCGGGTGCCGGCCGGCAGCCGCGCTCGGCGGGCCGGCCAGGTGCGAGTCGAGGTCCACAAAGACCGCGCCGGGGATGTGGCCAGCCCGGTAGGCGTCGCTCCCTGAGCGGCCGTCCAGGTACCAGCGCACGTCGCAGACCACCATCGTGTCGCCCAGTTGCTCCAGGTCGACGACGTGGATGATCGGGCCGAGATCGGTCACTGGGTCATGTTCCCAGACCGGGAGACCCGATTAGGCGCTGACGAGCGCGCCAACGATGTCCAGGACAGCCTGGCGGCCGTCGCCGAACAGCATCAGGGTGTTGTCGGCGGCGAACAGGGGGTTGGCGATCCCCGCGAAGCCTGGGCTGAGGGAACGCTTGATCACCACCACGGTGCGGGATCCGTCCACGTCCAGGATCGGCATGCCGGCGATCGGCGAGTCCGGGTCGGTACGGGCGGCCGGGTTCACTACGTCGTTGGCACCGATGACGATGGTCACGTCGGTCTGGGCGAACGTGGGGTTGACCTGGCCCATGTCGAGCAGCAGTTCGTAGGCGATCTCCGCCTCGGCGAGGAGGACGTTCATGTGCCCGGGCATCCGGCCGGCCACCGGGTGGATCCCGAACACCACCTCAACCCCGGAGTCCTGCAGGGTTCGCATCAGGTCCCGGACCGCGTGTTGGGCCTGGGCGACGGCCATGCCGTAGCCGGGCACGATGGCCACCCGGCTGGCCGTCTCGAGGAGCATGGCTACTTCCTCAGCCGAGGTGGAGGCGATCTTCCCTTCGTAGATCTCGTCGCCGTCGCCGACTACGGCCACTGGGGCCGCCGAGAAGACCACGTCGAGGATCGAGCGGTTCATGGCCACGCACATGATCCGGGTCAGGATCAGGCCACTGGCCCCGACCAGTGAGCCGGCGATGATGAGCAGCGAGTTATCCAGCACGAACCCGGTGGCCGAGGCGGCCAGGCCCGAGAACGAGTTGAGTAGCGCGATGATCACGGGCATGTCGGCCCCGCCGATCGGGAGGGTGGCCGTGGCTCCGACCACCAGGCCTACGGCCACCAGCGCCCAGAGCCAGGCCCACTCTCCGGGCTGTGCGGTCACCAGGACGACCAGCACCACCCCGGCTGTCATGCCTGCCGCGTTGAAGATCTGGATGCCGCCGAACCCCGACCACTTCAACGACTCCTGGAGTTTGGCGAAGGCCACCAGGGACCCGGTGAAGGTCACCGCGCCGATGAGTGCGGTCAGGGCGGCGGCCACTGCGAGCTGGTTGTCGGCCCGTCCAAGGTCGACGGCCTCGATGAACGAGGCCGAGGCCACCAGGACCGACGCTCCCCCGCCGAAGCCGTTGAACAGCGCCACTAGTTCGGGCATGGAGGTCATCTGGACCCGGAGGGCCAGGGCCGCGCCGATGAGCCCGCCGAGGGCCAGGCCGGCCACCAGGACGCCGTAGCTGATGATCGACTGGTCGAGGAGGGTGACCAGGATGGCCAGCAGCATTCCCGTGGCGCCGAGCAGGTTGCCCCGTGGGGCGGTGCGTGGCCGGCCCAGGGCCTTCAGGCCCAGGATGAACAGGACGGCGGCCACCAGGTAGCCGATCGAGATGACGTCCGGTGTGCTCATTCCCGACGCTTCCGCCGGTTGGAGAACATGGTCAGCATCCGGTCGGTGACCAGGAACCCGCCGACCACGTTCACGGTGGCCAGGGTGACGGCCAAGAACCCCAGGACCGTGGTGAGGGTCGTGTGGCCAGTACCGGTGGAGACCAGCGCCCCGATGAGGGTGATCCCCGAAATGGCGTTGGACCCTGACATCAGGGGGGTGTGCAGGGTCGCCGGCACCTTGGTGATGAGTTCCATGCCGAGGAAGACGGCCAGGACGAACAGGGTGACGGCCAGGAGGAGGGTCACGGACCGGTGCCCTTCTTGGCTTCGGAGCCGTCGGTGTCTTCTAGTGCCCGGCGGACATCGGGGTGGACGACCGTCCCTCCGGTGGTGACCAGCATGCTGGAGGCGATCTCGTCGTCCGGGTCGGTCACTAGGGCGTCGTCGACGATCAGGTGCCGGACCAGGTTGACCATGTTGGCAGCGAACATTCGTGACGCCGTTACCGGTGAGCCGGAAGCAAGGTCGGTGGGACCCAGGATGGTCACCCCTCGGTGGTCGACTTCCTCGTCGGCCCGAGTGAGCGTGCAGTTCCCGCCCCGTTGGATCGACAGGTCCATGACCAGCGACCCCGGTCGCATGGCGTCGATCATGGTCTCGGTGATCAGAGTCGGGCTGGCCCGTCCGGGGATCTGCGCGGCGGTGACCACCACGTCGGCTTCGGCGAGCCGTGGTGTCAGGGCCGCTGCCTGGACGTCCGGGTCGAGGGGGTCGGCCCCCTCGGCGACCGCGATGCTTCGAGCCCCCATCGAGCGGATCTCTTCGAGCGCTTCGGGCCGGATGTCGAAGCCTTCGACCACCGCGCCGAGTCGTCGGGCCATGGCAATGGACTGGAGGCCGGCCACCCCGGCGCCGAGCACCACCACCCGGGCCGCGGGGACTGTGCCGGCCGCCGTGGTCAGCATTGGCATCAGCCGGGGTAGGCGCTGGGCGGCCACCAGGATGGCCTGGTAGCCGACCACGGTGGCCTGCGAGGACAGGACGTCCATGGCCTGGGCCCGGGTGCTTCGGGGTACCAGGTCGAGGGAGAAGGCTGTGGCGCCGGTCGCGGCCAGTTGGGCCATTGGCTCGGGCCGCCAAACCGGGTCGAACAGGCCGACCACCACGTGGTCGGGGCCCAGGCCGGCCTGGTCTTCGGCTTCGGACGGTCCTTCGATTCCCAGGATCAGCCCACCGGCACCCAGGGCGGTCGGCCGGTCGGCGGCCAGGACGGCTCCGGCCTGCTCGTAGAGGGCATCGGGCATCCCGGCGGACAGCCCGGCACCGACCTCCACGACCACTTCGTGACCGTCGGCCACCAGGTCGGCTACCGAATCGGGGGTGCCGGCCACCCGCCGTTCGCCGACCGCCCGCTCCAATACAACTGCGATGCGCACGCCAGCCCGGCCTCCGGTGTCTTGCCCCGGGACCCGGCGGCCCGCGACTCAGGGGAGAGTACCGGCTGGGGCCTCAGGGAAGCGGGCCGGCGGCCGTCTCTTCGATGTTGCTGGGTTTCGAGCACTAACGTCGGTCGCCACCCGACCCTTTGGCGGGCGCGCGGTGCCCCAGCCGGTGTTAGGAGCAGACCAGGATGCGTACGCCAATAACCGAGATGTTCGGCATCGAGTTCCCGATTCTGGCCTTTAGCCACTGCCGGGACGTGGTGGTGGCCGTGTCGCAGGCCGGCGGCATGGGTGTTCTCGGCGCGGTGGCTCTCAGCGACGACCAGTTAGAAGTCGACCTGGCCTGGATCGAAGAAGAGATCGGCGATCGGCCCTACGGCGTGGATCTTGTCGTGCCCACCAAGTACACCGGCGACGGTGAGGGAGGGCTGCAGGCTTCGGACATCTCGACGATGATCCCCGACGAGCACCGGGAGTTCCTCGGCGAACTGCTCGAACGCTACGAGGTGCCCGAGGCCACCGAGGACCAGTCGGAGGCCGGATGGACCAACAAAAGTGCCGACGCTCCGTTCTCAGCGAGCCGGGCCTCCCAGCAGCTCGACATCTCCCTTGCCTTCAGTCCCGTACTGGTGGCCAACGCGCTCGGTTCGCCGCCCAGTGATCTGATCGACCGGTGCCACGAGGCCGACATCAGGGTTGCGGCCCTTGCCGGAGCGCGGGCCCACGCCGAACGGCACGTCAACGTAGGTGTCGACCTGGTCATCGCCCAGGGCTACGAGGCCGGTGGTCACACCGGCGAGGTGGCTTCCATGGTGCTGGTGCCTGAGATCGTCGACGCAGTAGATCCCGTCCCGGTGCTGGGAGCGGGCGGCATCGGTCGGGGCCGGCAGATGGCCGCGGCGATGGCCCTGGGGGCGGCCGGTGTGTGGTGCGGGTCGGTCTGGTTGACCACCGAAGAGGCCGAGACCCCTCCGGTGGCCAAGGCCAAACTGCTCGAAGCCGGGTCGGGGGACACCCTCCGCTCCCGGTCGTACACCGGCAAGCCGGCCCGGCTGTTGCGCAGCGCCTGGACCGACGAGTGGGCGCGGGAGGACACCCCGGACCCTCTGGGCATGCCGTTGCAGCCGATGCTGATCGACAGCGCGATGGCCCGCATAAACCGGGCCGCCCACCATTCGGGTTCCGGTGCGGAGAAGTTGGTGACCTACCCGGTCGGCCAGATCGTCGGTTCGATGAACAAGTCCCGTCCCGCCGGTCGGGTGGTTATGGACATGGTCGAGGAGTTCATCGAGTCCGCCGAGTCGTTGGCCGGACAACTGGAGATCTGAGCCAAGAAAGTCAGCGGAATCATGGGCTGACCAGGGAGATTCTTTGGAGCGGACGACGGGATTTGAACCCGCGACCCTCACCTTGGCAAGGTGATGCTCTACCAGCTGAGCTACGTCCGCGTGGGGCGCCCACCCTACCAATCCGCCCGGCCGATCGGCCCGAGCCCGGTCAGCGCTGGTCTTCGGGGCGGAGGTCGACTCGCAAGGTCAAGATGCCGTCCTCCAGAGTGGCGGTGGCGTCGCCGACCATGGCGAAGTCCTGGAAGTCGAGCTGGGCCTGTTCGATGAAGCGCTGGCGTTCCTCACCGGCCACCGGCGGCATGTTCCGACTGCGGACCGCGGCGGCCCGCTCACGGAAGCGTCCCAGCATTGCGTCCACGTCCAGATCGTCCATGCCGCCACCCTAGGCCTACGCCTCCCCGGAGGTCGCCTCCTCATCGGGCAACTGGGCCGACGCGTTATCGAGCAGGACCGCCCTCGCCGGTCGGGTGTGCCACCAGAAGGCCGCGGTGCCTGCCAGCAGCACCCCGGCCAGGATCCGGATGATGAGCACGACCTCGTCGACCCGCTCCCCGGCGGTTCGCCCACTCTCGTCGAGCTCCGGGGGGATTGTCTCGACGGTCATGGTCTGGGCTTCAACCGGACCCATCAGAGCGGCGACGGCCAGTGCGACAGCCACCGCCAGCAGCAGTTTGGTCACCATGGTGCGCATCCCCGCCCCCTCTCGGTGGCCGATCGTAGTGTCGGGGGCTTACCGCTGGTGGCCGGGGCACCACCAGGTGGTACGGCCGCCCACCACGTCCCGCTGTAGGGGGTCGCCGTCGACCGGGCAGCACCCGCCGACCCCCCGGGCTGGCATCAGGTCGCCGGTGTGGGAGCCGCCACGGCGGTCCAGGGAGGTCACTGTGGACCGGATGGTGCGGCCCAGGACTCGTTCCTCGTCCTGGTCGAGCGAACCGGCCGTCCGATGGGGCGAAAGCCCGGCCCGCCACAGGATCTCGTCGACCAGCAGGTTCCCCAGGCCGGCCAGACGCGACTGGTCGAGGAGTCGGGCCTTCAGTGGGCCCCGGCCTCCGGCCAGGGCGATGGCCAGACGGCCGGTGGTCACTGACCAGGCGTCGGGGCCCAGCGCCTCCTCCTCGGGTGCCAGTTCGACCCCCCCGAGACGCCGGGGGTCTTCTATCAGGAGTCGTCCTCCGCCCCGGAAGATCAGGCCGAACCGTTCCCAGGCCGGGTCGCGGCGTCGGGCGCCCCACCGCAGGTACTCGATGGAGGCGACGCCGTCGACCAGCAGCCGCCCGGTCATCCCGAACCGTAGGCCTAAGGTCGGGCCGCCCGAGTCGACCAGTAGCAGTTTGCCTCTGCGCCGCACGGCGGTCACTCGGCGTCCGGCCAGGGCGTCGACCAGGTCGGCTGGCCTGGCCCCGCCCTTCACATACCAGGCGTCGGGGGCTTCCACCTCGGCGACCGTTCGGCCGACAACCTGTTCGGCCAGACGTCGGTAGGACTCGACTTCGAGGATCTCCGGCACGGCCGGCTCAGGCCGCCGAGGCCTCCAGGGCCCCGGAAATGTCGGCTACCACGTCGTCGGTGTGCTCGAGGCCGCACGAGACCCGGACGGTGCCCGGGCCGATCCCGACATCTGCAAGTTCCTCGGCGGTCAGGTTCACGTGCGTGGTGCTGGCCGGATGGGTGACCAGCGTCTCGGGGCCGCCCAGAGTGGATGCCGCACGGGCGACTCGGGTGGTCTCCACGAACCGGGCCCCGGCGTCGAGGCCACCGGCCACGTCGAAGGTCACCAGTCCGCCCATCAACCGCATCTGCCGGCGGGCCAGGTCATGCTGAGGGTGCGACTCCAGTCCGGGGTAGGAGACCCGGTCCACTCGGGGGCACCCTTCCAGGAATTCGGCCAACTGTTGGGCGGTGGCGGATTGTTGGACCAGGCGTACGGCTAACGTCCGGACCCCCCGGTGGGCGTTGAGGGCGTCGAACGGGGATGCGTTGGCCCCGTGCAGGACGGCGAAGCTCCACAACCAGCCCAGCAACTCAGCTGAACCCGAAACCACGCCGATGGTGGCGTCGTTGTGGCCGGCGATGGCCTTGGTGGCCGAGTGGACCACCAGGTCCACGCCATGGGCGATCGGCTGCTGGCCTAGCGGGGTGGCGAACGTGGAGTCGACCATGGTCATCGGGCCCTCGATGGCCCCGAGCTCGTCCAGGTCGACCAGGTCCAGATAGGGGTTGGCCGGGGTCTCGGCTACCACCAGCATGGTCCGGCCCGGTTGGACCGCCTCGGCGAACGCCCCGGGTTGGGTGCCGTCGACGAAAGTGACGTCGATCCCGAAGCGGGGGCAGGCTGTTTGGAGCAGCAACTGGGTTCCGGCGTAGAGCTGGCGTTGGGCCACCAGGTGGTCGCCCTTCGAGCACAACCCGAGAACCACGGCGCTGATGGCTCCCATGCCCGAGGCGAAGGCCCGGCAGGCCTCGGCCCCTTCCAGGTCGGCGATCGCCTCCTCGAAAGCGTTGACCGTCGGGTTGCCGTAGCGGCTGTAGAAGCGTTCGGGTGCCACTCCGGTGGCCAATACGCGGCCCTCGGCGACCGAGTCGTAGGTAAAGGCCGAGGTGGCCCACAGGATGGGTGCCAGTGCGTTCTGGTTGGAGGCTCGGCCGGCCAGGATGGCCCGGGTCTCGGGGGCCAGGTCCGGCTCCCCGCCCGTCCGGGGTCCGTCGTCGTCAGCCATGGTCGCTCAGCGTCCCCAGGAAGTCGCCTAGGTGGGATCCGATCTCGTTGGTGGCCAGCAGGAACCCGTCGTGCCCGTCCGGGCTCTCGATCACATGGTGGTCGCAGCGCCCCCCGGCGGTTCGGATCGCCTCGCGCAGCTCGACCTGCTGGTAGGGCGGGTAGAGGGTGTCCGAGGAGATGCTCACCGTCAGGGCCGGCACCCTGGCGATTCGGGCCACGGAGTTTCTCTGACCACCCCGACCGCGGGACACGTCGTGAAGGTCCATGGTCCGGTTGAGCACCAGGTAGGAGTTGGCATCGAAACGTCGGACCAGCTTTTCGCCGTGGTAGTCGAGATAGGACTCCACCTGGAACCGGTCCCACAGGTCGTAGACGTGCCGTGGATCGACAAGGTCGCGGCCGAATCGGGCCGCGAAGACCTCCTCGCTCCGATAGGTGATCTGAGCCACTGCCCGGGCGACGGCCAGACCGGCCTGGGGCCCTTCGCCGGGTTTGCCGTCGTAGTAGTCGCCACCCCGGAAGTGCGGATCGGTCACTAGCGCGGTCCGCCCTACGGCGCTCCAGGCGATCTGCTGGGCGCTGGCCGCCAGGGTTGTGGTCAACGGGGCCAGCGACCGGACACGCTCCGGGAACATGGCCCCCCATTCGAGGACCTGCATCCCTCCCATGGAGCCGCCAACCACGCTGTGCCAGCGTTGGATGCCTAGGTGGTCGGCCACCGCGGCCTGACATCGGACGATGTCCCGAACGGTCACCGTCGGGAAGCTCGACCCGTAGGGCGACCCGGTCGACGGGTCGGTCGAGGATGGGCCGGTAGAACCCTGGCAGCCGCCGAGCACGTTGACACACACCAGGAAATACCGGTCGGTATCAAGACCACAGCCCGGTCCGATCACCCCGTTCCACCAGCCGGGGGTCGGTTGGCCGGGTCCGCTTTCTCCGAAGGCGTGAGCGTCGCCGGTCAGCGCGTGACAGACCAGGATCGCGTTGTCGGCCCCCGGCGAAAGTTCGCCCCAGGTTTCGTAGGCCATGGTGATGTGGCTGAGCACATCACCGCCCTCGAGCACGAACGGCCGCTCGACGGCCATTTCGACGAAACGGCGGTCACCCTTGGGATCGCCGGGCCGCCAGGCGCCGGAGACCGGAAGGTCCTCCGCGTAGCCGCGCGGATGACAGGGCAGGTCGACAGGGTCGAACCCTCCGTCGCCCGTCGCGTCGCGTCCCATGTTT
>UINC01000857.1_pt1 | contig 12900 bp, 11 predicted proteins | sample 5385821 | NCBI WGS metagenome assembly UINC01 (sample SAMEA4666929, study PRJEB26691) | marine metagenome | isolation source: Pacific Ocean | place: Pacific Ocean | collected 2011-10-13 | reverse complement strand
GTTCCCAAGTCAACTGAAAGATTTTGTCCTTTGAAAAAATTTAACATTAGAATTTCCTAGATATGTTTAAAATGAATAGAAGATATAATATAACCTGCTTGGTTTCAATAGACAATACCAATATCTAAATAAATATGAAAATAAAACAAGAACACTTCATTGAAAGTATATTCTCTGCACTTCAATATATTTCATATTACCATACTCCAGACTTTATAAAGGCACTAGTCGTATCATATGAAAAAGAAACCAATAACAGTGCCAAAAATGCCATTGCACAAATTCTGATTAACTCTAAGTTGTGCGCCCTAGGGAAAAGACCGCTTTGTCAAGATACTGGGATAGTAAATGTATTTCTTAAAATTGGTATGGATGTCCAATGGGAATCTGGACTCTCTATAGAAGAAATGGTAAATGAAGGAGTCAGAAAAGCTTATACCTATCCTGATAATCCTTTAAGGGCCTCTATTGTAAGTGACCCTATATTTACCAGAAAAAACACGAAAGATAATACACCAGCTGTTGTTCATACCAACATGGTGCCAGGTTCTAATATAGACATTATTGTTGCTGCAAAAGGTTGTGGCTCTGAAAACAAAGCTAAATTTAGTGTTCTTAACCCAGATGATGATTTGACAGAATGGGTGCTTAATAATATCCCCAAAATGGGGGCGGGTTGGTGTCCTCCAGGAGTTATCGGTATTGGTGTTGGTGGTACTGCAGAAAAGGCAATGTTAATGGCGAAATCCTCATTAATGGAACCAATTAACATAAATGAAGTTCAGGATAAAAGTCATAAAACTGAAATCGAAATGCTCAGAATTGATCTTTATAACAAAATTAACGAGCTCGGTATTGGTGCACAGGGTTTAGGCGGTTTAACGACAGTTCTTGATGTCAAAATTAAAGACTATCCGACCCATGCAGCATCTCAGCCTGTTGCAATGATTCCAAATTGCACTTCAACTAGACATGTCCATTTCACTCTTGACGGTTCAGGAGTCGCTGAAATGCCAGTCGTTGATTTTGATATCTATCCAGATATAGAAATGGATGTATCGCAATATAAAAAGGTTGATCTGAACAACCTATCACGTGAGCAGATGCAGGATTGGAATATTGGTGACACTTTATTGCTAAGCGGATCCTTGATCACTGGACGTGATGCCGCTCACAAAAGATTAAAAACTCTCATTGAAAGAAATGAAGGCTTGCCAGAGAATGTTAACTTTGATAATAAATTTATTTACTATGTTGGTCCAGTCGATGCGGTGGGTGATGAAGTTATAGGGCCAGCCGGACCAACAACAGCAACTCGGATGGATAAATTTACCGATATGATGCTAGAGAATACAGGGATTTTAGGCATGATTGGTAAGGCAGAGAGAGGAAGTTCAACTATAAGAGCTATAAAGAAACACAAATCTAGCTATCTAATTGCAGTTGGGGGTGCCGCTTATCTGATTTCCAAATCTATAAAAAAAGCCAAAATTGTTGCTTTTGAAGATTTGGGAATGGAGGCAATCTATGAATTAGAGGTAAAAGACATGCCCGTTACCGTAGCTGTCGACACTGACGGTCAAAACATTCATAAGGTTTTTGACAGCATTACTTTTTAAGGTAAATAAGTACGATATAAGCACCTATCTTAAAGTATTCAATCCTAGCGTATAATTTCATCGTGAAGTTGGTCGGATAGTCGCCGAATGTAGATACGTTGGGAGGAAAGTCCGGGCTCCACAGAGTAAAGTGCTAGTTAACTGCTAGGCGCAGTGATGCGACGGAAAGTGCAGCAGAAAAAATACCGCCTATCTGATAGGTAAGGGTGAAATGGTGTGGTAAGAGCGCACCGCACATTTAGTAATAAATGTGGCAAGGTAAACCCCACTTGGAGCAAGCTCAAATAGGAAGGCTTTGGCGTGACTCGCGCTGTCTTCGGGTAGAGTGCTAAAGATACTTGGTGACAATTATCTTAGATGAATGACTATCATGACTTCGGTCAAACAGAACCCGGCTTATAGACCAACTTCAATTATTTCTTTTAGTAAAGATTTCTTTGAGAGGTTATACTTTAGCTTTTCATACGGCTTGTATAGATTGATATGGTTTATTTTTATTTGGCATTGGCAATTGTAGCTGAGGTAGCTGGTACAAGCCTTCTTAAGGCTACAGAAGAGTTTTCAAAACTCATACCTACTACTTTTCTTATATTTTTCTATGTTGTTTCATTCTGGCTAATGACGCTTGCTTTAAGGGAATTACCTTTAGGAGTGGTATATGCAGTTTGGTCGGGACTAGGCATTGTTTTGGTGGCTATTATTGGAGCATTTGTATATAAGGAAATACCTGATCTTGCCTCTATACTTGGTATGGGTCTTATTATTTCGGGCGTAGTTGTGATACACTTATTTTCTAAATCTATTCAGCATTAAGCAGTTAGTAATTATGAAGTTCGAACCTAAAAAATTTTCCATATCAGGAAGTTTAGATAATATTGATAGAACTTCAGTTGGCCTAATCGTTCTTAACACTGACTTTACATTTGAACGAGACTTTGTCAGGTTATTCAATACTCATAAGCCTAATTATGATTTTTACTTTAATAGGATTCACTTTGCTAACCCAATGACACCAGAGTCTTTGGCTGCAATTGAAGGTGATTTAACTGAAGTTTCATCTGAAATACTTCCAAATTACAATCTTGATTTGGTTGTATTTAACTGTACATCCTCCTCTTCTATATTAGGAGATGAAGCTATAGAGTTAGCTATTAAAAAAAGCAAGCCAACTGCAAAAGTATTAACTACCTCTCAGGCAGTTGTAAGTAACATCAAGAGAGATGGTTTAAAAAAGGTTAGTGTATTGACGCCTTATAGTGCCGAAGTATCAGCATTACTAGTAGACTACTTTCAAAGAAATGGTCTTGAGATTGCTTCTTTTATGTATATGGATATGAGCGATGACAGAGATGTAGCCATGGTTTCTCCTGATAATATTATTGCAGCTGCAAAGGAAGCAATTGTTGATGAGGCTGATGCACTCTTTATCTCATGTACAGCGATGAGATCTACAGAAGTTATTCCAGTTATTGAAAAAGAGATTGGTAAACCAGTTTTTACCTCTAATCAAGCAACATTTGAGGAAATTTCTTTTATATTGGAAAAAGAATAAAATAGTATTTTTCTTAATAAATTATCCAATAAACTATTGGTTTTTTCTGAATAATCTGGGTATTTATCATTAATTTTCTGTAATAATACTTTTATGTATAGATTAGATGAAAGAGATATTCAGATTCTTGCCATCCTTCAAAAAGAGGGAAGGATAACCAAAACATCCTTAGCCGAAAGGTTAAATTTGTCGCTTACCCCTTCATGGGATAGATTGCAAAGGCTTGAAGAAGCGGGAGTCATTGAAAGCTATGGCGCCAAGCTTTCTTCTAAGTTTCTTAGCAACTTCCATCTCGTTATAACTGAAGTTGAGTTAGAGAGTCACAAAGATGGCGAATTTTCACGCTTTGAAAATGCCATCATGGAGTTTGATGAAGTCCTTTCGTGTTGGTCTGTAGGTGGCAGCTCGGATTATATATTAAAAATTCTTGTCACAGATGTTTTGGATTACCAGGCTTTTTTAAGGAAAATTTCCGAGGCAGATATGGGCCTAAGACGTCACATTAGTCATGTTGTCCTTAACACAATTAAGGATACAGAGGTAGTTCCTGAAGGCTTGATTCGTCAGTCTGATCTAGTTAAGTAAGTTTCAATAGATTATTCAATTTTCGCAATAACGACAAGGTTATCACCTATATTGATAATTGACGGGTGATGTTTGATAATCACCATGCCGTCTCTTTTTGCATAATAGTTCTCTGGTGTTGTTGCAGTTCTATCAATATTGTGAACTTTTGCGAGTAGATCTCCCACTTTAACAACATCTCCCAGTTCAATAAAAGGTTCAACCAAGCCTCTATGTTCACAGCAAATAAATGAGTTTTCATCTGGCATACTAAGTGATACTGTTGGTAATACTGATGACTTAGTCTCTCCGGCTAAAATTTTTGCATAAATAAGAAAATTATCAATCCCTCGTTTTGCAATCTTAATCGTTTCTGGTGATGCTGTACCGCCACCACCAAGTTCAGTAGTTACAAATATTTTTCCCATAGATTCTACTTGAGTGTCATACATACCGCCTGCATCTAGCTCCAACATTTTAAGTAGATATGGAGCTTCAAAGGCTTTAGCTGCCAATTCACAAGCTCGCTCTTGTTTTTTGTCATTCAAAACATGCGATGCTGCAAAAGGGAGGCAATCTAGGGTTTTACCTCCAGAGTGAATGTCTAGTACATAATCAGCCATAGGGACCAAAGTTCTAGAAAAATAATCTGCAATAATTTCCGTTACCGTGCCATCAGGTTTGCCGGGAAAGGCGCGATTCAAATTAACATGATCTATAGGCGACACTCTATCGCCAGAAAAAAAAGCCGGGTAATTCATCGCCGGAATGATAATAACCCTTCCTTGAATATCATCAATATTATCGCGAGAAGTTAAATTAAATAAGGCGATTGGACCTTCATATTCATCGCCATGGTTGGCACCAGTTAGTAATGCAGTAGGTCCTTTTCCATTCTTGAATTGGGTAATTGGAATCATTATCGCGCCCCAGGCAGATTTATTGCTTGAATATGGAACCTTTAAATAACCATGCTGAATTCCATTTTTCGCAAAATTGATAGTGCTTTTTATTGGATTATCTCTCATAATAATTTCATTTAACTAGAAGCTGTCTAGGAACACTAGACAAACATTCCCCGCCATTCTCACCAACCCTAATACTCTCGGTCATTTCAAATCCCCAGTCGTCAAACCAGATAGCCGGCATGAAATGAAAGGTCATATTTTCCTCTAAAACTGTGTAATCATTTCCTCTAAGACTCATTGTACGCTCACCCCAATCAGGAGGATAGCTTAGACCAATAGGGTAACCACAGCGGTTATTTTTTTCGTATCCATATTTTTTAAGTGTTGCCGTAAAGTTATCAGATATTTCAGCACATGTGTTTCCAGGCCTAAACATTCCAATCGCATTCTCTATACATTCAGCAATAACCTTTTCAATATCAAGGTATTGTTGAGGAGGTTTGCCTAAAAATAATGTCCTTGAGCAGGGACAATGATATCTTGCATAGGCTCCCGCTAGTTCTAAAAACATACCCTCATTGTTATCTAGTTTTTGGTCATTCCAGGTCATGTGGCATGCAGCAGCTTCATCGCCGACACCAATAAGAGGTACAAATGAGGTGTAGTCTCCATAATGACCTTGATTACCTTGAACTCCTGCATGCATAATTTCGGCTACCAATTCATTTTTTCTCATTCCAGGCTTTGCAACTTCCATCACTCTTTCATAGACACCCTCTATAACTTTTCCTGCATATCTCATGTAGTTGATTTCGGTGTCCGACTTAACCGCTCTTTGCCAATTGACAAGACCAGTTTGGTCGCTAAAAATCGCTTCTGGGAGTTGACTATAGAGAGATTCAGCGGCTCTTGCAGAGAAATAGTAGTTGTCCTTTTCCAGACCAATCCTTTTATTGTTTAATGATTTATTTTCAAGAATTCTTGATAGAAATTCCATCGGATGGCGATCAGGAGTCATTACATATTCATCTGGATAGGAGACAATGTTATCCAGATCAAGGTCAGTTGTAAGTTCAGCACCCTTTGCATCAATACCTCTGCCATACCAAAAAAGCACACCATCAGCGCCAATTACAACACATTGATGAACGTAAAATGACCATCCATCGTAGCCTGTTAACCAGCACATATTTGCCGGATCATAGACAATTAATAGGTCAATATCTGACGCTAACATGGATTTACGAACCTTTGCTTGTCTATCAAGATAGTCTTGTTTATTAAACCTTCTTCTTTCCTCTTTCATTCTTTACTCGCCTTTCTAAATTTTCAAGGCAGCTCTCAAAAAAGCCTTTATCTTGATAGCTTAGATTATACATATTCAGCTAAACTTATAATAATCATCAAATAATGTCATAAAGACTATTAAATATTGGAGCAATTCTTGCTCAAATAAAATCGACAATGACGAAACTATAACGATATTTTTTATTAATTATCTTACTTGTGCAAGTATTGCCCTGTCTAGACCGTTAAGGTCTTGATAGGTAAGAATATTGACAAAAGAATCTCTTAATAACTCGACAATTTCTTTTTGTTGCTTATCGCTATGTTCTAGAAGAAGATAACCCCTTTGATTTAAATATTTAGGGGCACTTTGTATAATTTCTCTGATGTCATCTAACCCATCTTTCCCAGAAATCAATGCCTCGATAGGCTCGTATTTGAGACTTTCAAGATGAGAATCATTTTCTGCTAGATAGGGTGGATTGCTAACAATTAAGTCAAAGGTTTTCCCAGCCAGTTCATCAAACCAACTACTGTGATAGAAATTAATATGTTTGGTTGTATTTTTTTTAGCAATTGTTAATGCTTCCATTGATTTATCGGTCGCACTTATACGCCACGAAGGGCATTTGTCAGCAAGAGTGATTGCAATCGCTCCGCTTCCTGTTCCTAAGTCTATAGCATCAATTGCTTGGCTTGGTTTAAACAATTCAATTGCAATATCGATTAGCAGCTCAGTTTCAGGCCTAGGAATCAGTGTGGCAGAAGAAACTTCAAAGTCTAGGTGATAAAAGCCTTTTGACCCGCTTAAATATGCAAAAGGAATGCCTTGTTCTCTTTGCTTAATTAGTTGGTCCAGTTTTGTTAATTCATCGTCGGTCAGCTTGTAATCGGAATTTATATAGAGCTCTTCTTTTGTCTTATCAAGTAATAAAGTGAGTAGTTCAGTTATATCAACTATACTTCTACTAAGAAAGTATTGAATCGTTTTTCTACTAACCATGAAGGTCGTTAGATTGGTTGAGTTTTTGTAGGAGTTTGAGGGGTAATCAAGGTTTGAACAGAAGTTTTCCTAGAGTCGATTAAATTTTTTAGTGCAACAATTAATCCGAGGCCAATAAATGCGCCAGGAGGCAACAGTGCAATGAGGGTGCCTTGGTATTGGTCAATTAGAATCACCTTTAGGTTTAAACCCAGGTCACCAAAAATTAAATCAGCTTGATCAAAAAGCGTGCCGTTTCCAATAATCTCTCTCATTGCTCCAAGTAGAACCAGAACCAGCGTAAATCCAATTCCCATCATCAGTCCGTCAATAACTGATTTATCCCAGGTGTTTTTTGAAGCAAACGCTTCAGCTCTGGCCAGAATGGCGCAATTTGTAACGATTAGAGGGACAAAAATGCCAAGTATTAAATACATGTCATAAAAGAATGACTGCATGATGAGGTCAACCAATGTTACGAAGGATGCAATTAACAAAACAAATATAGGAATCCTTACTTCTTTTCTGATGTGGTTGCGAAATAATGAAACACTTAAATTGGAAGCCACAAGAACGAAAGTTGTTGCTAGCCCTAAAGTTATAGCATTGACTACGTTATTGGTTACAGCCAAAAGCGGACACAAGCCTAGTAATGCGACCAATGCCTGGTTATTCTTCCACAGACCATTCCCAATAATTTTTTTGTATTCATGCATAACGCGGCTATTATATCAATTTGCCGGTTTTACAATGCGATGAAATGATCAGGTAATTACAAACTAATTATTTTTTTCAGAACTAAAGCTTACTTTGTCGTTTTTTGATTCAACCAATATAGTGTCTCCGGACTCGAACTCACCAGAAAGAATTTTTTGAGAAAGCGGATTCTCAAGTAATTTCAATATAGTTCTTTTGATTGGTCTTGCGCCATAGCTTGGGTCATATCCATTTTCAACAATCTGATTAATAATGTCATCGTTTATTTTTATTGACAATCCAATTTCAAATAATCTAGACCTGAGTTGTTCTATTTCAAGATTTGCGATTCCTTTAATCTCTAATTTATTGAGATTGCTAAAAATAACAATTTCATCAATTCGATTAATAAATTCAGGTTTAAAGTGCTTACTTAATAGTCCATTCAGCTCATTTTTTATATCTTTTCCTGGATTTTCCTGAATAATATCCGAACCCAAATTTGAAGTCATAACTATAACTGTATTGTTAAAGTCTACTGTTCTACCTTGACCATCAGTTAGACGACCATCGTCAAGCACTTGAAGAAGTATATTAAATACGTCTGGGTGTGCTTTTTCAATTTCATCTAGTAAAATTATTGAGTAAGGTTTGCGCCTAACAGCCTCGGTCAAGACTCCACCCTGTTCATAGCCAACATAGCCTGGAGGAGCGCCAATCATTCTGGCAACAGAGTGCTTTTCCATATATTCACTCATATCAACTCGAATAATTGCCTGATCGGTATCAAAAAGAAAGTCTGCAAGTGCTTTCGTTAATTCAGTTTTACCAACTCCAGTTGGGCCCATAAATAAGAAAGAGCCATCAGGCCTTCCAGGTTCAGAAAGTCCTGCGCGAGCTCTACGTACAGCATCTGAAATAATCTTAACTGCTTTTTCTTGGCCAATTATTCGTTGATGTAATATATCTTCCATTTTTAATAATTTTTCTTTTTCACCAGCCATCATTTTGTCAACAGGAATACCTGTCCAACGCGCTACAATTTCAGCAATTTCTTTTTCTGTCACCGTATTTCGAAGCAGCTTCATATGGTAATTTTCACTATTATCAGTTTGAGAAATTTTATCTTCTAATTCAGGAATAATTCCATATTGAAGTTCACTCATTTTTGCTAAATCATTATTTCTTTGCGCTATCTCGAGATTGTTTTTTGCTTTCTCTAACTCTTCTTTTAGATTTTGAGAACCCTGGACCTTTAGTTTTTCTCTACTCCATACTTCGTCAAGATCGCTATATTCTTTTTCGAATGTTTTTATATTTGACTCTAATTCGTCAAGTCTTTTCCTTGACGCCTTGTCTTTTTCTTTTTTTAAAGCCATTCTTTCAATTTTAAGTTGTACTAATTTACGGTCAAGCTTGTCCATCGACTCTGGCTTTGAGTCAATTTCCATTCTTATTTGAGAGGCGGCCTCGTCTATTAAATCTATCGCCTTATCAGGCAATTTTCTATCACTAATATAGCGTTGCGATAATTTTGTTGCAGCTATAATTGCTGGATCAGTTATTTCAACACCATGGTGCACCTCATAGCGCTCTTTGAGGCCTCTAAGTATTGCTATTGTGTCTTCCTCATTTGGTTCATCAACAAGAACCTTCTGAAAGCGTCTCTCGAGTGCTGAATCTTTCTCGATAAATTGACGGTACTCGTTAAGAGTGGTTGCACCTATACAATGAAGTTCGCCTCGAGCTAAAGCTGGTTTAAGCATATTTCCTGCATCCATCGCACCTTCAGTCTTTCCAGCGCCAACAACAATATGGAGTTCATCGATAAATAGGATAACCTGACCTTGTTCAGATTCAAGCTCCTTAAGTACTGCCTTTAAACGCTCTTCAAATTCACCACGATACTTAGCGCCAGCGACAAGAGCAGCCATATCCAATGCAAGGACACGCTTACCTTTAAGTCCTTCTGGAACCTCACCATTGATAATACGTTGAGCTAATCCTTCAATGATTGCAGTCTTGCCTACACCTGGCTCACCAATAAGTACTGGGTTGTTTTTTGTGCGACGTTGTAATACTTGGACTGCGCGTCGAATTTCACCATCACGACCAATTACAGGGTCTAGTTTCCCTTTTTTTGCTTGTTCTGTAAGGTCTAATGTATATTTCTTGAGTGACTCTCTTTGATTTTCTGCATTTTGATCATTCACTTTTTCGCTCCCTCTAAGGTTATCAATTTCTGAATGTAATTTTTTTTCATTAACACCAAAATCTTTTAATATTGCTGCTGCCTGGTCGTTGCTTTTGATTGTTGCCAACAAAAATAGCTCTGTAGAAAGGTAATTGTCACCTTTGTCTTGAGCTAATTTGTCTGTTTGATTGAGTAATCTCAACAGATTTTGAGATATATTTATATCTCCAGTCGGTTTATCTAGTGCTGGCAGCAGTTTGATTTTATTATCCACTTCATTTTTCAGCTTGGCATTATCGACCTTGCATGCAGCAAGTAGATTGCTAACAGTACTTGAATTATCCTGAAGCATACAACTTAAGACATGTAGCGACTCGATTACACTATGATTATGAGAGTTAGCAAGAGATTGCGCTGATGCTAAATCTTGTTGAAATTGAGTTGTTAATTTATCAATATTCATAGAGTTTATATTAGTTATTATTATTTAATTACTTACTATCTATGGGATGATTAAATCATTTCAAGTGCATTAATAAATATTATTATGTTAAATTTAGTATTATTTCAGCCTGAGATACCAAGCAACACAGGAAGCATAATCCGACTATCCGCCAATATGGGTATAGGCCTACATTTAATTAAACCTTTTGGATTTGAGATGGACGATAAAAAACTTCGAAGGGCAGGACTTGACTATAAAGAATTAGCACAAGTATTTGAATATGAAAATTTTCAAGAATATTTGAATATAGCAAAACCTAAAAGAATTTTTGCAGTTAGCTCAAAAGTAGATAAAAACTATTCTGAAGTTGAATATCAAAAAAATGACTCTTTTTTATTTGGTCCAGAAACTAGAGGTTTGCCAAAAGAAATACTAGATCAATACCAAGGAATAACCTTGCCTATGCAGGATGGTTCAAGGAGTTTAAATTTATCAAATTGTGTGTCTATTGTTGCTTATGAGGCATGGAGGCAGTTAAACTTCATTGGCAGCAACTAAATTTAATAATAACTTTAAATCTGGAATATATTTTGAAGGGTCACGATTCTTAGAGCTCTATTAGTTAAGTTTAATTAATTGATAAGCATTATTAAAGTCTTTAATTGAAACTTTATTTTTCCCAGTAAGTTGTACTTTTATTAAATTCAAAATACCATTTCCAGTTGCAACATAACAGATTCCTTTGCCTAACTCAACTATTGTGCCAGGAGTTTTTGAAGACTCATACTGAACTGTCTCAGCCTCAATAATTCTAATAACTTTTTTTTCAAATTGTTTGGCTTTTGCATTAGTTTTAGCTATAGGCCGCGGATTGAAAGCTCTAATCATAAGGCTTATATTTTCTGCGCTTTGACTCCAATCTATTTGAGCTTCAACTTTCGAAATCTTCTTTGCATAAGTTGCATCATCATTATTTTGTGGGATGGCAGGCAATTCATTAAGTCGATCTAAAGTTTCAAGAATCAATTCAGCTCCTATGGATGATAAGGATTCAGTGAGTGATTGAGACGTCTCATTGTTTGAAATTAAATGTTTTTGTGTAAGCAACACATCTCCTGTATCTAAACCTTCATTCATTTGCATTATTGAGATTCCAGTCTCTTTGTCACCTGAAAGAATGGCTCTCTCAATAGGCGCTGCTCCTCTCCATCGGGGCAGAAGGGATGCGTGAATATTAATACATCCAAACTTTGGCGTTTGCAGTGTATTAATTGGTAGTATTTGACCATACGCAGCAACAACCATAACATCAGGGTTTAGAGAGGCAAATTCCTTTTGGTTTTGCCCATTACTAAAGTCTTCTGGCTGGATGACTAACAAATTATGTTGTTCTGCATAAAGCTTTACTGGGCAAGCAGTTAAAACTTTTCCTCTTCCTTTCGGTCTATCGGGTTGACAATAGACAGCAATTATCTCATGATCAGATTTATGAAGAATAGCTAGAGATTCGACAGCAAATTTAGGCGTTCCTGCAAAAACGATGCGCATTACTTAATGGATTTACGTCCTTTTTTAATAGCTATTGAGATTTGTTTTGGTGATGTTCCACCTAAATGGTTGCGAGCATTGATAGAGCCCTCTAAGGAGATTACATCAAAAACATCTTTTTCAATTAACGAATTAAAGTTTTTAAGCTCATCAATAGTAAATTCGCTCAAGTCTTTATTTTCTTTAAGTCCGTAAGAAACCGCTTTACCAACTACTTCATGAGCATCCCTAAAAGCCAACCCCTTCTTTACAAGATAATCAGCTAAATCAGTTGCTGTAGTATAGCCTTTGAGTGCCGATTGATACATATTGTCTTTATTAGCTTTAATGGTTGGAACCATATCAGCAAAAACGTGAAGACAATTTTTTACGGTTTCAACGCTATCAAACAACGGCTCTTTATCTTCCTGGTTGTCTTTGTTGTATGCCAAAGGTTGGCCTTTCATTAATGTCAAAAGTGATATTAAATTTCCAGTAACTCGACCAGTTTTACCTCGAACCAGTTCAGGAACATCAGGGTTTTTCTTTTGAGGCATTATTGATGAACCAGTACAAAAACTTTCTGGCAGAGAAATAAAATCAAACTGCGCACTCGACCAAAGAACAAGCTCTTCGGAAAATCGAGAAAGATGCGTCATAATAAGGCTAGCATTGGATGCGAATTCAATGGCAAAGTCGCGGTCACTGACTGCATCGATTGAATTATTTGATATACCGTCAAAACCTAGTATTTCAGCTGTCCGTTGACGATTTATAGGGTAGCTGGTTCCTGCAAGAGCGGCACTTCCTAACGGCATTACATTTATTCGTTTATATCCATCTTGCAAGCGGTCATGGTCACGCTTGAACATTTCAAAGTAAGCCAATAAGTGGTGACCAAAACTCACAGGCTGGGCAGCCTGAAGGTGAGTAAAGCCAGGCATGATGGTTTCCTTTTCTTGATCTGCAAGATCAAGTAGAGCATTCAGTAATCGTTCAATTTCATTGGTAATGTTGCGAACTTGGTCACGAAGATAGAGCCGAATATCAGTCGCTACCTGGTCGTTTCGTGAACGACCTGTGTGCATTTTTTTACCTGGTTCACCACAGATTTCAGTCAACCGAG
>UINC01000855.1_pt1 | contig 12904 bp, 11 predicted proteins | sample 5385821 | NCBI WGS metagenome assembly UINC01 (sample SAMEA4666929, study PRJEB26691) | marine metagenome | isolation source: Pacific Ocean | place: Pacific Ocean | collected 2011-10-13 | reverse complement strand
GTTCTGGGTGAATCCATACTATTCCTCATGGGAAGTTTATAATCAGTTCCAGTGTTTGCGTAGCGTATCAATTTTTGTTTCCAAGGTCCGCTCAGCATAAGAACAAACTCCTCCTTTAATTAATAATTAGTTTTTTGTGAAAATCTAGCAACTAGAAAGTCTCGACCCAACCTCCATACATCTCCCGCTCCCAACGTCATTAGCACATCACCATGTTTGGCAAGACTATGTAATTCTTTATTTAGATCATTTTGACTCTTAATATATTTAGCATTTTTGTGCCCGCATTCGCGCGCTCCCTCAACGATGGTACTTGCGTGTACTTTATCTAAAGGGCTTTCCCCAGCTGAAAATATATCCATTACAAACAAATGATCCGCGTCATTAAAGGCAGACCAGAAATCTTTCATTAGAGATTTGGTGCGCGAATACCTATGAGGCTGAAATATCACGATTAGCCTGCTTGCAGGCCAGATTTCTTTTACCGTCTTTAGGGACGCTTTTATTTCAACTGGGTGATGCCCGTAATCATCTATTAAAGTCAGTTCATCTGACTGTTTCACGATTTCGAATCGCCTTTGAACACCTTCAAATTGAAGAAGGGAATTTGCTATTATTTCAAAATCAAGATCCAACTCCATCCCAACTGCTACCGCCGCAAGCGTATTAAGAACATTGTGTTGACCCAACGCTCCCGAACGTATACGCCCTAAATCTTTTCCATGGTGAAACACATTAAAATATGTTTTTAATCCTTCGATTGAAATGTTACGCGCCGTATAATCGGCCTGGGAACTAAGCCCATATGTGATATATCTTTTTTCCACCCTTGGAATCAACGATTGTATGTTAGGGTCATCCAGACATAAAACAGCAGAACCATAAAATGGAATTTTGTTAATAAATTTAAGAAAAGTTTCTTTCATATTTTCCAACGTTTGATAAAACTCCATGTGCTCCTCATCAAGCGTTGTTACTACGGCAATAGAGGGTGAAAGCTGCATAAACGATCCGTCGCTTTCATCAGCTTCTGCCACCAAAAATTTGCTTTGCCCAAGCTTGGCATGGCTGCCAGTATTTTTTAATCGTCCTCCTATAATCACCGTTGGATCAAGTTTTCCTCCTGCGAGAACCGTAGACACAAGAGAGGTTGTGGTTGTTTTTCCATGAGTCCCAGCGATAGCAATTCCATACTTCATGCGCATAAGTTCAGCAAGCATTTCTGCACGAGGGATTACCGGTATCATGCTCTCTTTTGCTGTGGTTACTTCTGGGTTACTCGGGTCTATGGCGCTAGATACCACAACAACTTGTGAACCCTCAATATTTTCAGACGCATGATTAAAAAATATCTTAGCGCCAAGCTGTTCCAAATGATTCGTCACAGACGTTGCAGCTATATCAGAGCCACTTACCCCATAACCCTGATTGATCAGAACTTCAGCTATTCCACTCATACCCGAGCCTCCGATCCCGATAAAATGGATTCTTTTGGTTTTCCCTAAAAGCATGACAAAACATGTTTTTCTTTCGATTCATTATTGTCTTCCGAAACTTTTCTCGCATCGCCCATTAATTCCAAACAAATCTTCCGCACTTTTTCAGTTGCATCCCGACTACCAAGGCGATAACTATTGTTCTCCATTCTTTGAAGGTTCTCTGGTTCATCCATCGCTTTTTTAATCGATTTTGCGATCCGCTCGCCAGAAATTTCTTTGTCCAAAATCACCTCCCCAGCACTGGCAGTCTCAATAATTCTAGCGTTATGCTCTTGATGATTATTAGCTGCATAAGGGAAAGGAATAAGGAAAGACACTCTTCCAGCGGCTGTAATTTCAGCAAGAGTTGTGGCACCCGATCGACATATAACAAGAGAAGCCAACCGATATCTCACAGGCATATCAGTGACAAATGACATAACATTGGCAGAGAACCCTTTCGCAGCATATTGTTTTTTAACATTTTCATAATCCGCATCACCTGTCTGGTGCGTAATATGGAGCCGTTCTTTACGATCAGACAAAAGGTCTAACGCTTCAACCATCGCCATGTTGATCGAGTGTGCTCCCTGACTGCCACCTAGAATCAGTACCCCGAATGGTTGTTTTAAAGGAGGAGGAAACTCTTCTCTCGGCTGGCAAAGTTTTTCGTGAATCATATTGCCTGTCACTTCTACCTTTTTATTTGAAAAAAATTGTTTGGATTCTTTATAAGATACCGCCACTTTATCGGCAATTTTTCCTAGCCATTTATTAGCCATACCAGGAAATGCGTTTTGCTCATGAATGAGAATCGGAATACGTAAAAGCCAGGCTGAAAAAACCAACGGAGCAGACACGTAACCACCAACACCTACAACAAGATTGGGACGATTACGAATTAGAAAACACATTGATTGCGCCGCTCCCACCGGAAGTTTGGACCAAGAAACCCACCTATTGAGCCCTCTTTTTCCCAACAAACCTGAGGAGATAATGGTTTTCAACTTAAAGCCTTCCCCAGGAAGAACCTTCGATTCAATCCCCTGTTTAGTTCCTACGAATGTAATTTCAATCGTCATATCATTCCTCTTAAGTGCCTTTGCGAGTGCTATACCGGGGAACAAATGTCCTCCAGTTCCTCCTCCTGCAATCACAACTTTTCGTTTCATAATCCGCAGGTCAATTTTGGATCGGTTTTTCTGAGATATTCAATAACACCCCTATTGAAAGCATTAGAACCACCAGGGATGACCCTCCCATGCTGACAAAAGGAAGCGTTAACCCCTTTGTTGGAAGCAAGCCTACAGTCACTCCCATATTCATGAATGCTTGAATGCCAATTAAAAGCGTCAAACCAATCGCCACATAAACCCCAAAAGAATCCTTAGCATGATAAGCAATGACAAATCCTCTCCAAATCAACATTGAAAATAGAAAAATAAGAATCAAGGTTCCGACAAAACCAAGCTCTTCGCCAATTACTGAAAAAATAAAATCTGTATGTGCTTCTGGAAGATAAAATAACTTTTGGCTACTATTACCAATTCCAGAGCCAAATACCCCCCCACGTCCAAATGCATAAAACGATTGAACAACCTGAAAACCTGCATTTGATTCGTGTTCCCATGGGTTAAGAAATGCAACTATCCTACGCATGCGATACTCGGCATTCATAATTGCAATGACCAAGAGAGGAACTACAGCTAAGATCGAATAGATTAGAAATTTTGAGCGTAACCCCGCTATCATGAGCATTGTGAACGTGACCGCACATATAGTAATTGCGGTCCCAAAATCTGGTTGAAATAGAATGGGCACGAAGAAAAAACCGAGAACGATTAATTTAGGTAAGTATCCATAGGCAAAGTTTTTTAATTGATCGGACCGTTTCACTAGAGATTTAGCTATGAATAGTATCAGGGCAAACTTAGCAAGTTCTGATGGCTGAAAAGTGAACCCACCTATAACCAACCAACGCCTTGCTCCCCCAACTTCTTTTCCAAGACCAGGTATCATCACTGCTACTAACATCAAAAATGCCACGCCCATGATGTAATAGGTATATTTTTCTAATTCACGGTAGTTCATTTTGCGAGCGGATAGCATTACCATAGCCCCCAGAGCAACCCATACCACCTGACGTTTTAGAAAATAGTAAGCATCGTTATATTTTTCCATCGCGTATACCCCGCTAGAACTAAACACCATCACAAGTCCAATTAAGACCAGTATGATGGTCGTAGCAAGAAGTATTGAGTCACAATGGAATGGTTTTGACTTTAAGCGGTTCAACTTTTTCTCCACAAAATACATTCCAAACCCTTAACCAAAATCATCGGCCTTAGCAAGAAAACAAAAACCGAGACAACCCACTTCAGACTTTCATTACCGAACCTAAAAATAACTAAAAATCCCTACTCAAAGACGACCTACAATTTCCTTAAACTGATTTCCTCGTTCGATAAAATCTTTAAACATATCGAAACTAGAGCACCCTGGCGAAAGCAACACAATATCTCCTGCCGTCGCTTTCTCCATGGACCGCTCGACAGCATCTTCCATACTCTCAGCGTCTTCATAACTAAAGGAACCATTCAAAACTTCCCGGAGTTTATTTTTTGTTTCCCCAATAAGAACCAAGTGCTTGACTTTTTCCTTAAATAGATTTTTTAAAACTCGAAAATCTCCCCCTTTATCCTTACCACCCGCAATCAAAATGATGGGGCGAGAAAAAATCTTTAAAGATTTTTGCAAAGCCCCCACATTGGTTCCTTTTGAATCATTAACGAAATCTATTCCACGGACTGTCCTTACCCATTCAACCCGATGATCAAGACCCTCAAACTTCATAGCGACGCTAGTAATGTCAGATTTAGCAGCATTAACAAGAGTAGCCACCGCCATTGAGCTCAATAAGTTTTCAGCTTGGAATTGCATCGCTGTTTTTAGATCGCCAACTGATAAAATGCGCTTCTCTTTTCCATCAGAACAAGTAAACATGGAACCATCTTCCAAGTAAGCTCCCTCATCAACCTTGCCGCGAAGGCTGAAAAAAACTTTTTTTGCCTTACTGCGTTTTCCCTGCTTCATTACGTTTTCATCGTCTTTATTGAGAACCAGAATATCCCCATCATTTTGAAAAGCAGAAACCCTCCCCTTAAGGTCTGCATATTCCTCAAGGGTTTTATGTCGGTCTAAATGATCCGGAGTAATATTTAGAATAACCGCTATGTTTGGTCGGAAAGTTTTAATGCCCTCTAACTGAAAGGTCGAAATTTCCAAGACAAAATAATCAACCGGATCTTGCTCAAGTAAAGCAACGAAAGGAGTGCCCAAATTCCCACCAACTGCGACTTTTTTCCCAGCCTGTTTTAAGATATCCCCAATAAGGGTTGTTACAGTTGACTTTCCGTTTGTGCCGGTTACAGCAATGATAGGTGTTTTAGTAAAACGAAAAGCTAGTTCAATTTCGCTAATAATTTGGACCCCTCGCCTGCGGGATTCCTCTAAAAACGACGCGTTAATATTTACTCCCGGGCTAAGAACTATCAAATCAGAAGATTCTGGAATCTCAGAACACCCAAATAGCGTCCGAACCCTCGGGGATAATGAAAGAAGATTTTTTTCTAATTCAATGCGAGACTTAATGTCAACAAGAACAACGGAGGCCTCCTTGGAAACTAGAAAGTTTGATGTTGCAACTCCAGTACATCCAGCGCCAACCACCGTTATATTTTTATTTTTTAGCAACATTATTATCTTAATTTCAACGTACTTAAGCTGACCATGGCTAGGACCACGGCAACTATCCAGAAACGAACAATCACTTTGGGTTCTGCCCAACCTGAATGCTCGAAATGATGATGCAGTGGTGCCATTTTAAAAAATCGTTTTCCACCGGTATATTTAAAATAGGTTACCTGGATAATGACAGACAGAGCTTCTATTACAAAAATACCCCCCACCAAAAGAAGCAAAAGTTCGTGTTTGGCTATAACTGCAATTGTCCCCAAAAGTCCACCTAAAGATAAAGACCCCACATCTCCCATGAATATTTGAGCCGGATAGGAATTAAACCAGAGAAATCCTAGGCTGGCACCTATTACCGCCGAACTAAACACAGCTATTTCACCCGCATCTTTGATATGTTGAATGCGAAGGTATTCAGCAAACTTAAAGTGTCCACAAAGATAAAGGATTAGGGTGTAGGTAATCGTAGCTATAATAATAGGGCCGATTGCTAGTCCGTCGAGACCATCAGTTAGATTCACTGCATTTGATGTACCCACAATCGTAACAACGATCAATAGGAGATACCAAGCGCCCAGGTCAGGCGTAAACTCCTTAAAAAAAGGAATGTATAAACGAGTAGCATATTCGCTTCTACTGGGGTCAAAATAAATCAGATAAATACCTACAGCCAAACTCAATAAAATTTGCAGCGCTAACTTTACTCTCGCTGTCATTCCCTTATTCTTTTTTAGTTTCATAACATCGTCTATAAATCCCACAAGACCAAATCCGAAAGTCGCCAAAAGAGCTAGCCATATATAAGAGTTCGTTAGGTCAGCCCAAAGAAGAGTAGACATAATCAATGTCGACAAAATAAGAAGCCCGCCCATCGTTGGGGTCCCAGACTTAACAACGTGACTTTGAGGGCCATCATCTCGAATTTTTTCCCCCACCTGAAACACTCTAAGCATGCGGATCATTACCCCACCCATTAGCATACTGAATATCAAGGCCGTGACACCAGAATAGGCCGACCGAAAAGTGATGTACCGGAACACATTCAGAAATGAATAATCAGAACTCAGTGGGTAAAAAATATGGTACAACATGACTCAATTAATCCTTTCAATGGGTACTTGATTTAGCAAGCGATAAAACCGTCAACAACTTCCTCCATTCTTGCCCCACGCGAACCCTTGACCAGCAGACAGTCTCCAGGGCGGACGTGTTTTTTTAAAAATGACACTGCACATTTATGATCCGAAGCAGTAGCGGTCTGTTTTTTATTCAACCCGGAGGCCACAGCACTTTTAACAACATGGGCAGAGAGGTCACCAACAACAACGAGGTAGTCAACAGAATATCGCGCGACGTCCACCCCAAGCCTCACATGAGCACCTTCCGCCAGATCCCCCAACTCAAGCATATCTCCCACGACAAAAAATCGACGCCCTTCACATCGATAGCTAGCCAAAGTTTTCAGGGCTTCTTGCATTGACCTTGGGTTTGCATTGTAAGAATCGTTTATGATCGTTGCCCCTTCATACTTAACAACCTCATATCTATTAGACAACAATTTAGCGTTTCTTAACCCATCCTGAATATCGCTTGAGGCTATTCCCAAAGAACAACCCGTAGCGATCGCAGCTAGAGCGTTATAAATGTTACATTCGCCTAAAAACGGAAGACAGATAGGAATATTTTCTTCAAAAAAACGAACATTCAAACTAAATCCTTCCTGACCCATCGAACTGATATTCTCGGCCTTAACGTCAGCTTCATTATGAACGCCATAAGTAACCACCTTGGCTCGAACAGATCTTGCCAACTCCAACACTAGCGGGTCATCAGCATTGACTATTGCAGTTCCATCTTCACTTAACGAGTCGTAAAGCTCTCCCTTTGCAGCTTGAACTTTTTTTAATGTTTTCAGGTGAACCAAGTGACCCTCAGAAATATTAGTGAGCACACCAATTTGCGGTTGCGCTATTTCCGCAAGACGCTTAATCTCTCCTGCCGCACTCATTCCCATTTCTAAAATGGCAACCTCATCTTCTTTTGAAAGATGAAAAAGATTAAGGGGCAACCCAATGTGATTATTCAGATTTCCTTTTGTCTTGATTGTTTTTAATCTTTTTTCTGTTATCGCGGCTGTCATTTCTTTTGTTGTAGACTTTCCATTTGTTCCGGTTATACCAACAACCCGCACAGGCATTTCCCCTCTATGAAAACGAGCTAATTCTTGCAAAGCCTCTAGCGTGTCATCGACGCGAACAACTATAGGCGCCTCCCCTCTTCTAGAAACCTCGTTGCTTCTATTCGAAAGGATAATCGCAGCCGCTTTTTTATTTTGAGCTTCTTCAATAAAATCATGACCATCCAACCTATCTCCACGGATACAAACAAACAGCTCGTCTTTTTTTAGAGTTCGCGAATCTATAGATACACCTCGGAAAACTTTTGTTCCAGCTCCAGAAACAAGCTCCCCACCAATAGCCTTCAAACACTCCTCAACCTTCATTTCAATCACCTTACAACACTCCCCTCGCTGCCTCTTCGGCAATCTCTCGATCATCAAAGTGAATCACATCTGTTTTTAAAACTTGGTAATCCTCATGCCCTTTACCCGCTATCATGATTAGATCTCCAGGCTGGGCCTTCCGGACGGCAAACTGGATCGCCTCTTTTCTATCAACGACAACCTCGTAATCTTTACCCTGACACGTCGAGGAAGGAATACCTTCAAGAATGTCATCTACAATACGTTGTGGGTCTTCTGTTCGAGGATTATCTGAAGTGACAATAGTAAATTCACTTTCTTCTATTGCTACACGACCCATTGTTTTCCGCTTTCCTCGATCACGGTCGCCACCGCATCCAAATACAGTGATGACACGACCAGGAGTAAATGATTTCGCAGCTTGAAGCACGTTACGAAGTGCGTCATCTGTATGCGCATAATCAACAATAATGGAAAAATTCTTACCACAAGGAACCCTTTCAAAGCGACCGGGGATACGGTTAACGGAACATAATCCCTTAGCAATCTGGTCCAACGAAAGACCTTGATGAAGTGCTCCTGCCGCCGCCGATATCAAATTGTATATATTATGAATCCCTAACAAGTGAGTTCGTATTTCACAGGAACCAGATGGGGTCTTTAGAGTAAAACAACAACCGGCATCGGACAAACTACAATCTTCTGCCATCACATCAGCTTTTTTTTCAATACCGATACTCAACAAGTTTTTTGAAAATTCGTTAGCAATTTCACGACCAACCGAATCGTCTGTATTAACCACGGTTTTTTCTACCTGGTTATCACGAAACAACCCTTTCTTTGCTTCCTTGTACCTATCTATCGTTCCATGAAAATCTAGATGATCGCGACTCAAATTAGTAAAGATACCAACGGAGAAATGCATTCCAAAAACTCTTTTAAGGACCAGCGAGTGAGACGAAATCTCAAGAAAGCACTGACGAATTTTTCGCCCAGTCATTTCATGGAGCATTCGATTGATATCTAAAGACTCAGGAGTGGTTGTTGACGCCTCAAGATTCGTATCTCCATAGCGGTGGCGAATCGTTCCTATTACTCCTGATTGCTGCCCTCTAACCTTATAGATCGAGTCTAAAATATACGTGACCGTTGTTTTTCCATTTGTTCCCGTGACACCATAGACGTCCATTCGATCAGATGGTCGACCATAAAACTCTGCCCCAACCCAAGCTAAAGCACTTCTACAGTCTTTTACACAAATCGCAGCCACCTTACGTTGATCAAGATTTAAACTCGACAATTCTTCAATAGGTGTTTCTGTAATAAACGCTGACGCTCCGCGAGCGATGGCATCATTGACAAACTTAAAACCATCCTGCTTAAATCCGCGAATGGCTACAAAAAGTCCTCCATCTTCGACCTCACGAGAGTCAAAAGCGATCGAAGAAATTTCCTGACTCAACGCTCCCTCGACACCTCTCACAGGGAATCCTTGAATCAAAGCTGATAGTTTTCGACCTGACAATTTACTCATTTTATAAATATTATTTTTCGCGAAACTTAAATCCATTTGAATTGGTTTAAAGAAACTAGACTCGCTCTCCATTCTCAAACACCTCATCACGCTCGGTCCAAAATATAAACACGCTGATCATTTGATGGCACGTTTAGATAACGCAAAGTCTCCCTTCCAATATTTTTGAAAACCGGCGCGGCAACCGAACCACCCCAATGGACCCCCTTAGGCTCATCAACCATGACCAAAATAGCTATTTTCGCAGCGTCCGCAGGAACAAAACCAACAAAAGACGAAACATAAGCTGTGGTTGAGTAACCACCCGTTTCGCGGTCATATTTTTGCGCTGTCCCAGTTTTCCCCGCGACTTCATAGCCTTTAATAGCAGCCTCTCCCCCTGTTCCTGTTTTAACAGAATGTTTCATAATCTCTACCACTTGCCTGCTAGTTTGAATCGAGACAACTCTCCTAACGGCCTTTGGTTTAAAGCGCTTAGTAACACTTCCATTTTTTATAATTGCGTGTGTGACACGCGGAACCATAAGAGTCCCACCATTAGCGATTGCGCTGACAGCGTTTATCATTTGAAGTGGCGTCGCACTAATTTCGTGACCAAACGAAATAGACGCTAGAGACCTTTCATCCCAAGCCGCCAATTCCTTAAACCGACCCGCAGCCTCACCAGGCAAAGCCACCCCTGTTTTTTGCCCGAAGCCAAATTTTTTGATGTAACCGTAAAAAGATCTTTTCCCAAGTTGCTGAGCAACCTTGACAGAACCAATATTGCTAGACTTAGAGATGACGTCCTGCAATGTTAGCCATCCAAATTTATGATTAGCGGCTTCCCCGATCTTCTTACCACCAATGTCAAATTCTCCATTTTCGCAGAAGAAAATGTCATGAGGCCTCGCTACTCCTGCATCAATGGCAGCGGCAGCTAAAATTGGCTTAAAAATTGACCCCGGTTCATACGAGTTTGACACCGCACCATTAATCCACCTTTTAGGTTTGTAAGCAGAATAGTTGTTCGGGTTGTACTGAGGCATATTGGCGATCGCATATACCTCACCTGTATTTGGGTTCATAACAATTGCCACCCCTGACTTAGCCTGATATTTTTTCACCTGTTTATTCAAATGATGCTCAGCGAAAAACTGAATCACCTCGTCAATAGCCAAAATCATACCTTGGTTTTCCGTGACCTCTCCATTAACCCTCCCGTTGAATTGCACCAGTTTTCCTCGAGCGTCTTTTTTCATCACCGTTTTAACAATATTTCCTTTTAGCGTTGCATCGTATTGGTGTTCGATCCCAGCTAAACCCTGGTTGTCTATTCCAGTAAACCCTATAACACCAGAAGCCAACTCTCGCTTTGGGAAAAATCGTTTATCCTCTGATATAAAATTAACCCCTGAAGGAGAGTCTCTTCTTAACCGAGCGATTTCTGCAGGAGAAACCTTACGCTTAATCCATACAAAACTACGCCTTGAACTTATTTTCTTAAAAATTAACTTTTCATCCATCTTTAAGGCTTTCGCTAATAGCAGAGTCGTCTTTTTTTTATCTTTAATTTCTTGTGGCGTTACGTACACAGACTCAACTTTAATGTTAGCAGCCAACTCATTCATATTTCGGTCGTATATAAAACCACGCCCGTAATTCACATTCACCGTCATCTGATGCTGTTGCATAGATCGAGAAACCAAGTCTTCATGCTTTACAACCTGAAGAAAAAATAACCTCCCTATAAGCCCTGAACCGAATAACGCAAAAAGAACCGAAACTAAAATCAATCTCGCCTTAAGAGATCCTCGGCTCACACTCACACTCGGTATTTTTTCTTTATTACGCCCCATGTCTTACTTCTTTAAAAAGACTGTTACAATTTGCCTGCTTTCGGGCTCCCTAAGTCCGATTTTATTTTTTGCCAATAGTTGAACACGATCTAACGAACGCAAGCTTTCCCACTCCACATGGAGGAGATTATTTTCGCGAAGCAAGCTTCGTTGGATTTTTTCGAGAGCTTGATATTCATAGGCCAGACCAACCAAGCGAACATTGCTCCAGACAAAAGCCATAGCCACTATCATCAATCCTACAACAGCTACCAAAACCACACGATATTCGCGCGTGGTTACATGAAATTGATTTTTTTTGGATTTTGGCAACCACTTAAACATAGACTCTTTCCGCCACCCTTAATTTAGCGCTTGACGCACGAGAATTACGTCGCACTTCTTCAACCGCCGGAATAATTGGTTTGCGTGTAATAATTTTTAATCGCTGCTTGTGCCCGCACGAGCAAACCGGAATTTTGGGAGGGCAAACACACCCCTTCTCCTCGGTTTTAAAAAAATTCTTCACAATTCGATCCTCTAGAGAATGGAAAGAAATCACTATGACACGAGCCGACTCCTGCAAAATATCGACAGAATCTCTCAGCGCTTTTTTTATGTGCTCTAGCTCACCATTAACTGCAATACGCAATGCCTGAAATGTACGCGTAGCAGGATGAATTTTGGTTTGTCGCGACGCATGTATCACGCTTGAGATAATATTTGACAGCTGGAGAGTTGTCTTAATAGCGCTTTGTTTTTGCGCTTGTCGGATAGCTCTCACGATCCTTTTTGAAAACCGTTCTTCTCCATATTCCTTGATTACCGACACTAGTTTCTCATCAGGCAGTTCAATCAAAAGATCAGCGGCTGTTATTTTTTGAGAAGAATCCATCCTCATATCCAAAGGCCCATTACGCATAAAACTAAACCCTCGGTTTGGTGAGTCCAACTGAGGGGAAGAAACACCTAGATCAAGAAGCAATCCATCCACATTCATTACATTGGCTTTTTTTAAGATAGTTTTAATATCACCGAAGTTTCCGTGGACTAAAGTAATTCGGTCTCGGAAGGGAGCTAGCCTTTTCTCAGCCCGCTCAATTGCCCGCATATCCCGGTCGATCCCTAACACGCGAACACTCGTTGTATTTTTCAACAACAACTCTGCGTGCCCACCATCTCCTAAGGTGCCGTCGACGATCAAGCTGCCTCCTAAAAGGTTAAGGTTTTGGATGACCTCCCTCTCTAATACTGATTCGTGTTGCTTAGGCATTTTTTAAAAGAGGGTCTTGTTTACAACCGCGTTACATACACTAGATCAACCCTGCGAACTGAGAACTGTCAGCTCACTTAGATGTCTTCTCTAGTCGATCCGGAGCCCAAAGCTCAAAAGTCTTAGACATACCCACAAGCGTCACTTCTTTTTTCAAACCAGCGGCTTCACGTTGAGCGGCAGGAATTAAAATTTTGCCAGATTTCATTTCACACTCTGTCGCTCGAGCATAGAACTCCCGAAGTCTATTTCGATCACTCTTATCGAATGCATTGAGATGGTATAGCTTTTCTTCATTTGCAGCCCATTCGCGTTGAGGAAATACAATGAGAAACCCATCCATCACACACATAACCAATTGTGGACTGTCCCTCTCAAGGAGGCCCTTGAATTTTGCTGGCACATTTAGACGGCCTTTATCATCAAGACTGACGCTATAAGTTCCTAAAAATCCGTTCATATGCGAATTGATTGCAGCAAATTAGCAATATAGCAACATTAATAAACACTTTATGACACTTTCTGACACAATCCTAGCATATTGGAACACCCTGTCAATAGAGAAAA
>UINC01000853.1_pt1 | contig 12916 bp, 10 predicted proteins | sample 5385821 | NCBI WGS metagenome assembly UINC01 (sample SAMEA4666929, study PRJEB26691) | marine metagenome | isolation source: Pacific Ocean | place: Pacific Ocean | collected 2011-10-13 | reverse complement strand
ACCCCTTTTCCCGCGTCCATGCCGACACCACCCAACCTCGGAAAATCGACCGGCAACGAGCGGCCCCCAACGAGCGTCGATACAAAGGTCGGCGGAGCTTGAAAGTCGGCGTGTGCCGGGTCGGTAAAGCGCGGCGCTTGCTCGCCGCAGCTAAGCGCGTATTCCGCAAAACGCTGGCCATCGATGTCGAAGGCAACTTCGTCAAATTCCTCGTTCAAAAAACCCGAACGAAGTTCTTCAATATCCGTTTCCAAACCCCTTTTCCTCTAGCACTTGTGGTGACCGTCGATACTAACATCACTGGTAACTTTCGTTATCAATGCAGCGTCCTCGGCAGCTCACGTTCCAGGTATGCAATCGCTTTTCGAATATCTTCGAAATTTGGATTAAGACGTACCGCCCTCTCGAACGCGACCACCGCAGAGTCGACGTCTCCAGCCCGCATGCATAACTGCCCAAAGCCACTGATCGCACCAAAATGCCGCGGTTCAAGCTGCAGGGTTCGCTCGATGTCCTGCATGCTTTCGACGTCTCGCTCCTCCACAAAGCGCAACGTGGCACGCTTGTTCCACACCTCAGCCCAGGACGGCCACCGATCAACCATGAGATTTAGCGCTTCGTTGGCATCTGTTAACGACCCTTGATTGAGAGCTGCCGCAACGCGTTCCATCGCTTCGGCCGCTTCGGGTTCTTCATGGCCACACCAAACCTCCCAAATTCGGTTTTCGACCTGTCGACTCTCTTCCCCAGGTTCCATGAATTGAAGTTTCTCGAATAGAGATCCGAGTTCCGAGCGTTCAACCACATCGGTGGTCATCATCGTGATTAGAACTTGCTCAATAAGTAAGGCAACCGAATCAACACTCATATCAATAAGCTCGATACATTGATGACGTTGGTGATCGTTGAAGCCCGAACGATCTGGCGCTTTTCCTTTCGCCGCATGGAGTCAGAAGTGGTTACAACTCGGGACAACGGCGTTTCCGTTCAATTCGGAAATTAACAGCCAACGGTCTTTTCTGCCATGAGAGTATTCACTTCGCTGGGCGTTAGGCGCAGCAGTTCGTACAGGACCTGCTCGGTATGCTCACCCAATAAGGGCGGTCGGCGCGTCGCCGGCCGACCTTGCCCCTGCAACAAAACAGGAATTCCTGTGTATTGGCGCGTCTCTGCTGAGGGATGCGAAACCGACGGGAAAAAACCCGACGCGTGGGCACGCGTATCGGTCGCCATGTCGTCACCTGTGACGACCCTCGAACAAGGCACCTCGGCGGTTCGCATGATCGTTTCGACTTCGTCCAAACGCTTGGTTTTCGCCCATTCGCTGAAGCGAACATCAAGTTCGTCACTCGCCGCAAGGCGTCCGGCTACGCTCGTGTACGTTGGGTCTTCCATCCACGGTTCGTTCACAATATCGCGGACACGCAACCACTGTACGTCGTCTTCAACGGCAAACGCGACCCAGCGGCCCTCGTCTTCGACTTGGTAACAACCGTGGGGCGCCATATCCATACTAGCGTTACCGAGCGGCGGAATGTCGCCGTCCTCGTAAAACTGCTGCAAGAAACGATCGCCAATAAGATATGCGGCTGTCTCAAACTGTGCCGCCTCGATAAAACATCCCTGCCCATCGTTGTCGCGCTTGATCAGTGCAGCGAGCAACGGCACCAACGCTTGTTTACCGGCCATATGGTCCGGATGGTTGAGGTTCGTGCCGACCGGATAAGGATCGTCCGGATGCGACCACTGCGATGTGACCCCGGAAAACGTCTGTAGATTGGGGCCGTACGTCTGAAAACCATCGTAGAGACCTCGGCCTAGTCCTTGACTGCTTAGATATACGACATCCGCGCATGCGGCACTCGCGCCCTCATAGTCAAGACCCCAACGTCCGACAACCCCACCGCGCATATTCTCCATCACAACGTCACAAAGCTCCGCTAAATCGCGGACTAGACCCTTACCTCTCTCTTGAGTCATATCAACGGCGACGCTACGGGTACCCAGATTCAACTGGTTGAAGGTCGGACAGTTGTTGACGTCCATATAGCCGTTCAATCCCATCTGCCGGAGAAAATCGACACGGATAGCCGATTCAACTTTGATCACGTCTGCACCAAAAAGACCAAGTAACGATGCCGCCTCCGGAACAACGGCACCAACCCCTAACTGCAGCACACGCATCCCAACCAGTGGTCTGGCGGGGTCCACTGCGTCGACGCGAGGCACTATTTTGGGGCGGGGTTCTTTCAGGATCTCAACTATTTCGAGATTAGCACTACCGAGAGCGGGCGCTGGTACGACGGTGGTCTTGTCGTTCGATTCACCGATCCGGATCGGTGGCCGCATAAGCTCTAGCGTGCCGAAATCAGGATCGTCGATCGAAGTAAATAGCTCTCTACCTGTCACATGAGGATCCTTGCGAAACGCGCTCAACGAATAGACAGGCGTGATCGTGAGTCCGAGAGACTGGCCCCGCTGAAACAAGTCATCCACACGCATCGTACGAGTAATCTCGGAACACACCATGTACAGCGCATCGGCGTTTTCCATTCGAAAGGTGGGATCTGCCCAAGGACCCCCAACAAGGTCCTCCGGACAACCGAGGACCTCGACGAACGCATTCCATTGGCCAGGGGTCACAGCCAATGCCCGTACATAACCGTCTAACGCCTCATAGATTGGCAAGGCTGCTGCGCCGAGGCGGGCCGTGGCAATACCCTGGCCCGCGGCGTGCATTCCGTATGAATACAAAGGTCGCGTCCAAGGTGTGATTGCTGCAACCGCCGCCTCCTCAAATGGAATTTCGTAACGCATCACACCGCCACCGCGGCGGTACGTAAGGGTACCCATGAGCGCCATGGTCGCGGCATAAATTGATGTTCCATCCAACGCCAACCACGAGGGAGCATTGCACGGCGGCTGATGCGGCCAACCACTCGAAGCCAGTCCGCCACTGGCTGCAAAACTCACGATGGAGGATGTCCCTAAACGACGCTCGTCGGTAATGGTTACCGCCGTCGGGACGGTCTCATGATCGACACACCAAGCGAGCTCGGATTCGCGACTGGCGATCAGTACGTCGGATCGTTCGATCAGTCGATTGAGCAGATCTCTGTCATCGCCGTTCGAGGAATCGATAACAACGCTCTTTTTGTTCGTGTTGCGTGAGAGGAAGGCGATACTGCCACGTAGTGAATCACCAGCTCCTGGAACCCGCGGATTCCGATATCTCGTCGCCGATCCTTGCGGAGGTTCGACCAAGTACACATCGGCGCCAAGGCCGGCCAGTACAAGACCGGCGTATTCCGTCAGCGGGTGGGCTATTTCGACAACCCGACAACCGCTCAGCAGTCCTTCGTTAATCCCCATATGTCTCGATTAGTGATCCAAAGAGATCCCGTAGACGTCGGCAGCCGTGCGGAACAGTATGTTCTCTTGCGTCTGCCGATCCTGATCACCAAGACACGCTTCAACATGATCCTTAACGTTGGGATAGAGACATGTCGGATGAGGAAAATCAGTCTCAAACATAATGTTTCTGTTCCCTAAAACTTCCACAGTGTGCGCAATACTCGTTTTCTCAAACCAAAACGACGCGTAGATTTGCCTCTTGAAATATTCCATCGGGCGAAGCTCAAGACCACCGCGATCGACGAGATTTTCGTCCATCTGGTACTCGCAAGCTTCGAGCATGAATGGCAGCCAGCCGACGCCACTTTCCACCGAAACAAATTTCAGCGACGGGAAGCGATCCAGCAGCCCACTGAAAATCAAATTGGTAAGACAACGCATATTGTTCATAAACATCATCGTCGAGACGGCAGCAAGCGAACGATTGTTTCCAAGTCCTTTCCAAGGAGACAACGAAGTCCCTGACCCAATGTGGAAGTTCACCGGCAATCCACGTTCCTGTGCCGATCTCCACAGTGGATCCCAGAAACCGTCATGCAGATAGGGAAGCTGCCATTGTTCGGGAGCGTCGGTCATGGTGAACCCGGTTAGCGAGAGCTCCTCGTGGCATCTTTCCAGCTCCCGCACCGCTAAGTCCAAATCCCAAAACGGTAACAGAGCCTGAGGGTATAGCCGCCCTTTGCCAACGGACTGCAAATCGGCAACAGCATCGTTATACGCCGTGACGCAGAAATTCCGGACCTCTGCATCTTTCACTTGCATAATCCGGCTGCCGGCAAATCCTAGGATGTTTGGGTAGAGGATCTGTACATCTAGACCCAGTTCGTCCATCGATGCGAGCCTCGCTTCTGGAAGAGTCGCTGCATCGGTCATGGCCTCGAAGTTATCGAGTGAAAACGTTCCATACGTCTTGGCGCCTTGCTTATCGACGACGCAAAACCCCGGCGGACCCAGAGTTAAATCTTCGACCACCCATTGCTGTTTTCCGTCTGCATTCAATTCGACGCGTGGCGCGGCATCGCGTAGTTTGGCGGGCGCGCGCTGCACCCATAGATCCTTCGGCTCCGTATAATGGGTATCAATATCGATGATAGGGATCTCGGCAAGCGCGGTGTTCATTAGGTTCTCCTTTGTCGGCTAATCACGTTGAGTGTCACGAATCGCATCGACGTTACCTTGTAAGGTACATTAACGCCTATGAATCTCGCAAAACCCGCCCTCGACGTGGGCTTATTCGTCGATGGTGACTGCAACGCTGTGCTCGATCACTGGTCGCAAACCGTCGGTATCTGCTTCGACGAATCGTTTTCACTCGACAACTTCGAGACATTGTTACCGACCGGTGGTGGAGTCCGGCAACACCGACACGTACTCGGCAATTCCGTAATTAAGATCAACCATTCCCGCGATGCCCTTAACCCAACACCACCGTCGGGATACCAAGAACTGCTCATTGCGGACACAAAGGTCTCCACCGAGACCGACGTCACCGATCCCCTGGGCAATGTCGTTACGTTGGTACCACCCGGCGACGTCAAGCAACTCAGGCTGCGCGTAGCGACACCCGACGTGACGGAACTACTGTACTTCTACAGCCACGTCCTTGAGCTTGAGACCGTCGCCAATTCGGTGGTTGGTTGCGGTGACTCGCAAATCGAGGTCATTCCCGGGCCTCGTCCGACACCTTCCGCATTCCAAGGCAAAGGTTTTCGTTACATCACCGTTCAAGTCCATGACGTCGTCACCGAACATCGTTCGATTCTGAATCGAGGCGGGATAGAAGGTGCCGCTCCCGTCCGGATTGGCGACGTCGCTCACGTCTCTTTCATTAAGGACCCTAACGATAACTGGATCGAAATCTCTCAACGAAAATCACTCACCGGGACACTCGATTGAGGACTTGGCACATCATCCGACTGGGGGTTTTACTTGTCTTGATACACGCCTCGGCGTCCATCCAAGCGACCGAGGGCGTCGTAGTGCTCGGCAGTTTCGCGAATAGCGACAACGCCGAACGGCATCGTCTCGAACTATCGGAACAACTCAAGACTCCCGTCCATATCGTCAACGCGACCGTGAGCGGCGTTCGCCATTACCGCGTGGTCACTGATCAGATGTCGAAAGCTGACGCCCAAACCTGGATCGCTACTACACAGACACAGGGCATCGCGGGTTGGTTCGCACCCACGACGTCAGTGCAAGAACAACCATTCCCACCGGCCAAACCGCCTACAAAAGCGACCCCGACGTTTGCCTCGTTGCACCGCGCGCCTCAACAGACCACGACGGCAGACGTTGGGTCAACGTCGGTAAGAACGGCTCCGCAAACGGGTGACGTGATAGAGATTCCCTATTTCGACGCCGTCGACATCGTGATCGATGGAAAAATTGATGAATCGGCCTGGGCCGAGGTTCCCGAGTACGATGATTTACTGGTCACAAGCCCAGACACATTGAACAAGCCCACCTATCAGACAATCACTCGATTCCTTTACACCAACCAAGGTCTTTATATCGCCGGATTCATGGAACAACCGCACGATACCCTGGTATCGCCGCTGTCTTCCCGCGATAAGTTCGTTAACCGAGACGGCTTCGGCATCACCTTGGATACCTCGGGCGAAGGGCTCTACGGTTACTGGTTCATCGTGAATCTTGGTGGGTCCGTGCTCGACGGCAAGGTGGCGCCCGAAAGGAGCATGAGCGAGCAGTGGGACGGCCCCTGGGAAGGCCAAAGCACTAGGGTGCCGGGCGGGTGGAGCGTCGAGATGTTTCTGCCTTGGCCGATGATGTCCATTCCAGATGCCGAACAGGCGAGAACCATGGGTATCTGGGTGAACCGAAAAGTCGCGTTCATGGACGAGCAGTACAGCTGGCCTGCGCTACCCCATACGCAACCGCGGTTTATGTCCGCCTTACAACCGATTCGATTGCCGGCACTCGAAACAAAACAACAACTCGCCGTATTTCCATACATCTCAGCCAATCACGATGCAATGAACAGCGACCAGGACGTAAGTGCCGGTACCGACATTGCTTGGCGTCCCTCAACCAACCTTCAATTAACCGCGGCCTTGTCACCCGATTTCGGCTCCGTCGAATCGGATGACGTTGTTGTCAATCTGACGGCCTACGAAACGTTTTTCCCCGAAAAACGACTTTTTTTTCTAGAAGGCAATGAAGTATTCATTACCACACCCCGGTCCGACGTCAATCGATACGGTTCCAGCCGCCGCGGCGGCGGCTCCCGGGCAACCGCTTCAACCTATACGCCCGAGCCAACGACGTTCTTGAATACGCGGCGAATTGGTGGTCCCCCGCGGCACGTATCCGTCCCCGACGACATCGACGTTGCCTCCGTCGAACTCGGCAAGCCCACCGACCTCCTCGGCGCCGTCAAACTAGCAGGGAGTTCGGGTCGAATGCGTTACGGCGTTTTAGCCGCCTTTGAAGATGAGGTAGAACTTCCAGGCATCGTCAAAGCGACAGGCGAGCGGATCACCGTTCAAGAAGACGGCCGCGACTTTGGCGTTGTGCGAGCTTTGTACGAACAAAGCGACGGAGCCCGCCGCTCCATCGGTTATATCGGTACGATGGTCACCCTACCGGACGCCAACGCCATGACACACGGCATTGACGCTCACATGCTGTCATCAGATGGCAAGTTAGAGATCGATGGACAGCTCCTTTACAGCGACGCCGGCGAGCAGCCCGGTTACGGTGGATTCGTCGACATGTCCATCCAGAAACGACGCGGTATCAACCACAGCTTTGAGTTCGACTATATTGACCAAAATCTGGACATCAGCGATCTAGGTTTCATTAGCCAAAACGACATGATCGCCACGCAGTACGGTGTCTACCGATTTGTGGGGCACGGTCTCAAATATTTCCGCCAAATAACCACCTCGGCCTTCTTTGGCGCGCAGACCAATACCGATGGTTTCCTCACTCGCATGGGCGTGTACACGGGACAAGGGTTTGAATTCCCCAACTACTCAAGCCTAAGACTTTCACTCAATTACTACGCGCCGAAATGGGACGTTATGAATAGCCGCGGTAACGGCATGTTCAAGGTCGATGATCGCTTGTTTATGCACGTTGCCTACGGCACCAACTCAGCCAAACGATTCGCATGGAGCGGGACCTTCGGGGCTCAACAAGAAGAACTCGATGGTCAGTGGGGTTATAGCGCCGACTTCGGATTTACGTTGAAAGCAAGCGATCGCATGACGCTCGATCTCGATCTTCGGTTCAAGAAACGTGATGGGTGGTTACTGCACCGCTGGGGCCGAAATTTCGCGACGTACGAGGCCGACGATTTCCAACCCCGGATCGAAATGGATTATTTCTTCAGTGCCCGCCAACAACTCCGTCTCACCATGCAATGGGCGGGCATTCGGGCGAAATCGCTGAGTTATTACCAAATCCCCGATACCGATGGCGAACTGATCCCAAGAAACCTGGATGCCGGTACAAGCAACGAAGACTTTTCGTTGTCGCGGCTCACAGCTCAACTCCGATATCGGTGGGAACTCGGGCCACTCTCCGATCTGTTTATCGTTTACACCCGGGGCAGCAACTTGGCGATCGGTGACATGAATGACGGCTTTAGTGACCTTTTCACCGAGGCGATCGACGAGCCCGTGGTCGATTATTTGGTCGCCAAACTCCGGTATCGCTTTGGCAGGTAGTTCGGACACGCCCTGCGCATCAGAGCATCCTTCGCTTTCGGATGGCATTTGCACTGGCATCGCTGCGGCATACTTCGATGAGTGGGAGGAGTGACCGGCCATGTCTAACGATCCAGTCGACGTCCTAATCATTGGGGCAGGCGCTTCTGGCGCAGCACTAGCCTGGACGCTCGCAGAAACGCGCATGCGCATCGTGTGCCTGGAACAAGGCGACTGGCTAAACCCAGCGGAATATCCAAGCGCTAGCAAAGACTGGGAATCAAGACAATACAGCGACTTCAGCATCAGCCCAAATCGCCGCAAACGCATCACCGATTATCCGGTCAATGATCAAGATTCACCGATCTCAGTCGCGAATTTCAACGGCGTCGGTGGAAGCACAATCCTCTATGCAGGCCATTACCCAAGATTTCATCCATCGGATTTTCGTGTAAAAACACTCGACGGCGTCGCCGATGATTGGCCCCTAGACTATGACGACCTTGAGCCTTATTACGCGGAAAACGACAAAATGATGGGGGTCTCGGGTCTAGCGGGCGATCCGGCGTATCCACCGAAGCCCGCCGTCATGCCGCCCCTACCCCTAGGTAAATCAGGCCAGGTTCTTGGTAAAGGGTTCAACGCGTTGGGTTGGCACTGGTGGCCGTCGGACTCGGCCATCGCCACCACGGCCTACGACGGCCGTGACCAGTGCGTCAACCTCGGTGCGTGCACCATTGGGTGCGCTCAAGGCGCGAAGGCAAGCTCAGACATCACCTATTGGCCGCACGCGATTCGAGCCGGCGTAGAAGTACGAACGCGCTGCCGCGTTCGTGAAATTACCGTCAACGAAAACGACATGGCATCGGGTGTTACCTATTTCGACATCGACGGCAACGAACAGTTCCAGGCAGCAGAAGTCGTGGTATTGGCCTGTAACGGCGTGGGAACACCTCGAATCCTATTGAATTCAGTATCGAATAGATTCCCGAATGGACTCGCGAATCGTAGCGGCCTTGTCGGTAGGAACCTTATGTTTCACCCCTACGCGTCGATACAAGGCACTTTCGATCAGCCTTTAGACGGTTACATGGGACCCGGTAATTGTATTTGGAGCCAACAATTCTATGAGACGGATCGCTCGCGAGACTTTGTTCGGGGCTTTACCTACGAAATCACACGCGGCCGTGGACCTGTTGCGACCGCGCTAACGGGGATGTTCTCGGGACGGATTCCATGGGGCGAAGATCATCACCGAAAATACCGCGAACTCTTCAATCGAATCACGGGCATGGTGGCCATATGCGAAGATCTACCGGAACCGCACAACACAGTCACTCTCGACCCAGAGCTCAAAGATAGCGATGGGATTCCCGCGCCAAAAATCACGTACAAACTGTCCGATAACAGTCGCCGCATGCTCGATTATGCAATCGACCGAGGCCAGGAAATACTTGAGGCTGCGGGAGCAACCGACGTCATGACCGAAGCTCCGATCGCAGTGGGTGGCTGGCATCTGATGGGAACGACGCGTATGGGCGTCGATGCAGAAAACTCTGTCGTCAACGAATGGGGCCGAAGCCACGATGTGCGCAATCTCTTTATCGTCGATGGCAGCATTTTCGTGACCTCGGCGGGTGTCAATCCAACCCGGACTATTCAGGCCTTGTCGCTTTACATCGGCGACGCCATCAAAAAACGACTCACCACACTATTCGATTGAGGCCAAACCATGGGAAACCAGGAATCTCTGTTGGCTAGCGATTTGCCTTTGTCGGAGTCACATCGCGAAATACTCAGGACGCTCATCGGTTCGATCATCCCCGCAAGCGAGGAATACGATACGCCCGGTGCAGACGACCCATTAATCTTTAAAGACGTGCTTATTACGTCAGGTTCGTACACCGATATGTTCGAAGCCGGTCTCGAAGACATCGATCGGCAAGCGATGCGGAGTCACAACGGCGTTGGGTTCGCAGCTCTCAGCGATACGGATAGGCGCGTGATGGCGGAGCAACTCAGCCGAACGTTAAACCCTTTCTTACGGACTTTGGTCAGTATTACCACACAGTGTTACTACCGTGACGATCGCGTCATGCAGGCGCTCGGAATGGATCCGCGGCCACCATTCCCCGAGGGATTTACCATTGAGGACGGTGATTGGACATTGTTGGAGCCTGTTCGCCGTCGCGGCAAACTCTATCGAGATATCGACAGCTAGCGGACGCATCGAACCTTGACCAAACAACCGTTGTCGTAACTTCGTGACGCTTCGGTGGACTACCGCTCAGCCTGAAACGATACTTGTGGCTACGGAGAGACTAGAGGTTGTAACCTGGTGAAGCCCATTGGGATCAGATCTTTTTTCCTCGATAGGCGACGCCCAACTTGGCAGCAAATGATGATCGTGGAGTTGCTCACCTTTATGTCTGAAGCGCTCGCGCCTTGAAAATCGAATCGGCAGCACCCGCGTTAGGCCTCAGGATCTGTCAACTCGATCTAGCCAAAGACGGCGATCGAGCCACCGACGAACTACGCACACTACTGCTTGAACATCACCTGCTCGTCATCGCCGAGCAGCAATTAACAACCCAGCAACTCATGGACTTCGGACGACCCTGGGGTGAGTTGATGACGCACCCATCGTCAATGACACATTCAAACCCCTACGTACAGAAACTCGCCAATCAAGGTGACCTGAAGGGCAAGGGCTTCGGAGCTTGGCATTCCGACATGACCTGGCATCCGACGCCTCCGTGGATCACCATGCTGCACGCACGAACGATCCCGCTTTCCGGCGGAGACACGGCCTACGCTAATCAACATCTCGCGTACGAATCCCTCGATCGCGCATCCCGCGACAAACGCCGAATGTTCCGCCGCAACTTAGCAACACAAGAAGAGCTTACGGGTTTACGCGCATTTCACGTCGGCAAGGGGTTTGGCGAACATGTCCCTGATTCCGTACATCCGGTCGTACGTACACATGATGAGACAGGTCGTAAGGCACTATTCATCAACCCCGAATTTACGTCGCACATCGTCGATGTAACCGAGCGAGACAGCGAGCGATTACTCTGGCCTCTTTGGCTACACGCCATCACCGAGGAATTCACCTACCGCCATCATTGGGCAACGGGTGACTTGGTCATTTGGGATAATCGCTCGGTGATGCATACCGCTATCCTGGACTACGACGAACCACGATCCATGTCCCGCATCGTCATCCAGGGCAACGTACCCGTCTAGCGTGGTCAGTCGGCTCCAGCTCGCCATCGCGGTATTTGTACCAGGATTAGCGTCGTGCACGTTCGAAGAATCTGATCTCGACGCCAAGATTTCGTACCAAAAGAACGTGGAGAGCTGCTTGTGTCGTTTTATGGATTTCGAGACCGACTCGCATTCCGGTCTGCACTACGCACACATGCAAAAACGCTGCAACGAAACCGTGCACGGTGCTAACCCATCCCGCTACGAGGCATCTCTTTATTCTGAGCCCGACATCGAAGCACTTCGTTGTCGAGACGAAGCCGAGGCTTGGCTTATGGTCACCAAAAAAAACGCATCGTGATCCAGCGTGTATCCCATGATCAGTGACGCGTTGCCTTCGTTCGACTAACGCGCCGTGTAACCGCCGTCCACCGGAAGAACGATGCCGTTAATAAAACTTGCCTCGTCGCTCGCCAAAAACGCAGCCGCGGCTGCAATTTCTTCAGGTTGACCCAACCGTCCCAACGGGTGCAATGACGTAAGGTATTCAGTCGCACCATCAACCTCCCGGATACCTTCCGTCATCGGAGTTTCGATATATCCAGGTGCAATCGCATTGACCCGAACGCCGCGACCACCAAACGCGACCGCGTATTGTTTGGTTAGACCGACCACACCATGTTTCGCGGCGATGTACGCTCCTGTCCCAGGCACCATCTCAACCGGTTGGTCTTCGTTTAAAGACCCCAGCGTAAGACCGACCAATCCCGCAATCGAAGCGGTATTGATGATCGCGCCACCCCCTCGTTCCACCATGACCGGCACACTATGGAACAACCCGTAATAAACCCCACTCAGATTGATAGCAATGGTCCCGTCCCAGCCAACGTCACCACCGCCGACACCCGCGTTGTTAAAGAGAATGTCTAGACCATCGAGTTGACGGACTGTTTGCTCCACCGCCTCTTTAACCTCGGACTCCGACGACACGTCGAGCGTCAGGAAGGACGCCTGGCCTCCACGCTGCTCGATGGTTAAGGCCGTTTGTTCCGCCCCATCCCCATCGATATCAGCACACATAACCGCCGCGCCTTCGGATGCCATCCGTTCCGCACTGGCCCTCCCGATTCCGCTGGCAGCCCCCGTAATTAGCGCCGTTTTTCCATCAAGTCTTGCCACGACCGATCAGTCCTCACCGTTATCGCTATTCGACGGATCCGATTTCTTTTGCGGCTCCATACCCGCGACGGGGCGGTCCTTGGGTGCGCTCTCGTAAGCTCCGCGAAAATCCCGGAACGGACCATCGCGCCACTCCAACGCGGACTTCAGACCTTCGTCACGCACCCGACGGCCCCATTCTGACCCCGCCGCACGCATCGCGCTCAAAGCTTGTATTTCCGTTCCTGAATGTAGCCCCTCGCGAATACCCATCGTTTCGTATTGACGATTAACTGAACGCTTGGAGTACATCAGCATTTCGTTGTCGACATGCGCCATCCGACGCGCAAATTTTTCGGTAAACGACCCTAACTCGTCCTTCGCAACCGCATAGTTAGCCCAGCCGAGACGTTCCATCTCATTCCCCGAAAATGAATCGCCCACGTACGCGAATTCTCGCG